>JAEEGH010017375.1_pt1 | contig 15348 bp, 16 predicted proteins | sample 9134181 | NCBI WGS metagenome assembly JAEEGH01 (sample SAMN16246544, study PRJNA631951) | gut metagenome | biome: gut microbiome; feature: rumen; material: DP-attached | host: Bos | place: Iran: Karaj | collected 2018-10 | reverse complement strand
CACAGATGTCTATCAGCGTGTTCAGCGCCAGGTTGCGGTCCTTCTCAAACTGAAGCTGCTTTTCCAGCTTCTCGAGCTGCTTCTGGAGCTGCTCAATCACTGCGCTCTGATCCTCTTCGGGAACAGCCGCTGGAGTACTTCCTTTCTCTGTCATCTCAAACTCACTAATGTTAATCCGCGGCAAATTTACACATTTTGTCTGAATTTCAAGCGGAGTAAGGCAACAACTTACCCAATTACTTACTGTTTGTACACTTGGAAGACCATATTTCATGGCAATTTCCGTTCTGGGGACTCCTGTCTGCAGATACTCCACTGCAACTGCACGCTTAAACATGCGTGAATAACGCTTACCTCTTCTCATACTTTTTAACTTTTTGAGGCTCCACAGGAGTCAACACCAGTCAGGCTAAGACAGGTTTTTCCCAAATTTCCAAACATTTCTGAAAATATAGTGTTAAATTTTTGTTAAAGTCTGAGGATGTGTCAAGTTTTGGGACATCATATATATTATATTTGCACTTGATAATAAAAAGAAACAAAGAAAATTTTGGAAATATAAAATATTTCATGTATCTTTGCATGTTAGAAACTGAAACGAAATAAATATGCCAACAACAAAGAAAATCAACGCCAATGGAACAGAGATATCTATCTTGTTGCAAGGAAACGAGAACGATTACATCTGTCTGACCGATATGGCTAGATATAAAGATAAGCAGCGTACCAATTATATTATTCAGAATTGGATGCGGGCTCGCAATACGATTGAGTATCTTGGTGTCTGGGAACAATTACACAATCCCAATTTTAAAAGCATCGAATTCGATGCGTTTAGAAATCAGGCAGGTTTAAATTCGTTTTCATTAACTCCAAAGGAATGGGCAGATAAAACTAATGCAATAGGCATCTATTCTAAGGCAGGTCGTTACGGCGGAACGTACGCCCATAAAGATATAGCCTTTAATTTCGGTATGTGGCTGAGCCCAACTTTTCAGTTATATGTAGTTAAAGAGTATCAGCAACTTAAGGAAGAGCAGAGCAATCCTCTGTTACAGCATTGGGATGTTAAACGTATTCTGGCCAAGGCCAATTATACCCTGCATACAGATGCCATCAAGAATATTATCATTCCCCAACTTTCCATTGAGAAGAAGAAAGAAGGAATCATCTACGCCTCTGAAGCCGATATGTTAAACCTGGCTCTCTTTGGCTACACAGCAAAAGATTGGGAAGAAGCCAATCCGGAACTGGCTAAGAAGTTGAACGTGCGCGATACTGCCTCTATCAACGAACTGGTTGTGCTTTCTAATATGGAATCTCTCAATTCTGAACTCATAAAGCAAGGTATGCCTCGTGATGTCCGCTATGAAGTCCTTCATCGCATGGCCGAAGAGCAGCTAAAAGTACTCAACGATCAGAACGCAGAATATCGTTTCAAGAAACTAACGAGTAGTACGGACTTAATAGAGTAAAAGAAATATACAATCAATATGGCTAACAAAGAACCAGGTTACGTTTATATACTGACTAATCCCAGCTTTCGCGAGGATTGGGTAAAGATTGGCAAGAGTAGCCGCCCTATTTGTTGGCACCTTTATGCCGGAAGACCATCGCAATACTTCAGGTGCCTATCAAGGTGCCAAATATTTCTCGTATAACGGGGAGGTACTGGATGAGATAAGGAAAGAAACGAAATTATTATAATCATTTACTCGAATGTTAGAGAATAATAAGCAAACAATATCAAATGTGGATAACTCATCTATTCAACAAGCACAGAGAGATATCCATAATATTATAGTTGTAGGCAATACTAGTTTAACAGATATCATTCGTGAGGTTGTAAGGTCAGAACTCAATATCGTAACAAAAGAAGCCTATGAAAAGTTCAATCGAATGATTGACGAATTCAGGAATCGCTTAGCCGATGAATTAGGAAAATTAAAGAACTCACAAGATCTTGTGAATAAATTTAAAGAACCCAAATATCAATTTATACTTCATGACACGATAAAAGAGTATGCCCAATCTAATGATGAAACTCTTAAGGATGATTTAATAGACATATTGATTGATAGATTGCAAGTAAATGATAATAGCGTTCTACAATTTGTTATTGAGAATGCCATACAAATATTGCCTAAATTAACTTTGCCGACATCTCAATTATTAGGTGCGATGTACCTTAGGTTTCTCAAAGAGAACTGTACCGCTAATTTATTACGTGGCAAACTAAACTCATATGCAACTATATACGAACATCTTGATAAAATAACAAATCTTGATATAGAATATTTAAAGCAATTAAATTGTTGTACAGCATTGCCAGATTTGAAACATATGGAACCGATAGAAACAGAGATGCGTATTAAATATGATCTTTTTTTCCGCAAGCCTGTTAATATGGATGATTTCTGCCAATTTGTTAACTCGAATGATGCTTTAAAAACTACTCGTGATGTTTACTCATATTGTTATAAAGACGATATATATAAAGATCAACATAGGTGTTTTTATATAAGTGTGGAATCAATGAGAGATAATTTGCAAAAGACTGGAAAAACAAATATCTTTTCAGCTATTTATCCATTCTTTAATCATATACCGACACTTACAGATGAGGAAATTCGGCATGAATTAATATCCATTAATCCCAATTGGGAGAAAGCTATCAGTTTATTTCACAAAGACTATGTGTGGTGTTTTCAGCCAACTCCTGTTGGAATGTATATTGCAAGGAAAATCTTAAATAGAACGAACATTCGTTTGGGAACATTTAACTTAGAGGAATTATACTAAATGAAAATGGAATATTTAGATGTTATGAAAGAACATGGGGGATGGATTGCTACTATAATTGCAGCAATAATTGCAGGAGTTTTTGGTCTGTTCAAGAAGTCTGGCAAAAGGAATTCCCAAATAATTAAAAACACAAAAGACAGTAATATCCAACAAGCAAATGGATCTATAAATATAACTTTTAATGAGTTAGAAGAAAAGGAGGAGTAGATTTGTATATGCTTAATTGGTTTGTAGAAATAAAAAATGTATCTTTGCATCGAAAATAGTAAATAGATGTTTTATAAACTCATAGAAAAGAAACGAAATGAATGGCTTGCATCTGATGATTGCACCATCAAAGAATTGTTGCGCTACATAGAAAAGCGCAATATGATGCGTGATGCTCAGTTAGAAGCTATCAAAACATATCTATATTTGAAGGTAGCCCATAACAATAAGCCTCTTTGGAAGCTATTTGTGGAGGGAGCTTTTAATGATACTGATATTGAGAAGTTAGAACTCACAGAGAAGGCTCGTCAAGTATTTATCAGCAACAAGGCCGCAGTGGCTCTTTTTCAATATTCACGATTAAAAGACAAGAAGGACAAACAATTAGCCCCTGAGTTAGAGAAATACATTAAACTACATGCTGATGAGATAGACTACATTTCTGCTTTTAAACAGATTTTTTATGGTGTAGATTATACTGATTATCTTTTCAGTTTACCAATGGGTGCAGGCAAAACCTATTTGATGGCAGCTTTCATCTATTTGGACTTGTATTTTGCACAAAATGATGCAAATAATCCTGCATTTGCTCATAACTTCATGGTGATGGCACCATCAGGGTTAAAATCTTCTATTGTGCCAAGTTTGAAGCATATTAAAGAGTTTGATCCTTCCTGGATTATACCAGAGCCGACGGCTACCCAACTTCGTAGGTTAATTAAGTTCGAGATTCTTGATGAGCAGAAAACTGCTAATAAAAGTAACCGCATCAAGAATCCCAATGCACAAAAGATAAACAATCATCAGCCCTTAGAGGATTTAATGGGTTTAGTGGCTATCACTAATGCGGAAAAAGTCATTCTTGATAGATATGATAAAGATGCCGACCCTTCTCTTTTCTCTGAAGAAGAACGTAAACGGATGGAGTTGGCTAATGAACTCCGAGACATTATCGGGAATATACCACATCTCGCTGTTTATATTGACGAGGTGCATCATGCTGCCGATGGTGAAATTAAGCTCCGTCAGGTAGTCAACAAATGGACAGAAAAGCATTCATTTAATTCTGTGTTAGGTTTTTCAGGAACACCCTATCTGGATAGTGCAGAGCCTCTTAAAATATCAGAAGAGTTTTCGATAAGGAATACAGATCTTGCTAATGTTGTCTATTACTATCCCCTGATAGATGGTATTGGTAATTTCTTAAAAGATCCTGACGTTAAATTTGCTGATAACGATACCCAGACGATTGTTACTAATGGTGTAAAGGAGTTTCTTGATAAGTATCGTGATACAGAATATGCCAACGGCACTTGTGCGAAATTGGCTATTTATTGTGGACAGATAGAAACGTTAGAAGAATCAATATATCCACTCGTAGCGGAGATAGTTGCATCGTATGGTTTGAATCCTACAGACGTTATTTTGAAGTATCATGGCGGTAACAAGCAATATACCCAGCCAGAAGGATCAGAAATAGAATTTGCTTCATTAGATACAACCATATCAAAGAAAAAGATTATTCTTCTTGTTCAGATTGGTAAAGAGGGATGGGATTGTAAAAGCCTCACAGGGGTTATCCTTCCTCAAAAGGGTGTATGTCCTACAAATATGGTCCTTCAAACCAGTTGTCGCTGCCTCCGTCAAGTAGTCAAGAATAGTCATGAGACAGCCCTTATATGGCTGAATAAATTTAATGCTGATAAACTCAATCGTCAGTTAGAACAGCAGCAAAACATTACGCTTAAGGAATTTAGCAACAAGCCAAATCCTGAAACAAAAATGATAGATCGTTTTTCTCGAATGGAGAAGATGCAAGTGCCTCCCATTGAATACTATCAGTTAAAAGTTAATTACGAGACGCTTGTTGTTGACGAGAATAACAATCCTGCTGAAAGGTTACAAGAGTCAAATATCTTTGTCACTTTAAAAACTTCATTGATTCATCAGCAGGATATGGAGAGAAAGCTTCTCGCTACTTATGAACAGGCTAACGAAAACAATGTGCAGACATCATTCCGTTGGTGGTTGCAGCAAATAGCCAAAGAGAGTTTTGGAACGTTGTCTGTTTCTGAATTAAAGAAATATGAAGATGAACTTCATTTTATCTTTGAACAGATTACCATTAAGAAAGACGGTGTAATCATTGAGAACAATAAGTATGATCATCAGTCTATCCGTTCTAATATACGCAAAGCTTTTATCCCCGTTCGAGATATTTCTATAAAAGAGGAGATATTACCAGAGAAAGCCAATCTGTTGAAGATAGAGAAATTGACTTCACCAGTTGAAGATAGTATAAAGTTCTTCCCAGATCAGCAAGTAGTCCATGATATTATTTCATGGGATACAAATCCACCTCAGCAGGAATTATCAGAAGAACAAAAAGCAAAAATTGAAGAACTGAAAACTTTGGGCGTAGATGTTTCAGCACTCCTAAAGCCCAAGACAGATCCTCATCCAGAAAGAAATCAGACTTATCATTATCTTCCTTATCGCTTTGATAGTGATTTGGAGAGAAAATTCCTTTCCGAAGAAATCAGACCATTAATTGCTGAGAAGAATTTGGAGGTATATTTCAATGGTGACGATACTTTAACAGATTTCATCATCAATTGTTATTCTAAAGATGTCAAAGGATGGAGAAAGCTGGGTAATTATGTACCCGATTTCTTGTTACTTAGCAGAAATGAAAATCATCAAATAGACAAGGTGATTATTATTGAGACCAAAGGAGAAGGTTATGCAGCAAAGTTCAAGGAAAAGAAGGACTTTATGGAAAAACAGTGGGTGGAAAAGAATAATGAAAAGTTTGGTTATAAGCGATTCCATTTCCTCTATTTAGAAGACACGCTAACCCAAGAGCAACGTCGTCAAAAGACCTTAGATGCAATCAAAGATTTTTTTAATATGTAATTCATTAAGCTATGGCTATTAAATACGTTCCCTATTTCCCCAATACCCTTGAAGGGCAAGCTATTTTAGACAACTTTGTGCGAACAAAGCGAGTGCTTCGTTATCGAGATAACGATCAAGTCATTGAGCGGGTACAACGAGGTATGCCACTCTATGAGATGGAACTGAAAGAGCAAATAGGCAAGAATGCCAATAATAATCTTATTATTCGTGGTGAATGCCTGTCTGCATGTGCCTATTTGAGAGAGAAAGGGATTTTTGTAGACCTAATCTATGTTGATCCTCCCTTTGCCAGTGGTGCTGACTATGCAAAGAAGGTATATATCCGTCGTAACCCCATAGTTGCGGCAGCTATAGCCCAGGCTGAAAGTGAACTTGATATCGAAGAGCTGAAAGCCTTTGAGGAAAAGATGTATGGCGATGTATGGGATAAAGAGCGTTATCTCAACTGGATGTATGAGAATCTTATGGCTATGAAAAGTATCATGAGTGATGAGGCTAGCATTTATGTGCATCTGGATTACCGTATGTGTCATTATGTGAAAGTTTTAATGGATGAGATTTTTGGAGAAGAAAACTATGGAGCAGAGATAACATGGAAGAAAACAACAAAGACCACCAACTTTAATACGTTTGGTTCTGAACATGATACAATTCTCTACTATTACAAACAATATGACTCCTATATTTTCAATCAATCATATACAAATCTTAAAGAATCAGAGTTGAAAACAAAGTATATTTATTTAGAAAAGCCAAATGGAGATATTATAAAACTGACAAAAGAGCAACGCGAAGGGACATCACCTCTTCCTGAAGGCCGTAGATTTCGAGGTGTTCCTTTATTAAATATGAATCAGAAACGTGAAAATTTGAGATATGATTTCCTTGGATATAATCATGTCTGGTCGTCAAAAAAAGAGAAATTGGATGATTTATATAAAAAGGGGTTAATTTTTCAAATAGATGGCGGTTGCCCAATGAAGAAAGGTTACTTAGATGAAAATCTAGGGGCAAAAGTTAACGACATCTGGACAGATATAAGTGCAGTTAATTCACAGGCAAAAGAACGTGTGGACTATGTTCATCAAAAGCCGGAAGCTTTATTAGAACGAATAATTAAAACAAGCTCTATTTGCGGATCAATAGTTGCAGATTTTTTTGGTGGTAGTGGTGTAACGGCTGCTGTAGCCAATAAATTAGGTCGTCGTTTCATTCATTGCGATATAGGCGTTAACAGTATTCAAACCACGAGAGATCGCTTGTTAGCAGATAAGGCCGAATTTGACGTTCTTGAAATAAAAGATGGTGTATCACTCTATCGTAATCCTATTCAGACGATGGATAAACTGAAGAGCTTGATTAAGGGCCTACGTAATGAAGATGCTTTGGATAAATTCTGGGAAGGAAGCATTGTAGATACCAAATATGGTATGATGCCCGTTTATCTTCCTAACCTGATGGATAGCAGTACCCGTTTACTTGACAAGCCTCTAATGAACAGAATTATTCGCGAGGCATTACCAGACCTCCCAGAAGATACCCAACGTGTCATTGTCTATTATATCGACATAACAGACCGTGAGGAAATAGAGAAGTTTATCAGCGAAGAGAATAACCAAACTACGATTGATATAGAGCTTCGTGATCTGAAAGAGGTGCTTGATGAGGTCATTGTAGAGGATGAAGCAGAATGGGAAGTAAGTGAAACCCATGATTCTCTTTGGACAGGTTGGAAAGTAGAAATCAAAAGTTTCCATAGTGACCGTGTATTACGTAAAATAGAAGAGGTGAACTTGAAAGGACAACAACAAGTTCTGCAACAGAAAGCAAAGGGTAAAGAAAAGGAGTTTAAGCCCTTGCTGATTAGTGACGAAGGTCTTGAAACCATTGAATGGATAAGCCTTGACTGTACTAATTCTGATAAGCAAGCCCCGTGGAAAAGCGATTCAGAAATCAAGATAGACCGCCTGGGCTATGTGATTCGAAACGGACAGAAAACCCAAGATTTCTGGGATGCCACTATCAAGAGCGACAATAAGCCTCTACGTATGAAAATTCGCAATATCTGTGGTGATGAAACAATCTTCAATTTAGACTAATGTTTTTATATGATGACTCGGAAAGATTAAATTTATCATGTTTTTATGAGCGGAGTTTTATCAGATATAATCAAAGGTACAGCAAAAGTAGGGGCTTCATGGCTCGTTCCTGGCTGTTCTCCATTAATAACCATTCTTGACGAACTTAGAACTGGCGAGTATCAGCGTCGCTTAGATGATTTCAAGGATAAGGTAGATGAACAACTTACAATGATAAAGGATGTTCAGTTACAACAGTTGAAAGACAATCAGTTGTTCGCAACAGTACTATACATTGCTGGTCAATTAGCTTTAAAGACAAACGAAACCAAGCGGCAATTACTAGCCAATGCTGTGGTTAATGCCCACACCTGTACACTTTCAGAAGATACTGTAGTTATTTTGCTGAACTGCTTTGAGAAGTATACCCTTAAGCATCTTTGTTTATTACGATTCTTGCAAAATCCAAAAGATTATAAGAGAATAGATTACTATACGACAACTTCTACGATGCAAATATATTATGACTATTATCCCAAAGATAATGAAGAATTAGATCGGATAATAGTACGTGACCTATATGCCGATGGAATGATTACAACAGACTCATTGTTTACTACAGCAACCGTTGATGGTTGTTTGGAAAAGAAAACTTCAAGTTTGGGTGATACCATGATTAATTTCTTTGGAATCAATAATAATCTACTAACTCATTAAAATAATATGTTGGACTTAGAAAAATTAATCAAGTAAAGCACGTGGGGTCAGGAACGGTGTGATTGCGGACTCACGAAATAAGGAAAGAATAAAAACGTTATAAAATATATGGAAGATAAAGGTCAGATATTGCTCTATCAGACACCTGACGGAGAATCGCGTATAGAGGTGCGACTGCAAGGTGAAACCGTATGGCTCAATCAGGAGCAGATGGCAGAGCTGTTTCAGCGCAACATATCGACGATTTCAAGGCACATTAATAATGCCTTTGAAGAAGGCGAGCTGAAAAAAGAAGAGGTTATTGCATTTTTTGCAAATACCACTCAACATGGTGCTGTAGAAGGAAAATCGCAAACGCATCAGGTGTGAATATGACAAGTTCAAGGAGCGGACGAAGAACGAGTTGACACCTGTTGAGATTCACTTTTTAGAACAGTTTGAGAGGGAACAGAAAAAATTAGGCGACAACAAGCGGGAAAAGAAGAATTGAAAGTTACTACGGAGAGAACTACGGAGAAAATAGTTGAGTATGCCAACGAATAAAAAAAATAGTTATGACGACGCCGACATTATTTAAGGAATACATCTGGCTGGTGAATACCATCTATCAGGCCAGAAAAATTACACTCAACGACATCAACCAGAAATGGATGAAGACGGAGATGAGTGGGGGAGTGGAATTGGCCAGTAGCACCTTTAATCGTCACAAGGCTGCCATTGAGGATATCTTTGGCATCTATATTGAGTGTGACAGGAAGAACGGCTATAAATATTATATAGGTAATGCAGAGGTGCTTCGTGAAGAGAGTGTGCAAAACTGGATATTCTCAACGCTTAGCGTGAACAATATTATTAGCGAAAGTCTTAGCCTGTATAATCGTATTCTATTAGAGTCAATACCTTCATCGGATGAGCATTTAGATCTTATTATCTCTGCCATGAAGAAAGACCGTTTTATGCATATTGTCTATAAGAAATACGATTCTGACCAAGAAAAAGATTATACGCTTGCTCCTTATTGTATCAAACTCTATCATCGTCGTTGGTATTTGTTGGCTCGTCTTGATACTGGCGAATTTAGAATCTTTTCCCTTGATCGAATCAGAGAGACGGAAATTACAAATGAGGCCTTTCTTATAGATCCGAACTTTGATGCAGAGACCTATTTTTGCGATTGTTTTGGTGTGGTCCGAATCGAAGATGTAAAACCGGAAAAGATTGTTATCAGAGCTTTTGGTACAGAAGGCAATTATCTGCGCGATCTCCCCCTTCATCACAGCCAGCGAGAAATAGCCCAAACAGAGGATTATACTGACTTTGAGTTGTATCTTCGTCCTACGCTCGACTTGCAGGGGCAGATACTATCCAGAGGCAGCCGTTTAAAGGTTATTTCCCCGCAATCTCTGGCAGATAAAATAAGCCAAACATTACAGGAAACTGTAGCCCTTTACAAAGTTTAACAAAGATTTTCCCCTCTTGTGCCACGATTTGAGACAAGTGCCTGCTATCTTTGCAGGCACTAATATGTTTGTGGTTTATTTTTTAATTAATTTTTTGACAGATTATGAGTGTAAATTTTAAAGCATTAGGTGGTATGTTCACGTTCAGATACATCAATGACAATGATGTTGAAGATCTGGATCTGGAAGATTTGCAGGACATTTATAATGACCTGGAAGAGGAGTATAAAGACCTGGAAGGTGAGTATAAGGAACTGAAAAGTGAATTAGGCAAGTTAAAAGATATCATCGACAAAAAGAATCCGGAAGGACTGAGAGAAAAGAAAAAAAAGAAGAAGCCTAAGACGGCTAAGGAAATATTGGGTGATGAGGATATTCCTTACGAGGTAAGGATGAAGTATATCATCGACGCATATAGAAAGGACCAGGAGAAGTGGGGTAAATTATATGACTATACTAAGCACTTAGAGAAAGAAGTCATGAGACTGAAAGAGATCCAGATCGTAAACGGCTTTACTGACAAAGTGGAAGGTATAGAAATTGAGACTTCGGCTCAGGTGATTAAGGATTTGCGCAAAAAGATCAAGGACCTTGAAGCTAAGGTTAAGGACTTAGAGAAATGTGCTGGTGACCCTTTAGCTATAATTAGGGTTCTTGAGAATCGAATTGAAAATACGTATCCCCAAAGAAAATATAAGATGTCATCTTTCAAGAAAGTCATCAAAAGCCAAGAAGAATATATTAAGAGATTGCAAAAGCTCCTAGATGAAAATGGTATTACATATCATCTCAAAGAACCTATCAATGATTTAGAGGCAAATGGAGCAGATAATATTGACGAAAATGCAGTAAGAGATTGATAAAACAAGATAGAATAATGAGTTAGATAGAAGGTATATTATGTTTCAAGGCGCAATTATCATTTTATGTATTTTTATTGTATTACTGGCAGTCTGTTTACTTGTAAATAGCGGAATCGATGTGCCGGCTGTAACGGAATGAAATGTGCCGGCCTTAGCGGTTTCAAATGTACCGCCTCGCTTGAGGTCGTAATTCCGGGTGCAAAGATACATTTTTATTTTGATTTTCGTCTTAAACTTTGACCTTTTAACTCAATTCTCCTCGCATTTGCCGTCAAACGGTCCATAATTGCATCCGCAAGCGTGGGCTCTTTGATGTAGTCGTACCACTTGGCAATAGGCAGTTGTGAGGTGATGATAACAGACTTCCGCTCATAGCAGTCCTCGAGTATTTGCAGTAATGCCAGACGTGAGTTATCATCCAGAGGCTGTAAGCCGAAGTCGTCAAAGATGACGAGGGCGTTCTTCTCTATGTGGTTAATGACCTTGAGTAGCGTTCCATCGGCTTTTGCCATAGAGATCTTCTCTATAAAGCGGTTCATGGAGTAGTACTCCACACGATGTCCCAGAAGGCATGCCTGCCTTCCCAGAGCACAGGCAAGAAACGATTTGCCACAGCCTGTCCTTCCTGTAATCAGTAGGTTCTGAGCCTGTGGTATAAAGTCGCAGTCTGCGAGTTCCTGTAGCGTCTGTTTGGTGAGGTTGCGCTCTTCTGAGCAGATTACATCCTCCATCACAGTGTTGTACCTAAGGCGGCTTGTACGCAGGTACATCTCCGTGCGTTTGCGGTTTCTGTACTGGATCTCCGATTCCACCATCTTTGCCATGAAGAGGTCGAGCGTAGGTCTGTTCTCTGGCGAGAGTGTTTCCATTGACTGGTAGTACTCAGCCATTCCTTTGAGCTTCATCTGCTGAAGCTGGGCGATTGTCACTTGGTTGTTCATCTTTCCGTTACTTTAAATGATTAAACCTTAAAATTTAAAATATGAAAAACACTCGGGGAAAGCCTGCCGGCAAGGGGCAGACAGCCCCGACGAGGCTCTGCCTAGATGTATGCCGACGGTCCCCTGACATCGTCGTTGGCGGGCATGTACGAGGTGTCTCCCTGCTGTAAGGGTACACTGTCAAGCCCGTGCTCCAGTATATTCTTCAGGCGGGTATATGTACCCGTTGTTATTGTACCTAAACGCAGACAGGCCTGCTCCATACGCTCATTTCCATACTTCTCGGCAAGTCTGAGTATGCCGTGACAGGATTTGTATGCCTGCTGTACAAAATAAGGTGATTTCAGCACATTCTCCACGACCTCATGGGCATGTGGGCCTATCAGTCGCGACTTGTCCAGGAAATAGGCAGCATTGCATTCCTTGGTACGCATATAGGCTATGTGGTTGGGAGGCATGTGTGACGGATCTGTGGTATATCCGTCAGTAAAACTCCTGCGGTGTATGGCTACACGCTCCAAGTCCACCCATATCTCCACTGTATGGCAATCATATACGGCCTTGGCCTTCTTGCCTACGCACTGGTATGGTATGCTGTAGAAGTGGCGCTCCTTGCCAATCTGCACATGATAGGACGAGCCTACGGTGAAGAGTTTCTCGTACTTGAAGACGTATGCCTCTGGCGGTAGCGGGTTCATCAGGGGTTTCTCACTGCTGAGATATCTGTCCCAGCGTGAGACGCCAATAGACTTCATTGCACGGCTGTTATACTCGTCATTCAGCTCATACAGACGGGTATTGAGTTCGTCGATGGAGTGAAACTCCTCTCTCTGTCCGCTGCCATTACCACTCTCAATACGGGCATAGTAGAATCGGTAAACCTGATTAACCAAGCTTTCTGCCGGCCCTTTGTCTCGCGGTTTAGTGATTCTGCAGTTCTCGAGACAGGTGCTATAGTGTAATGCCCATTGGTTGGCTGCCTCTGTAAAAGCTGGTTCATAGCGGTCATACTTCTTTACCCACTGTCGCATATTGTCGCTCTTCACTACCAGTGGTACACCACCGAAATAGGTCAGACAACGCGACAAACCATCGAAGTAATTCTCCATCGTCGTGGAGAGCATGGCTGTGACGAAGGCGAGGCTTGAGAAGGGGAGTACGCATACCAGCACATAAGCCTCTTGGCCTACTCTCGTACGTGGATCCATAATCCACAGCCTATCGCCAGCATAGTCCACCTGCATCTCCTCGGCAGGCTCATACACATTATGGAAGGAATAGGAATGGGCTTTCTCATAAGCCTGTAGTTTTTCCTTGAATTGGGTGTAGCCATAGGGATGGGCCACCCTCTGGCTGTAGTTTTCAAAGAGCAGCTGGTAGGTCATATTGCGCAACTGCATCTGTCGCGCATAGTCCTCCAGCAGAGGTGTCAGCTCGTCGAGTTTCTCGCTGTCAGTATTGCGATGGCCGCTATCGCGCACCATCACCTGGCTGAGCGTCTTGTCATCACTGTGCAGAAGCTCCTCTGCTGACTTTCCTGAGGCATCCATCCTCCCAAGATAGACATCTATGGAGGTGCGGCTAAGATTCAGTATCTCGCTGATCTTACGCTTGGAAGTGCCCTTGATAAATTCTCGAATTAATAGTCTCAAATCTGTCATTGTCGCTTTCTTGTTTGCCATAATCACCTTGCTTTAGAGTTTTACTTCTGCCGCAAAGATAATCATTTATCGCTCCAGAAAACGACCTCAAATCAGATTTTTTCAGTGGTACATTTCATTCCGATACGGATGGTACATTTCAATCCGATACGAGTGGCACATTTCATTCCGTTGAAGGTGGTACATTTGTTTCCGATACAAGTGGCACATTTATTCCGATACTATCAGCTGAGGCAATCGATACGATGATCTGCACAACAAACTTAGTGGTCTCTTTCTTCGTCATAATCTCTCAGAATTTTAATGTTCTCAGAATTTTAGTGTTTAATCCTTGTCGAGATCGTCGCCGCCGTCGCCACCGCCTCCGTTGTTGTCACCTCCGCTGGTGTTTCCGCCAGTGTTACCTGAACCGCTGCCGCTACCAGAACTGTTGCCGCTGCCTGAGCCGCTGTTGGTGCCACCAGAGCCAGCACTTGAGCTACCGTCCTGGGCAGCCTTCTTGGCAGCTGCAATCTGTTCCGCGGTCTTGTCAGTCCAGGCGAGCTTAGCCACCTTGTTCAGTTCGTCGCGGGTATATTCACCAGTAGCCTGTGCCAGCAGCTTCAGTGACTGAGGACCAGAATATCCCGAGCAGGGTAGCGATAGAGAATCTGACAAATCTCTGTGAGAACTGGCTCGAGGATCTGCGGTACAGCTATAATACGCTGTATAAATGTAAGGCTCAGGGAATTGTGATAAACTCTGCCTATCGTTCGCCAGAGGTGAATCGTTTAGCTGGGGGCTCACCGACGAGCAACCACCTGACGGGCTGTGCGGTGGATATCCATGTGGAGGGCTTTGAGCAGGCGGTACGCTATGCCTCCATCCTTCTTGATATCTCTGAAGGTACCAAGCGGGATTATGATGAACTCTTCATCGAGCGTAATAAGGCGGGCATCCATTGGATCCACTTCGCCGTGCGTTCCAAGGGTAACCGACGGAAGTGTAAGTTTATCCTGACGTAAATTAAAAGAAAGAGGTGCTGATTTCAGCACCTCTTCCTATATTATCATAACGATGTAGAACGGGATAGGAGAAACTGACGGAAGGTCTGTAAATAGCCGTCAGGGATATGGATGATCTCCTTGCCGATGTAGATACAGTCATTGCGATCTACTTTTTGGATTTTGTCAACCGCGACGATGTAGGAGCGATGCACTCTCAGAAACTTTTCCTTTGGCAACATCTCCTCAACGGCTTTCATCGTCAAATGGGTGACCAGCGGTTTGGGCTCGTTGTCGAGATAAAACATCACATAATCCTTCATGCCGTTGACGTAGGTGATCTGGTCGATAGTCACGTTGCGCCATTCGCTATCAACCCTGATGAAAATAGTATTGGGCTGCTGAGGCTGTGGGGCAGAGGGGTGCTGATATAACTTTCTGGCTTTCTCGACGGCAGCGAGAAATTTATTATAACGGATAGGTTTCAGCAGAAAGTCGAGCGCATTCACCTCGTAGCTCTCGAAAGCATATTCCTTAAAGGCAGTGGTGAAGATGACACGCGTTTCTTCAGGCAGACTATGGGCTAACTCCATACCATCGATATTCGGCATCTGAATGTCAAGGAAAATCAAGTCTGGTTTCTGCGCCTTAATGGCGTTGATGGCATTGATGGAATCGGTAAAGGAGACCATCAGTTCCAAGTCGGGCGTCTTC
>JAEEGH010017374.1_pt1 | contig 15348 bp, 17 predicted proteins | sample 9134181 | NCBI WGS metagenome assembly JAEEGH01 (sample SAMN16246544, study PRJNA631951) | gut metagenome | biome: gut microbiome; feature: rumen; material: DP-attached | host: Bos | place: Iran: Karaj | collected 2018-10 | reverse complement strand
TGCAGACCATCGAGAAGTATCAGCTCTTCCGCGATCTGATCGACTCTAATGGCTACGTCGACGAACAGGTACTTGACAAATTGAAACTGAACATTCGCGCACTGCTCGAGGGCGATGCCGGCAAGGACAAAACCCTGCTCGACCTCTGTCTCGATGTTATCTATCATCCAAACATGAAGGCATTCGGCCTGCAGCAGCTTGTGCTATTATACATTAACTGGAAGCATCAAGACAACGATGGCCTGGGCATGAGCACACGCGTTTTGCAGGGCACACCGTTTAATTGATGGCCCAAAATTTGGAAAATAAGATTTGAAAGAGTACAGATTAACTGATTTTTTACCCACAACAAAAAAGGAGCTCGAACTCCGGGGATGGGATTACGTTGATGTAATCCTATTCTCGGCCGATGCTTATGTTGATCACCCATCGTTTGGTGCCGCCGTGATTGGCCGCACACTCGAGGCCGCGGGGTTCCGCGTGGCCATTGTGCCACAGCCCGACTGGCATGGCGACTATCGCGACTTTAAGAAGTTAGGTCGCCCACGCCTGTTCTTCGGTATCGCCCCAGGTTGTATGGACTCGATGGTAAACAAGTACACCGCCGCACGCCGCCTGCGCTCAGAGGACGCCTACAGCCCCGATGGTCGCCACGACATGCGCCCCGAGTACCCCACCATCGTATATGCCAAAATCCTTAAGGAGCTTTATCCCGATGTACCCGTAGTACTGGGTGGTATCGAGGCCTCGCTGCGCCGCGTGAGTCATTACGACTACTGGAGCGACAGCGTCAAGAAGTGCCTGCTGTGCTACTCGCCTGCAGATATGATTACCTACGGCATGGGCGAAAAGGTAACTATCGAACTGGCACGCCGACTGGCTGCCGGTGAGAGCATTCGCGATATTCGCGACCTGCCGCAAACCGTTTATCTCTCACGCAAGGAAGATATCATCGGTGGCATTACCGATCGCGACATCGTGCTGCACTCACACGAGGAATGCCTGAAAAACAAGAAGGCCCAGGCCGAGAACTTCAAGAACGTCGAGGAGCAGTCGAACATGATGCACGCCCAGCGCCTGCTGCAGGGTGTCGACGGACGTTACGTGGTTATCAATCCACCTTATCCGCCCATGACTACCGAGGAGCTCGACGCCTCGTTCGATCTGCCTTACACACGCCAGCCGCATCCCAAATATAAGGGCAAGCGCATTCCCGCTTACGAGATGATTAAGTTCTCGGTAAACATCCATCGCGGCTGTTTTGGCGGCTGTGCATTCTGTACTATTTCGGCCCATCAGGGTAAATTCATTACCTGCCGCTCAAAAGAGAGTATCCTGCGCGAGGTGAAACAAGTCATCGAGATGCCCGACTTTAAGGGTAACCTCAGCGACCTGGGTGGCCCGTCGGCCAACATGTACGGCATGAGCGGACGCAACAAGAACGCCTGCGAAAAGTGCCGTCGCCCATCGTGTATCCATCCGCAGATATGTCCTAACCTCAATACCGACCACTCTAAACTGCTCGATATCTATCGCTCTGTCGATGCCCTTCCAGGCATCAAACACAGCTATATCGGCAGCGGTGTACGTTATGATTTATTATTACATCATAGCAAAGACGAGGCCAGTAACAAGGCCGCTATGGAGTACACCCGCGAACTGATTACCCGTCATGTTTCGGGTCGCCTCAAGGTAGCCCCCGAGCACACCAGCGATCGTGTACTATATCTCATGCGCAAACCCTCGTTCCAACAGTTCTACGAGTTCAAACGTATCTTCGATAAGATTAATCGCGAGGAGGGGCTTCGCCAACAGATCATCCCCTACTTCATCTCCAGCCACCCAGGCTGTCAGGAAGAGGATATGGCCGAACTGGCAGTGATTACAAAGAACCTCGATTTCCATCTTGAGCAGGTACAGGACTTTACCCCCACGCCTCTTACCAACGCCACCGAAACCTGGTACACAGGCTACGATCCCTATACACTCCAGCCCGTGTTCAGCGCCAAGACACCTAAGGAAAAATTGGCCCAGCGCCAGTTCTTCTTCTGGTACAAACCCGAAGAGCGCCGTGGCATCGAGCAGTCGTTGCGCCGCATCGGGCGTCCCGATCTCATAGCCAAGCTCTACTCAGGCATGCCCCCACAAGGCAGTTATCGCCCTGCTTACGGCAGCCAGAAGCCCGCAGGCAGCAGCAAGCCATCTGGCGGTGGCAAGCCCAAATCTTATAACCCCAATTTTAAAAATGAAAATTCTCGAGCAAAGCATCATAGCGAAAAGCCCCAGCAAGAAAAGCGAGGACGGAATCGTCGTAACTTCTGATTTTATTGCCGTTATCGATGGCAGCACATCCAAAACCAAGCGTCGCCATTGCCCCCTCATGAGCAATGGCCGCTATGCCATGCTACTCATCAGTCGCTATATCCGAAAAATGCCCGCCAACACCAGCAGTCATCAGTTCTGCGTAGGTGTTACCCGTGCGTTGCGCCGCCACTACTGGCTGCGTTTCCCCGTTGAGCGTATGCAGCAACATCCCGAAGAGCGCCTCTGTGCCTCGGCCATCATCTACAGTCGCTTGCGCCGCGAGGTATGGATGGTGGGCGACTGCCAGTGCCTCATTGGCGGCAATTACTTCGATAACCCTAAGCCCTACGAGCAGCCTCTGGCCGAGATGCGTGTAGCCAAAGTCAAGGAGCTGTTGGCTGCAGGCGTACCACAGGCCGACCTGCTGCAACCCCGCGACCCAGCCCGAGAAGTAATGATTCCCACCATGCTCGAGGTAATGAAAAATCAGAACATTACCTACGCCGTTATCGATGGTTTCCCCATCCCCGAGCAAAAGGTAAAAGTGATACCGCTCGACTTCCAGAAATGGGAGATTGTGTTTGCCAGCGACGGCTATCCCCAGCTAGCCCCAACACTAAAAGAATCGGAATCGCTACTGGCCCACCAGCGCGAAACCGATCCCCTAAACATTGGCCAGTTCAAAGCCACCAAGGCCTTCGTTTCCGGTAACAACTCCTTCGACGACCGCACCTACATCCGCTTCGAAGTATAAGGTACCTTACACATGTAAGATGTTAACATTCCGGCGATTACTAAACGGTCTCACCGCAAAGTGCAGCCACATGGCGCCATAACGGTTTTTCTCAATCAGCAGCTCGTCAAAGTCCTGACCGCTCTCATCCGCGTAATCCAGCAATATGTTAGCATAGCGTATTAACTGCTCAGTGCCCAACACCCTGATATCTACGGCGCACCCCGTAAGGTGGTTACTGCCAGCCACCCCGCCAACCTTACGATTTAACTGCGGGCTGCGATAGCCAGAGTTTATCACAATCGCTATTCACCTTATCAGCCTTATTGTACCATTCTTGAATTCTTAATTCAGCTATAGTATGAAGATAGCGATCATAATCGCATTCCTTTCCTTTATGTGCAAAATGCCAAGAATTAAAATCTCCCTGTTTAGGGATCATCTCTAATTTACATTCTGGATTGGGGCACGTAAATTTACCATTTACTTTATATCCAGGAGTTAATGTAACGAGATTATGATTCTCGTCGTATGCCGACTTATACTTTACTTTACCCTTTACCATATAAATGCAAAGGTAGTACAAAAACTTTGTTTGACCAAATTTTACACAGAGAAATTAAATACTAAATGGACTCAGAACTCAGAACTCAGTTAAATTATTGGACTATACTCGGCAAAGTGTGAAAATGAAATAACAATATTATTATAATAATAAATTATTAATAATATATATATTATTAATAATTTAACTTCAAAACAGCTTTTAACGGGGGTGGCTATTTTAGAACTGAGTTCTGAGTTCTGAGTCCACTTTTACTAAAGTTATATTTTAACAATTCATTAACAATTAACATTTCATTATATGACGAAAATTTCGTACCTTTGCATTGTCAAGATAAAGATAGAGATGATGCTCCCACGCGAGGAAAAAGATTCTCCCACGTGCACTAAGAAAATCTCCCACACGTGGCCGCAAAATCAACATCGGAATTGAGACAAGCAAAATGTAAAAATGTAACAATTAAAAAATTTAACAACAACACAAAAACAAAATTAGAATTATGGCATTGAAAGTTAAAGCACAGGAAAAGTTGCAGAAGATTGGCAAGTATGAGGGCACTTATCGCTACATCATGATGCCGGAGTTGTACACCTCACTCTCTCAGGAAAAGGTGATTAAGGAGGCTGCCCTGCGCAGCGGAGTTAGCAAAGGCATTATGCAGGCCTGCTGGGATGCTGCTGGCGAGGTGATTAAGGCTTGGGCCACAGAGGGTCACTCGGTTGCGCTGCCAGGTTTGGGAACCATGCGATTCGGCATCCGCGCCAAGAGTGTGGCCAAGGTGGACGAGGTGAAAGCCGGACTGGTAACCAGTCGCCGCATCATCTTCACCCCAGCGGTGGATCTGAAGGAGGAGCTGGCAGGCACAGCCATCCAGATTACCTGCTACGACCGCGATGGTAAGGAGGTTAAGCGTGTAACCTCGACAGACCCAGGTACGGTTGAGGATCCCGACGAGCCAAGCAATGGTGGTGGCAATACCGGTGGAAACACTGGTGGCAATACCGGTGGCGGTGGAAACCACAACGAGCCGATTGGTGATTAAGGGTTTGGGGCTTAGGCCCCACCCTTCCTATTAAACATTAAACATGAAACATTAAAGATTATGAGTAAGAAGGAGACATTAAAGTTTATTGTGCAGATGATAGCATCGATCGCTACAGCGATAGTGACAGCACTGGGCGCCACGAGCTGCGTTGCAACAATGTAAAAATGTAAAAAACCTCAGGTTTCTATGCGAAGCCTGAGGGTTTTTGTATTCCTGATAAGGTAAATGCATTATTCGATAGCAAAATGCATCTCTACGGGACTGTTATTGCATGGCAGCTGTTTGTTGAGCTTGATCCAGCGGCTCCAGCCGGTTGCCTTGTCGAATGCTAACTGCTCGTAGGTGGCCTCGAGGGTGGATGGCCAGGTGGTTACTTCTGGCTCTGCTACGCCACTCTTGTAAGTTTCAAGTTTGCCGTCGGCATGGTAAATTTTGTATCCTTTCAGAATCTCAGGTTTTTCCCTATCATAGTCGTAAAAATAGTAGTTACCCTCTACGCCTAACATGATGCTGCAATCTACCGACAGACCTTTGTTCATCAGGAAATCGCTGCAATACTGACTTACCAGACAGTTGTTGAAAGCTGATCCTATCTCGAGAGCGAAATGATCATCGTAAACGTCGGGCAGTGCATCTACTATGCTCTTGGCGTAATCTACCAGATCGTAGCCCGGACGCTCGTTGTTAACCTTGAAGGCGTATTTGGTGATGGTGTCAATCTTTGCCTTATGGCTTTCGTCGGCGTAAGCGGCCACGAGTTTATCGGTAAACTCCTTGAACTTTGCACCAAAGGCATCGAGGGCGCTGGTGCGGGTAACGGTCATGTCGTGATAGTCCCACTTGGATTCTGTACTTCCCTGTGCAGCTTTTTTGGCAGCATCCTTGTCCCACTTATCGACGCTGGCTTTGTTGAAGTTCTTCAGGGCTGTTTCTATGTCGCCAGTGTTCTTTGCCAGCTCGTCGATCAGTACCGAATAGCTGCCACCTGCTCCAGGCACTGTGAATGATGACAGGATAAAGTAGTTGGCAAGTTCCTTGAGTTCGAACTGATACTCGATGGTATTCATGAGGCAGGCATCGAGATAAATCACGTCCATGTGAGCATTAGCACGACCGATGGCATACTTTAATGACGATGTGGTGAAGTTTTCGTTAGGGTTGTGGCTTTGGTCGTAAAGCACGCCTCTGGTTTGTGACGGCGCATTAAATGGCAGGTCGTCGTGTGGCTGATAGCCGCCACCATGGTCGCTCACAATTAGGATGTAGTGCTTGGCAGGACAGGCTTTGGTGGCCCAGTTGATGAAGTTGGTGAGCGAATCGACATTGGCCACGTAGTTGTCCTTGGGGCCATAAATATACTCCTTGTTCAACAGAACATTTTCATCGGGGGCATTTACGGTATTGTCGACGACGAAACGTACGGTCTGCAGTTCCATATCCTTAATAGCCTTTACGGTCTCGTCGGGCAGTTTTTCGTTAAGCATGTCGAACCAATACTTCTGCATATCTTCGGCCGACGAGTACTTGTACTGGCAGGCTATCTTTACCTTACCGTAGCTTTCGGACTTGGCTTTGTAGAAATCCATCATGTTGCCTAAGATACCAATGTCGAGATTGCGACCTCCATAACCATATAACAGGATGGCATACTCGGTTTGCCCTGATGGACGGTCGGAACCAGCAGAATTATCATCATTTACACAAGCGGTCATCACCGTCATAGTCATTACGCAGCAAAGAACGGCTGCAAGGGTTAATAGGTACTTTTTAGTCATAATCATAAAAGGTTAGTTAAACTTATTTTTCTTCGTTTGAAATCAAGTGTACATCGCACTGAGGGAAGGCAATGGTGATGCCCGCGGCGTTGAGGGCCTCGTAGATCACCTCCTTGGCACGATCACGATAACCAATCTGCTCGGCCACCAACACATACTGCTTCACATTGATGTCAACAGCACTGTCGCTCATATTTCCCACAACCACATAAACACCGTACTTGGGATCCACAATATCCCGTCCGTATTTATCCTTGGTACACATCTTCTGCATCGCCTCAACCAACACCTCACGCACATGCTGCACCGAGGTTCCGTAAGCCACACCCACGGTGATAATCGTCAACTCATACGAGTTGTTACGCGTCAGGTTGTTGAAGTTCTTACCAAACAGCGACGAGTTGAGGAACGACATCTCCGTGCCCTCGATAGTCTCGGCCTGCACACACTGGTAATTGATGGCCGTTACCTTACCACGGATACCATCGCACTCTATCCAGTCGCCTACACGCAGTCGTCCACCCATCAGCTGTATGCCGTAGATAAAGTTGTTAATCACATCCTTGAGCGCCAGACCGACACCAGCCGACAGACCTCCCGCTATCAGTCCTAACGACCCCGTAGGAATCTGCCATTCCGTGATAACCACCAAAGCAAACACCATCCAGATAAGCACACTGATGATACTGTTGCCCAACGACAGGTTGATTTCGTTCGGACGGATGGAATCACGGTTATGCTTACGCATAAAAGTAACGTAACGGGCATACTGCCAGATGGCGTGTACGGCCCTGCTGATGTAACGCAAGACGTAGAAGAGTATCAGCAGATAGATGATACTCTGGGCCGATATGCTCAACGTCTCCACATCGTTCATGTCGGTGAGATGGATAAACGGTCGTTCGTAGAAGCGTACAAACAGATCGTCGAAGTCGAAGATGCCCAACGACAGGCGCACACACAACGGCAACGAGAGCAGCACAATGCAGGGGATGGCCACCTGACGGATCAGGTCGTAGAACCACGTAGCACCAAACAACAGCTGTTCGCGGTCGTCGCCCGATACGTAGGTGATACGATTGCGCAGACTGTCAACCCGCTTGTCGATCCAGCGTTCCTTGTAGCGGCTCATCAGGTCGCGTATGCACACCACGGTGAGCCAGGCTGCCAACAGGAAATACCACCACACCAGGATGAGCAATGCCACAAAGGTATAGCCCATAAACGCGAACCCAAAGGCCACCAGATAAACGGCCAATGCCCACCAGCCCAAGGTGCGGTCGATTGATGTGGCCTTACTGCCCAACCAGATACAGCAGCACAACTGCCAGATAACAATTAGCAGCAGGATGGGTGGAAACAGCAGCACCATCAGCTTGTCGGGCATAAAGGTGATACGGCACGAGATAATCATCAGCACCACCAGGAAGGTGGCCGAATAGAGCATGATGCCCTGTCGGAACTGCTCGGGCCTTACGCGCAGCAACAACGAGCCCGTGATGGCAATCAGCAGCCACAGGAAGGTGTTGATATGCGCCACACCCAGATTGATATATTCGTCGCCATACAGCGAGAATCCGAACGCCACGAAGTAAATAAAGGTGCCTAGCAGTATCGAGATGATAGACAGCTTGCGCTTCGGCACATAGCGTTTCAGCCTGGTATAACGGTAGAGCAGCCATAGTATGAGCAGGGCCAGCAACCAGAATAATACCAGTCCCACCAGCTGTACGATACATACGACGACCAGCATGGTATTCTCGGCCTTACTCGAAAAGTGTTGTAAGAACGCGATATCATCCTCGTCGTCGTCATCCAAATCGCTTTCATCCAGCCCGTCGCTCAGTTCCTTCAGGCTGTACTGTCCCCGCAAGTCAACTTTGGTTTTATTCCAATAATAACCAGGGTTGGCCATAATGTCCAAAAACGGCGTCTGTCCGTCCACAAAGATATAGCGTTCCAGTGCCTGATAGCGCTGCTCGGCATAGTCGTAGGTCTCCTTCAGTCGCAGGTATGCCTCCTGATAGTGCGTACTGTCGGCCACTATGGTAGCACGGTTACTGGCGTTCATCTTCAGTATCTCTGACACGAAGAAGATACACGAGTCGCGATATGCCTCGCCTATCGAATCCAGCACAAAGGGGGCAGATAGCGAATCCTTGAAGGCAATCCTGATAACCTCTTTTTCCAGCAATGAGAGCGAGTCGGAAAGATGCACATCCAACGAGTCGTTACGATACAACAAGCTGTCGGGCAGTATCTCCATCTCTATATCCTTCATCATCGGTGGCAGTCGTCGCAGCGCCTCAATCAGTCGCGCATTGCGATCTATCTCGTAGTTCAAACTGTTCACAATCCGGTCGTACGGTCGTCGGTCCTTGCTGAAGTCCTTGTAGTTGGCCGTCACCTTCTTCAGCGCATAGGCCAGGTCGAATGTCATCTCCTGTTCCTGGGTGTAGAGCAGGATCGAGAGTTCGTTCGACTCGGTAATCACGTCGATCATCCGTTTGTGCTGACGATCAAAGTCCTCGTTAAAACGCTTCTGCGCATCCGAGCGCTGCATAAAGGTTGCCTGCAACTCCGTATATAGGTCTTTCAGCGTGTTTGTCAACGACTTTCCGCTCACCACAGCCATCAGCGGCAGCGAGCACACGCACAGAGCGAGAATGATTGTGAACAGTTGTTTTTTCATTGTCCGAAATATTATTCTAATTTACCGCCTCCACCTTTCTGTGGATTGCTGTCCAGGTACTGCTCGTTGGTTTTCAGCCAGTTGCCCCACCCCGTCAGCTTGTGGAAGTCGCACTTCTCGTAGCCCACATTGTAGTTGTTCAAGGCTTTTAACTCCGGAACATTCGTCATGTAGTCGAAGGTGTAGAAGGGTTTACTCATCAGGCAGATGCTCAGCGTATAGTGATCCAGATGCTCCTTACTGTTGTTCACATCGCGATAGCATACAAAAGCCTCGTCGAAGGCCTTATCCATCGCTGCCGATATAGCTTTCAGCTCAGCATCGTCGGTTTCCTTAGCCAACAGCTGGGCATAGTTAGCGATGTCGAAGAATGGGTTGATAAACTCGTTTTTATTCGCATCGATAGGCTGGAAACGATACACGCCCTTGGTGGCGCGATCGATAGCTTCCTTCTGTGTGGGATAGAGTGCCAGAATGCGGTCGCACAGCTGCTTGGCAGCATCGATGATAGGCTCGAACTTATCGGTGCGAATCATCTTGTAGTCGCCGTTAGCGTAATCATTTTTGGCTTCGTCTACATAACTGTTCTGCCATTCAGGTGTACAGCGTTCAAACATCAGGTTGCCAGCCTTCTCGGCATCGCCTGTTTCTATAAGGCCGCGAATAAATTCCGTCATCAGCTCGCCTCCGCTACTCAGTATATGGGCTGAGGCAAAAATGTAGTCGGCAAAGCTGCGTGCCTGTGTCAGCGTTTCGATATTACCCATAAAGCAGTTGTGGAACATCAGCGTGTTAAATTTCTCGATACCCGCAGCCTTCATGGCATCGTTCATTTCGTACATGTCCATCCACTCGTTATCCACCCACTCGTCTACCATCACACCACGGGTAGCACGAGCCTGCAGCACTTCGTACTTACCAGGCACATCGTACATGGCATCAAAGCCCGATCCGTGGCCCCAGATGGCCATCACGTAATCCTCGGCAGGGCACTGCAGACTGCTGAACTCCAAGAACATACGCATGGTGTTAGGGTTGCATATCTTCAGCTGCTTAGCTTCCTCGCCCATGCCGATAGCCTGCATGCCACTTTCCTTAATCTTGTTCAGGTCGGTCTCACCAGTCAGCTCAAACCACACGATATCGCCAGGCGCTGCATATTTGCCCGTAAAGGCCTTTTCTGAATCCGGCAGATCCTTACCATATTTATACATGCACACCACGCGCACGTTGTTGTGGTCGGTCAGGTACTGCTGCAGTCTCTCCCATAAGCCCTGTTCTATAATAAAATCCATGGTGCCACCCGCATTGCCATATACAAACACGGTGTATTTGGCGGGCTGCGGCACATCGATCATCTCATTGTCGTTGCTCCAGGTGTCGAACTTGGCAGCCATGTAGCTAGTGGTTTTCTTAAATCTTAAGTCGATGTCATCGCCATCACCAAGCTGCAGCTCGTCGCCCTCCAACTGCCATTTGGCGTTCATCACCTCGCGGTCGTTCGGGATCATCGTCAGCACGCCATTGGCCGATGCCGTGTAGGTAAAGTCAATCTTCTCGCAACCGATGGCATCATCCTCCAAGGTGTAGTAGATACGGGTGCTGCCCGTACCGTCGGCCTTAAACTCGGTGTTCTGCCATGTCTTTCCATAGTTCCACTTGGCGTAGGTCATCCCCGACACATCCGAGAACCAACTGCCCACAATCCTAGCATCGATTCCTTTTGCAGGGTTATCGCTACTGTCGTTAGTACATGCCACAAAGCTCAGCATGATCCATGCCAATAGCATTAATTGTTTTAGGTTTGTTTTCATAATGGTATTATTTTTAATATTTGCTTGTTGTTATTAGTATCACGCTGCAAATATAAAAAATTAATTCTAAAGTTCCAACTTTTCGCTGAAAAAACTGTTTTCAATCAATATCCTTTCATTTTCTTTCTGTCACCAGAAAGAAAACCAAACCAAAACAAAAGAAAGAGTGCAAAAACGTCCTGAGCTCAGAGGCCGGAAACAATTACTTAAAATCTGCGGATTGGTAGTAGCAAAGGTTTTCGCCTTTTTCGTGGTGTTTGGTGTTCTCGGCGGTGATGCGTATCTGGTGGATGTCGGTATCGTCGTTACGCACCTTGTAGTCGAGCATCATCAGGAATGCACCCATCTTCTGATTGCCGTATTGCTCGGTCATATTCTGTATGCTCAGTATCTTTACCTCCTGACCATCTACGAACGCCTGCACCTTAAAATCCTCCAGCTTCACCGAATAGTCGATCACACCATTGTTGTTGTCGCGATACAGTTTTTCGTCGTATTTCATCGCTTCGGTAGCACTCATCGGACGTGTGTAAACCATCAGCGCATTGGTGCCTGTGGGACAGAATGCCGTAGTGCCATACAGTTCAAGTCGGTGATAGCGAGGGTTGATAGTCAGATCCTTGTCGGCCATGATATTCCAAGCCCAGAACTCCAGTCTTCGGTCCTGCTCAGGCAGCTTACTGAATCTAACGTACTCATTCCACCTTACAGCCGTTAGAGCCATATACCGACCAGGTTTAACGTTGGCGATACAGTAATAACCGGCACTATCGGTAGATGCACTATCCACAGCATGAAAATGCTTGTCCATCAGCATCACCGCACAGTGACTGACAGGCTTGCCATCAAAATCAGTAACATGGCCCGATATCTTAACCAGCTGCTGCGCCATGCCCGACATGCAGCCCGCAGCCAGCAGCATCCAAAAAAACAGTTTCTTCAATTGTCCAACGTTTTTTATTCCTCTACAATTGGGTAAAGCTCGATAAACTCACCCTGATGGTTCTGGCCATCGTTAATCAGTTCGGCAGTCTTCTGTCCTACGGTCTCTATGTCGTGAGCACCTGTAACTAATACCGTTTTCATAATCCTATTTAGTTTAAAATGATTAATTCCGCCCGCAAATATACACACAATTCTTCATTCCGCCAAATATTTACGCGAGAAAATGAAAAAAGAGCAATTACACAGTCCCAATAGTTTTCCTCACTACTCATGCAAAGGATATTTCTTTAATAATGGTTCGAATAATGGGTGGGGATTCTGTTCAAGCGCTAAATGGAAATGCCAACAGTATGAAAAATAGTCCTTATTCTTCTTTTTACTTGTTGATAGTGCCTGGTCTATGACGTTATAACTCCAACGTGTGCTATAGCTTATCAATGCTTCAAAAGGAAATAGTACTCCTCCCTCATCTACCAATCTCTTGCATACATGCTGAATAGGCACCTTGAATGAAGCCGATGGCCAGACAGCTATTGCATCAAATACAATAGGCACTGTATCACGATAATCAAATGCTTTATCATGTTCTATCTTAGATAGAAGTCGAATAATCTCCTGCTTATCCTGCTCTTTATGATACCTTGCCAAAGCTATCAGCGCCCGTTTGTCTTGTTTATACAATTGTCGAAGATGACACTCATATTCAGGCTTTGCTGGTAATTCCTGGTATAATTTGTATGTATAGTTGAGCTTTGAGCTATTTACAGAATACAGAATGGCACTGTCAATTCGTATGGAATCTTCTATAGTAACCTTACTACGTACTCTGTTACCCAACATCATTGATATTCTGATATCAGAGACACTCTCAGCTTGTCCACAAAAACCATCCGAAGTTCCAACAAGAGTGATATCATCTACCTCAGAAATAGTCAGATTTGCAGCCTCGTGCGGATCCTTCATCAGAAGGGCACGAAAGGCAATCAGGCGCTCGATGGCATCTTTGTGTTTAGATGCAAGTTGTATCAATTCAGCTACGGAGGCATGAGCATATAAGCTATCTGATTTTATCCATTGAGGCGAAACTTCTTTACCAGCCCTAATCGTTCTGATTCTATGAAATGTCCTTTCCACCCTTTCTGTCTGGGTAGTTTTGTCAGTCTGACCAGAAGAAGAACTCCCAGTCTTTGCATTATTATGACAACCTTGCAAGGTTATTGCCAATAATCCCACTATTATCACTCGTTTTGACATACAGTTATGATAGGTTTATTTTTTCTGCTTTCTGAACAACTGGAGGCCGTAGTATCTTACATCTGTAATGACGGTATCTTTAATGCAGATGCCCTCGAGTACCAACATCAGTGAGTCGTTGCGATATGTGAGTAGATGCTCGGGATGACGCAGGAGTGATGTGTCCTGACTGACGGTCTTTTGGATAGAATACTCAAGAACGGTGTCCTTATCCACTGTGATGATGACTGTCTGCTCTTTGTAGTCGTATTCGTACGTTTTTGAGGGGAGCATGACTGTGTATTCGCCCAAATCTAAAGGTTCTCTCCTACAATAAATGTTTGCCCTACTATTGTTGGAATCATCAGTACTATCAAAGTTGAAGCTATACTCCGAATGAGTCTATACCAGGAATGTAAGTGAAGAGAATAATGGCAGCACCAAAGATGAGAGCCATAAGCTGATAGCGACGGGTGTGCTTGTGGAGCAGCATCAGCACAAATAGCGTCATCAGCACACCAGCCACCATCAGGTAGAAGCGACTCTCGGTGAAACTATACAGACGGATACGGTAGATAGAGCCAATCCAGTACATGATGAGTGGAGGGATGGCAATAAAAGAGAATCGATTGTAGAACCAGTCGTAATATCGATGACTGAGTATGGACTGGGCCACACGACCTATCAATGCCACCGTAATAAATCCCATCACCATCCAAGCTACCCCACCCTTGGGCAAATCCCACACGAATACAATCTTTATGAAATAGGTATACAGAATGACGGTATAGATAATGACAGCTGGCGAGAGGATGAAATTGAGGATGATTCGGAGTATCTTGAAGGGCTCTTCAACAACATCCTCGTTCTGCCGAACCAGTGTACAACATATTTGCGAAGCCAGCACCAAGAATACGAACTGGGCGATATGCTCGTAGAAATATTGGGGCTCGTCGATGCCGAAAATATAGAAGAAAGATGCACAAATAGCCAACACCGCCATATAAAGGAGACCTGATATGAGCAGACCGAAAAATATCTGTGTAGCCACATGCAGCGCATGAGCCGCAAACGAGCGGTTGTCCAATTCTCTATTGCCGATAATGAGCAGAATGGCAGCCAAGACATAAGTAAACGTGAACCCATATGTCCAGAGGAACGGCTTCAAGTCAAGCATCATCAGAGGCAGGAATATGAAGAACGAGACGTAGTAAGCCCAACGATTAACGCGATGGAGCCACAATGTCAACGCCATTAGCGGAACAAAGAACCAGAGAATGTCACCATTGACTGCCTTGGCAGGTCCACGCCAGGTTGGCAAGTCAACACTTATTGATCAGGTGTTGGAGGAATGCACGTTACCACATTACTTGTATAATGCAGATGGTGTAGATGAGAATGATACAGACTGGATTAGAAGAGTTTGGGAAAGTGCCCGCATTCAGATGGATACCAGGCAGCAAACTGAAGCAATTCTTGTTATAGACGAAATACAGAAAATAAAACGTTGGAGTGAAATTGTTAAACGCGAACGTTCTGATGAGGTAGACTATATTGTTGCGAGTCAAGGAACAGCAATAGCACTTGAAGTGAAAAGTGGGCGACGTGGTATGAATAGTAGATTACCAAAGTTCTGCGAAAACTTTCATCCCAGACGTGCTTTAGTCATCGGAACCGATGGTATACCATTCAAAGAATTCTTCCATATGAAAATAGAGGATTTGTTATAGCAAGACTATGTTTAAATAAAAATCACGGGGCGGTCCCCCGTGATTATTACTTAAACACTATCATGTCGGCTAGCTGCAGGAAGTAATCGTTGCTCCAGATGTCGAGTTCGCGCTTGTCGATGATATAAGGGATAACATCGGCCTTTACAACACCACCTGCTGCATTACCTCGTAGAGTGCATTCTTCCTATCGTTAGCGCCTGCGATAGTGTGCTGCGCTATCATCTGTTCAAAGATGTCTGACATGCTTAATATACTTTATTAACGTATTAATACTCGATTGCTTGCGGCTTGCTAATGCACATCGTTCAAGAAGTTCGATATCAAAGTTCTCAAGTGCGTCAGTGTCAAAACGGATGTCTTCCTCAAGATAAGAATGATTGATTGTATCTACAACCTATCCAATCTGGAAACTATAAGTTCTTCATACGCTTGTTTCTGGTCATCACTGAGGAAGGAATCTTTTATAAGCTGTTGCCATTTGGGAAACACCTTATGAAGCCCTGCGACGA
>JAEEGH010017372.1_pt1 | contig 15349 bp, 15 predicted proteins | sample 9134181 | NCBI WGS metagenome assembly JAEEGH01 (sample SAMN16246544, study PRJNA631951) | gut metagenome | biome: gut microbiome; feature: rumen; material: DP-attached | host: Bos | place: Iran: Karaj | collected 2018-10 | reverse complement strand
TTCCAGAATTTCTTTGTGGGACATCTTGGAATGCTTTAGGGAATTGTATTCGCGCAGTTTGCGAATATCTTCTGCATCAAAGCGGTTGCTAATTTCGGGGGGGGGGCTATCATTCGCTTAGAATGTCTTTAATCATTGCTTTTGCATTCTTGTAGGATCGGGTCTTGCGCTTGCCGCTGGCGATTTTGTTTGCTTCGGTCATGGCGGCGACGGCCTCGTCGTTGAGGGAGTCGAGATCTATCAAAAAGTCTTCTCGCTTTAGTCCATATTCTGCGTATGGATTTTCTTCGGGGTAACCAACGGGATTGCAGAGCAATAGGTGTTTTTTGCCGAGTTTATCGGTGAATTCGCGCTTGATGGCGGTGTGCGTGTGGCCCGCTTGCCAGATGCTTCCGTCATCCATCTTTTCGAGGTATTTTGCTCCGTGGAAGTAAAAGAAGTTTGAGCAGGGATCTTGTTTGTAGCGCTTGGGCATCTCGAATTCTAGCGGTAGAAAGTGCGACATCATGATTTTAGGGCGTTGTGCGGTAAGTTTGCGGAAAACGCTGTCATAGTGTCGCCAGAGTTTGTCGGCGTTATTCAGCTTGTAGTTCCAATGCCGACCATCGAACCAGCGCGTAGCCCAAAGGATTTTATTCACCATCTCGGATGCAGAAGGCACATGTTTATACTTGAAGTCGCACATGCCCATGCAACCTGCAATACCATCTGCGATACGGTTTTCAAGCAGTTGAAGATTCGGGATTTTTCTGGTTTCGGCAAGAAAGTATTTTATCTTGTTCTCGGAGGTGAGAAAATCCCTGTCGGAGCCGAATTTCCCAATGCGTTCGGTGATGATGTCGTGGTTTCCCAGGCATACATAAACGGTCTTGTATTTCTCGGCAATGAACTTCAGGAACTCCATATAATTGAAGTAGTCATTTGCGATATCGCCTGCAATGCAACATGCATCCGCAGGCAAGAAATTTCGTTCAAAGAACACTTCAAATTCCATGCGCAGTATGTCGATTGTGCGAAACACAGGCGACACATAGAAATCGAGATGTAGATCGCTGATAAAATAGTAAGTCATACCCCAAATCTATACTTGCGCATTTTGGGCGTCAAGGGGCCGAACTGTGAGGTGATTTTTCCCTGAAAATCAAAAAATTCAATGAAATTCGGACTTTCTCCAAACATTCCGTTTTTCGTTGAAAAAAAGTTTTAGCCCCAAAATACGAAGGGATTGATAAAGTAGTCGGATTTGACCACTTTAAGTTGCTTTTTCAAAGAATATGTCCTGTTCTTATTAGCTTCAGCGGAGGCATTTTTTGTAGGGACATATACAGGGACATTTGTTTGGCAAAATAACTTTGATGTATAGGTGCCTAAGATACGTTATATTGTTATGATAGGATGTTTTGGAGTCATGATGTTTTTTATGCGTAATTTTTTTACTTTTTCTGTCAAATTGCTTAAAAGGATGATTGTTTGGATGTTATGATAGATGTTAATCAAGAATATACACGCGAAGTCGAATGCGAATATAAAGGCGAACGATACAAGGTTCGCGACAATGGTGCTGTTCTACGTATGGCGCGAGAGGGAAAACCAAAACGTCCTAAAGATAATGTTTGGACTTTTGGCGATAGGATTGATCGTGGATACGCTTGGTTTTGCGGTGAGGCCGTGCACAGAATTGTTGCGGTGGCTTTTTTAGGAGAGCCACCTACAAAGCAATACGTAGTGGACCATATTGATACGAATCGACAGAACAATCGTCCGGAGAATTTAAGGTGGCTGACTAAACTTGAAAACATCCTATTAAATCCAATCACTAAAGCTAAAATAGAATATTGGTGTGGCAGTGTGGAAAGTTTTTTGGCAGACCCCTCTCAACTGAGTGGACACGAAAAAGAAGATGCCAACTTTGCTTGGATGAGGGCTGTCAGCCCTAGAGAGGCGCAAAACACATTAGCTAATTGGAAGCAAATACTAAGTAAGCCAAGGCTAGAAAATAAAGGTAGAAGGAATGCCATTGAAGAGTGGATTTTCCAACAAGATCCTACCTATAAAAATAATTTTGATTTCCTAGAAGATCTTGAACCTATAGAATCAGAAGAATCTCCTTTTTCCATAGCAGAAAATGAGCCAAAATCCATCAATGAGATTGCGGAGAAATTGACAGAGCAATCCATTAGCAAAAAAGAATTTATGACTGCCCTCTTAGAAATATGTGAAAGTGAAGGCTGGGATTACAAAAAATACTACAAAACAGACTCATGGAAAGCGGATTTACTTATCACAATGGGTGATCAGCGCATAGCGTTTTCTGCTTTTAATTCCGTAAAGAATGCTGCTAAGTTATTGCCGTTAATAGAACAGGATGGCGTAAAGAGTTATGGGTTGATTCTCTCACCGAAAACAGATGAAATCTTAAATTTTGGTTGTTTCAGTTTACACCGAAATGAAAATGTCTTGGAGGCAAACGTAGCTAAAACAAAATTTCCTTTCGACAAATTTGTAAAGAAGGCTGTTGAAGATAAAATTGTGCATTTAACGAAGACAAAGATTACAGATGTAGATGTAATATTTGAACAAATAGAATGTTGGCGTTGTCACGAACCTCATTTTGTTTTCTATACACGCTATTTGGTGGATGAAAACGGAACAAGGCATGATGAGGATGATTCCGATTGGGAATATAGTGATGACAGAAATTTCAATATACCAGATTTACGATATGGAAAAGAAATATTAGAACTTGTTAAACAATATATTGCTGAACACCCTGAAAAAAACATCGTAATGGGCGAAATAAAAGAGCGCTATAGCAATACACGAAAAGAATCGTATATATCGTTTGGTTGTCCTAATTGCGATACAATTTTTGGAGATTTTTATCTAAAAGATTTGACATACAATTTAATTTACGTAACAGATGAAGATCGAATGAATCGAATTAAACTTAAGACCCCATTTGAAATACAAGTGAATGACTGGATTATAGTGGATTAACCTATCAAAAAAACGTATATTCCCTAACATGGACACGGAAAAGAAAATAGCCCTGATTATCGACTGCGACAACGCCAAGGCGGACGCCATCTATGGCATCATGGAAGAACTCTCCAAATTTGGGGAGACGAGCATACGTAAGGCCTATGGCAACTGGAAGGGGAACAACCCCTGGGAAGAAGTTCTGCATCCGTTTGCGATTCAGCCGATACAGCAGTTTCCATACACGAAAGGTAAGAACGCGACCGATCTCGCGATGACAATTGACGTGATGGAGCTCCTATTCACTGAAAGCATTGATATTTTCGCCATCGTGAGCAGCGATTCTGATTTCACTCCACTCGCCATGAAACTCAGGGCAAAATCAAAACAGGTAATTGGGTTCGGAGAAGAAAAGACACCTCAGCCGTTCATTGACTCGTGCAATTCCTTCATTTACATTGACAAGTTCAAAAAACCGACGGAAACAGATGAAGCGACTAGCAATATCGAAAAATGGGACCGTAACAAACTGCGCGGTCATACCAAAATTATGAACGCCATCCGTAAAGCGATAAATGAAGAAGCGGAAGATGATGGTTGGGCGCTAGCATCAAAAATGTCTCAACAGATAAACCATCTTATTTCGTTAAGTCCCAAGAACTTTGGCTATGCAAAATGGCCTTCACTAATTCGCGCTACAGAATATTTCGAAGAAGGGAAAAACTCTAAGGGACAACCCGTTTTCCGTATCAAAAAGAAATAATCTACTTCACGCACCTAACGGATCTTGCTTCGTCTTTGCCGAAAGCGCTGAGCTTGGCGGCCTTGATGCTGAAATCCAAGAGCATGTAGTAAGCAAGGCCATCGGGTGTTTCGACGGCGCTCCAGATGTGTGCATAGCCGCCGATGCCGTCGAACTTGCCGTTGCCTTGCCTGTAGCCAGCGGGCAGTGCATTAAAGCCGAAATCGTCGGAGCCGTTCCCTTTCTTGAACCAGCCGCTTGTCGACTTGAGCGCATAGCCGGCTACCTCTGCGCCGCCGACATTTGCAATCAATTGCTCAAAGTCTGCGCTATCGGGCAAGTGCCAGCCTTCGGGGCATACGGTGCGAGCCATATCCCAAGTGTAAAGTCGTCCGTATCTAGAACAATTGCGATTCTCATCTTCGGGGCACGCGCTCCCTTCAACTTCGTAATTCAAGTTCTCGGCCATCCAAGTCTGCGAACCGATTTGCACAATGTCGTAGCTTCGCCCATCACGCGGATCGGTAAACGATTCCGAGCAGGCAACCATCAAAGCCACCAGGGAAATCAAAGTCAACAAAACAATAGAACGCATTATTTCACCTACCGATACTCGTCAATTGCATTCTCTAGATAATGCCCAGATACAAATCCGCCAGTAATGCCGACAACAAAAGAAGCGGCCGAGCCAATGAAAAGATATTTGCTATAAGGATTTTCAGTCACAAATCCACCCACAAGCATCATTCCGCTAGCCCCTGCAAAAAGATATGCAAACGCCCTAATCCAATTAGATGTCTTAGCATAAGGTCTTGAAAATTCATTCGCCAACAAATGCCGCCTAATCTCGGACAAATCGTTCACGACTTTTCCATCTAGATAAAACTCCGTACCTATCAGCAAGTCATCGTAGTATATCATATGATGTTCGTTTGCAGTTTCTTCCACATCATCTTCCTGCGAAAAGGAATCGGTGGACGCAGGCACTACTTGTGCAAATAAAACGCAAGAAAACAGAAGAACAACTTTAAACAAATTACTCATACGAATACATTAATTTTAGAAAAAATAGCCCCCGGCCGTTAGGTCGGGGGCGGTTTAATGCGGATCTGGATCCTTCGACTTCGCCCTTACGGGCTTCGCTCAGGATGACGCCGGAGGCGTCACTTCACAAACGCGCCGTAGATGGCCTTGATGGCCTTCTCGGTATCGGCTTCGTCAACACCGGTGATGATGTTGATCTGCGAAGAACCCTGGTCGATAATGCGGACGTTGACCTTGTTGTCTGCGAGAGCCGTGAAGAGCTTTGCAGCCACACCGATCTTGTTCGTCATGCCATGACCCACGGTAGCGATGAGCGAGATGCCCGGGAACACCTTGATACGGTCGGGGCGCATCTGCTGCGTGATGTCTTCGAGAACCACGTCCTGCACGGCGTCGAGAGCCTTGGAGTCAACCACGATGCTCATGGAGTCGATGGCGCTCGGGCACAGTTCGTAAGAGAGACCTTCGCTTTCGAGCACGGCGAGCACGCGGCGACCGAAACCGACTTCCTTGTTCATCATGGACTTTTCAATGTAGATCATCGAGAAGCCCTTACGGCCAGCAACACCCGTAATCGGGAGCTTTGCTTCTTCCGGAGTGGGGCCGATGATGGTACCCGGATCCTGCGGGCGGTTCGTGTTGCGAATGTTGATAGGAATCTTCTTGGCGCGGCACGGAGCGATAGATTCGTCGTGGAGCACAGAAGCGCCGGAGTAAGCGAGTTCGCGGATTTCGCGGTAGCTCACGTATTCGATCGGCAGCGGATTTTCGACGATGCGCGGGTCAGCCATGAGCATGCCCGAAACGTCGGTCCAGTTTTCATACTTGGCGGCATCAATGCCGTTGGCAAGGATAGCGCCCGTGATGTCGGAGCCGCCACGGCTGAAAGTCTTGACTTCGCCACGGAGGTTGCTACCATAGAAGCCCGGCAGCACGTAAAGCTGGTTTTCATCAGACAAGGTCTTCGCGATGTCTTCGTAGGTCTTCGGCGTAATGCGGTACTTGTCGTCGAAGGTGATCAGCGGGAAGGTATCCACGAAGTTTGCGCCCAGGTACTTGGCCATGAGGCGTGCGCACAGGAATTCGCCACGGCTTACGAGGAAGTCGGTGCTGACGGATTCGGGGTGGTTCTTGAGCTTGTCTTCGAGGCTGTCCAAGTCTTCGGTGAGCTTGTCGCCAAGGCCGAGATCGTTGCAGATTTCGTCGTAGCGCTGACGGATCAGGTTCCACGGGGTCGAAAAGTCGAGGCCCTTGGAGGCGAGGTCGTAGGTGCTGTAGAGGAGGTCGGTAAGCTTGGTTTCCTTAGGATTGCGCTTGCCGGGGGCGGAAACGACGATGACCTTGCGGTTCTTGTCGGATTCAACGATGGCCTTGATCTTCTTGAACTGGCCTGCATCGGCGACAGAGCTGCCGCCGAACTTACATACGATTCTTTGACTCATTTTTTCCTTTTGGGCCACCAAACCTCTCAGCTTCGAGCGCAGCCGCTTTCCTCGCGACCGTCGTGCCCAAGCCTACCCATCTGGCCAGCCACTTTGGTAATATGGTTGTCTATGTCTGCGACGGGGAATCCGTCGCGCGGGGTAAATTTAGCAACTCGGAATCACGATGTCTAGGGTTTTATTTATTATATTCTGGCAAATACACCTAAATCCCAAAAAGGAGAAAATATGAAACGCTCTTTATTTACTGCCGCTGCAGCTTCAGCATTACTTTTGGCCGCTTGCGGTGACGACAGTTCTTCAGACTCGGTCTCGCATTCCCAATCAGGCTCACTTTATGTAGACGAAGCCCAGCGGCTGATTGTAATGACCTCCGATGTCTCTTATTTTGACATGTGCGTCGTAACCGAAACAGGCCTTGCCTGGAAATCTATCCCTCAACCCGCCACAGTCGATTCCGCCATCTATACATTCCTCGGCGATACATTGGTACTCATTGATCTCGACGAAGGCGACACTAGCCACTATGGCAAACTGTTTGCGGGCGGTTCCGCCGGCGATATTTACGGGACCTGGACCTATCTTCCTTGCGAATACAATCGCCGGACTAACGAAAAGGAGTGCTACGAAGAAGATGCCCGTTATATGACACAAACCCTTAAGCTTAGTCAGGGCAAGCTTGAGGCCACCATCGATTACCATTTTGACGCCTATCTTTCTGACGTGGAAGACGCGGGCTACATGAAGACCTACTTCATGAAACAACTGTATAACGCCCTGAGTAACGGATATCATATCGATGCCGACGCATCCGATATCTTTGATATATATGACGCTGAAGATTACGAAGACTTTGAAAAAAGTATCAAAAGAAACAATGTCCAAATCATAGAAGAAACAAAGGAGAGCCAGACCTTCAAAATTGGCGAAAAGACATATACTGTCACCGTCGAGAACGCAGAACAGTCCTTTGAATACAATCTTTACGGAACAACCAACGTGGACGCAAGCGTCAACGTGAGCGACGGCACCAAAACCTGCAACAGCCATACCGTGAGAAAGATCATGGACGAAAGCCTGTGCAAGGTAGAAAATATGGAATACCTGAGAATCCGTGATGACGTGGACGAAGAATACGCCTACGCAAGATACTATAGAAACAGCAACGAAGTCGAATTCGAAGAATGCATCAAGAGCATCGCCGTGGAACAGACCAGCAACTCATACGACGACTACTACGACTACACCTTGTACAAGAAAGCCAACGACAAGAAGGAAGAATTCAAGAAGCGTTCCGAAAAATTCCTCCGCAAGATGTCGAAGTATATCGAAAAGTAAATTTCGATTCCAAGATTCCTAGAAGCCACCGGCCACCAAAGTGCCGGTGGCTCTTTTTGTAAAAAAAACAGGGGCGAATGTAAATTATTCGCATTTTTGGTATTCAGTGCCTCTAAAAAAGCGTGTATAGTATAGAGGCCCTATGAACAGACATGAATCCTTATTACGTATCGCGGCAAGCTCCGAAATATCGGTACTGTTGCTTGGCGAATCCGGCTCTGGCAAAGAAGTCGCCGCCCGCTTTATCCACGCCCACAGCAAACGCTCAGAGGGGCCCTTTATCGCCCTCAACTGCGGGGCGGTGGCCAAGGGGCTTTCCGAAAGCATCCTGGAAGGACACTATAAGGGAGCCTTTACCGGCGCCACCGAAGAACGCCTGGGAATCGTGCGCTCGGCGGCCCACGGCACCCTATTCCTCGACGAAATCGGCGAGATGCCGCTAGAAATCCAGTGCAAACTTTTGCGAATCCTGCAGGAGCGCTCCGTCATGCCGCTCGGCAGCTGCACCGCCCTCCCCGTAGATTTCCGGCTAGTCTGCGCCACCAACCGCGACTTGCGTTCCGAAGTCCGGGCAGGGCGCTTCCGCGAAGACCTTTACTTTAGATTGAATGTATTTCCCATCAAGATTCCGCCCCTGCGGGAACGCGAGGACTTCGCCCACATCGCCCAAGAAATCTGGAAAGAAGTCGGTGACCGCGTCCCGCTTTCCACCTCCGAAATCAAGCTCCTGGCACGCAAGGAATGGCCCGGAAACGTCAGGCAGCTCAAGAATGTTCTGCAACGCTACTCCCTGCTCAAGCCCTACGAAACGACATTGTCCAAAATACTGGAAGAAGAATTTTGCGAATACGTCGAAACCTGTTCTGTCGCCGATACCGCCACCCTCTACAACACGAGCCCTACCCGTCGCAATTCCAGCTCTCCCGAATGGAACCTGATCTATTCGGAACTCTCAAAAAACAAGGGCAACAGAAACGCCACGGCAAAAAAATTAGGCATCAGCCGAGGATGCCTATATTACCAAATCAAAAAGCACGGAAGCTAGAATCTCATGCCAAGAGTCAGGTAGTGATATCCGCCGTCAAAGGCCTTCTTGGGACTGTAACCATAATCGAAGGTAATCATCCCGAAATTCAAACCGATACCCGCACTCACGCCATCTTCGGTATCGGGGCGAGCGGCATAACCCACGCGCAGCAACAGCGTCTGCATGTAATCCAGTTCACCGCCGAATCGCCATTCGGGATCCTGCATGTCGGCTCGACGGTAAGCGTCTGCAGACACATGAAGGTTCCATTCCCTTTCCAGGCTAAAGAGCTTCGCTATGGGCAAAATGCCCGTAATACCCGCCTGCAAGGCCATGGGAGCCGTTTCTTTTTCGCCATCGTAGTCGCTCATGTAACCGAAGTTCGTGAGTGTCGCACCAAAGGCGAAATACTCGTTCACATGGTAGGCGCCACCCACATCACCAAGGAGGGCAATCGCCGATTCGTCGTCGATAGTCTGCTGGCTAAAGCGTGCAGAAAAAGCCCAGTTGAACGCATCGGCCCTATTACCGAGACCAGCCTGCAAGGCCCATGCGTAGGCACCGTAATCAGAAGTCTTGAATCCTTCTTCGTCGCGGCCCTCGATTCCGTCGTAGCCTAAAAATTCAACACCCGCCGAAAACGTCAGCGGATAATTAAACGCCGCAAAAGGGAGCGCCACATAAGCCGTCGTATAGTCGTCGGCAGTATATTCGGGGAAAATAATGTGGTTGATGCCCGCCTCGGCTTCGGCCACGCTGTTCATCGAGAGCGGATTCCTCAAAATGTCAGAAGCACTGGTTGCATCGGCGACGCCCGCCCCCGAAAGGGCCGCCGTCCTGGCCGACACCTGCATACTCAGGTACTTCATGGTCACCGCACCCGCATCTACATTCCAATGCTCCCCGGCAAAGGCAAGGGAACAGGCAACGAGACTTAAGGCGTGGATCTTCTTATTCATGCCCTATAAGATACAAAATTTCGAGATTATTCTTCTGGTCGATTATAATGAATTATTGCAGAACTATAGCTCGCATGAGACACAAGCATCATTACCGCCCCAAACGGAATGGAGACAACGCCCCCCATCATCAAAAAATGGCCATAATTCTTGTCATTTACCATGGCAACACCACCCGTCGCAATCAAGGCCGCAGAGGCGATTGCCATAAACACTCCTGCCGCATGCATTTTCTTGCTCGTTTGCAATTGCGCCTTGGCCTTTTCGCGCTCCATCAAGGCCCCTTGAATGTCACGGCCCACGTTATAGCTATCCACCTTCATGTTCTGCACTTCGTAATATTCAAAGAACGACAGCCACAAAAGCGGCACCATGGCAGCGCTACCTACCAGAACGTACTTTCCGCCTTTCTGCGACGCGCTTACGCTCCCGGTAATCAAAGAAAGCAGTTCAAGCGTCACCATCGATATGCCGGAGTATTTCCAGAACTTGCCTTTAAATCGGTAGGAATCGTACCACTCTTCGCCTTCAAACAAAGGTTCAATTTCGTCGATAGAAACATCCCTGCAATCTAGCGTATAGGTCCACCCAACACCAAGCAAAACCAAGGGCGAGCCAAACTCATACCCCATTACATGGCGATCACTGGAGTCTTTTGGAGTTGGCAACACCTGTGCAAACAAACCGCAGGGAATCAGTAACGCCAAAACAATCGATTTAAATAGGTTTCTCATCAGCAATTAATTCCATTATTTATAATCATCAATTGCAATATGCAATTCCGTCACCGACGTGATACCTAGAGCCAAGCCAACAGCAAACGACACCCCCCAAGAAATTCCAATAGCTTTAGACCCCGTAGCAAGAAAAAGAGGACACGCAACAGCTGTATACAAAAGAGTTCCTATCCCCAAAAACCGCGTTACGCGAAAAGCCCAATAATTTCCACGTGATTCTGGATTCGCCTTTAAATATGGATAAAGCTCATCCATGTCAACCTTTTCATAATCAAGTTTATATTCCCACTTTAAAAGACCTACTTCGCGGTAAAATAATTTATGGCAAAGCATTGGATTTTCTTCAAAACAAGTATTACCATTGACATCATATCCATTAACAACATCAATCTCTGTACTATCTCGAAGTTCGCCTTTTAACGTATCAGGCAACACCTGTGCAAACGCAGCACAAGGAATCAGAAACGCAAGAACAATTGCTTTAAGCAGGTTATTCATTCACTAGAAAATATTGTACTGGACAGAAAGACCGAAACCGCCAATCATATAAGTTGCAATCCCGTCATCGATCAAGTCGTAATTATAGGTATCACGATAACGCCAATCCATTTGGACAAAATCACCCATGACAGAAAGCGTCAGTTTATCCGTCAATTTATAGCCAAGGCGAAATCCATAAGATCCCGCAAGATCATGCGCAAAGGACTCCTTTTTCTCTTCCGTCTTTTCATTCAATTTATCGTGATTAAATATGAAGAAATAACTAAAATATGCATCCGCAACAAACTTTTTATATGTCACAGACCAAATCATAGGTTTTATGCCGATTCCCCAAAATGCGACCGTTTGTTCGCCATCATCAAACGAATAGCCAAAACGACGCAATTCAATGGACATCTTGTAGTCTATAAAATTCTCCGGTTCATCAAAGACCCCTGTCTCTAAAGAAAAGCCCAATGCTCCGGCAGGCTCCCTAATGACATTGTCACTTTGAATTCGGCTATCCCAAATATTCCCGCCAACAAAGAACGCATTTGCATTAACGCACAAAGCGAGCAAAACAAACAAGACTAGTTTTTGCATGGTTCTACCTCGCGAATGCTCAAATACATCTTATCGCCATAACCACGCATACGTTTGCCATAATCACCAGCTTCATATATGAAGTCTTCCCAACCAATTCGCAGGTTGTAGAGATAACTTCCATCTGCCTCATTTTCTTGCAACACAATCTTATAGTTGTACGTCGTATCCGTATCAAATTCATTTTCGCTTACTGTAATAAGCTCACCCGTTTGTTTTATATGACCAAAATACTTTTCTCGAATTACGGCAACGGAATCGTGAATACATATTTCTCTACAAAAGATGTATCCAGCATTTCCCCAATAATCAGGGGGAAACACCTCATCCGAATAAAAACATCCCTGAATGTTTTCGAACGATGTTTCTTCTGGAGACTCAGACAATCCATTATCGCCAATGTACGCGCAAGCACATAACATAGACAATAATAAGACCGAAGCTATTGTGAAGAAATACTTCATAAAACACCTTAATTCATACACTAGAAAATTGTTCTTCAGCACCACCAAATCTAACAAATTAACATCAGCGCGTAAAGTAAAAAAAGCCCCGCGAAAATATCGCAGGACTATTTAAATCACGTTGATTCTAGCTTATTGCACGTCGCAGCCGGCGCTCGGATTTTGCCATCCATCTTCTGCGGGGGCTTCGCCCGCCTTCCAGCAATGGAGCGTATCGAGTACGTCGCCTTTCTTGAACGTGGACCAGTCTTCTACTTTCTTGATGTTGGTTGTCGTAGAAGTGTTGTATCGGGTCATGTAATGATCGATCAAGTACTGCGGGCATTCCACTTCTTCGATGTAGTAAGTCGGATTGTCGGCAGCCATGTACCAGTCAGCAAACCAGTTGCAACCGCGCAAAAGGTTCGGGAGGCCGGCGTCACCGAAAGCCGCTTCGCACATACCCTTGATACAAGTCTGGTAACATTCCAGGGAACCTTCGGTACCGCAGTTTGCTTGTTTCTGGCATTCCGTAAGGAACCCGCCGAAACCAGCACCCCAGTTAAAATCGGCACCCTTGTTCACCTGGGTAGAGAGAGCGTCAAAGGCGCCCACGCCGCCACCCGGGACCATCAAGTCGAACTGTCCCGCAGGCAAATCCGCGTCTCCCCCAGAGACATCTCTACCGATGTTAGAGGCCATCACCACCAGGTGCTTGCCCTTAAGGGCCTTATGAGTCGCCTTGGGCGGGTTGTTTTCCATTTCGTGTTTAAAGTGACCATCATACTGCAAGTGATAGCATCTACCGCACTTACTGTCGGCGGTGCCCGCAACGTATGCATAGGCAAGAGTGTCGTTCACGGCAATAGGAGCCATGTCCGTGCAGGTGAACACGCCCTTTTCCTTTTCATCGCCGCAGGCGCTTCTGGTACCTTCGTAGCCGAGCCAAGACCTACTGACATTACCCAAGGTAAAGGTGGGGACTTCTACATCGTGAATGTTGCAGTTACGCGCTGTGGCAAGGTCAGCGAGATATGCCTCATCGGAAGACAAATCCGCACGAGTTGTATCGTTTTCGCTTTCCCTAAGCCAAGAGCAGTGCGGCTTGCAGGCGTCCCAGTAACGGGTATTCCAGCCGCGCTTTGCCGTAGCGCTAATGTCCTTGGTGTATTCAGCCGAAGGTGCACCGTAAGATTCAATTGTCGGGAATCCGTCGGGACCCAATTCCGGATCCGTATTCACAGAACTGCTGCTTGTTACAGGGTCAGCGCCCGTGCTCGATGTCGGGTCAGACGGATTCGCGCCGCCTGCACTCGAAGTCGGATTATTCGGATTGTCTGGATTCTGGCCATTGCCGCCAGCCGAAGAAGTCGGCACATCTGGATCCTGACCGTTGTTGCCCGGATTGCTCGGGTCAGTCACGCCACTCGAAGAATACGGGTTATCGATTACGCTTGCTCCCGGATCCAAAATCGGATCGGTCGCCTTGTTCGAAGCGGCGTCATCGCCACAGGCGCAAATCATGGCGACCGCACTTGCAGCGATAAGGCCCTTGAATAACTTACGATTCATAAAACCTCTTACGGTCCGCAGCCCTTCGGATATTCGTCCGTCAGGCAATCCTGCGTTTCGAGTTCATCACCCTTCTTGTAATTGGACCAGTCATCCTTCCAGCGATATCTATTGTCCTTAGTCGTATTGATAGTAGTCATGTAGTGGTCGATCAAGTACTGCGGACATTCCACTTCTTCCCAGTTGTAGGTCGGATTGTCGGCGGCCATGTACCATTCGGCATACCACTTACAGCCACGCAGCAAGTTCGGCCACTTTGAAAAAGCCTTTTCGCAGCCGTCGATGATGCACTTCTGGAAATCGGCGACTTCGCCGTCCCAACCAACCTGTTCAAAGCAGACTCTTCCGATACCACCGCCATTGGCGCCAAGTACCGAAGCGTCCGTTAGGCCTAACTGAGTTGAAAGGGCATCAAAGGCGCCCACACCACCGCCAGGAACGAGCAAATCAAACTGTCCCTCTACCACATCGTGACCAATATTGGACACCATTACAACAATATGCTTGCCATCCAAGGCCTTGTGCGTCTTCTTGACATCGCCATCGCTCTTGCCGCCGTTATACTGCAAATGGTAACATTTGCCACAACCATACTGGTACTGCTTACCAGAACCGGCAACATAGGCATACGAAAGTTTTTCGTTCACGGCAATCGGCGCCATGTCCGTACAAGCGAAAGTGCCAGTAGGGTCTTTTGTATCGCAGGCGCTATTCGTGCCTTCAAAACCCATCCAGTACTGCTGTACCGCATGGCCCAGCGTAAAGGCCGGGACTTCCACATCGTGAACATTGCAGTTACGTGCAACAGTACGGCCAGCCTGGTAAGTTTCTTCGCTCGTGGTATCGACGCTGCTAAGCCAAGAACAGTGCGGCTTACAGCCATCCCAATAACGGCTGTTCCAACCGGTTTTTCCATTGTTGCGAATTTCCTTGGTGTATTCGGCAGGAGGCGCACCGTAAGATTCAATAGTCGGAAAACCATTTTCATCTAAATCAGGATCAGTATTTACGGAACTGCTGCTTACTACAGGTTCGGTACCCGTGCTCGAAGTCGGTTCCGTGCCACCCACAGAAGACGAGCTCACAACCGTCACTTCACCCGTATGGGGATCCACCGTCGCATTCGGTTGGCAAATGGGAAGCACCGTCAGGTCAACACCCTGCATCACTGGTTCACCTGCAAAATTGTGGATTACGCCATCTGCATAAGAGCCGACATTGTTACCCGTGAAATCCGTCACGCGGCCATCGGGATAAATGAGCCATTCCGTATCCACATTAAGCAGCCATGCCACAGAAGTCAGCACCAGCTTGTTGCAAGGATTGGCTGCAACGGGTTCCGAAGCAGAAGAGGTCGGGTTTTGGGGATCGGTAATCGCCGAAGACAGTCCCGGATTCTGCGGATTGGAAGTCTCCGAAGAAAAACCCGATAACGGCTGCTGGTCAGAAGCTCCGCTCGAATTGGCATCATCGCCGCAAGCACAAATCATGGCAACCGCACCGGCTGCAATCATCGACTTGAACAGTTTACGTTTCATAAAACCTCTTTTTATGCGCCAACCCCAATATTGGCAATTTACCCTCTAAAAATAAATTCTAAACCCTGAATTTCAAAGCAAAAACAGCTTTTTAAAACAAATATCGTTCCCGAAACGTGCGCAAATTGGGTAAAAAACCAAATTACGAGAATTACATCACGCATTTTTACCATTAACAAGAACACAATGCGACAGTTAGTTTGTATAAAAAAGAAAAACCGCCCCGGTCGTTAACCAGGAACGGTTTCTCTTAGTAACTCTAAAAGCTTAGATTACTTCTTGCAGGACTTTTTGCAAGCGCACTTCTTAGCAGGAGCGGCCTTGCAAGCCTTGCGCGGGTCACCGGCGTACACGGCAGCCTTGCCGAGTTCTTCTTCGATGCGGAGGAGGCGGTTGTACTTGCAAACGCGGTCCGTACGGGAGAGAGAACCAGTCTTGATCTGGC
>JAEEGH010017365.1_pt1 | contig 15352 bp, 11 predicted proteins | sample 9134181 | NCBI WGS metagenome assembly JAEEGH01 (sample SAMN16246544, study PRJNA631951) | gut metagenome | biome: gut microbiome; feature: rumen; material: DP-attached | host: Bos | place: Iran: Karaj | collected 2018-10 | reverse complement strand
AGACAGCGCTATCATCCAGTTCAAACGTCTGCCCGCCGTGCCAAAGGCACTCTGCATGAAGCACATTGGCCCTTACGAGCGCTTCTACGAGTCGTTCACCGAAGCCTTCCGCTACATCGAGGAGCACGGCCTGAAGCCCGTCGGTCAACATCGTACATGCTACATCGACGGAGCCTGGAATCAGGAAGACCCTGAGAAATGGCTGTCGGTGATTCAGATACCAATAGAGTGATAATCCGTCCTGATCGTCCCATATAGTTTGGGGCGGTCAGGATTAAAAAAAGTTACGCAATGAAATTAGAATTAGCAAGACAAAACGACTTCGAGACCATCATCGCCTTCTATGATGATGTAACGGAGCGCACGCCAGAGATGGGCACTTACGCTCGCTGGCAAAAAGGCAAGCATCCAACGGAAGAAGGCATCAGTGCCTATATCAATGAGGGTAGCATGTATATTTACCGTGAGCGGGGTGTCATCGTCGGTGCAATGGCAGTGACGATGTATCAGGGTGAGGATTATCACGCCATCGACTGGTCGCAGCAAGTTGCCGATGACGAAGTGGCTGTGATTCATATCCTTGCCGTCAGTCCTGACAGACAAGGCAAGGGCATCGGTTCAGAGATGATTCGCGAGGCTATCTGTATGGCAAAGAGTAAAGGCATGCAGGCCGTTCGCCTCGATGCCCTCGCCTCAAACACACCCGCTCATAAGATTTACGAGCGTTTAGGGTTTGAGTATCGCGGCAAGCAGCACCTTTATGCCGAAAATACCGGCTGGACGGACTTCTATTTCTTCGAGTATAAGTCTGATAATACAAACTTATAAGTGCTCGCCAATCATTTTTTCCATCCAGATCATGTCGTACCAACGATTGAATTTCTTGCCGCACTGGTGGAAATGGGCAACCTTTTGGTAACCAAGGCGCTCATGAAAACGAACGCTGTCCTGAGTCAGGTATTCGTCTTCGGGATCGATAAAGGAAATGCAGGCATTCATGTTCAGAATGCCCTGCATCTTTAATCGTTGTTCGAGGGCTTCGTGCAGCTGCCGACCTATTCCGCTACGTTTATTATTGTTGTCAACGTAGATAGAGGTTTCAATTGCCCATTGGTAAGCATCTCTTGGCTTAAAGGCGCTGGCGTAGGCATAACCAACCACCTTCCCGTTTACCATTGCCACTATCCAGGGATATTTCTGCTGAACGGTCTCGATGCGTCGGCAGAACTCCTCTTCTGATGGCACGTTATATTCAAATGTGATAGCTGTCGTCTCCACATATGGAGTGTAAATAGTCTGAATCGCCTTTGCGTCAGTTACTTTTGCGTCTCTAATAATGATATCCATTGTATAAATATTAATCTTTATTACTGTATGTTACGCCGCATTACAGCAGGCGAGCGTGGATTTCCTGGGTGTACGAACGGGATACGGGGATTGTCTTTTCAACCTGAAACATCTGGAGGGTGCAGCCTGTTGACGGACGGCCAGAGATAGAAGCCACGAAGTTGAGGTTAACCAGAAATGCACGATGGCAGGGTACCAGAAAGTTATAAGTTGCCAGACTCTCTCGGAGCTGCTTCATCGTGATACGCAGGGCGTGGTGCTGAAGAACATCATTGTCGAGATAGCAGACGTCAGCATAGTTTGACATCGACTCAATGTAGATGATACGTTCTGGTACCACTTCCAGTATCGCATTCTTAGCATTTCCTCTTAGTACGCATGGGGATGGCGGTTCATTCTCAGCATCTTTAGGTTCGTCGGTCTGACGCTCTTCGAGCAGTTGGTTGATGGCCTTCACCTCGTCGAGCTCCTGTTGTAGCCGGTTGTTTCGCAGCCGATAGAGTTGCAAGATGAAAACGAAGAAGGAGATCAGCGTCACCTCCAGACATGCCTTCAGATAGTTGATGACCGAGAACTCGCCGGCTGTGCAGTACCAGGCCTTAGTAAACGAATCCCATGTAAACCACGAAACCAGCGTAAGGGTGAGTGCCGATAGCAACGGAATGTTTACTGCGTGCATGATGAGCAATCCCTTTGTATCGTGCCAGTCGTGATGAAATAGTTTTTTTACAATCGCAAACGATACGGCTGATGATACCACGGCGAGTAGCGTACCACCCATAATCAGCAGCATGCGGTTGCTGCTCATCTGGTCGATGCCAAACGGTTGCAGAAACGATAACAAGAATATTACAGCTAGGGCAATCGTAGCCAGCTCTTTTGATAATTGTATCATGATTTCAGTTTAATTACGGCTGCAAAGATACGTTGTTTTTTGTGGCCAAACAAATTTTATCATTGCATTTTGTCCCTGCACCATGCCATTTCATCCCTCAAGTGCAATTTGTATCACAGATTGTTAACCAAGTATCACTCGCTATTGCACGTTTCGGTCATCAGCTGTACCTTTGCGGCAAAAAACAATGAAAAAAATGATGATTTTATTAGTAGCTGTCATCATGGTGATGATGAATCACTCATGCAGCAAGGAAAAATTGGAGTACCAGGCTGGTGACCTGAGTGTATGTATCGAAGCGGGAGACGGATGGTTGCACGACTATCCTCTGTTTTTGGGTATTAACAAGAAGAATCCTCCTCAGATTGCCATTTGGATAGAGGATGCCAATGGACGATACCTGACTACGCTGTATGCTTCGAAGAAAATAGCCACGCAAGGATGGGTTGGCGCACATGGAAACCCGCGAAAGGAGGCCTTGCCATATTGGGGCCATCGATGTGGAAGATTGCCTTTGACTGACGGCATGACCGGGGCCACACCACGAAAATCCTTCGATGTGCGCATGCGGGACAAAGCCGGACTCCGACAGTGTCGTGTGATGATTGAAGTGAATCATTCGATCGACTGGAACGATGCCTATCCAGAGAATGCAGAAGCTGGGGCTGCTAACTATTCTGGTGGTGATGAGGGAAGTGGACAACCCGCCCTCGTCTATAGGACTGATGTAGATATGGATTCTGGCCATAAGACTTTCGAGGCCAATCTGATAGGTCACAGCAGCCCTGACGGAACCGACGGCGAGATTCATCACGACATGGATGGCATCACATCGGCACTCACTATTGTTAAACGAATCACAATCCGCGTAAAATGAAAAAGGTAATATTATTGATTCTACTGGCCTGTATGTCGATAGCCGTACAGGCTCAGAAAGACAGGTTGCGTTTTCAAACGAATATCGTGGCGGGTACCCCTTTGGCAGATTCCGACGTCAAGCCTTTGTCGTTACTCATCTCTGCAGATTATAACGTCCATCCACGATTGTCTGCGGGACTGGGAACGGGATTGTCCAAGTACGACTATCTGATGGTTCCTGTATATGGCACACTCCACTGGAGTATTATCAAACAACATCGTTTCACCCCTTTTATGGCAAGTAACATCGGTTATGCTTTTGCGCCTAAGAAACATGTGAGCGGAGGTTTTTACTTCACGCCGTCCGTTGGTGTCAGGTATCAGTTGAAAGGCCACCATAGTCTGTCGTTATCCATCGGATACGAATTGCAGAAGTACTCTCAACTCCAGTCTTATGAGTCTTCGTTCGTACTCACACAATACATTGAGGATATCAGTAATCACGCCCTCACCGTAAATATAGGGTTCGTTTTTTAACGTAACTCATCACAAATATGTGTTATTTATCCCTAATGTTTGTTTGTCTCGGCAACAATTCGTATTTTTGTAGCGTCAAAACATTAAAAAGAAAGAAAATGCAAGATTTCATGACACCCCCGAAGCACGTAAACTGTTGTGCCAAGAATATGACTCTTCGACCATTTCTGTCTGATGATGCAGCAACAATTCTGAGTTGGTGTAAGGATAAGCATGCCTTCCGACTTTGGAGTGCCGACAGGTATAAGGATTTTCCTGCCAAGCCTGAGGAGATGATGGCGCAATACAATGGCGACAACATGTATCCACTGACGGCAGTAGTGGGTGATACGATTATCGGCCATATTCTGTTACGACGTCCTTCTGAGGATAAAAGCATCATCCGTTTCGGCTTTGTGATTGTAGATAATACGAAGCGAGGCTATGGATATGGTAAGCAGTTGTTACGACAGGCTATCGAATATGCAAGGGAGAAACTCGGCGCTAAGCAGATTACGCTCGGTGTGTTTTGCGAGAATATTTCTGCCGTAGAATGCTACAAATCGGTAGGCTTCCGCATCATAGGCGACGGTTCCTATTTGATCGACGGTGATGAATGGAAAGAATTTGAAATGGAATTATAAAAGTAAAGACTATGTATCAATCTCGTCATCTGGCAAACACTCGAATCGATGTGGCTGATGCTCTGAGAGGCATCGCTGTAGCCGGCATTATCCTGTATCACTCGGTGGAACACTTTAATATCTTTACGCAGGAGCCGATAACCCATACGCTGGCGACTGACCAGATGGTGGCCGATGTACTGGCTTGGCTGCTGTCTGGTAAAATGTACGGCATCTTTGCTATGCTCTTCGGCTTGAGTTTCTTCATCATGAACGATAATCAGCAGCAGAAAGGCAATAATTTCTCTGGGCGCTTTGCTTGGCGCATGTGCCTGTTGTTCCTCTTCGGCATAGTCAATGTGGCTTTCTACGATGGCGACATCCTGATGCTTTATGCCTGTTATGGTCTGCTGCTCATCCCAATCAGTTATCTGCCGTCGAAGTGGGTGTGGTGTATAATAGCCTTATTAGCCATCCAGCCTGTAGAACTATTCTGCCTGCTGACTGGCACCACCATCGACCACAGCACCTTGTGGGAAGTGTACAGCAAGATTAACAGTGCCCATGAGCATGGTACATTCTGGGAGAATACCCTTACCAACCTGCGATATGGATTTGAGGTGAATTTCCGCTTCAATATCTTCAGCGGGCGACTGACCCAGCTGCTGTGCCTGTTTATTTTAGGTATGCAGTTGGGCCGCCAGCGCATGTTTTATAACGAAGGGCGTAATTTGCAGATATGGCATCAACTGTTATGGCGATCGGCGTTGGTGGTAGTTGTGCTGAGTATTGTGGATTTTAGCGAGATAGCCTCGTGGCTTAACCCGATCTACAATCTGATGATATTGATGATGATTGTGTCGGCCATCGTTTCGGCATGGTATGCTTCTGAGGGCGTGCGCAAGGTGTTGCATCATTTGTGTATTTTCGGACGTATGAGTCTTACCAACTATCTGCTCCAGTCCATCATCGGCTGTGCTATCTTCTGCGGCTATGGCCTGGCTTGCTATCGCCATTTAGGTGTTACCTATGCTGTGATGGTAGGATGTGGCATGGTTGTTTGTCAGTATCTCTTTGCCAGATATTGGTTCTCCAATCATCCTCGCGGTCCGTTAGAGGGGCTTTGGAGAAAACTGACATGGATGAGGTTGTGGCTGCTGACAATCGTTTTGGGGGTACAGGCCTGCTCTGCCTACAATGACAAACCTGTAGCAACAGATGTCCAAACCATCAGTGAGGAGATGGCTGTGGTTCGCGACTATGTACCCCTGTATGCCGTGATAGCTCATCGTGGTTCTACCTATTGGGCACCAGAAGAAACCGAGAGTGCCTGGAGGTGGGCTCGCGAGATGGGAGTCGATTATCTGGAGTCGGATCTGCAGTGTAGCAAGGATGGCATCATCATAGCCAACCATGATGACAATCTGAAGCGCACTACCAATATCGATGAAGTTTTCGGAGCAACGATTCCTGCCACTCGCATACAGTTCTATGAGAGTCTGGGATTCTCGCACGAGGATGCATTGGAACAGTATCAGCGCGATGAGGCTTCTTTCCGGCCTTATTATATGCAGTCGTATTATTATGCAGAGCTGTTGATGCTCGATGCTGGAAAGTGGTTTGCTGAAGCCTTTGCCGCTTCGCGCAATGGTGGCATGATTGATGGCAAACTGCACTACAGCACTGGGCAATACGTGTCGGCTCTGCACGACCAGATAGCCTATGCCAGTGGCAGAATGCTGCATCGTAAAGACGATGGCGAGCGGATACTTCCGTATCACATCAAGCCTGAGTATCAGGGAAAGACGCTACACGAAATTTGGCAGTCGATTGCCGAAAAAGGTGCATACAAAGACATTTACATGGATTTTATCGACTACGACTTTGCCGATGCTTATGTGGCTGATACAGAAGACACAGGTCACCGTCCTGGCATCTATCTCGAGTTTAAAGAGCCTGAGGTCAATCCAGAAAACATGGAGCAGCGTGTGTACGACATTCTTGATAGTGAAGGGTGGAACATCATAACCCGTCCAGCCACAGAAACTGCTTTCTATGTCAATGGGAAAGTGAACGTAGGCCGCACGAAAGGCAAGGTGATTCTGCAGACCTTCTCTAACGAGGCATTACGTCGGTCCAATGCCATCTTCCAGGGGCGTGTGCCTATGTGTTACCTATTGTGGCTCAATCATCCGCCACTGCCTGAAGACTTTGCACTGACCACACCTGATGGTTTTGCACAGGCCATCAAGTATGCACAGGATCATGGGGCGCATATCATTGGACCGTCTATTGCTGGAGAGCCAAATAACTATGACGAGTTGAATGCTGTGTGGCAGGCTCGTCTGACGCGTCGAAGCGGTATGCTCAATCATCCTTATTCGTTCGATACCCAAGTGCAGATGAGCAAATACGTGGATACAACAGAGGGTAGCATCGCTGCTGACGGATGTTTTACCAACCGTGCCGACCTTTCACTGCAGTATATGATCGACCATGGGTTACGTGGCCGTTCCGACATTCCCAATCCCTTCCATCCGGGAAGCACTTACGATAATTCCCAGGCTTCTCGCATCGTGCCTGATGCTGTCAAGACATTAGAGAGGCTGGGCTATCTGTATCGCAGCTCTAACTTGTGCCATATTGCTGCGCGAAACGGGGAGTGATTCGTGACAATGCTTGATGAGCAGCTGGGTAGTGCCAGAATGTGAGATAATCTGCTCTACCTGACCTAGGTTGACCATGAAAGCGCGGTGGCAACGGACTATCATTGGATAGGACTCAAGCGTTTCCTCCATGAGTTTCATCGTGGCGCGAAGCATGTCGGTATGTACCTGATTGTTGCGCAGATGACTGACCCTGACGTAATTGCCCACAGCCTCTATATATAATAGGTCGGAAATCTGTAACGTCACCGATTCGTTAGTGGTACCAGTGAGTGTGAGCTCTTGCGGTTGAGAATTCTCAACGGAGTGTTCTGCTTCGTTCGGCAATGATTGTTCGGGCTCCTGCATCTTCTTCAATTCCTCGTTCAGCAGCCGCGTATCTTCCAGTTCTATCGCTAAATATTTGCTACGGTATTTGAAGCGCCAATAGAGTCCGATGGCGAACGAGCAGAAGGCAATGATGGCAAGGGTTTCAAGGAAATTGACAACTGAAAGCTGGTTGCCTGCATCATGTTCGTTCAGCACGAAATGGCGATAGAGGCAGATGCTCAATGCCACGAGCGGTGTATTGATAAGCTGGAATCTGAGGTTGCGGCGGATGATGTATTCGGCGCCTTTCTTGAATGACCTCGGCATCTTGACAACATATTTCAGGATGATGTCCGTCATCATGCAGATGAGGAAGCCAATCACTCCCAACACTATCAGATGTGCATATCCCTGCCATTGCCAATCCGACATCCAGAAAGGCTTGAACACTGCCAGTGCCACTACTGTAAACGTAGTGCTGATAATTCTCGTTGTTATCGTTTCTTTGCGTCCTTGTTTCATACAAGCCGCAAAGATACAAAGAAGCGAGTAAAAAAACAAACAATTTCTCACATTTTTAAAAATTGTCGTACTCTCTGTTGCATTTCCATGCTGTTATCCCTGTTATTCGTCACAAATAGTTGCAATTCGTTCCAAAATAGGGGAGGATTGCAACTTTTTAATAACTGTGTGCCGTCAAACAGACAAAAAATAAATTGAATTGAAAAATGAAACAGATTAGTTTGAAAATGGTAGCTTTGATAGATGCAATGATGATGTGTTTAACAGCCGATGCTAAGACTGAGGATGTAGGTGGACGAGTAATTGACATGCAGGGTGAACCCATGCCGTTTGTAAGTGTGGCACTGCTCACAGCCGACCAACAGCAACTGATATGGATTAATAAAATGAGCGAAACGCTATAAAGGTGTCTTAAAAATGGCAAAAAGGGATGGATATTAAAATGTTTTTACTATCTTTGCAGGCAGAATTCATTAACTCAACACAATTTATGAAGAAAACAATTTTATCGATTACAATGATTTGTGCTGCAACCATGATGCAAGCACAGAAGCCTGCCATCCCCCGTGATGCGGTGCTGGAGGCGAAGATTGAGAAGACTCTGGCTAAGATGACACTCGACGAGAAGATCGGTCAGATGCTGGAACTTAACCTCGACATTATTGGCAAGATGACTGTAGAGAATGCCAAGGTGGATCGTGAAAAGGTTCGTTCAGTGATGCAGCAGTATGGCAGATCGGAAGCAGAAATCAAGGATCTGCTGAAGATGACCGACCAGCAGATTATCGACAAGTTGGGTGGATTCCCAGTAGATATCTATCAGGGTGATACCAAGCGTGTTTGGAAACTGAACGAGCAGATGCTCGATACACTTATCTCTAAGTGGAAGGTGGGATCTATCCTGAATGCACCAGGCACGAAGGCTCCAACAGTAGCCCAGTGGCAGCAGTGGATTCAGCTGATTCAGAAAAAGTCGATGAAGTATCTGGGTATTCCTGATATCTATGGTCTGGATCACAACCACGGCGTAACCTATACTCAGGGTGGAACACTCTTCCCACAGCCCATCAACTTAGGTGCATCGTTCAATACCGAACTGGCTCGCAGAGGTGCTGAGATTACAGCTTACGAGAGTCGTGCAGCTAACTGTCCTTGGGTGTATAACCCAGTGGTTGACCTGAGTCGTGACCCACGTTGGCCTCGTGTATATGAGAGCTTTGGCGAAGATGCTATCGTAAACTCAAAGATGGTTACTGCTGAGATTAAGGGTTATCAGGGCGATGATAATAACCACATCGACCAGTATCACGTAGGTACCAGCACCAAACACTACTTTGCCTATGGTGCCCCCTGGACTGGAAAGGATCGTACTCCAGCCTACCTCTCGCCACAGATGATTCGCGAGAAGTATTTTGAGCCATTCAAGGCAGCTGCTTTGGCTGGTACACTCACCATGATGGTTAACTCGGCTTCAGTCAACGGCGTGCCTGTTCATGCCAGCTACGAGTATCTGACCAAGTGGCTGAAGGAAGACCTGCAGTGGGATGGATTCCTGGTTACCGACTGGGCTGATATCAACAATCTGTTCTCTCGTGAGCATGTAGCTAAGGATAAGAAAGATGCTATCCGCATTGCTATCAATGCTGGTATCGATATGTCGATGGATCCCTATAGCGTTGAGTTCTGTATCCTGCTGAAGGAGCTGGTACAGGAGGGTAAGGTGAAGATGAGTCGTGTTGATGATGCTGTTCGCCGTATCCTGCGTGCCAAGTATCGTCTGGGTCTCTTCGAGAAGCCAAACACAGGTGGAAAGGGCTTTGAGAAGTTTGGCAGTGCTGAGTTTGCAGCCGCTTCGTTGAAGGCTGCTGAGGAGAGCGAGGTGCTGCTGAAGAACGAGGGCAATATTCTGCCTCTGGCAAAGGGTAAGAAGATTCTGTTGACTGGTCCTAACGCCAACCAGATGCGTTGTCTGCATGGTGGTTGGAGCTACACCTGGCAGGGTTCGAAGGCAGAGGAACTCTCAGAGAAGTACAACACCATCTACGAGGCTCTGTGTAATAAGTATGGTAAGGAGAACATCATTCTGGAGCAGGGTGTGACCTATAATGAGAATGGAGCTTACTATGATGAGAACGAGCCACAGATTGACAAGGCTGTAGCCGCTGCCGACAAGGCCGATGTGATTATCGCTTGTATCGGTGAGAACTCATATACCGAGACACCTGGTAACCTGAACGACCTGTGGCTGTCGGCAAATCAGCGCAACCTGGTAAAGGCACTCGCCAAGACTGGCAAGCCCATCGTCATGGTGCTGAACGAGGGTCGTCCTCGTCTGATTGCTGATATCGAGCCATTGGCTAAGGCTGTGGTAGATATCCTGATTCCTGGTAACTACGGTGGCGACGCGCTGGCTAACCTGTTGGCTGGCGATGCTAACTTCTCGGCAAAGATGCCTTACACCTATCCTCGCGAGATTAACTCGCTGAACACCTATGATTATAAGGTATCAGAAGAGGTGGGCACCATGGCTGGCGCTTACAACTACGATGCAAAGGTAAGTTTGCAGTGGCCCTTCGGCTATGGCATCAGCTACACCACCTACGAGTACAGCAACCTGAAGGTTGACAAGAAGCAGTTTACTGCCGCTGATGTGCTGACAGTAAGCGTAGATGTAAAGAACACTGGCGCCAAGGCTGGTAAGGAGGCTGTTCTGCTTTACAGCAGCGATCTGGTTGCATCTATCGTACCTGACAACAAGCGTCTGCGCGACTTCACTAAGATTGAGTTGCAGCCAGGCGAGGTAAAGACTGTTACCTTCCAGTTGCCTGCCAAGAACTTAGCCTTTGTAGGCGCCGATGGTAAGTGGACCCTTGAGGAGGGCGACTTTATCCTGAAGGTTGGCAACCAGACCGTAGGTACTGCTTGCACACAGACAAAGATCTGGGACGAGCCTAATATTTAATCTCGTCCTGAGTAATATAGTTCCGATTAAGGGGCAGGGAGTTTGGCGTTATCGTAAACTTCCTGCCTTTTTCCATGTTCAGTGTTACCTTCTGGAATCTGGGGGCGGCTAACATATAACGATCGGTAGCCGGACAAACAGGATAGAATCCGATAGAACCAAACACATACCAAGCCGACATCTGACCAGCATCGTCGTTACCCGACAAGCCGCCTGGGGTATCGTTATACTCTGTATCAAGGATATGGGCTACACGCTCGATGGTCTTTTCGCGCTTGTCGATAAAGTCGTAAAGCCAGGCTATCTGATGACAAGGCTCGTTGCCGTGCCAGTAGCGACCTTCTGAGAAGAGTGAGTCGAGCTTGGCCTCGAACTTCTCCTTGCCACCAAGCACATCGATGAGGCCTTCTACATTCTGTGGTACATACCAGGTATAGTGACAGGTTGCCCCCTCGGTAATGTACGACTTGCGATGGATAAAGTCGGTGTTGTTCTCAAACTTTCCGTTCTGATGGCGACCGTCGCAATAGCCTGTCTTGGGATTGATCACGTTGCGCCAGTTTTCTGAGCGACGCATCAGTTCCTTGTAATCCTGCTCCTTGCCTAAAGCCTTAGCCAACTGGGCTACAGCAAAATCGTCGAACGCATATTCAAGGGTTCGTGAGGTCTGCTCATCCTGGTGGAAAGCCTCTTTCACACCATCCTCCAAGGGGATATATCCGTATTTCAGGTACGAGGTGAGGGCTCTGCGACCCATGCCGTTCTTGTAGTCGTTGAAGTTGGCAGGTGTTTCAAACGCATTCTTACGCATGGCCTCGTAGGCTTTTTCGTAGTCGAAGTTCCTGATACCTTTGATATAGGCATCGGCCAGCACAGCGCTACAATGGTCGCCAATCATAGCGGCAGTATATGAGTTCCAGCAGGGGAATATGGGTAGCCAACCGCCTTCGGTATACATGGTTACCAACGATTGCATCATGTCTGCAGCCTTATCGGGTGCTATCAGCGTATAGAGCGGGTGCAGGGCACGATAGGTGTCCCACATCGAGAAGTCGCCGTAATAGGTTGGGTGATGGGTGGCAGGTGATGGGTGTTGGATGCTACCATCAGCAAACTTGGGATAAGCGCCATCCACATCGCTCATCTCGCGGGGGAGGAACGAGCAGCGATAGAGGGCACCATAAAACTGATTGATGCGTGCTGTGTTGCTATCCTCTACATCGATGGTATGCAAGCGGTCAATCCATTGCTGGGCTGTTTGCGCCATTATGGTTTCAAAGTCGAAAGCTTCTACTTCTGCAGTGAAGTTTTTCTCAGCCCCTTGTTGGTTGGTAAACGAGGTGGCGGCCTTCAGGATGATGGGCTGATAGGCTTTGCCCTCGAAGGTAAACCAGGCGCAAAGGCTATCTACACCACAGTCCTTTATTTCATCGTAAGCCTTTAGCAGATAGTGCCCATCGAAGCCAGCCTGCTCGCCCCAACCTTGATAAATACGATGCACAGGGTTGCGGCCATAGATAGTCTTCGTCTGCGGGTCAATCTGCAGATAGCCCACCTTCTCGTCGCTATTATGATTCAGTACGATGTGTACTGGTCCGTCCTGCTCAGGTGTGATGCGGAAGATGGCTGCATGGCTGCTACCTGTCATCTCTATCTTAAGATGTTCCTTGGGCAGACGTACGGCATAGTAATGGGGATGCGATATCTCTTGCTGATGCGAGAATGGGGTGGCGCGTTGTTCGGGCTTTAAACGAAGTTGACTGCTGAGAGCGGCCAAAGTAAACGATCCATAATCCTGTGTGCAACCACCTACTATCCAATGACTGTTGCGAATGCCCTGGAACAGCGAGTCGGTATGATAATAAGGTGCAATGCACTTCTGCTCAGTATCGCGGGTCTGGGGTGTCCAGAAGTTCTGTCCGTTGGGTACGAGTACTGCTGGCAGTGTTTGCCCGTGCTCTTCCGATCCTTTGCCAAACAATCCTGCAGTCTTAGTGTTGGCAGGCGCTGTGCCCACCATGGTGTTTAAGGCACATAGCTGGCGCAGATGCTCAAAGTGGTGCAGGCGGTCGGCTACCTGTTGCTTCAGCGCCTGCCAGCTCATAAAGCCTATCGAGTGCTCGTTATGCAGCAGTTGCACCTGCACGTCGCCCTGTGCATTCTTGTAGAATATCATCTGCAGGTTAGCCGCCATGGGCAGAATCTCGTCCATGTAGTTATAATGCTCGCCTCTGAGCTTAATGCCCATCAAAGAAAGCAGACGGTACAGGTTTGAGTCGTGTCCGAATCGCAAGTCGGCACCCACGCCGCCACGGGCGATGGCTGCATCAGCATCGGCCTCGATACGTTGCCAAAGCGAGATGGCGCTGCGGGCAGCTATGCCATTGTTCTCAATCACGTCGCCATGAACAATCGTCATGCTCTTATTGTTCTTCTCGTAAACAGCCTGAAATTCTTCGGCTGTAAAGATATCGTAGAGCGATACGTTCAGCTCAACATCCTGCATATCCGATGCGATGGTGTGTATCTCCATCAGCAACTTGGCTGGCTCTTTTATTTTCGAGGCATCTATGAACAGGGCTTTGATAAATCTGTCGGGCGAGATGGTGAGTGGCACGTTGGTGCTGTTCTCTAACGCTTTTTCCTCTGGCGAGGTATAGGCTATCCATGCCATATCTTCTTCGCGGGTGATAGGTGTAAGGTGTTGGGTGTTGGATAATAGTTTTAGTTCATCCACAAAATTCTCCATGCTCACCTTGCATCTGTTTACGGTACTGCTATGTGCCGTTAAGTGGGCATCGTTAGTAAACAGTTGGGGGAAGTTCTGGTACATTCTGCGGGCTATGCCACGATGCTGTCGGGCACCAAGTGCTGTAAGCTGTCCGCCGTTGCCTTTGGCGTTCTTCCATATTTTCTCCAGTCGCTTACGCACATCCTTACCTAACTTTGTCAGGTTCTTGGTGTCGGCAAAATGCTCGTTCACCCAGGTGTAACGTGCATCGTTGGTAAGCCAGCGTGAACCATGCCTGCCATAATGCGAAATGTAGAACGGCTCGTAACCAGCAGGGGCCGACTGTAACTGAGGCTTATCAGTACCCGTTTCGATGGGATAGGCATAATACACGCCGCCCCATTTCTCGTATTGTGCAAACACGGGGTTAGCTATCATGCATGCCAACCCTATCAACATCATTGTATATAGTACTTTCTTCATATCTTAATTATATCAGTATCTTAGTAGTTCAAAAATAAAACGTGCACCTTGCTTATAATCGGTGTCAACCCGCAGGTCGCCGCCCAATCGCAGGGCAACAGAGCGTGCTACAGTAAGTCCGATGCCAGTACCATCGGCAAACTCGTTCAGTTGTACAAACTCTTCAAAAATATGTTCGCTCTCATCAGCAGGAATGCCGATGCCTGTATCTTCTACGATAAAACGAACCAGACCATCGATAGTCTTGGCTTGGAGGGTGATGGTGCCCTCGTGTGTAAACTTTGCGGCATTCTCCAACAGCTGTGCAAGAATACGCGAGGCATGCAACTTGTGGGTTAGCACGGTAAGTGCATTGGTTGCAGCATCTATCTGTATCTTGAACGTCACAGCTGCCTCCCTGTTTGTGGGGCGTGTGTGCAGTTCGATACCCGAGTGACTAATAGCCTGAGCCACAATGGTTTTTATGTCGGTATGGTCCTCGCGTTCAATCTTTGCATCGCTGTGAATGTTGCTTATCATCAGCATACGGTCTATCAGCTTGGTAATGCGGTCGGTATTCTCGGTTACCCGCTCCTGAATATCTTTCTTTTCCGTCTTAGGCAGATCCATTTCGGGCGAGGTGAGCACCTGGGTAAAGCCCGATACGATGTTAAGTGGCGTACGTATTTCGTGAGAGATATTACGGATAAACTCGCTTTTCATCTTTGATGATACTTCAGCTTTCTCGTTGGCTATGCGCAGTTTGTCGTTTATGCGCTTCAGTCTGATAGCTGTTCGCCAGCCGAACAGCATCAGTATCAGAAGAGCTACCACTACAGTAGCCGAGGCCAGCACGGTATAGAAGAACTTGGCGTGCTGCTGCTCTTCCTTGAGCTCATCTACCTGAAAGATGGTGTTCAACTCGTCGAGGTGTTGACGTGCTTCGTGACTAAACACCGAGTCTTTCTCCTGATACAGGCGCTGATAAATCTGTGCCGCATCGTTGCCTCGTCCTAACTGCATCAGGGCCTGGGCTCTTATCTCGTCGTTATGATCGTCCTTTTCGTTGGTAATATATTTTACACTGTCGGTATAAAGGAGTGCGTTGGCTGCATCGCCTGCTGCCATATGGTAGCGGGCCTGCATCTTATAATAGTGGTGCAGACTGAGCGAGGTGTTAATCAGGTGGGCATGATGATTAGCGGTATCGAGCGCCATTTTGGCATCATGAAGTTTGTTCAGTCCGATAAAGGCGGCAGCACGTGCCAGATAGCAGGCGTTATAGCATTCGCGCACATGTGGTTTCGAAACCTTGCCAACCTTGGTAAGCAGAAAGTGCATCCATTCGTTGGTTTCCTGCAGTTCCTGCTGGTATTGCTTATTATAATCGTAGGCCTTGGCAATGCGGTAGTAGATGTTGCTGATAGAGTTAAAGTCGTCCTCGTCCTTCATCAGTTCGGC
>JAEEGH010017364.1_pt1 | contig 15354 bp, 13 predicted proteins | sample 9134181 | NCBI WGS metagenome assembly JAEEGH01 (sample SAMN16246544, study PRJNA631951) | gut metagenome | biome: gut microbiome; feature: rumen; material: DP-attached | host: Bos | place: Iran: Karaj | collected 2018-10 | reverse complement strand
AATAGGAGATAAAAATGATCTACGAACTGAAAGATACATCCAAGGTCAAGGACCTGTTCACCGGTGCAGTGGATTCCCTGGTCACCTCCTGCCTGCAGGGCATGATGGACAGCAAGATCTACGTGACCGACCTCGAAAACCCCAGATCCGCCATGGCCTTTCTCGCCGAGTTCGCCTTCTTCGCAGGAGAACCGGACAGGGAGCTCGCTTCCTTCAAACCCAAAGGCGTGGTGGGCATGGTGCCCTCCAGTGAGGGCTGGGCGAAGCTCATTGAGGAATGTCAGCCCAACGCCGACAAGGTGACCCGCTACGCCATCAAAAAGGGCGCCAAGTTCGACCGGGCGAACCTTGAGAAACTGGTGGCGGCTCTGCCGGAAGGCTACGAGATCCAGCGGATCGACGGCGAGCTCTACGACAAGTGCATGGAGATCGACGACTTCGAGGACGGTGTGTGCCACTTTGGGTCCAAGGAGCAGTATCTCAAGATGGGCCGGGGCTTCGTGGCTTTGAAGGACGGCGAGCCCGTGTCCATGGCCTCCTCCTACACCGTGTACCGGGAGGGCATCGAGATCGAGATCGACACCCTGGAAGCAGAACGCCGCAAAGGCCTCGCTGCCGCTGTCGGCGCCGCGCTGATCCTCTCCTGCCTGGACGATGGCCTCTATCCCAGCTGGGACGCGGCCAACATGGACTCGGTGCACCTGGCCGAAAAACTGGGCTATACATTCAGCCACGAATACCCCTGCTACTGGCTGGACGCCCTCCTCGACATCGTCATCCAGGAACCGGACAAGACCAACTGGCCCGCCTTCTGCGGCCGGTACGAGCTGCCCATCAAGGACCACCGCATCTACGAGGTGAGCCTCAGGGACGGGGACCTGCGCCTAAGCTTTGTGAACACGGAAGGAAAGCCCATGGACCTGAAGTTCTGGCCCATCGGCCCGGACACCTTCGGCCTTATGTGGGGGGACGATCGGATCGCCTTCACCCCCGACGCCATGGTCCTCGACGGGGACGTGGTTTGCAAAAAGATATAAAAAAGGAGAAAGATATGAGCCAAGTGCATTTGGAAAAGATAACGCCCATGAACTGGCACGACGTGGAGGACCTGCACGTGGGCAAGGACCAAAACTTCCTGGCCGACAACGTGTCCAGCCTGGCTTTGGCCGGGGTGATCCGGGAGGCCGGGTTCCACGTCTATACCTTCGGCGTGTACCTCAACGAGGAGCCCATCGGCTTTGCCATGATCGGCTACGACATCCCCTTCGACGACGAGAACGACGAATATGAGAAATACTGGTTCACCCGCAGCAGCTACTTTATCTGGCGCTTCATGATCGACGAGCGGTATCAGAAGCAGGGCTACGGTCGGCAGGCCCTGGGCCTCATCCTCGATTTCATCCGCTCCGCCCCCGCCCGACAGGCCAAGTACGTCTGGCTCTGCTACGGGCTGGACAACGTGGTGGCCCGCAAGCTCTACGCCTCCATCGGTTTCAAAGAGGTCCCCGAGGCCTACCTGGAGGAGGACGAGGAGATGCCCGCTGTACTAGAACTGTGATAAAAGAATAGAAAGGAAGATAAACCTATGGATAAACATGAAATGATGCAAGCCCTGGCGCAGACACTGCAGGAAAAAGACGTCTTCAACGGAGCTTGGCTCTATGCGGAAAAGGGAGAGATCGTGTCCAAGGGAGCTCTCGGCTTCCGGGACGCGGAGGATAAGCTGCCGATCACGGAGGACACGATCTTTCAGCTGGCTTCGATCAGCAAGACCTTCACCGGGACGGCTGTCATGCTGCTGGTGCGACAGGGCAAGCTGAGCCTGGAGGACAGGATCACGAAGTACTTCCCTGAGCTGACGGCCTATGAAGGCGTGACGGTGCGGCATCTGCTGAATCACACCAGCGGCATCCCCGATTACTTCGACGACGCCGATTGGTTCATCGACATCTGGAAGGAAGAAAAACGAGTGCCAGGCAACGACGAGATATTGCGCTTCCTCCGAGAGACCAAGGCGAAGCCCTACTTCGCCCCGGGGGAGGGGCTGCACTACTCCAACACCGGCTACAACCTGCTGGCCCTGCTGGTGGAACGGCTGTCCGGCGTCCCCTATGAAGAATTCCTGCAACAGAACATCTTCGAGCCTGCCGGCATGACAGCCACCCGCTGCTGCCATATCCGCCGGGACGGCGTCCCCTTTGAGAACTACGCCCAGGCCACGGTGTTCGAGAACGGCAGATGGGTGGCCGACGTGGACTCCGAGGAGGACGGCGACGTAGTCGCCTTCGATGGGCTCAACGGCGACGACTACGTGTACACCACCATCTTCGACATGCTCAAATGGGACCGGGCCCTCCGGGAGGGCAAGGTGCTCACCCTCGAGGAGCAGCGGCTTGCGTACACCCCCGGCAAGCTCAACAGCGGCGAGGACGCCGTGTACGACGAGGAGGAGGGGCTGGGCTACGGCCTGGGCTGGGCCGTGGGCCGGGAGGAGGCGCTGGGGCTGGTGGTCAGCCACAGCGGCGGCATGCCGGGGGTCGCCACCTGGTTCGAGCGCTTCATCGACGCGGACAGGGTCCTGGTGATCCTCAGCAACCGGGACTACCGGGACGTGAGAGCGTATCTGGGCTACTGGAACGGCATGGAGGCCGTAGCCCGGGACAAGGCGCCGGAGCCCGTCCTCTCCATCGAGGACATCGCCGTCCAGGACCCGGACAAGTCCAAGTGGGAGACCTTCTGCGGCAAGTACGAGCATCCCGAGGACGCCGATTTCGTCGTGGACGAGATCTTTTTGAAGGACGGCGAGCTCCACGCCAACGCCGTCGACGAGGACGGGGACGGGATGACCTTCCGGCTCTACCCCCTGGGGGAGAACGAGTTCGGCCGCAAGGGCGGCATGCTCACGCTGACCTTCGGGGACGGCTGCCTCATGTTCGACGAGTATACCTGCCGGAAGCTGTGAGGCTTTGCGGCGAACGAACGGGGGCCGGGCAGGCTTTCCGGCACGCAAAAGCGGAGGGATGAGCGCATCCCTCCGCCTTCGCTTTTTTCAGGAGATTTACATGGGGCCAAGTCCCGAAAGGATCACGGGGCAGCCGCCCTTGTTCTTCAGATAGTCGTTGATCTCGGCGGTGATCACGTCGATGTTCAATTCGAAGTCGGAATAGACCTTCTTTTCGTATGCGTTGTTCTCGGTGTTGCGGATCCTGCTCATGGTTTTTCTCCTTTCTGTGGTGAGGTGGTCGTTGATCGCTTCTTCTTTCTGCCTTCACGATACTACCGAATATTATCGTTGTCAAACTGTTAAAAGTTGTATATAATACAAATAGAATTTGTTTCTAAGGGGTGTTCCATGAACTTTCAGACCATCCAATACTTCCTGCAGGTGGCGCGCAAGCGGAGCTTCTCCCAGGCGGCGGAGGAGCTGTTCATCACCCAGCAGACCCTGAGCGCCAGCATCGCCGCATTGGAGCGGGAGCTGGGCTGCAAGCTGTTTTTGCGCCATATCCCCCTGGAGCTGACCTACGGCGGCGAGCAGTTCCTAAAGTACGCCACGGCCTTTCAGCAGAATTACGACCGCATGCTCCGGGACTTTGCAGAGATCGGCGCCGGCGTCCGGGGGCGGCTCAGGGTGGGGGTGGCGGTCAACCGGGGGCGGCTGCTGCTGCCCAAGCTGATCCACGCCTTCCACGAGGTCCATCCCATGGTGGAGGTGGCGGTGGTGGAGGGGAAGAACGACGCCCTGCTGGAGGCGCTCCACGAGGGGGAGATCGACCTCGCCATCGCGGACTTCCCGGAGGACTGCCGGGGCATCGCCGTGGAGGACTACTACGAGGACGAGATCGTGCTGGCCCTGTCCGACGATCTGCTTCAGGATCGCTTCGGCAGCCGGATGGAGGCGGTGAAGGCGTCCCTCATCGAAACGAAGGACATCCGCCCCCTGGCGGAGGTGCCCTTCCTCATGAGCAGCGCCCTCAGCGTGTCCGGCCGGATCGCCCGGAACATCCTGCGGCAGGCGGGCATCGTGCCCAAGATCAAGACCAGCTCCGGCAACATGGAGACCCTGATCGAGATGTGTTTTTTGGGGGAGGGCGCCTGCTTCTGCCCCCAGGAGCTCCTGCGGCATCTGCTGGCGGAGAAGCAGCTCCGGGCCATGACCGTGCTGCCCTTCTCGAACAGCGGGACCCGGTACGCGGTGAAGTTCGGGTGGCCGGAGCGGGAAAAGCCCTGGGCCATCCGCAGCGATTTCATCCGCCTCGCCAAGAGCGCCGAGGCCCTGCCGGATTGACAAGAGGCGGGAGCCGTGGTAGGGTATCCCCAAAGAAAGACCTACAGGAGGTAGAAAAATATGAAGCAAACCATGAACGTGCGCGTCTTCGGGCTGCTGATCGCGGCCCTGATGCTGCTGACCCTTTTGGGCGGGGCCCCCGTCAGGGCCACCGCCGCCGAAACCGCCCAGGGGACCCCGGGCCCCGACGGCCCCGTGGTGGAGGTAGCGGATGTGAACGAGCTCATCTCCGTCATCGGCCCCAACGTGACGCTGAAGCTGGCCCCGGGCGAATACGATCTGGCCTCCGCCGCCAGCTACGGGGCGGAGACGGGCAACCCCTACTGCCACTGGGAGGAGGTAGCCGAGGACGGCTATGAGCTGCAGATCGTGGACGCCGACGGCCTGCACATCCAGGGCGCGGGCCTGGACGAGACCGTGATCCTGGGGAAGGACCGCTACGCCAACATCCTCTCCTTCTCGGGCTGCCAGGGCCTGACCATCGCCGATCTCACCGCGGGCCACAGCCCCCAGCCGGGCTTCTGCGCCGGCGGCGTGGTGTATCTGCAGAACTGCGGCGACGTGCAGGTGGAGGGCTGCGGCCTCTTCGGCTGCGGCACCGTGGGCGTCTGGGCTTCGGGCTGCCGGGGCCTGGCGGTCCAAAATTGCCGGATCTACGAGTGCAGCGACAGCGCCGTGACCGTGGACAGCTGCCGGGACGTGACGGTCGCCGACTGCGAGATCGACCACAACAGCTGGCGGAACGAGGAGACCATCGCCTCCAGCATGTTCCAGGCCTGCGACGGGGACGGCTTCCTGGTGTCGGGCTGCCACATCCACGACAACACCGCCACCACCATGTTCTCCAGCGCCTCCACGGCCAGGGCCGCCTTCCTGTCCAACCGGGTGGAGTACAACACCTTCTACACCGCCTTCGCCCTCTTCGGCGTCCCCGCCACGGTGGACGGCTGCTCCTTCCATCGGAACTTTATCCCCAGCTGGTACGCCGAGGGGTACGACGAGCCCACCCTCTACGCCCAGAGCGTCGAGGGGGAGGGCCTGGAGCCTGAGGACCTGGCGGCCATGGAGATTCGGCCCGTCCAGTTCCGGGAGGAGACGCCCGCCCTGCAGGAGCCCACGGAGGTGGTTCCCGGGGGCAGGATCGTGGTGACCACCGTGGACGAGTTCCTGGCCGCCATCGGCCCCGATCGGACCATCGCGCTGGCGGGGGAGACCTTCTCCCTGGCGGACGCGGCCCACTACGGGGAGGGCATGGCCCGGTACTACCGGTGGGAAGAATGCTACGACGGGCCCCAGCTGGTGATCATGGGGGCCACGAATTTGACCATCTGCGCCGAGGCGGCGGACCGGTCGGCCACCACCCTGACGGCCACCCCCCGCTATGCGGACGTGATCGCCTTCAAGGGCTGCGACAACGTGCGGGTGGAGGGCCTGACCCTGGGCCATACCGACGGGCCCAGCGACTGCGCCGGCGCCGTGCTGAACTTTGAGAACTGCATGGGCATCGCCGTGGACCGCTGCCGGCTCTACGGCTGCGGCACCATGGGCGTCAGCGCCTCCTACGCCCGGGATCTGAAGGTGACGGACACGGAGATCTACGACTGCTCCATCAGCGGCGCGGTGCTCTACGGGGTCCGGGGCGCGGCCTTCCTGGACTGCCGCATCCACGACGTGCCCAGCCCCATGCTGTGCCTCTACGACTGCAGCGAGGTGACCTGGAACGGGACCCCCGTCCTGGACGCCCACTACGACGTGGGCCCGGACGGCGAGCTGGTCTCTGTAGAGATCGGGTAAACAATCGAAAAAAGCTCCCTGCGAGGGAGCTTTTTTGTATGCATCTGCTTTATTTCTCCGGTTCCGGCGTGGGCTGCTTGCTGAGGTACAGGCAGTAGACCAGGGCCGCCGCCACGGTGGCGACGATGTAGGCCCAGTCCGCGATTTGGCTGTCCCGGCTGAAGACGCTGAAGGCGTCGATGAGGCCGTGGATCACGATGCAGGGCAGCAGGCTCCCGCTCTTGAGATAGGCGAAGGTGAACAAAAAGCCCCAGGCCACGGCGAAGAGGACCTGCACCAACGTCTCCATGGTGGCATGGCCCGTCAGCAGGTTCACGATATGGCCCATGCCGAAGGTGCATGCGGACACGAAGATGGCCACGGACAGCTTCCCGGTCCTCCTCATGCCGTTGAACAGGAAGCCCCGGAAGACGATCTCCTCCACCACGCCCACCAGCAGGAAGGAGAGCACCGCCATGACCGTGGTGATCCCGTCGTACCGAAGGCCCACGCCGCCCCACAGGTTCCCGGTGGAGAGGACCCACATGGGCAGGAGCCACAGCAGGGCCTTCCCGTTCTGGAGCCAGCGGGTCATGCCCAGCTCCTTCTCTATGCCCAGGAGGCGGATCACCGCCAGCAGGACCGCCGAGATGGCCACGAGACCCAGCAGCATCTGCAGGCTCCCGTCCCCGTAGCTGCCCCGGAGGGGGGCCACCAGCACCACGTAGATCGCGATCCACAGGACGGCGAACAGCACCGGTTTGGTTTCATAGAATTTACGCATGATTATCTCCTTTCAGAGAGGCCAGGGCCCCGTAAAACACGGTCTCCAGCATCTCGGTGCATCGAGTTTCGTCGTAGGCCATGGCGTTGTTACATAGGAGGCTCCCCAGGCCGTGGACCACGGCGAAGAAGGCCAGGAACACCCTTTCCGCCTCCGCCCGCTCGCAGCATAGGCCCTGGGACAGGATGTCCACCAGCTCGCCGATCCCCGGCCCCTGCATCAGGCCCCTGAGGTCCATGCCCCCGAACCGGTTGCTCTCGAACAGGAACCGAAAGAGGTGCCGCTCCTCGTGGCCGAAGCGCACGTAGTTGAGGCCCAGGCGGAGCAGGGCGTCGGGCCCCGCCTCGCCCCGGGGCAGGATGCAGCTCGTATGGTACTCGTCCGCCCTCTCGTAGACGGCGGCGGTCAGCGCCTCCATGGTGGCGAAGTTGTAGAGGATGGGCTGGGTGGAGCAGCCCAGGCGCCGCGCGAGGGCCCGGACGTTCAGCGCCCCCTGGCCTTCGCTGCGGACCAGGTCGAACGCGGCGTCCAGTATCATCTCCCGGGTCACCTTCGCTTTGGGCGGCATGGGCTCTCCTCCTTTGTATAACAATTGTTATATAACGGCAGTATACGCGTCGGACCGGGACCTGTCAAGCTTTTGGGAGGGTACGACAGAATATATAATTCCCGGAGCCCTCAACCCCTTTGCCTTTCCATCCCCCAAGGAGTATACTTTTATTATGTCGTATCGTGTGCCTCTATGGGCCTGATGGCGGAATCTTACAAGCGGGGAGAACAATCGATGAAAACAAGACGACTCACCAAGAAGGAAATGCGCATCTTCGCCGTGGGCCAGCTGGGCTGGTCCATCCTGAGCGGCCTCATCAACGCGTGGCTGGTCACCTTCTATCTGCCCACCACCCAGGACGTGGAGAAGGGCGCCCACTTCTATCTGCCCACGGGCCTCATCATCTTCGGCATCTTGACCATCCTGGGCCTCATCGCCTTCATCTGCCGCATCTTCGACGCGGTCACCGACCCCTGGATCGCCTCCCTGTCCGACCGGAGCACCAATCCTAAGGGCCGCCGCATCCCCTTCATGAAGCGGGCCGCCATCCCCTTCGCCGTCATCGCCGTGCTGGTGTTCTTCGCCCCGGTGAACGGCGTGAGCGGCGTGAACATCGCCTGGGTCCTGTGCACCCTGATCCTGTTCTACCTGTTCATGACCATGTACTGCACCCCCTACAACGCCCTCATCTCCGAGTTCGGCAAGACCCAGGAGGACCGCATGTACATCTCCACGGCCATCTCCCTGACCTTCTTCTTCGGCACCCTCATCGCCTACCTGCCCTTCGTGTTCGCGGGGGTCCTCCAGGGCATGGCCATGTCCTTCGCCTGGAGCTATCGGGCCTGCTTCATCGTCCTCGCCATCGTGGCCCTCATCTGCATGCTGATCCCCGTGTTCAAGCTCAACGAGAAGGAGTTTGTGGACGCGGTGCCCAGCGACAGCAACGCCATCAAGAGCCTTGCTAAGACCTTCCAGAACAAGGACTTCGTGAAGTTCGCCGCCTCCGACATCGCCTACTGGATCGGCCTCACCCTGTTCCAGACGGGCCTGCCCTTCTTCGTGAAGGTGTCCATGGAGCTGGACGCCTCCTTCGCCATGTATTTCCTGGGCGGCATGACGGTGCTCTCCGCCTGCTTCTATCCCATCGTGTCCAAGCTGGTCAGTAAGTTCGGCAAGAAGAAGCTGGTCATCACGGGCTTCCTGGGCCTGGCCCTCGCCTACGTGGTCACCGCCCTCATCGGCATCCTCCCGGGCTTCAAGGGCATCGTCCCCGGCATCCTGATCGTGGCCATCTCCGCCTTCCCCATGGCGCTGCTGGGCATCATCCCCCAGGCCATCGTGGCTGACGTGGCGGAGCAGGACGCCATCGTCACCGGTGAGAAGCGGGAGGGCATGTTCTTCGCCGCCCGGACCTTCGCCATGAAGATGGGCCAGTCCGTGGCCATGCTGGTGTTCACCTCGTTGGCGGTCCTGGGCACCACCCAGGATTTGAAGAGCAACGACCTCACCGCGTCCCCCATCGGGCTTCGGATCGTGGCCATCGTGGCCATCTGCTTCTGCGTGCTGGGCGCCGTGATCCTGGCCGCCTACGACGAGAAGAAGGTCATGAAGACCATCAACGACAACGCCGACAGGTAAGGGGAAAGCTATGGACAAGAGCAGCGTGATCTTCGGCAACCCCATGGACCCCAAGGTGGTCCAAAAGGCCGAGAAGGCCAAGGCGGGCTTCCTCAAGAAGTTCGGGGACGACACGAACAAGGTCTATCACCTGGGATTGAAGCCCATCGACCAGATCCCGGAGCTGGGCATAGAGAACCTGGTCCACAGCGACCAGCCTTTGGAGCTCCCGGAGAACGCCCTCATCGTGGGCAACATCCGCATGGGCTTCGGCCACTACCGGATCGCCATGGCCATCGCCTCCTGCGCCAAGGCCCTGGGCCGGCAGCCGATCTGGTTCGACCTGGCCAGTTTCGACGCCACCGGGTCCAAGATGATCCGGCACCAGAACGACCTCTACTCCATGGGGTCCAAGCTCAGCCAGAAGGTGGGCCTCTTCAACAAGCTCTACTGGGAGCCCCTCAACAGCGAGGGCTTCCGCCAGATCACCTACAACGCGGGGGATCAGAAGAACGCGGAGCTGCTGGTGCCCCTGTTCCGGGACCTCCCCAAGGACGTGCCCTACGTGGGCACCCACGTGTGGCCCAGCCAGGGCGCGGTCCATGCGGGCCTCACCCACGTGGTGAACGCCATCCCGGACAACTGGCCCATGGGATTGCACCTCGCCGAGGGGTCCATCCACACGGTCCAGACCCCCTTCGCGTACCTGGGGTACAAGAAGCTCAACGGCATGGCCAAGACCGCCTTGAAGCCCATGCCCGACGGGGACCTCTACGACGTGGGCCACTACATCGACCACGAGCTGGTGGAGGGCGTGGAGCATGACTGCGGCAAGCGCCTCGAGCGCCTCGATAACGGCAAGCCCGTCCGGTTCCTCATGACCGTGGGCGGCGCCGGCGCCGGCGGGGACCTGTATCTCGCTATGACAAAGCACCTGCTGCCCTACATCCAGGCGGGGAAGGCGGAGCTGTGGATCAACTTCGGCGACCATCTCACCATGTGGGACGTGTTCAAGAAGGAGATGCCGGAGCTCGATAAGCAGGTGAAGACCTACTTCGACGACTACGCGGGCCTGAAAGCCTGGGCCGCCACCCTGGACGGGGACAGCCCGGCGGGGATCACCGCCTTCTGCCACAAGGACATCTTCGAGGCGGTGTACTCCACGAACCTCCTCATGCGCAAATGCGACGTGCTGGTGACCAAGCCCTCGGAGCTCGCCTTCTACCCGGTGCCCAAGCTCATGATGCGGCACATCGGCGGCCACGAGGTCTACGGCGCCGTCCATGCTCAGGAGCTGGGGGATTCCACCTTCGAGTGCGAGACCGCCCCGGCCCTTGCCGACATGATCGACACCCTGATCCGCGACCCTGCCATCCTCAAGCACATGTGCCGCCGGATCATGGAGCTCAAAAACCAGGGCGTTTACAACGGCGGCTACGAAGTGGTGAAGCTGGCTGTTCGCGGTCGCTGAGGAGTAAGCGCGGACCAGCTCATGTCACAAAACCCAGCTGTGGTCAGAAAAAGATCACGAAACGAAGGCCACAGGTGTTTCATGGAAAGCAACATAAAAAGCGAGCAGACGGTCCGACCGGATCGTCTGCTTGTCTTTTCATATCCCGCTGAGAAGGACGTTCTCGGATTTGATACTAAACTCTGATAAAAATGAGACAAGATTGCCGAGAGGTTTTTCGTTCTGCCGAAGGCGAATGGAAAGAGGCGATGCCGGGGTGCATCGTTGACTGGAATGAGCCAAAGGCAGAGCGGAAAAGAACCGGCAAGATGTCTTGTTTTAATAGAGTTTAGTATGACGTTTTCCTATGTCCCCAACTCAAAGCTTACGCCCTTCACGGCTCCCATGGACTCCAGGAATTCCGACAGATCGTTGACCGTCACATCATGGCGCATGCGCAGCGTCAGGTTGTACGCTGCGTTGCCGTCCTCCAGCAAATCAATCTTCACCTCCAGGATCTGCATCCCATGCTCCTCGATATACTCGTTCAACGCCTTGCGGAACTCGGCGGAATGGCTCACCACGCAGTGCATCCGGCCTATCACCATGGAATCCACGCCCACGGTATATTTGTGCATGATGATCTGGATGGCGGCGATCACCGCCGTGGAAAAGATGCCTATGACATACATTCCTGCGCCGATAGCTAAGCCGATGCCAGCAGTGGCCCAGATCCCTGCCGCCGTGGTCAGGCCTTTGATGGAATTGCCGTTGCGAAAGATGATCCCTGCGCCTAAAAAGGATACGCCGCTGATGATCTGAGCCGCCATTCGGCCCGGATCAGCGCCTTTTGTCCCGTACAAAGCCGCGCCGTCGGGACCGATTATGTCCGCGAATCCGTATTTGGACACGATCATGGTGAGTGTCGCCGCACAGCACACGATGATATGGGTCCGGATGCCCGCTTCCTTCAACCGTTTGCTGCGCTCAAAACCGATGGCTGCGCCGCAGAAGCAGGCGATCACGATCCTGAGGAAAAATTCCGCATATTGCCACAGAGAAAACTGTCTCGCCAGCTGTTCAGCTAAGGTCATGATTTCCGCCTCCTATGTCGCGATCCCTTACCATCGCGGATTGTCTGTTCTGAGCGCAGCATCTGGGCTGCGCCTGCTGCTGATGTCCCGTTCCGGGGACCGGGCAAGGGGTCCGGCCCCGGATATAGTATACACGCTCGCAAGGCTGGGGTGAAGTCCCAAAAGATTTTTTTGATCCGCGTTTTACCCTGCCAGGCTTCCGGCGCGTATCACCGTCCCGGCGTGGATATCGGAAAGCTTTCCCCCGTCGATGGCTGTTTTCCCGTTGACCAGCACATACTCCATGCCCTCGGAGAAACGGGCCGGCTCCTGAAAGGTGGCGGCCATATGGATCTTTTCGGGGGAAAAGACCAGGATGTCCGCATCCGCGCCCGGGACGATGCGTCCCTTTTGAGGCAGACGGTACCGCTGAGCGGGCCGCCATGTCATGCGGTTCACAGCTTCTGCCAGAGTAAGGTCATGCCGTTGGTTCACGAACCGCTCGATGATCTGGGTAAACGCTCCGTAAACGCGGGGATGGAGGCGGCCCGTCGTGGGGTAGGTGGCGTCGGAAACGGCATAGGCGAAGGGGCTTTTATAGATGGCGGCGATGTCGTTTTCGTCAGTGAGCTTGTCGATCATGGTCACTTCGCATCGGCTGCGGACCAGCAGATCGAAGGCGAAGTCTGCCGGATCATCGCTGCCCGCCGATTCTGCGATGGAGCGGCCCAGGTACCGCTCATCCTCCGGGCATTTCACGGAGGAAGGCGCGATGTTCTCCCACCCCACCAGATAGACATAATTGTCGAAATCCCGGCCCGTCCTCAACCGCTCCTTCAGGGCCCGACGCGTCTGGGGATCCCGCAGCTTTTCGGTCAGTATCGCCGTACCGCCCTGCAGGAACTCCGGCGGCAGGATGTGGATGAGCTGGGTGCTGCCGGCGGTGAAGGGGTAGGCGTCACAGGTCACATCCATGCCGTCCTCCCGTGCCCGGGCAAGGCGGCGTAAAGCCTCAGGGATCAGTTTCCCCCAATTCTCCCGCCCCGTGCCTTTTAGATGGCTGATCTGCAGCGGCACCTGCAGCTCTTTTGCCACGGTCAACATTTCGGCGTGGGATTCCAGCAGGTGCATGGCTTCACCCCGCACATGGGCGGAGAGGACCACACCGCTGTTTCGGATGGGTTCCAGGGCTCGGATCAGCTCCTCTGTGGTGTAGAAGCATTCCGGCGCATATCCCAATCCCAAGGATACGCCCCCTGCGCCCTCCTGAAGGGTTTTCTCCAGCAGGGCATGGATGGCCTTGTAGTCGTCGTCTTCCAACCGAACCTTCGAGAACCCGGCCACCGTGGCCCGGATGGTGCCGCCGCCGGCCAACGTGAGAACGTTCACCGGCAAGCCGTGCTGTTCCAATGCTTTGTGATACGCCGTCAAAGAAGAAACGGGCGTTTCGTCAAAGTCTCCCGTCACCGGGTGCAGATAGGCGGCGATATCACCGGTGTGGGGACCGAACTGTGGGGCCAGGGACAGGCCGCAGTTGCCGTTGGCGATGGTAGTGACGCCCTGGAACAGGTCCGTGGGCCCATACCCGGGCCGCAACACGGCGGCGTCGGCATGCCTGTGAAGATCCAGAAAACCGGGGCAGACGGTCTTTCCTGCCGCATCAATGACGCGGGCCGTCTCCGCTCCCGACAGATCTCCCAGAGCCGTGATCCGCCCTCCTTCTATGCCCACGTCCAGCCGCTGAGGGGCCCGGCCGCTGCCATCCAGGACGCTGCCGCCGGCAATAACGATATCGAACATGTCTTCTCCTCCTTTACGCTGTGGCCCGGTACACGTGCTTGAACTTGCCGCTGACGGGATCGGGGCTGGGGGGCGTATCCGAGGGCAGGACCTCCACCCGGATCTCCTTGCTCTCAAAAAAGGTTTCCAACGCCCCTTTCGCCGCTGCGAAGGCGGTCTCGGGGTCATCGGCAAGGAGGCGCAGCTCCACCACATCCGCCGAGCGCTGCACCAGCTGGAACCGGCGCAGGGCCGGCACCTCCTCCAGCACCTTGTAGAGGGACATGGGCGCCACCCGGACGCCGCCCGAGAAGGTCAAGATATCGTCGGTGCGGCCCTCGATCTCCAGCCACCGGGTGGTCCGGCCGCAGGGGCAGGGGCCATCGTGGATGATGACCCGGTCGGTGAGCTCGTAGCGGATAAAGGGCTGGATGAAGTTGGACAGGTTGGTGATGAACACCCGGTCGGACTGGACGCCGGGGGCCACGGGGCGGCCCTCCCGATCCACCGCCTCCAGGATGACCCAATCCTCGTTGATATGCAGATGCCCCTCGGCGCACTCGCAGGCCAGCTCCCCGCCCTCGGTGCAGGAGTAGTGGGTCTGGACGTAGCAGCCGAACCGGTCCGAAAGCTTCCGCCGGACGGCATCGGTGAGGCGCTCGCCGCCGGTGATCACCACGTCGGGATGGATATGAAGGCCCGCGTAGTCAGCCAGCAGGGCCAGGTTGGATGGGTAGCCGCTGAGCATGGCGGGCTGAAAGTCGTTCAAAGCCTTCACGATCTCCGCCTCCGGCCCGTTCACGTCCACGGTGATCTTGGTCTGCTTTCGAGGCATTTGCAGCTGCAGATACCGGGACATGCCGCAGGCCAGGTAGAACCCGTGGTCGGCGAAGACCCCGGCGGTCCGCTTGCCGTGGGCCATGAACCTCTTGAAATCCTCCTGCCGGGCGAAGGTCCGAAAGGCGGCTACGGCGGAGGCTACGTCCACGGCCCCCTTATCGTAGAGCACCACGGCGGGATGCCCCGTGGACCCGGAGGTCTGAAAGACGAGATACTTCCCGTCCAGCATCCGCCCAACGTTGTCGATGTCCCTGGTGAAATCCCGGACCCGGGCCATGGTGACGGTTCGGTCCGTGACCACGTCGTCGAACCGCGCCATCAGCTCCGGCTTGGTCACGGGCGGCAGGTCTCCCAGGGTCCAATCTGCCCCCAGGCCCCGGTACAGCTCCCCGTAGAAGGGACTGTTCTTCCGGGCGTATGCCACCAGGGCCCGCAGTCGCTTTCGCTGTATCCTCTCCAGCTTCTCCCGGCTCGCCCGGTCCTTCCCGTAGGTCTTGGCCATGGTCGCAAGCAGGCTCATGGGGTCCCCTCCTTGTTTCGCGTTGCCAAAAGTATACTCGATTTCGATTGGGTTTTCAATCGAACGGTGCAAAAAAGGAGAGCCTTGCGGCCCTCCTTTCTGCAGGTTTCGTTGAAAAGCCAGATTACATATCCCTGGCTTCCTTGGCGAGGACGGCAGCCTCCTCCTCGGCGGTCAGGTAGGCGGAGGGAGCGGGCTTCACGCCGCGGCCCCACTCGATCCAGTTGACCACGAAGAAGGTGATGACGGACACCAGGCAGCCGAACACCACGGGCATCATGAACCACAGCGTGCCGCCGTTGGACAGGATCTGCCAGAGGACGAAGCCGGCGGTGCCGGTCAGGATGGAGATAAGGCCGGAGTTCTTGGTGGCCCGAGGCACAACCAGACCGAGGCCGTAGGCCGCGAAGGGACCTGCGCAGCGGATGCCGAAGGCGAAGGTGTTCATGGTCACGATGGACACGTTGAACAGGGAGATGCACATGGCCACGAGAGCGGCGGCCACGTTGCAGAACCGGGTCCAGAAGATGATCTGGCGCTCAGAGAGCTCCTTCTTGCCGCCCAGGCCCTTGTACAGGTCGTTCATGATCATGGTGGACATGCACAGCAGGTTGGAGTCGGCGGAGGACATGGTGGCGCAGATGATGGCCGCGGAGATGAGGCCGGTGATGAAGCCGGGG
>JAEEGH010017363.1_pt1 | contig 15355 bp, 15 predicted proteins | sample 9134181 | NCBI WGS metagenome assembly JAEEGH01 (sample SAMN16246544, study PRJNA631951) | gut metagenome | biome: gut microbiome; feature: rumen; material: DP-attached | host: Bos | place: Iran: Karaj | collected 2018-10 | reverse complement strand
TCCGTCCCAGTAATCGGTAAGTTCGAATAAAGCGAGCAATGGAATCATTACCCAGGCAGACACAAAAGAAAGAGATGCGGAATTAAGCCAAACCGGCAGGTTAAAAATCACATAAAAAACGGGCGCGAACAAAGCACGCGCAAGCGTAAAACGGTTGGAAACTTTCATTGCGGTAAGTATAGTTCGTAAAAGAGAAAAAGTAAATGAGTCTGGAATGAGTTGGAAGTCAAGAATGAGGAGTCAGGAGTTTTTAGAGGTCTTTTGTGAAGCGGCAGACAGGTTTGCCTTCGGCGAAAGTGATGTTTGCGGAATACAGGCTCGGGAAAACAATTGGATTTGGGATTTCTGACTGAAATTCTGAGCGATTTTTGAAGAGAATTGATTTTTTGTAGAATTCTACGGCTGAATTATCGAAAAGTTTTGAAAGGAATGTTCCCGGATTTTTTTCTTGATGTGAGGATGGAATGTTTTTTATGCAGAACCAGTTTCGTCTGAGCGGGAGAGGCAATGTGTCGGGAAGGGAGAGGACAGAAAGCTCGAGGTGATTTTCTTCTCCCGATTTTTGAATTTCATGGCCGTTGATGATGATTTTTTCTTCTTCGACGGTAATTCTGACGGAAGAAACCTGCTCTCCGAATTCAGAAGCCAGAAGATAATGATTGGAAAATGTGAAAAGGCCGGCAAGAATCACGAAAACAGGAAGAAAAACCTTCCAGAAAAGCGAAATCAAAACGCCGCAAAGGAATATTCCCAATAGGATTCCGTAATATGAATTTCTTGAGAATCCCGCTGAAGAATGCATCGCAAGAAATGAATCCAAGGGGAAAAGGGATACGCAGAGGAAAATCAGCAGGGTATAGAAAATTGCCGCAATGGTGAGAAAGATACAGGCCAGGACAAAACTTGCGGATTTGGAAGCCTTAGACTTTTTGGGGAAGGCCATGCCGAGCAGAAGCCCAAGCGCAATTGCGACGAAAAAAACACAGATGTAAAAAAGACTTGCGTGCACGAATCCCGATTTAAGGCAGGGGAAAGAGCGGATTAATCCTTCAAGAATCATGAGTACGCCTTGAAATCACGGGAAACGGAAATGTAAGACTTGATTTCGAAGCCCGGAAGTTCTGCGCTGACAATCGTAAAGGCTTTGTCAGCGACGGATTTGGACTCGGCAATGCCGTGAAGGGTGATTTTTTTGCCCTCTACTGTCGTGCGGAGGAAATTGATTTCGATGTTGTAAACAAAGACGAGCATATTGACAATTCTTTGTCCTATAAGCAATTCCTCGATCTTCTGCATTCCTTTCTGTTCTTTTTGCTCTGTGACATAGCTGTGAGTGAGGGAATCGATTGACGAGGCAATTGAATCTACATCGAGGACAGAGGTGTTCACTATGAGGTCGAACATAGCCGGGTCATTTATGTCGAAATTGAAAAGGCCCTTTAGGAATGATTTTTGCTGAATGTCGCTCTCGTTGATTTGTTTTGAGGCAGTCTTTGAATTGCATGAAGATGCCAACCGAATACGCTCAGCCCTAACTTTTTCGTTGGCGATGAAACGGCATGAAATGTGATTTTCGATGTCCTTTAAGAGTATGAAAGCTCCACGGCCGACGATTACGCAGTTGTTTTCTGATGCGGCTTCGAGAATTGCGGTCATGAGATGGTTGAGGTATTCGTCTCTCCAGCGGGTAAGGCCCGTTAAAAAGCCCATCTTGCGCTCGTCAAATTTTGAAAGTTTTGATTCAGGGAAACCGAGGCTGACAATGCGTTTTTCGAGTTCTTTTTTGCCGAAAAATTTGTATCCGAGTCTTTCTGCGATTTTTTCACTTACTTCATCGCCGAGAGAAGCAAGCTGCCGTGACACCGTTATAATTGCCATAATCTTTAACTATTGTATAATAATTATCGGTAAAATCAAATTAAATTTTATTGGGGATATGTATGGACAGCAGACTTGAATGGAAAATGAAAGGGAAAAAAGAACTTTTGAAGACGGTCGTGCTGTCGGTGAATGAAATCAACTCTCAGGCTCCGGACGGAAGCGAGGGAAAATATATCGTTATGGACGCCCCTGACTGGGTAATCGTAATCCCGGTTCTTGGGGAAAATTTCCTCATGGTAAAACAGTGGCGGCACGGAAACAATTCGCTGAGCATAGAATTCCCGGGCGGAGTGATAAATCACGGGGAAAAACCGGAAGATGCGGCAAGGCGCGAAACCGAAGAAGAGACCGGATACAAGGCCGGAAAACTCACATACCTTGGCTGCGCGAATCCGAATCCCGCGCTGATGAGTAACCGCGTGCATTTCTTTGCGGCGGAAGAACTTGAAGGAACCGGAATCCAGCATCTCGACAACGACGAATATGTTGAATACATGCAGATTCCACAGAAAGAAGTTTTTGAAAAGATTGGAACGGAAGAATATCCTCACGCGCTGATGATGAGCGCACTTCTCAAATACAAATTGATGCAGGAAGCATAAAAAAAGCCGGATTCGAGGCTCCAAAACATTAAAAGTTCGGGGCCAACATCCGGCTTTTTTAACCTTTTCTCTATTAGCGGTTAGCTGAATACGGGTCGTAAGTCTTTTTAGGGTTGTAAACTCCCTCGCGATACTCACCTGTGATGCTAGGAACCTTCATCTTCATGCCCGGGAGAATGAGGTTCGGGTCATTCGGGCGAGGCATGTTCTTTTTGTTCTCTTCGTTCTGATACAAGTTTTCCCAGAGAAGAGGGTTGTCGTAGATGTAAGGGCGGCCGGAAATGTTCCAATAGCAGTCCTTTGTCTCTGCCCACGGGCGAACGACATAGTATTCCGGGAGAGGCGTAATCTCACGGATGTCTGCGAGTGCTGTAAGAACCTGCTTTGCGAAAGCCGTTGCGGCGACATAGTCCTCTTTGTTGTATGATTCCTGTGCGCTTGCAAAAGACTTCTGGGCAGAAGAATAAGCCATCGGGAAGTTGCGCTCAGCATTGATGCTCTTTGCATATTCAAGCTTTTTTGCGGCCTGTTTCATTACGGTGTCGCAATCAGCGCGGGCAAGCATTTTCTTGACGAATTCTTCGGAAAGTCGTGCGTTTTCCTCGGCTTTGGCGGCATATTCCTCGGCAAGGACATATTCACCGGCATCAAGGGCATGCTCAGCCTTTCTGGTGTACTCGTCGGCAAGTTTCTGATATGTATTGTTTTTGTAGCTTACAGAGAAAGCAAGCGTACATGAAAGCAGGAGCGAGGCAAGAACTAAAACTTTTTTCATTTTACATCTCCTTCAGCAGCTTTTGCGGCAGCAGTTATGGCTTCGTCAATTACGGCTGCTTTTTTGGCTTCTTCGCTGCTTTCGACATCAATTACAGCATCTTCAGGGTTTGCGAATTTGTCTTCTTCGAGGAGAACGGTATCTTCTTTTTCAATTCCGGCAACCTCTCCCTCAAGCGGTGCGATTGTGTCAGCTTCTTTTGTATAATTCTCGGCTTCTGCTACGCGTTTTTTAGCACGATCGATTGCCGCCTGGGCTTCGGCTCGTTTTGCGGCGATTGTCTCATACAGCTTGGTGAAAGCATTTTTTGCAATGCGATAACCTTTGTAAGCGCCTTCCATGTCCTTTGTGACGAAAGATGCATCGGCTTTTTTGAAAGTGTTTGAAGCTTCGGCATAGTCAGCCTTTTTAGCAACTCCGGCCTTTACGCTGTCGGCGTTCTTTTTTGCGGCAAGGGCTGCGCTTCGCTCAGTTTTTGCCATTTCTGCGAGCTGCTTAAGAAGAAGTGCTGAATATGCGGCAAGGGCTTTGTCAGCATTGGCTCGCATGTCCTTTCCGTTGTCAGAAGCCTCGAAATCAGAGAGTGCCTTTTCTGCGTCTGCATCGGAAAGACCGTATTCATCGGCCTTGAGTTTGAGTTCTTTTGCTGTGGAAGCTGTTGCAAGCGCCTCGTAGCGAGAAATGACATCCTTGAGTTTTTCAGAATGGTCAGAATTCGGGTCTGCGCTGATTTCGGCTTTTACGTCAGAATAATATTTATCGGTTGAAGAAAGCACATCCGGATAAAACTTTTGAGCGCCAGCGTCAATTGCCTTTTTGCGGGCAGCCTCAGCCTGTGCAAGAAGCTCTTCGTTCTGCTTTGAAAAATCATCTGCAGGAGCTTCCGGCTCTTCGACGACTGGAGCTGGTTCTTCCTGTGCTTGCGGCTCCGGCTCTGGTTCAGGCTCGGCAGTCGGAGTTGAACCGCAGGAAACAAAAGCAAGAACTGCGGCGATGCTAAAAAATGTCAGTAAATACTTTTTCATTTTAATCTCCATTAATTCTCTTTCATTATTTTTCAATAAAAATATTTATTTAAAGTTAATTATAGAATAGAAACTAATCATAAGCAATAAAATTTACCGGGCAAGCGAAAGAAAAAAAGTGCAATTTGAACAATCCGGGGATATAATTGGAGATATTAGATTTATAAATTCAAGTTTTGGAGCGTCTAAATGGCTGAAAATTTCACTTATGACTTTATCGGGGATCACATGCAGGTCGCAGAAGGAAGCGGCGGGTGGAATCTGGAACTGAACAAGATTTCATGGAACAAAAAACCGGCAAAATACGACCTGAGAAGCTGGAGCGGAGACCATCAGAAGATGGGAAAAGGACTTACCCTGACGGCCGAAGAACTTACAAAGCTCAGGGATTTGCTGAACAGCATAGAAATAAGCTGATTTACTGCCCGCAAACACAAAAATTGATTATTTAAAATGTTTATTCGGCCTCGTATTTTGCACACCGACCGCCATTCTTCATTATGATTTCGTAAAGAAGCATGGAAAGCTGTGTTTCCTGCAGTGACTGGCCGGTTGAGCGAAGTTCAGAATCTGCGCTTGCTATTGAGGCAAGGATTGCCGCACACTGGCCGAAAGACCAGACCCTCGAAGCCCTTGAATACTGATTTCGTGCAGTTTTGCTGGCAAAGCCTTTTGTTTTGAGTGCAAAGTCGTCGAGATATGCGCCACCGGCATGGATTGAATGCCAGAGTTCAAGGCGGCGGAAACAGGAAGCAAGCCCCGCAAGAATCATGACCGGGCTGTTGTTTTTTGTGAGCAATATTTTTTGAAGGATGGAAAGTGCCGCCTCAAGACGGCTGCTCGGTGACTCTGACAGATTTGCCATTGAGTCAAAAAGAGAGAATGCTGATTCTTCGCGGTTGTGGGCGAGAATTTGCTCGACATCGGACTCCGTGATTAAATGATCTTTTGGGAAACAGAGGAAAAAGCGGTTGCACTCGGTGCGGAGAGCCTCCGTGTTGTTTTCGGTAAGCTCAAGAATTGAATCGAGGGCTTCCGGCTCAACGGAATAGCCGTTTTTCCGAAAATAGCCCTGGAGCCATGAAGAAAGCCTGCTCTCATCCATCGCCCAGAAAATCTGCTTATTTTCTTTGGGAACGAGCTTGTCGAGCTTGGAATCGACAGAAATTTCATCTGAAACAAGGATAAGGACGGATGAATCCTTTGCACCTTTTAGCCATGAAGCTATAAGCTCTATCTCATCCTTTTTTTTGAGCAGTTCCGCTTCCCTGAGAACGATACAGGTTGCCGGAACGAAAAGGGACTCAGTCTGAAGCTTTGCGATAATGTCCTCAATTTTGGAATCGGACGCATACAAAAGAAAATTGTCTACTTCGCCAAATTTTTTGATAAGAGAATTTTTTACTGAATCAACCTGCTCATTACGGCTGCCGATTTCCGGCCCTGTGTAAAGATAGATAGGAGCTGCCATTAAAGTTCGATCTCAGACCTTAGTATGTTCGAACGATGTTTGACAGGATACCGACAATCGTGACATCAGTTGAATAGATCGGCTGGAAAGCTGAATTTTCCGGCTGAAGACGGATGCGGTCGGCTTCTTTGTAGAATCGTTTGAGTGTAATTGCGTTATCGATTACGGCGACGACAATCTGACCATCAACGGCGGTTTGAGCCTGTTCGATTACTGCCAGATCGCCTTCGAGAATGCCGGCCTCAATCATGCTCTGACCACGAACGCGGAGAGCAAAATAGCTTTTGCCCGGGCGTACGAATGGCTCTGTAAGGTTTACATAGCCGTCAAGGTTTTCCTCGCTCAAGAGAGGTTTACCTGCTGCAACAGTTCCAAGAAGCGGAACCTTGCTGATAAAAGCCTCTGGCTGGCGGGTTGCCCCTGAAATTACATTGAGAGACCTGGCTCGTTTTTGAGTCTGTGACAGGAAACCTTTTTTTTGCAATGCGGCAATATGATCCTGAACTGCACGGAGAGAAATGCTGAAATGCTCGCCGATTTCACGGACTGTCGGAGGATAGTTGTTTTCTTTTGTGAAACCAGAAATAAAATCCAAAACTTCCTGCTGTCGTTCTGTAATCTGTTTCATTTTAGACTCCTTTGCGATTTTTTACGCAGTTTTATTTAGTCTTCTTCGAATTTGCTCTCAAAAAGCTGGGCAATCGCCTCAACAGCCTGTTTTTCGTCTGCACCTTCGGCCCTGAGAGTAAGCTGAGTGTTGTAACCAGCCGCCATTGTGATTACACCCATGATTGATTTTGCATTTACTGCGGCAGAATCCTTTTCAATGGTGATTTCTGATGCATATTTGTTTGCTGTCTGCGCAATGAGAGCAGCCGGGCGAGCATGGATTCCAGCTCGGTTCAGAACAGTTAATAACTTTTCTGTCATAAAATTTTCTCCTATTTTGTGAAAGCTCCGACTATGCGGTTCCTTTAAATTTTAAGCATTTCGAAAAATCGCAATCTTTCGAAATAACATTAATAAGAATCATCCATGCCGTAGTATGTGCTCTGCGCCTCGCCAGTCTCAATCCATTTGAGGATGCTCTGGTTGAAGTCGCGGGCAGAATTGTATCCACGGGCTTTGAGGCGCTCGTTCATGGCGGCGGCCTCGATGATGATTGGCAGGTTTCGTCCAGGCTTTACAGGAATTTCGATTGTAGGGACTTTTACGCCCAGGAAATCGATTGTTTCCATGTTGTTGCCGACACGGTCGTAAACCTTTGAATTGTCCCATTCTTCGAGACGGATGACCAGCTGGATTTCTTTTTGCTCACGGATTGAGCCGACACCGTACATTTGCGCGATATTGATGATGCCCAAGCCACGGATTTCCATGTGGTGCGAGATGAGAGTGTTTGCACCCTGCCCCAATATTGAATTGCCGTTTACGCTGCGAATCTCAACGATGTCGTCGGCTACAAGGCGGTGGCCTCGTTCGACAAGCTCAAGCGCGCACTCGGATTTACCGACACCTGAATGCCCGGTAAGAAGAATGCCGATACCGTAAACCTCAACAAGAACTCCATGAAGAGTTTTTTTGGGTGCGAATACATTTGACAAGACCCGCATGAGCCTGAGGGAAAGTTCCGTGAGGCCGAGCTCTGAAAGCAAGATTGCACTGCCAGACTTTTCGGCAAGATTTATGAAATCCTCTGGAGGAACGATGTTGCGTGCAAAAATCATGCAGGGAATGGCGTAGTCAAAAAACTGTGAAAGCGACTGAGAATTGTTTTCGTCGTAAAGTTTGTGGAGATAGGCACTTTCTGCCTTTCCGAAAAGCTGGATACAGCCGCTTGAGAATGAATCATAAAAACCAGTAAGAGCAAGCCCCGGCCTGTTGATTTCAGGAACGGAAATGGCGTTTGCAAGGCTAGTGCGCCCGCCAATGCATTTGAGGTGCAGCTGACTGTGCTCTGGAAGCTCCATGTCGAGCAAATCCAGTACGGTAAAAACTTTATCCGCCATGGGTTTACTATACATTTTGTAAGCAAATTGTGCAAGTATTTTTTACTATTTTTGAATTATTTTAAGCAAAAAACAAGACAAAAAAGCCCCGCTTCTATTTGCGGGGCAAGCATTTCATTTAGTGCTTATTTCTTTTCCTGGATTTTATCCTTTTCCTTTTTGACTTTTGTGTCAAGAACATCCATAAGTTTGTTGAGTGCAGCACCGAAGTCGAAATCCTCAGCGGCAACATGGCCCTGAGCACCCCACTTGAAGTTTACTGTACAATCAAAACTGTAAGCCTTGTCGTGTTTTACACGAAGGATAAGGTCAACGATTAAATCCTCCGCATAAGAAATTCGTGAAAGTTTTTTCTCAATCATATCAGATTGTTTTTCTTCAAATACAAAGCCAACGGCTGAAACTGATTTTGTCATTTTAGTGCTCCTTTATTGGGAAGATTTTCGCCATATAACATGCAACGCTGTCCGAACAATGGCGAGTTGAGATTCACTCTCTCTTGGTTAATTATACAACGGAATTCCCAAAATCGCCAAATTTTTTATATTTTTTTCAGTTTTTTCTCACTTTTTTCGTTCATTACTGCCGAAAACCGAATTTCTTTCACTATATATATGCAAGGAGATTTAGAAAAATGACTATCTATTCTTTTTCACCCTTCGGATATGAGGGAGCTTTGGTCACTGTTGAAGTCGACTTGCGGCGAGGAATTCCTGCGGTTGACATCGTTGGGCTGGCGGACAATGCCGTCAAGGAATCAAGGGAAAGGATGCGTTCTGCAATCCGGAATTCTGGTTTTGAGTTCCCGATGGAGCGGGTTCTGATTTCGCTTTCGCCGGCGGACTTGAAAAAAGAAGGCTCGGGTTTTGATTTGCCGCTCGCGCTTGCCGTTCTTTCAGCGCAGAAAAACGGAAATTCCCAGACAAAGGAAGATGAAGATTCTTCTGAAGACGGGGAGCCGATTCTCGTGATGGGAGAGCTTGAGCTTTCTGGGGCGATTCGGCCTGTCCGGGCAATTCATGCGGCGGCAAGTACGGCAGTTCAGGCGGGAATCACTAAATGCATTGTGGCTCAGTCGAATGCGGCAGAAGCAAGGGAAGTTGCGGGAATGAAAGTCTTCGGGGCGGTCAATCTTTCCGATGCGTTCGAGGCACTTTCAAAACCGGAACTTTTCACGGGAACTGAAGAAAGCGATGACGAATTCTTTGTTCCGGAAGGAAGCGTGAATGTGAACGGAGTTCTTTTCCCTCAGGAAGATTCGGACATGGAATTCGCGAACATCAAGAACCAGAAAAAACTCGTGCGTGCCTTGCAGATTGCGGCGGCTGGCGGTCACAATATTCTTGCTTACGGACCACCTGGCTGCGGAAAAACGCTTGCGATGACAAGATTCCCTGCCCTTCTTCCGCTTTTGACGGTTGAAGAGGCTCAGTCAACGACAAGGATTCATTCGATTGCGGGACTTTTGCGGCCGGACCAGCCTTTGATGAGGATTCCGCCATTCAGAATTCCGCATCAGACTTCTTCGATAGAGGGAATCTGCGGAGGGGGAGCTCATTGCAGGCCGGGTGAAATTTCACTTGCGCACAACGGAGTTCTTTTTTTGGACGAGGCGGCTGAATTCAAAACTTCAGTCTTACAGATGCTCAGAGTTCCGATTGAAAACGGCACGATTTCGATAAGCCGGGCGGGACGAACGACAATTTACCCCGCGAAATTTCAGCTTCTGGTTGCGACAAATCCTTGTCCCTGCGGAAATTACGGTTCTCCAAGCAAAATCTGCCTTTGTTCATTGAAGAGCGTCGAGCAATACTGGCGGAAATTCTCGGGGCCCCTTTTAGACAGAATCGACATCCGGCTTCATGTTGAAAATGACACGGAAAATGTAGCCGTACTCGACAAGAATCCGCCCCACCCCTGCGAAATCTGCACGGACCAGACGAATTGCGAGAACTGCGAGAAAGTTCAGTCAATGGAAATTGAGGAAGGACTCACGCTTTCAACGGCAAAACTCCGGGAACAGATTGCGGACGCGATTTTGATTCAGCGGGAACGGCAGGGGAAACGGAATTCAAGGCTCACGCCACAGGAAATTCTGGATTTTTGCAGGCTTGGCCGGGAAGAACAGTCGATTCTGGATGGGGCGATTACGAACCACGATTTTTCGCACAGGGCTGTAAGTTCGGTTCTGAAACTCTCGCGCACAATCGCGGACATGGAAAAGTCAGTGAAAATAAAGAAAGAGCACTTGCTGGAAGCGATTGAACTGAGGCTGGATAGCGGGCCGCTCGATTTATTCAACGGAGAATAGGAAGGACACAAAAAAAACGCTTGCCGTAATTGACAAGCGTTCTAACTACCGGGTCTGAGACTCGAACTCAGACGCCCGTGAAGGCAACAGATTTTGAGTCTGTAGTGTCTACCATTTCACCAACCCGGCAAGTGAAGGAAGTATATCAGAAAAAAGGAGATTTTGACAAGTGATTTATGCTATAATTTGGAGAAAATTATGGAAAATATAAGTTTTACAGGTGCGAAGCCAGAAACTGTTCTTAAGTCTGTGTTTGGGTATGATTCGTTCAGGCTTCTTCAGAAGGAAATTATAGATAATGTGCTTGCAAAAAAGGATACGCTGGCGATTATGCCTACCGGCGGCGGAAAATCGCTTTGCTATCAGATTCCGGCGCTGATTTTTGAAGGTTTGACGGTCGTTGTATCGCCTCTTATTTCGCTCATGCAGGATCAGGTAGCTTCCTTAAATGCGGCGGGGGTGAATGCGGTCTTTTTGAATTCTACTGTTGAATGGGAAGATTACAAGGATTCTATGAATTCAATCCGGCGGGGCGAGACGAAAATCGTGTATGTGGCTCCGGAAACCCTTGTCACGCCGAAAATCAATGACTTGCTCCATGATTCCCGCGTGACCGTAAGCTGCATTACCGTAGACGAGGCCCACTGCGTTTCAGAATGGGGGCATGATTTCCGCCCGGACTATCTTGAGATTTCAGCACTCCGAAGTCAGTTTAAAGATGCGGTTTTTCTTGCGCTCACGGCAACTGCGACACTGAGCGTTCGACAAGACATCATCAAGAATCTCAGACTTCAAAATCCGGCTGTCTTGGTCTCAAGTTTTGACAGACCGAACATTTATCTTGATGTAAGGCAAAAGAATCGGAATGCTCTCGACCAGGTTGTTGAATGCATAAAGCGGCACTGGGACGAAAGCGGAATCATCTATTGTTTTTCGAAAAGACAGGTCGATGAACTTACTGAGAAGCTCGATTCTCTTGGCTACTCAGTTCTCAATTACCACGCGGGACTTACGGACGAAGTGCGTGCCGATCATCAGACGAAATTCATCCGCGACCAGGTTCAGATTATGGTTGCGACTCTCGCATTCGGAATGGGAATCGACAAGCCAAATGTGCGTTTCGTGATTCACTATGACATGCCGAAGTCTCTGGAGCAGTATTACCAGGAAATAGGACGGGCTGGCCGGGATGGACTTGCGAGCGAGGCCCTGCTTTTGTACTCGGCTGGTGACATTCATAAAATCCGGTATTTTTTTGAGGAAGCGGCTGACAAAACAAGGTGCGAAAATCTCCTGCAGGGAATGATTTCGTATGCCACAGGGCGAACATGCCGACGAAAGCTTCTTCTTTCTTATTTTGGGGAAAGTTTTAACGGAAAAAACGAGCATTGCTGTGATTTATGCGATACGGGTCCGGTTCCGGAGATGGACATGACAATTCCGTGCCAGAAACTGATGAGCTGCATCATCAGGACGGGGAACAGGTTCGGGACAGCCTATGTGATTGATGTTCTGCTAGGCTCCCGCGGGAAAAGAATCCTTGAAAACGGACACAACATGCTCTCAACATGGGGAATCGGCCGGGAACTCGACAAAAATCAGTGGCATGAAGTCGTAAATCTCCTGATTGAAAAGAATTTCATCACAAAATTCGGGGATTACAACATTCTTCTTCTGACAAACGAGGGACTTGCGGCGTTGAAAAACCGTGACAAAATCTTGCTGCCGTTCAACATGCCGAAAAGCAAAGCCAGCGCCACGGAAGATTTGTACGCGGAAGGAAGTTTCACCCCGAAATATCATGCGAGCGTGGGAAGTGCCGGCGGAATCATGTTCCCCAAACCGGAAAAGAAGAAATCATCGTGGTCACAAGCAAGCGCTAGCCCGAAAGAAGGATTCGTTCTCCACAAAAAGGAAGTTGATTTCGGTGACGATGCCGAGGGAAAAAGAATTCAGGCCGAACTGAAAAAATGGAGAAAGCGAAAGGCAGAGGAAATGAATGTCCCGCCCTATGTAATCTTCGGCGACAGAACGATGAACGATATTGCGGTCAAAAAGCCGCGGTCAGAAGCAGCGTTGTTTGATGTGAACGGACTGGGTGAGAAAAAGGTGGAGAAATTCGGAGCGGACATACTGGCTGTCGTGGGGGAAGAGTGAAAGAACTTTTTCCTATTCAATATGACGGTGAATTTGTACTAACAACCAGAGGAAGCAAAGACTTTGGCGAAATCTCCCCAAAAATTGCAGATCAAATACATCGTCAAGCAGGAAAAATCAGGCTTCGCAGGGGTATTGAAATACAAGGACAAAAAGGAAATTTCGGGCAAGTGCATATAGAACGAAAAAAACGAATAAAAGATATACAGAATGCAGGATTTCAAAATACACGCGATTTTGTTGAATTTATATGCAAGGACTTTGATACAATATATTCAAATGGATTATCACTGATTTTATGCAAAGGTGATGCCAAAAAAGCAATTGCCTATGTTGAGCTTATTCCTTCAGAAGATTCAGATTTTTATGATGTAAAGACAGCAACACCTATAAGGGAAGACTTCTTCAAAAACAAAACGCCGCTCTGGCAAAAAACCAAAAACGGCGTTCAATAAAGATAGGAAAGGGCGCAGTCCAATCAACTCAAATGAGTCCCCCTTGCGCGGTCTGGCGGGCTATCTCCGTTTAATATAACAGATTTTTACGGAAAGTCAATAATTGAAAACGCCGCTTTGGCAAAGACCTAAAAACGGCGTTTCCCAGCCCCGAGTAGACAAGCCCCGCAAAGACAAACTAAAATCAAATCAATATGACTTCACTTATCACTGGTGCGTCTGGCGGAATCGGGGCGGAACTTGCTCGGCTTTTTGCGGCTGACGGGTTTGACCTTGTTCTGGTTGCAAGACGAAAAGAAAAATTAGACGAACTCAAAAATGAATTGGAATCGGCTCATAAAATCAAGGTTTCGGTTTTTGAGTGCGATTTGTCAAAGGACGGGGCAGCGCAAAAGGTCTTTGCCTTTACACAGGAGCAGAACATTTCAGTTGATGTGCTTATGAACAACGCGGGCTTTGGTGACTGGGGGCTCTTCGCTGAGTGCAATCTTGAAAAGCAGAACCAGATGATTCACCTGAACATCCTTAGCCTCACTGAGCTTACGAGGCTTTTCGTGCCGCAAATGACTGAGCGAAAAAGCGGGCGAATTCTGAATGTGGCTTCAATCGCAAGTTTCATGCCGGGGCCTAAGATGTCGGTCTATTACGCTTCAAAGGCTTTTGTCCGCTCGTTCACTGAGGCGCTTTCCGTTGAGCTTAAAAAATCCGGGGTGACGGTGACTGCGCTCTGCCCGGGACCGGTTGCAACTGATTTCTGGGAGACGGCTGAGGCAGGTTCTTCCAAAATCTTTAAGAGCCTCATTTTTGCCGATTCAAAATTCATTGCAAGATACGGCTATAAAAAACTGATGAAGGGAAAGGTTCTTGCGATTCCGGGAACAACGACACAAGCTTTTGCATTTCTCACGAAGATTCTTCCTAGAAGCCTTGTGAGAAATCTGGTGTACAAGATTCAAAAATAGGGACGGGCTAGGGATAGTAGCGGCGGCGTTAGCCGTTCCGAAGCGAAAGCGGAGGAATGAAGTGCGGAAGCACGGAACCGCGGATAGCCCGGCCGACGCGTTACGGAGCGTTAGCGAAGTAGCGGCGGAAGCCCCCTGCTCATGCTTTTAAACTAACGGAGAACGCTTCCCCGGATTCGTTTGACGAATTTTGCCTGGCCGATTGAGAGAACTTTTTCGTCGCGGTCGGGCATGACTTCCATTAAGACTGTGGCGTCGGTGCCGGTTTTTGTGATGGAAAGCGGAACGCCAACGATAACGCGGTCGTCAAAATGAAGCTCGACCATGCTGTTGTTTGAGATTGAGCCTTCGACGATGTGAAGTTTGCCCGAAAAATCCATTCCACCGGCTTCGATTCGCTCGAATTTTACGCTGTCTGCACGGAGCTGGGCTGGCGACAAAATGATTTTGTGCTGAATTCTCTGTGCGAGTCCTTCCTTTTTTTCCTGCGGGAGATTGAGTTTTTCGAGTTCGGCCCGCATTGCCTCAAAATGGGCGGCGCGCTCTTCATCTGAGGTCGGAGCCGGCTCTTCGCTCGTGTCAAAACGGTCTGTTTTTTGAGGAACGACAAGTTCCGGGAAGCCGATGCTCTCGTAAGTCTTTTCGGGAGTCTTGATTTTGCCGATGAAGTCGAGTCCGCTGCGTGCGATTATATTTGATGCCTGCTCGTCGCTCTCAACCGAAAGAAGGTAGATTCCCGTCGCAAGTTTCGCCGCGATGAATGGGGCGATTGCGGGATTGTTTTCGGTAATCGGGGCTTTTTCGGAACTCACCTGAAGGACATAGCCCTTGAAAATCGTTGCCGATGAATATGAGCGGCTCCAGTCGTCCACCGAAATCTCTAAATTCTGAGGAATCTCGTAAGGAGAGTATTTTTTGAGGAGAGAGAAGATTTTGTTCGCTGAAAGGCCTGCGTCAAAGCCCCGCATGACAGACTTTCTGTTGATTTCAAAAACTGCGGCCGTGTCAAAGGTCTTAAGTTCCATGAAATCCATGAGTGGAATCAGGTTTTCGAGGGAAAGACCCGGCATGAGGGTGACATTGAAGCCCGCGTCAACGCTCAGGCATTTCGGTGTTTCCTCAAAGCGCTCGACATCGTCAAAAATCGCGCCTGAGACGAAAATTGACTCGCCGTGAATGTCAATTCCCTTGTTGGAAAGAATTCCGAAAAGCGCGGCGCACTCAATAAGACGGTCCAAGATAGAAGAAAGGTCAGAATCACGCTCAACGATTGCGGAATCCTGCTCTGATTCGCTCTGGCTTGCCCTTGCACGGTTCAAAATTGCCGAGAAACGGGAACCGGTGCCGAGTGAAGAAACGCCCGGGACATCATTCTGATCTTCGGAAATAAGGTAAGCAAGCCGCAAAATTATGCTTCGAGAAAATCCGTCGCGCGGGATTGAGGTCGCGACATCAAGCAGAAGTTTTGCCTGACGGACAAGGGAGCTTCGCGAGAACCTTCCTGCACTGGCAACGCAAAAATAGGCGTACTGAAGCCTCTCGTCAAGGCGCGCAAAAGCGAGGAATTTGTTTTTGTCGATTTCGTAGCCCTCGCCCACCTCGCGAATCAAAGAAAGGTTGATGAAAGCCTTGGTGAGGTTGAAAAGCATTTCGGTCTTTCCGGGGAAAAGCCGCTCAATCTCAGCCTCGGTGCGTTTTTTGAAAGAC
>JAEEGH010017362.1_pt1 | contig 15355 bp, 8 predicted proteins | sample 9134181 | NCBI WGS metagenome assembly JAEEGH01 (sample SAMN16246544, study PRJNA631951) | gut metagenome | biome: gut microbiome; feature: rumen; material: DP-attached | host: Bos | place: Iran: Karaj | collected 2018-10 | reverse complement strand
CCTCCGCGCGGGCGCCGACAAACGCCCTGCGGATGACATTGATGCAGTCCTGTTCGTCCGGCGTGAGAAGAAGATCATCCCGCCTTGTCCCGGACTTTGCAAGATCGATTGCGGGGAAAATACGTCTTTCCTGAAGCTTTCTGTTGAGGATCAGCTCCATATTGCCTGTACCCTTGAATTCCTCATACACGACGTCGTCCATTTTGGAACCGGTCTCAATCAGCGCCGTAGCGAGGATTGTAAGGGACCCGCCCTCGCGCATATTCCGGGCTGCGCCGAAAAATCTCTTGGGCATATGCAGCGCTGCCGGATCAAGGCCGCCGGACAGCGTCCGCCCGCTGGGCTGCACGGTCAGGTTATATGCCCTGGCCAGCCGCGTGATGGAATCCAAAAGGATCATGACATCCCTGTGATGCTCCACAAGCCGCTTCGCGCGTTCGATCACCATCTCGGACACCCGCTTATGGTGTTCTGCTGTTTCATCAAAGGTGGAATAGATCACCTCCACATTCCTTCCCTCGAGCGCTTCCTTGATATCCGTCACTTCTTCCGGCCGTTCATCGATCAGAAGAATGATCACATGCATATCACGGTTCTGCGTCACGACTGCCTTGGCCACTTCCTTCAAAAGCGTGGTCTTACCGGCTTTCGGCGGGGACACGATCATTCCTCTCTGGCCTTTACCGATCGGGGAGACCATGTCGATGATCCTGGTCGCCACGCTGCTTCCCGGCATTTCCAGCTTCAGCCTCCGGTTCGGGAAGATCGGCGTCAGGTCCTCAAAATTTGTGCGTCTCGACGCCTCGTTCGGCGTCATCCCGTTGATCGTATTGATATAAAGCAGCGCGGAGAATTTCTCCTGCTGGGTTTTGACTCTGGTATTTCCCGAAAGGATATCCCCCGTTTTCAGATTAAACCGTCTGATCTGCGACGGAGACACATACACGTCGTTTTCACTCGGAAGATAATTCGCGCCGCGGATGAAGCCGTAACCGTCCTGCAGCACCTCCAGGATCCCGGACACGCTGATCCCGCTGTCAAGGTTCCCCTGCTGTTCATTTCCTTCCCCGTCCTGTCCTGCTTTTCGTTCTCCCGAGCGCTGCTCACTGCGCTCTTGAGGCGCCTGTTCCGCAGTCTGCTCCGACGTTTTCTCCTCCGTGCGTTCGTTTGAACGCTCCTGGCGGCGATCGGCCGGCCGCTTCTGCTCCACCGCTTTCGCAGGTTCCGAAGCTTTCCCTCTTTCCGCAGCCTTTACGGGTTCTGCAGCCTTCACGGGTTCTGCCGCCTTCGGTTCCGCTGCAGGCTTCGGCTGTGCCGCCTCATCCGACGCAAGGCGCTCATCCTCCGCGATCATGGCGTCCACAAGCTGGCCCTTTCGGAGTGCCGTAATGCTTTTCAGCCCCCTGTTCTTTGCAATATCACGCAGCACCGCCAAAGAAAGGCTTTCATATTGTTCTCTTGTCATCATTCCTCCTGTATCATATTCACAAACTTTTCAGGGAATTATAACCGGACTAGTCATTCAGAATAGCAACGTTATTATAGCCTTTCTTACGCCTTTCGTAAAGAGGGATTTGAAAATCTTTTATCCAGATGGTATGATTTATGCAATTGTTCAAACTTTAATTATGAGAGAGAGGAAATTATGGATCAGAAAGAACTCGCTTTAGCCAAGCACAAAGAATGGGGCGGAAAGATCTCCACAGAGAGCAAATGCCCGTTGAAAACAAGAGAGGATCTCGCGATCGCTTACACGCCCGGCGTTGCGGAGCCCTGCAAGGTGATCGAAAAGGACCCCGATGCTGCTTATATCTACACGCAGAAATCCAATACGATCGCTGTGGTGACGGACGGCAGCGCCGTTCTCGGCCTCGGAAACATCGGCGGCCTCGCCGGCCTTCCCGTCATGGAAGGAAAGTGCGTTTTATTTAAGCAATTCGGCGGCGTCAATGCTGTGCCGATCTGCCTTGACACGCAGGACACGGACGAGATCGTCCGCACCGTCGTCGCGATCGCCCCGGCTTTCGGCGGGATCAACCTCGAAGACATCGCGGCGCCCCGCTGTTTTGAAGTCGAGGAACGCTTAAAAGAGCTGCTGCACATCCCTGTGTTCCATGATGACCAGCACGGCACCGCCATCGTGGTTCTCGCCGGCCTTATCAATGCTTTAAAGGTGACGGGGAAGAAGAAGGAAACCGTGCGTATCGCCGTTAACGGCGCAGGCTCCGCGGGCGTTGCCATCACTAAGCTCCTGCTTCGTTATGGTTTTTCACACATCCTTCTCTGCGACCGGACCGGGATCTTGAGAAACGGCCGTGAAAAGATGAACCCCAGCAAGGAGGAGATCGCCTCCCTCACCAATAAAGAAGGCGTCAGCGGAACCCTCGCCGATGCAGTTCGCAGCGCGGACGTTTTCATCGGCGTTTCCGGCCCCGGGCTTTTAACAAAGGAAATGGTCGCCTCCATGAATACGGATCCGATCCTTTTCACGCTCGCAAACCCCGTTCCCGAGATCATGCCGGACGAGGCAAAGGCCGCCGGCGCGAAAGTCATCGCTACGGGCCGCTCCGACTTCCCGAACCAGGTCAACAACGTCATCGCCTTCCCCGGTATCTTCAAGGGCGCCCTCGAAGGCCGCGCGGAAAAGATCACGGAAGAGATGAAGCTGGCTTCCGCCGAAGCCCTTGCTGCGCTCGTAGAAGACGACCGGCTTTCCGAGGACTTCATCATGCCCGACCCCTTTGATCCGAGAACCGCAGAAGCCGTGGCACAAGCCGTGAAGGAACACATCCATGGCTGAACCCTCCACGATCTATAAACTCGCGATCCTATCCCTCCTCTCGCATTCGAAGGAGCCGCTGAGCAACGCCGTGATCTCCGATTTTTTCCTGGAAAAGGATTACACGGATTTTTTCCACGTCCAGCAGGCTCTTTCCGCGCTCGAGGAGGCTGCTCTTGTACAGCGCCAAAGCGCCCACAACCGCCAGATGTACTCCATCCTTCCTGCCGGCGAGGAAACGCTTCGTTATCTTTCTGGAAAGTTAAACCAGGATGTGATTTCTGATATTCAGGAATTTCTCGATCGCAACCAGGTTTCCATTGACGAAGAAAACGAGATCCGAAGCGACTGGTTTCAGGATCTCGCACAGAATTACTATGTACATCTGGTTTATCGAAAAAAAGGCCAGACCGTGATCGATCTGACCCTTACCGTTCCGGGAAAGGAGGCTGCCGAAGCCGTGTGCCTCAACTGGCATAAATACAAGGAGCCTCTTCAGGAAACGCTGTATGATCTTTTGATAAAATAACTAGAACTTGAATACCCCGAGCGCATAGAGCACATAGGCCACGAGCACCACGAAGTTGATGATCGAGAACCAGGACAGGATTTTAAGATACGACCGCACGGACTTGAATTCCTTCGACATCATCGCCGGTGTCTGGTCATTGGCCGCCTGCTCTTCGATCAGGTTCTTCGTATTCCGGAAGACCTGCACATCCTCCGCATGGATCTTCTCCATGATCTCGGACTTCATCCCGGCCAGATCCGTCTTCATCTCATCGATCGGTGTCTTCACTTCCGCAAAGTCAACCTTCACCTCCGGCGCCGGCGCATTCTTCAGCTCCTCGAGCGTCGCCTTCACCTCAGAGAGGGTATCCTTTACTTCATCCACAGGCGTCGTAAAGGCCGCCATATCGATCTCGACCTGCGGGGCCGGTTCCTTATCACGGATTTCTTCCAGCGCCGCCTTCAGTTCCGCAAGCGGCTCCTTATCGCGAAGCTCTTCCAGCGCCGCCTTTAATTCCGCGAGCGGCTCCTTGATCTCCGAAAGGTCCGTTGTCACCTCGGCCTGCTGCGCAGGCATCTCCGTCGGGATCTTTTTGATCTCATCCTTCAGCTGGAGCAGCGCCCGCTCCACCTCGGTATTGTCCACATGAACGATCTCACTCTGTCCGGCCTCATTATAATTTCTCCGGGCAATATTATCATTCACCTCATCAAACCGATCATCCATATGCTCAAGCAGGCGGTCGATCCGGTGCGCGATCCCTGTGGAAAGCCCTTCCGCTTCTCTTCCCTGCTCGTCCAACATATTCTGCAACTGTCTCGCCCTACTCTCCTTGGTCGTGATCAGATCCTGCAGATGCGCGGCCTTCTCGCGGAATTCATCGATCTGCTGCAGAAGATAGTCCTCCTCTGCCTGCTGCGCTGCAGTGGTCCTGCGTTCCGGTTCGCGCTCCCCTCTTCTCGCATCCCGCTGCGAATAGGAGTAGGTGTTCTCATATCTTCGGTTTTTCGGAAAAAAATTGCTCATGTCCTCTCTCCACCCTTATTTGCTCATGCTTTTATTAAACCGAATTTTAATACAAGTGATATTATAAACGATTCAATTTCGCTTGTAAAGAGAAAAAACCACAATATTAGGTAATTTTTAAAACTATACAAACAAGATATAAGAAAATAAAATGCAAAGGGTAAAAAAGGTAGAAAAAGTACTTCAGCTTCCACCCGCGTTGCCCGTTATACAGCGCCACGAGCGGAACCGCGAGCATTGCCGCGCACTCCATCGGGTTCATCACCGTCAGCAGCAAACACCCTGCCGCGAACCCCGCGACACGCATCCTGATCTGAAACACATACATGACCGCGATCACAAGCACGCCGAAACCGCCGTAGTCCACGGCGAACCACGTTGCCGCCACGCAGGCAATGAGAACCGCCAGCGCCGCGTACGCGACCGAGATCCTCCGGTTCACATCCGCATTCTTCCCGAGAATGAGCGCAAGGATCACGCCTCCCACACCCGCAAGGACCGCCATCATTATAAACCGGAACGTGTATCTCGTTAACGAAAGCACCGGAGCAAGCGCAGAAGCCGACAGCATATAAATCGCTGCCGCGCCCATAAGGAACGCGATCGGCAGCACCAGAAAGCGGTTCCCGGGCCGCCACTCCTCCTTCTCCAGCGCCAGCTTCATGCCCGCCATCATCACGAGCCCGATCAAAAGCGTAAAGAACACGTTCTGATGCGTTCCCTTCAGCGAGCCGTGAAGGAAATAGCGGATGTCAAGCTGGATCCACTTCCCATATAAAGCCAGATTGAACGGGATCTCGGAGATCAGTCCGAAGATGAGGAGGTTTCTTGCGTACTTCGCCACACTCCTCGTATGCAAAAACCCCTCCACCAATAAGAAGCAAAAGATCGGAAACGCGAGCCGTCCGATATAGCGCGAAATAAGATACGGCGTGTGATAGGCCGCAGACCTGTCCTCCAACCGGCTCAAAACCACTGCGCCGACGTGATCGATGAACATCGTGATCAGCGCCGCCATCTTTAATGTACTTCCGGAAATTCCAAATCGTCTTTCGTTCATAATAATGTATTATAACACATTTAGGTGTTCTGTTCGGCAGATCCTGCCTGTCCGCAAAAAAAGGGCGCCGCACTTTCGCGCGGCACCCTCAGGCTTACAATTCTTATTTGTAGAGCTCCACAAGCTTCTGCAGATGTTCGAAGCGGGCCTTCGCGGCTTCCTCGGACTCCTTGAAGAGGCGTTCCGCTCTTTCCGGGAAGGGCTTCACGAGACGTGTGTAACGGGCTTCGTTGTTCAGGAAGTCCTGATACGTGCCGTCGCCTGCCTTGCTGGTCAGAGTGAACGGGTTCTTTCCTTCTGCTTTCAGCGCGGGGTTGAAGCTGAAGAGGTTCCAGTAGCCGGCGGCCACAGCCTTCTTCATCTCATCCTGGCAATGATTCATGCCGCCCTTGGCGATACCGTGGAGTTCGCAGGGAGCGTAGCCGATGATGAGTGACGGTCCCGGATAAGCTTCCGCCTCTGTCAGAACCTTCACTGCCTGCGGCATATTCGCGCCGAGCGCGATCTGTGCCACATAGACATAACCATAGCTCATGGCGATCTCTGCAAGGGACTTCTTGCCGATCTCCTTGCCGGCTGCCGCGAACTGGCAAACCTCGCCGATATTGGAGGCCTTGCTGGCCTGTCCGCCTGTGTTGGAGTACATCTCGGTATCGAAGACCATGACGTTGACGTCTTCGCCGGCTGCGAGCACATGGTCGAGGCCGCCAAAGCCGATGTCATATGCCCAGCCGTCACCACCGAAGATCCAGACAGACTTCTTGGAGAGGTAATCCTTCTTGGCAAGAACCGCTTTCGCGCGGTCATCATTCAGTTTCTCAAGCTCCTTGACCAGAGCGTCAACAGCTGCGGCATTCTCCTTGGTGTTGTCCTTGGTCTCCATGAACTTGTCAAAGGCCGCCTTGAAGTCTGCGCCGGCGGATCCCGCAAGCTCTTTCAGGATCTCGATCTGCTGCTCGCGGATGGTCTTCTGGCCGAGGTACATACCAAAGCCGTGTTCCGCGTTGTCTTCGAACAGGGAGTTCGCCCATGCCGGTCCCTTCTGGCTGTCTTTGTTGACAGTGAACGGAGACGTTGCTGCCGGGCCGCCCCAGATGGAGGAGCATCCTGTTGCGTTGCTGATGTACATATGCTCACCAAAGAGCTGGGTGATCAGTCTTGCATAAGAGGTCTCGGCGCAGCCTGCGCAGGAGCCGGAGAACTCAAGCAGCGGCTGGTTGAACTGCGAACCCTTCGGGGTCGTATCCGCAAAGCCGGAGTCTTCCTTCTTGCCCACGTTTGCTACCAGATAATCGAAGACCGGCTGCTGTCCGAGCTGGCTCTCCTGCGGCTTCATTTCGATCGCGCCCACCGGGCAGACCGTGATACATTCGCCGCAGCCCATGCAGTCCAGAGGAGTGACGGACATCGTGAATTTGTACTTGCCGCCCTTCGGCTTCATATCCGCAAGCTTGATGCCTTCCGGCGCTGCGTTCTGCTCGTCCTCGGAAAGAAGGAACGGACGGATCGTCGCATGTGAGCAGACAAATGCGCAGGAGTTACACTGGATACATTTCTCGGGATTCCACTCCGGAACCGTAACAGCCGTACCTCTCTTCTCGTATGCGGATGCACCGGTCTCGAACTGGCCGTCTGCGTTGTCCTTGAATGCGGAAACCGGAAGAGAATCGCCGTCCATCAGGCCGACCGGATCCAGAATATCGTTGACCATCTTGACTGTCGCCGCACGTCCGGTTCTTTCCGGCTTCGGCGCGTCGGGAGCCGGGTTCTTCCAGCTGTCCGGAACGGTTACTTCATGAACCGCGTCCACACCGGCATCGATGGCTTTGTAGTTCATTTCCACAACAGCGTCGCCCTTCTTGCTGTAGGACTTCTTCGCTGCCTGTTTCATAAAGTCAACAGCTTCGTCGATCGGCATGACGTTGGCCAGCTTGAAGAACGCGGACTGGAGAATGGTGTTCGTTCTCTTGCCCATACCGATCTCGATGGCCTTGTCAATAGCGTTGATCGTGTAAAGCTTGATGTTGTTGTCGGCGATGTACTTCTTGGAAGCAGCCGGCATATGACGATCCAGTTCCTCGTCGCTCCACTGGCAGTTGATCATGAAGATACCGCCGGGCTTGACATCCTGGACCATCTTGTAGCCCTTGACAACGTAGGAAGGATTGTGGCAGGCCACGAAATCCGCCTGGTTGATGTAATAGGGGCTGCGGATCGGCTTGTCGCCGAAACGAAGGTGGCTGATCGTGATACCGCCGGTCTTCTTCGAGTCATACTGGAAGTAGGCCTGGATGTATTTATCGGTATGATCGCCGATGATCTTTGTGGAGTTCTTGTTGGCACCAACGGTACCGTCTCCGCCCAGACCCCAGAACTTGCATTCCACGGTACCCGGAGTGGAGGTGATCGGCGCGGGCTTTACTTCCGGCAGGGACAGGTTGGTCACGTCGTCCACGATACCCAGTGTAAAGCGCGGCTTCGGGTCGTCCTTCGCCAGCTCTGTAAACACTGCGAATACGGATGACGGCGGCGTATCCTTGCTGCCGAGACCATAACGGCCGCCGACCAGCGTCACATCGTTCATGCCGGCTTCGCGAAGCGTGGTCGCCACATCGAGATACAGCGGCTCGCCGAGAGAACCGGGCTCTTTGGTACGATCCAGAACAGCGATCTTCTTTGCTGTCTTCGGAAGGACCTTGAGAAGAGCGTCGCTCTTCCAGGGACGATACAGACGGACCTTGACAAGGCCGACCTTTTCTCCCTTTGCGGTCAGATAATCGATCACTTCTTCCGCCACGTCGCAGAGGGAACCCATCGCGATCATCACGCGGTCCGCATCCGGAGCGCCGTAGTAATTGAAGAGGTCATAATCCGTACCGATCTTCTCGTTGATCTTCTTCATGTATTTCTCAACGACATCCGGCAGCGCGTCATAAACCGGGTTGCAGGCTTCACGATGCTGGAAGAAGATATCGCCGTTCTCATGAGATCCGCGCATGGCCGGATGTTCCGGATTCAGAGCATGCTTACGGAATTCCTCAACAGCGTCCATATTTGTCATTTCTTTCAGATCTTCAAAATCCCAGGTTTCGATCTTCTGGATCTCGTGGGAAGTACGGAAACCGTCAAAGAAATTGATGAAGGGAACCTTCCCCTCGATAGCAGCCAGATGGGCTACCGGGCTTAAGTCCATAACTTCCTGCGGGCTGGATTCGCAGAGCATCGCAAATCCGGTCTGGCGGCAGGCATAGACATCAGAATGGTCACCAAAGATGTTCAGCGACTGGGTTGCAACTGTACGAGCCGATACATGGAAGACGCAGGGAAGCTGTTCTCCGGCGATCTTATACATGTTCGGGATCATCAGAAGAAGACCCTGGCTGGCGGTAAATGTGGTCGTCAGCGCACCAATGGCAAGAGAGCCGTGTACTGTACCGGCCGCGCCGGCTTCTGACTGCATCTCCACCACTTTCACCGTGTTCCCGAAGATGTTCTTAAGACCGGATGCAGACCACTGGTCTACGGAGTCAGCCATCGGGCTGGACGGTGTGATCGGGTAAATACCGGCAACCTCGGTATAAGCATAGGCTACATGGGCCGCAGCGGTATTACCATCCATCGATTGTTTTTTTCTAGGCATTTGTTTTCCCCTCCTTCATTTTTGCCATAGCATTGCCTTATTTTATCATCTTTTTGAGGTTGTGTAAATGGTGGATTTAATGAATAAAGCGGACGTTAGTCGTCCGCTTCTTCATCCTCCGTGGTGGAGTACACTGTACGTTTTCTCGCCATCTCGTCGCTTTCGAGATATTCGTCGTAGGTTGTGATCTTGTCGATCAGCGTCCCGCCGGGAAGGATCTCCATGATGCGGTTCGCCGTGGTCTGCACGACCTGGTGGTCGCGGCAGGAGAATAAAAGCACACCCGGGAACTTAATAAGGCCGTTATTAAGCGCCGTGATCGCTTCCATGTCCAGGTGGTCCGTCGGCTCGTCAAGGAGCAGGACATTGCTGTTCTCGATCATCATGCGGGACAAAAGCACCCGCACTCTCTCCCCTCCGGACAGGACCTTCATCTTCTTCACACCGTCCTCGCCGGCAAAGAGCATCCGCCCGAGGAACCCGCGGACGTAGGTCGCGTCTTTGATCTCGGAATACTGGGTCAGCCAGTCCACGATCGTAAGGTCGGTATCAAAAATCTTCGAATTGTCTTTCGGGAAATAGGACTGGCTCGTGGTCACGCCCCATTTATAAGTCCCCTCATCCGGCTCGCGTTCGCCCATCAGGATCTGGAACAACACGCTCTTGGCGCGTTCATTCCCGCCGACAAAGGCGACCTTGTCGTCATGGCCCAGAATGAACGAGACATGGTCGAGGATCTTTTCGCCTTCTTCGGTAACGGTCAGGTCCGTGACCTGCAGAACCTCGTTTCCGATCTCCCGCCCGGGGCGGAAATCGATATAAGGATATTTACGGCTGGACGGCTTGATCTCCTCCAGCTCGATCTTTTCCAATGCCCTCTTACGGCTCGTGGCCTGCTTCGACTTGGAAGCGTTGGCGGAGAACCGGGAGATGAATTCCTGCAGTTCCTTGATCTTCTCTTCCTTTTTCCGGTTGGCTTCCTTCATCTGGCGGATCAAAAGCTGACTGGATTCGTACCAGAAGTCATAGTTACCGGCGTACATCTGGATCTTTCCGTAATCGATGTCCGCGATGTTCGTGCACACTTTATTCAGGAAATAGCGGTCGTGGGAAACCACGATGACCGTGTTCTCAAAATTGATAAGGAACTCTTCGAGCCAGCCGATCGCGTCCAGATCGAGGTGGTTCGTCGGCTCGTCGAGAAGGAGGATGTCCGGATTTCCGAATAGTGCCTGTGCAAGAAGGATCTTCACCTTCAGGGCGCTGTTCACATCCTTCATGATCTCGGTATGAAGCTCCGTGTCCACGCCAAGGCCGTTTAGAAGCGTTGCCGCATCGCTCTCCGCGTTCCAGCCGTCCATTTCCGCGAACTCGGTTTCCAGCTCCGACGCCCTGATCCCGTCTTCGTCCGAAAAATCCTCTTTCGCATAGATGGCCTCTTTTTCCTTCATGATGTCATAGAGACGCTGGTTTCCCATGATGACCGTATCCATGACCGAAAACTCATCATATTTGAAATGGTCCTGCTGCAGGAAAGAAAGGCGTTCTCCGGGAGTGATCGAAACATCCCCGTTCGTGGGCTCCAGCTGTCCGGAAAGGATCTTGAGAAACGTGGACTTTCCGGCGCCGTTCGCGCCAATCAGGCCGGTGCAGGTGCCTTCCGAGAACTTGATATTTACATCTTCAAACAGAGCCTTCTTTCCGACTCTCAGCGTTACATTGTTTGCCTGGATCATAACGATTCCTTTCTTAGATCTGTCCCGCCGCCTGCGCTGCCGCAGCCGCTGCTGCTGCTTCTGCCGCAGCCTGCGCCGCTGCCGCTTCTGCTGCTGCCTGCGCCGCTGCTGCCTCCTGCGCAGCCTGTGCCGCCGCATTCTGGGCTGCCTGCGCCTGTGCCTTCTGGTTTGCAAGTTCGGCTTCTTCCGCCGCCAGAAGGTCGATATTGGTTACCTGCGCCCTTGCTTCCGCGGACAGGTAGTTGTAGATATCCCTTGCCTGCACGATCGCGCTTTCCGAAGCCAGCGTCACCGGGTTTGCGGAATTGATGAGGCCCACGCAGGTGGCTGCGAGCGAGCTCTCCGAAACCGTCGCCGTGCTGTCCAGGCGGTACACCATGACCGGCATGCCGATCTCCATATGCGAATACAGCTCCTTCGCTGTGGAAAGAGGCAGGTTCACGCAGCCGTGCGAACCGCTCGACACATAGATCCCGCCGCCGAAGCTTCCGCGCCAGGTGGCGTCGTGGAACCCGATCCCTCCGTTGAAGGGCATCCAGTAATTGACAAAGGAACGATAGTTCTCACCGACAAGGTAACGCGTGGTTTCCATCGCATAGACCGTATACACGCCGGCCGGTGTTGTGGTCCCTTTCCGTACACAGCCCGTCACCACCGGCGAATCCAGAATCATTTCCCCGTTCTTGAAGAAGTACATATGCTGGGCGGAAAGGTTCACTTCCACATAGGTATCGCCGATATCCGTCGTGCCGAAGCTCTTTGCTTCATGGCTCCAGACAGGCTGCCGCCTCACGTCGGTCCCGCTGGTAAGATCTTCCATGAGCTGCGTAAATTCCGCCTCCTGATCCAGTTCCCAGCCAAAATAGGCGGGCTCGATCGTCACCTTGGCTCCGCTCGCCGTCTTGAACTCATGGGGCAGGCCATACGTATTGTATTTTTCCGCCGCGTCCGCAACGAACTGCCGCACGGCCGACTCGTTCACCTTTACGGTATCGATCCCCACCACCGACAGCCATTCATTGATCGTGCTTCCGTCAAGCGTCATGGAGTCCTCGCCGCAGTCATAGGTGATGCTGTGATTTACAAAACTATTCAGCGCTGCCGCCCTGCGGTTTAAGGTTTCATCCTCTTTGGTGACCGCCGGTTTCAGATATACGTCCTCATCGCGAAGATCCAGCGTGCTTTCCAGCACAGGAACCTTCAGCTCGGCAAGATACGCCAGTTCCTCAAAATTGATCGTATTTCCTTCCACTTCGGGGACAACGGTATACCCTGTCCCTTCCGTATAATCCGAAAGATGCGCGTCCTCAGGCGCTACCATATCCTGCATGCAGGGAAGCTCTTTAATTGCTTCCTTCAGCTGGCTGGAACTGTAGTCCACCATGGTGCCGATCGTCTTTTCTTCCTTCGCGCCGATATGCGCCGGCCAGGTCATGACCTTTTGCTCCGAGAGCATGTTGATCAGCTCGTTTCCGAACACGGCTTTAAGACCGATGTCTTTTCCATCGATCGTTTCCTGCGTTCCCTCTTTTGTGATGATCGTGAGCTGATATTGCTCGATATCCGAGGCGATCTGCTCCCTGACCTCGAACACCTCCTTGTTTCCGGCGTCAACGCCGTTGATCACGGTGTTCGGGAAAAAGTGCGTCGTATAATAATAGGAAAAAGCGCAATACGCCGTCAGTCCGGCCAGCGCTGCCATGATAATCCCGACGATCACGCTTCTTTTCAACGCGCGATGCGAGGCTTTTCTGTTTCTCTCTGCTATCGATGCCTGCGAAGGCATCTCCTTCACCTTCGCCTTTGGCTTTGCCACAATTGAACTCATATTTCTCCCCTTCCATGCAACTGTCACTTATCATAGGGGCGGATTTTTCATTTGTCAATAGGACAAAGCGTCCAATTCGGTTCGCCTTTTCGCCGTTTCTTTCGGTAAATCGTCGGGTTTTTATCCCAATTCCTTCAAAAACTCCGTAACTGCCGCATCCGAGGGCATCCGAAGGTCCCCGCGCGGAGACAGGGCGATCGACCCCACCTTCGGGCCGTCCGGCAGGCAGCTCCTCTTGAACTGCTGCGAAAAGAACCTTCTGATAAAGGTTTTCAGCCATTTTAAGATCACTTCCGGTTCATACGCGCCCGCAAAGGCCGCCAGCGCAAGCCGGTAAAGTTTCTTAGGCGCGCAGCCGTAGCGCAGGAAATGATATAAGAAGAAGTCATGAAGCTCATACGGCCCCACCAGTTCCTCTGTCTTCTGCGCGATCTTCCCGTTTTCAGGCGGAAGGAGCTCCGGGCTCACCGGCGTATCACAGATATCGCGGATCAGCGCCGCCAGTTCCTCTTCCTCACAGGTCTCCCCGAAATGGGAAACAAGGTAACGCACCAGCGTTTTCGGCACGCCTGCATTCACGCCGTACATGGACATGTGGTCCCCGTTATAGGTCGCCCAGCCAAGCGCGAGCTCCGAAAGATCGCCGGTCCCGACGACAAGCGCGCCTTCCCGGTTCGAAAGGTCCATCAAGATCTGCGTCCGCTCCCTCGCCTGGCTGTTTTCATAGGTCACATCATGATCTTCCTCACTATGCCCGATATCGCTGAAATGCTGGCGGACCGCCGCCGCGATATTCACCTCGCGAAATCTCGCGCCGAGAAGCTCGATCAGTCTTTTTGCGTTGTCATGCGTCCGGCCCGTGGTTCCGAAGCCCGGCATAGTCACGCCGAGGATCCCTTCCCGCGGAAGCCCCGCCAGGTCAAAGGCGCGCGCGGTCACAAGAAGAGCCAGTGTGGAATCCAACCCGCCCGACACGCCGACGACCGCATGCTTCATCCCCGTATGCAAAAGCCGTTTTTTGAGGCCGTTCGCCTGGATCGAGAGGATCTCCTCCCACCGGTTCTTCTGCTCCGATTCCGCCGGCACAAAGGGCGCCGGATCCACGCGCCGTGTCAGCTTCGTCTCCTCCATCTCCACCGCAAACGGAACCTGCACGATCTCCCCGACCGCCTTCGGCCAGGTGTTCATCTTCCGCCGTTCCGCGATCAGCCGTCTGACATCGATTTCCGAAACAATGGTATCGTTCCTAAAAAGCCTGCCCTCCGCCAGCACCTTCCCGTTTTCCGCGATCAGGTTATGGGAACCGAAGACCAGGTCCTGCGTGGATTCCCCTTCTCCTGCCGAAGCGTAAACATAGCCGCAGAGAAGCCTTGCCGACTGCGAAGAGACGAGGTTTCTCCGGTAAACGTCCTTCCCTGTCAGTTCGTTGCTTGCCGAAAGATTGACCAGGATCGTTGCTCCGGCAAGCGCAAGTGCGGTTCCCGGAGGCACGGGCGCCCACAGATCCTCGCAGATCTCCGCCCCCACGACAAGCTCCGGAAGCTCGGGACTGAAAAAGAGAACTCCCTCGCCAAAGGGGATCTGCATTCCCGCAAACGACACGATATCCGTCTGTTCCGGCGCCGGTGAAAAATGACGGAGTTCATAAAACTCTCCGTAATTCGGGATGCAGGTCTTCGGTACAAAGCCAAGGATCGCCCCACGGTTTATGGCCGCGGCCACATTATAGAGCTTTCCATCCTTTGCCAGAGGCAGCCCCACAAAAATGAGCGCATCCACCTCCGCAAGGTCCTTCGCCACTTTTTCCAGGCCTTCTTCCGCCGCCGCAAGCAAGGTATCCTGCAAAAACAAGTCTCCGCAGGTATACCCCGTGAGGCAGAGCTCCGGGCAGACAATGATCTTTGCTCCCCTTTTTTCCGCTTCCTTCACCGCCTCTGCGATCGCTTTTTCATTGGCAGCAACATCCGCCACCGTGACCACGGGGCTGACCGCCGCCACCTTAACAAACCCGTCCTTCAACTGTCCTTCTCCTTGTTCTAAAATCTGTTTGCATGTTCACATCTTTTTCAGCTCTTCCGGCGTGAACTCATAATCCGTATTGCAGAAATGGCAGTGTACCTTTGTCGGCTCATCTCCCGAAAGGAGCTCCTCCATATCCTCTTTCCGCAGCGTATAAAGCGCCTTTTTCACGCGTTCCCGGCTGCAGTCGCAAAGGAACCTTACCGGTGCTTTCTCCGTAACGGACCAGGAAAATTCCCCGAGCAGACGCTCCAAGATCCCCTCCGGCGGCACCTCCTCCTGCAGAAGCTCCGTCACGGACGGCAGGCCTTTTAACGCCTTTTCGAGCGCCGCGATCGTTTCATCCGGCGCGTCGGGCAGGAGCTGTAAAATGAACCCGCCGGCACACAATATACTTTCATCCCTGTCCACCAGCACGCCCAGCCCGACCGACGACGGGATCTGCTCGGACGCCGCAAAATAATAGGTCAGGTCTTCCGCGATCTCGCCGGTCTGCAGCGGCACTTCCCCGCTATACGGTTCCCCGATCCCGGAATCCCTTGTGACGCGGAGGAACCCGTTTCCGACCGCCCCGCCGACATCCAGCTTATGCTGCGCGTTCGGCGGCAGCACCACCTCCGGATTCCCGACATAGCCCTTGACCGTGCCCTTCGAAGTCGCTGTCACGGTAAGGCTTTTGAGCGGTCCGTCCCCGTCAATGCGGATCGTAAGAAGGCCGTTTTCTTCTTTTCCCATCGCTCCCATCATAAGCGCCCC
>JAEEGH010017361.1_pt1 | contig 15355 bp, 15 predicted proteins | sample 9134181 | NCBI WGS metagenome assembly JAEEGH01 (sample SAMN16246544, study PRJNA631951) | gut metagenome | biome: gut microbiome; feature: rumen; material: DP-attached | host: Bos | place: Iran: Karaj | collected 2018-10 | reverse complement strand
TCCTTGATGAGTTCCGCACCGGCCTTGACTGCAAGATCCGCCTGATACTGATCGTACCTGTCACGGTCTATGGTGAAGCCTATGAATGGCAGGTCGGTCTTCCTTCCCTTGGGATCCACCAGCCTTATGGCAGTGGTCTCCCTGACCCTGAGTTCCGAAGGCAGTTCGAATGTGCCTTCGAGATCCTCCGCCTTGGGGAACATGCTTTTGATCTCATCTATGGACGGAAGGAACTCACCGCACCTTACCGGTACGCCTACTTCCTTCCTCCTTTCAAGAAACGTTACTTTAGCGCCTTTCTCAGCGGCATATCTGGCGGCCGATGAGCCTGCGGGACCGGAACCGACAACCAGGACATCAGTCTTCAGGGTCTCCATCGGATCACCTGTCACGCGAGACGATGTATTTCGCAAGACCGATCAGAGAATCCTTGTATTTCGATTCGGGAATGACATCGAGATATACCAGGGCCTTGTCGATCATTTCCTCTGCCTTCTTCCTGCAAATCGCGATGGCATCGGTCTTCTTTATCAGCTCGATCGCTTCTGCGGCATCCTTCTCAGCGACTTCCGGTTCAGTGAAGATCTCGACGATCCTCTTTCCGTAGTCGGGATCCTTCATCGCAAGGATGGTGGGAAGCGTGGGCTTTCCTTCGAGGATGTCCAATCCTACCCTCTTCCCTGTGTTGTTAAGGTCCCCTATGACATCCAGTGTATCATCGATGATCTGGAATGCCAATCCGATGGTGAGAGCATATTTTCCGATCGCATCGATCAGTTCCGCGTCTGCACCGGAGATGTATGCCCCTGACTTTGCGCATGCCTCGATCAGCTTGGCGGTCTTGCCCTTGATGATCTCGTAATAATCGTCCTCGGTGACGTCCTTGGCGTGCTCGAAGTCCTTCTGAACGAATTCACCTTCGCTCATGCGCGATGCCGCCTCGACTATGACGTCGACGATCTCCCTGCTTGTCGCTCCCAATGCCTGGAATCCCTTCGCCATCATGTAGTCGCCTGCGACAATGGCCTTGCTGACACAGTATTCCTTGTGGAGCGTCTTCCTTCCGCGTCTGATCTCGCTCTTGTCATTGATGTCGTCGTGAACAAGAGAAGCAGAATGGACGATCTCAAAAGCGGAACCCATCCTCACGGCCTTGATCGGCTCTTTACCGCCGCAGGCAAGGTATGAAAGGATGCATATGGCAGGCCTGACCCTCTTGCCGCCGGATGTGATGACATATGTGCACATCTCATCGAGTTCCGCATTCTCGGAATGGACGACCTCTGTGATCTCCTTCTCGACGGCAGCGAGTTCCTCTTTAATTGAACTATACCAGGCCTCGACCATTGGCTCTTTTATGTTGATAATGTACTTAAATCCTTTTAAGAGCCAGCGTTCAGATTTCGTCGGCTGCGTATGTCTGGCTGGCACTGTTTATCGTTAAACGTAAAAAAAGAAAGTTTGAGGTAAAAGGTTTGGTCGCTGTTCTTACAGTGTGAACAGTGATGACGCTGCCATTTCGCAGAGCTTGATGACTGGCTCGGGGTAGACTCCGATTGCGATCACGAATGCGACACAGATCAGGATTGCCAGCAGGTGTGATTTCCTGATGACAAGCTTCTCGTCCGACTCGCCCTTGTCCACATACATGGCCTTGACGACCCTTGCATAATAGTACAGGGAGATTGCGGAGTTGAGGATCGCAACGAATGCGAGCCAGATCCACTGTGTCTGTACAGCTCCGTCGATGACGATCGCACCTGAGAACAGGACGAACTTGGACGCGAATCCTGCCAGAGGCGGGATACCTGCCAGCGAGAAGAGGAACAGCAGCATTGCAGCAGCAACGAGCGGTGCCCTCTTTGCCAGGCCCTTGTAGTCCGAGATGTTCTCTCCGAGTCCTGCGGCGATGAGTGCGGCGACGACGATGAATGCTCCTCCTTTCATGAACACGTGTGTGATCATGTGGAAGATTCCACCTGTCAGTGCGTACTGGCTCATGACCGCGAGAGCGATCAGGATGTAACCTGCCTGTGCGATCGAAGAGTATGCGAGCATCCTCTTGATGTTCTTCTGCGAGATGGCCACGATGTTACCGACGGTCATCGTGATCGCAGCGATGAATGCGAACACATACTGCATCTCGCCCTGTGCGAATCCGGACTGTCCGACGACGAACAGCACCAGGAAGATCTTGAACAGCACGACGAATCCCATCTTCTTGGAACCTGTGGACAGGAACATCGACACGGGTGTCGAAGCTCCCTCGTACACATCAGGCGCCCACATGTGGAACGGTACTGCGGAGATCTTGAATCCGTAACCGGCGATGAGTGCGATCATTGCGATTCCGAACGGCAGGCTGAACTTGTCCATCGAGCTCAGAGCGGATGCGATTCCGGAGATCTCGATTGTTCCGGTGAGACCGTAGAGCATCGAGATACCGTAGAGTGCGAGACCGGAGGACATTCCTCCGATGATCAGGTACTTCACGGCTGCCTCTGAGGACCTGGGGTCGTTCTTCTTCATTGCGACCAGAGCGTATGATGTGATACTCACACACTCGACGCCGACGAAGATGGCCAGCAGGTTGTTGGACGCTGCGACGAAGAGCATTCCTGCGGTAGCCACCAGGAGCAGTGCGTAGTACTCGCCTGCGTGGTTGGTGACCTCGTTGCTTGCCGGGGAGATCAGTACTACGAAGAATACGACTCCCAGGAACAGGAACATCATGACCGCCGAGAACATGTCCAGCTTGAACAGGTCCATGAACGTGCCGAACAGGCTGTTGTCGAGGATCGAGAATCCGACGACGAGGCCTGAGAGCAGGACCGCGATCATTGCGAACGCTGCGCAGACCGCTCTCCTCTTCGTGATGAAGAAGAGTGCGGGGATCAGCAGTGCACCGACGATCAGGATCGCCTGCGGCAGTATGGGCAGGTACTCTCCGAATATGTCGCTCATGAATGATCCATCAAATCCGAACATCAGAACATACCTCCTGTGAAGGTTGTGATGAAGTCAGTTGCAAGGCTGGGCCATACACCGAACAGAGCGATCATGCAGACCATGATGCCGAGTGCGATGAACTCGGTCTTGCTGATGTCGTGGATGTGCTCCAGATCGATCCTGTCGGTGGTGTCACCGAACAGTGTCCTCTGCATTGCCCACAGGTAGTAACCTGCGGTGAGCATCATCGACAGCATTCCGAACGCGATCAGCGGGACGTACCAGATGTCCTGGAAGGACACGATGAACTCCCAGAATGCGTACAGGATACCGAACTCTGCCACGAATCCGACCAGACCGGGGAGACCCAGTGAGGCCATGAATCCGAACATCATGAAGAATGCCCAGAGAGGCATCTTGCCTGCGAGTCCTCCGAGGAGGGGGATCTCTCTTGTACCGATGTTGTGACCGGCAAGTCCGCAGACCATGAACAGCACTGCTGTGATGAGTCCGTGTGCGAACATCTGGAAGATTCCGAACTCCACTCCGGCATCGGACAGACATCCGATGGCGACCAGCACCATTCCCATGTGGCTGATGGATGAGTATGCGACCATCTTCTTCAGATCCTTCTGTGCGATACATGCGTATGCACCGTAGATCATCGAGAGGATACCGAGGCCGATCATCACCCACTGCCAGTTGGTCTGCGCTTCGAGGGAGAATGCTCCGAGACAGATCCTTATGATTCCGTAGGAACCCATCTTAAGCATGACACCTGCCAGAAGGACTGAACCTGCTGTAGGTGCCTCGACGTGCGCATCCGGAAGCCATGTGTGGAACGGTACGATAGGCATCTTGACGATGAATCCGAAGAACATCAGTCCGAAGACGACGGTCTGGAATCCTACCGATGCACCTGCCATGCCTGCCTCGACTGCTGCGAAGGAGAAGTCTGCGACTCCGCCGTTCGCTGCTGTGAAGACCATCGCGAAGATACCGATGAGCATCACAAGCGACGCTACATGAGTGTAGATGAAGAACTTGATCGCAGAGTAGTGCCTGCGGGGTCCTCCGTACCACGAGATCATGAAGAACATCGGGATCAGTGTGACCTCCCACATGATGTAGAACAGGAAGTAGTCTGCAGAGAGGTAGACTCCCATGAGACCGACCTCCATGGCCAGCAGCAGTGTGTGGAAGTAGTTGGGCCTGTCGCCCTCCGCGAAGGAGAAGATGACCACAACGAACACCAGGAGTGCTGTCAGGAACACCATGAGGATGCTGAGTCCGTCGATGTGCAGTGCATAGTTCATCTGGAGGATCGAAGCCTTGATCCAGACGTAGTTCTCGTCGAGCTCACCGTATTTGGATGAGTCGATGAGGAGCAGGTAGATCGACATCGCGAGTGTTGCCACTGTGGCGATGATTGCGATGATCTTTGCGAACTTCTCTCTCTTACCGCCCATGAAGAGGGTGATCAGTGCACCGACGAGCGGGATGACCATCATCAGGGTCAGGATCGGGAAGTCCAATACTGGAATATCCATTTAGATCCCTCCTACGTAGAATGCGAGGAAGAGTATCGCAACCAAGACTATGGCGCCGATGACGACCACAGCCGCATAGTCGCGGACGTATCCTGTCTGCATCTTGCTTACAGTGTCTCCGCTTCCGATGACAGCGTTGGACAGACCGTTGACTGTACCGTCGACGATGTTCCTGTCCACGAAGTCCACTCCGCGTGCGACACCGTATCCGAGTTTCCATGAGATCTGGTCATAGAACTGCGGGAAGTAGTATCTGTTTGCCAGCAGCTTGTAGAGGAGCGAGTTTCCGTTCCTGTTGAAGATACCGGGGTTGATGAGCCTCTTTCCGCTGTACATCAGGAATGCGATGAAGATACCGCCGAGTGCGAGACCGATGGACACGTATGTCCACATGTTGTTCATGATGGTCTCTGCGATCTCTTTTCCGGAGTGCATGTGCGAGTGGATGTGTGAAGCATCCAGTGATTCTGCGATGACATCGCCGAGTCCGAACAGGATCAGGAGACCTGAACCGACTGCGAAGACCGACAGGATCATGAGAGGCACGGTCATCGATTTGCTTGACTCTCCGTGGCAGTGCTGTGCGTTCTCGCGGGGTTCTCCGACGAATGTCATGAACCACATGCGGAACATGTAGAACGCTGTCATGAAGGCCGTGATCATACCGAGTATGAACAGTGCGCAGAACCATGATCCGAATCCGAGTCCCTCCTCGAAGGGTCCGAATGCGGCCTCAAGGACGAGGTCCTTCGACCAGAATCCGCTGAAGAGCGGGAATCCTGCGATGGACAGCGAACCGAGGAGCATCGTGATGGATGTGATCGGCATCTTCTTCGCAAGTCCGCCCATGAGGCGCATGTCCTCCGTTCCGGTTCCGTGGATGACGGATCCTGAACAAAGGAACAGGAGACCTTTGAAGAATGCGTGGTTCAGCATGTGGAAGACACCTGCTGCGTATCCTGCCACTCCGAGGGCGATGATGTCCGCGTTGTTCTCCTTGAGACCGACGCAGATCAGGTATCCGCCTGCTCCGAGAGCGAGGATCATGTAACCCAGCTGAGACAGGGTCGAGTACGCAAGTACCTTCTTGATGTTCATGTTGTTGAGTGCCTGACTTGCCGCGAAGATCGCAGTGAATCCTCCGATGCATGCGATGAACAGGAGCACTTCCTCTCCCATGTACGTGTTGTACACGAAGAGCGGGAATGACCTTGCTGTCAGGTACACACCTGCCTTGACCATCGTTGCCGCGTGGATAAGTGCAGATACCGTTGTAGGTCCTGCCATCGCATCCGGCAGCCAGTCGTGCAGGGGGAACTGAGCGCTCTTACCGATGACTCCTCCGAAGATGAGGAATGAGGCAATTGTGATCAGCTGCTTCTGGAACTCCGTGAAGCTCTGTCCGTCCCAGTTGGAGACTGCTGCGAATATTGTCGAGTAGTCGAGTGACTGGAAGATGTACAGCAGGATGAACAGTCCGCCCATCAGACATACATCACCCATACGGGTGACCAGGAATGCCTTCTTTGCAGCGGATGACTTCTGCTGTGCCTCGGGGTGGTCGAAGCTCCAGAATCCGATCAGGAGATAGGAACAGAGACCCATGACCTCCCAGAAGATGAACATCTCCAGGTAGTTGCTCGAGACGATGAGTCCGAGCATTCCGGTAAGGAACAGTGAGACCTCAGCGAAGTATCTCCTTCTCTTCTCTCCCTGGTCGCCCATGTATCCGAGCGAGTACACGAAGATCATCGTGGAGATGAATGATGCGAAGAGCATCATGATGCATGAGAGACCGTCGATGTAGACACCGAAGTTGATGGAGAAGTCTCCCATCAGTATCCACTGCATCGACAGCTCGAATGCCTGTCCGTTCTTGTACAGGTCGCTTGTGAGGTAATCGTATGATACCAGCACTGATGCGACGCACGAGAGCAGTGCACCGAGGATGGCGAGGAGTCCTCCGCATGCGGGGGTCTTCTTTCCGAACAGTCCGACCAGCACGAAGCATGCGACGGGGATGATCGGGATCAACCAAGCATAACTGAGTATATCGATCATCTTACCACCTCAGCATCGTCAGTTCTGTGGTATCCGTGGTGTTCCTCTCCTTGTATGCGTTGAGGACAAGTGAGATACCAACAGCGACTTCCGCCGCTGCGACTGCGATTGTCATTATCACGAAGACCTGACCGGTCGTGCTTGCGATTCCGCCGAATCCGTATGCTGCGAACGTGATGAAGTTGATGTTCGCCGAGTTCAGCATGAGCTCGATGCACATGAGCGATACGATCGCCTTGTCAGTGGTCAGGATGCCGTACAGTCCGATTGTGAACAGACATGCGGCGAAGACGAGGAACATCTCCATCGGAATCATTCCTCTTCCTCCTTCTTCTTTGCTTCTTCTTCTCTTGAGATACAGACTCCGGCAATGATCGCGCCGAACATGAGTGTTCCGAGCACGAGCAGGACGGGACCCCATACCTCGAACATCTGATAGTTGATACTGTTGTCTGCAAGCGTTCCGTCGCCGTTGAGGCCGAACGGTACCTGTGTGGGACCGTTGCTCATTCCCCAGTCGTATGTGACGGCCGATGCGATGAGACCGGCGACAACCACGAGTGCGACGAGCCCGATTACAAGCTTCTTCTTACTCATTCTTGTCACCTCCGGACATGATGGTCCTTCTCGTCAGCATGATTGAGAATGCGAACAGTATGGTGATCGCACCGACATAGACGATCAGCTGAATGACGCCTATGAACTCCGCTTCCAGGAAGTAGTATGTTGCTGCGACACAGACGAAGACCAGTGCCAGGTAGAATGCACTGTGCATGACCTCCTTCGATGCCACGACGTAGAGGGCCGCTACGATCGCGATGAGCGCGATGATGGCGAATCCGATGACGTCCGTGTTCTCGATGAGATACGATGCTGTGTCCCCGAGGAACTTGCAGATGTTGTCATAGATTGCGTTTAAATCCATCAGAGCACCTCCTCTATCTTGAGTGCTGCCTTAGGGCAGTTGATGACACAGTTCTCGCATGCGACACACTTGATGTTGTCGATCTCGGGATGCTTGATGTCCTTTCCTTTCGCATTCTGTCCTACGACGATCATGGTGATCGCACCTGTGGGGCAGACCTTGGCGCACTTCTGACAGCTGATACACTTGTCTCCGTCGAGGACCGGTCTGTCGGTCTCGTAGAATGCAGTGGGCTTGTCTTCCACGCCTTTCGCGAGGTTCGAAAGGAGGTGCTCCGAGAGGTGGACCTCCATCATCTCGTTGGTTCCCTCGAAGGCAAGCCTGCGGGGGTCGTAGATGAGGTCCTTCCTTGAGAACTCCGCCAGTTCGTAATCTGTTGTGGTTGTCATGGCGTCGACCGGGCAGTACTCTGCGCAGTAACCGCACATCATGCATCTTCCGACGTTGACCTGCGGCCTCTTCACCATGTTCCCGTTGTCATCCGCGACTTCGACCAGTTCGATACAGGTCGTGGGGCAAGCCCTGACGCAGATTCCGCATCCGAGACATCTGTCGAACCTGAGTCCGGGACGTCCGCGGTAGTTATCGGGAACCCACTCCTTCTCGTAGGGGTACATGATGGTCACAGGCCTGTGTATTGTGGACTTGATCATCCTCTTCACTGCTGTGAAGAACGGCTTGATGACACCCGTACCTCTGAATTTCTTAGGGTATTTGTTAAGGAACTTGTACGGCATCAGAACCACCCTACCGTCTTAAGCACTACGACCAGTGCCAGGTTGATGACTGCCATGGGCATGAGAACCTTCCATCCGATGTTCAGGATCTGATCGGTCCTGACACGGGGGTAGGCACCTCTTGCGAGTGCGAAGATAGCGAACACGAGACAGACCTTTCCGATGAAGATCAGCTCAGGCACCGCTGTGTCTCCGACCACGGGGAGCATCCATCCGCCGAGATAGAGGATGACGATGAACGCACATGCGACGTATCCTCTGAAGTAGTCTCCAAGCATGATGAGACCCCACTTCATACCGGCGTACTCTGTCTGCCATCCTTCGACCAGCTCAGCCTCTGCCTCGGAAAGGTCGAACGGGACACGCTCTGACTCTGCGATGGCAGCGACGAGGAATGCGAAGAATCCAATTACCTGCGGCACAACGTACCACATCTTATCGAACTGTGCCTGCACGATACCGCCGATCGTATATGTCTCAGCAGCGAGGCAGACAGTTGCGAGCATGATGAGCATCGGGACCTCGTATGAGATCATAAGCTCGGCAGCCCTCATTCCTCCGATAAGTGAATACTTGTTGTTCTGAGCCCAACCTGCACAAAGGATCAGGAAGGGCGCGAGTGCGAACAGACCGAAGATGATGAGGAGACCGGCATCGTAGTTGACGATGTACCACCTGCTCGACAGGGGGACCATACATGCGATGAGCACTGAGGTACCGATGACGAGTGAAAGTCCCCACCAGTAGACCTTCTTGTCGATCGCTTTGGGTGCGATGTTCTCTTTACAGAACGTCTTCAGACCGTCTGCGAGACACTGGAGGTATCCCAGAGGTCCGATCCTTGTCGCACGTCTGTCCATGGTCCTTCCGAGGATCTTACGCTCCTCCCAGATCATGGTCAGGTTGACGACGAAACCTACACCGAATATGACGACGACCTCGAGCACAACGGCGATTGCGTTGAGCATCCAGCCGGAGATAAGGATCGAGTCCTCAGGCCTCCAGCAGTTGACGATGAGACCGACGAGCCATCCGATGAGTCCGAGGATCACTTCAGCGAGCCTGTAACCGATCATGTAGGGCAGGTTGTCCCCGATGTAGGGGTAGAACTCGCTTGCCATGACGGATTCCTGGCTGCGGAAGAAGATCCAGTCGAGTATACTCATGTATTCATAACCCATGGGATCACCTGTCTGTCTCTCCGAGGCACATATCGATCATGGCCATGATTGACGGGACATCAGCGATCCTGACTCCCTTGACCATGTGCGGTGCCGATGAAACGTTCACGAAGATCGGACTGCGCACCTTGAGCCTGTAGGGCTTCTCGGTTCCGTCCGATACGAGGTACATGATACTCTCTCCACGGGGATCCTCGATCTTTGCGACGTGGGTTCCCTCGGGGACGCACCTGGGGACCTTGATACGGGTAGGTGCGGTCTTGGGGATCGTCTGGAGCTTGTTGAAAGCCTGTCTGATCATCTCACAGCTCTGGAACATCTCCTCGATCCTGATCAGGTACCTTGAGTATGCATCTCCTCCCTTGGGGTTGTCCTTGTTGAGCACAGGAACTTCGAATTCAAGTTCTCCGTATGCATCGTAAGGATCGTCACGGCGGACATCGTAGTCGACACCGCATCCCCTCATGGCGGGTCCGGTGACTCCCCAGTTGGCGATATCCTTCCTGCTGATGTAGCCGATTCCCTTCATCCTTCCTACGAAGGCTGATGAATCGTCAGTCAGGTGGAGGATCTCCCAGAGAGCCTTCTCGAAACGTGTGACGCATCTCATGCAGTCCCTCTCGAAGTAGTAGGGCATATCGTTCCTGACTCCTCCGATACGGGGGTAATTTGTAGTAAGCCTCTGTCCGCAGAGCCTGATGTTGAGGTCAAGGAAGAACTCCCTCTCCCTGAGTGCCCAAAGGAACACTGTCAGGTTACCGAGGTCGGTACCGACTGCTGCCAGCCACATGAGGTGTGACTGGATACGGCAGATCTCGTCCGCGATGACCCTGAGGTACTGTGCCCTCTCGGGGACCTCGATGTCGAGTGCCTCCTCAACGACCTTACAGTACACGTGCGACCATGTCATCGATGCCGAATAGCAAAGACGGTCCGCCATCGGGATGATCTTCGCGTATGTCCTGTTCTCACATTCCTTTTCCCAGCCGCGGTGCAGATAACCGATCTCGGGTTCAGCTTCCGTGATGATCTCTCCGTCTGCCTTGACCCTTAAGGTCCAGAGACCGTGAGAGAACGGGTGCTGCGGACCCATCGTGATCCACATCTTGTCTGTGTCCATGTGTTCCTGCGTCATTCCTCAGCACCTCTCAGTTTGTAGGACTTCCTGAACGGATAGAACTCGTAATCCTGGGGGGTCAGGAGCCTCTTGAGCTTGGGGTGACCGTCGAAGATCACACCGAAGAGCTCGTATGTCTCCCTCTCGTGCCAGTTGGCGCCTTCCCAGATGAGTGCGACCGAGGGTATGTGAAGGTCATCGTTGGGGATGTCCACTGTGATCTCCACCATGATACCTGTGAAGTAGTTGGTGATGAAATACACGATCTGGACATAGTCGATGTAGTCGACTGCGCAGACAGTTGTGCACTGCTCGAAGTTGAGCACGTCGTGCAGGTACTGGCACAGCTCGAAGATCGTCTCCCTGTCCGTGGACATGAAGATCCTTCTCTTCTCGTTGATCGCCTTCACGTTCTTCTTAGTGGAGGTCTTGAATGTGACCTTTCCTCCGAATTTGGCCTGGATCTTGGAGTTGACCTCCTCGAATGTCGGCGCTTCAAAAAACTCTTCGTCAGCCATATCAATCACTCACTCGCTAAGAACGAACCTCTTCTGAAGTACGCATCAATCTTCTTCTGCAGAAGCATGAAACCATCGATCATCGCATCGGGTTTGATCGGGCATCCGGGGATGTAGACATCCACAGGAACGATCTGGTCGAGACCCTGGACGATGTTGTATGAATCGTACCACGGTCCTCCGGAGATCGCACATTCACCCATTGCAACGACCCACTTAGGCTCAGGAATCGCTTCGTAGAGACGCCTGATGTCCGGACGGAGTTTCTTGGAGATCCATCCGTTGATAAGCAGGATATCCGTCTGTCTGGGTGACGAACGGTAGATCATTCCGACACGCTCCGCATCGTACTTCGGTGCGGATGCGGCAGCCATCTCAATGGCGCAGCAAGCCAGTCCGAAGTGGAGCGGGTGCATCGAGTTCCTCATAGCCCATGCCCAAATGGGGCCCGTCAGTTTGTCGACGGTCCTCTTGGTACCGGCACTCAACATCTCGTTGATCATTGCCGATGACCAGGTCATGAACTCATCTGCGCTCATCGCGACAGCATGGGGGTAAAGGCTCATATCCATATGTCTTCCTCCTTCTTGAGGGCATATGCCACACCCAGCAGGAGCATTCCGAGGAACAGGACAGCCCATAATTTTGCGGTGTCTGTCAACGCCGAGAAGGCGACGGACCAAATCAAAAGGAAAGTAGCGACCAGGTCGAAAACGACAAAAATGATACCAAACGAATAGTACTGGAATCTGAACTGGACGCGAGCCTGACCAATGGGTTCCGAACCGCATTCATATGTCTTGTCCTGCCACGCAGTAGGCTTCTTGGGTCTGATAAGCCTTGAGACAACCCACGCTAATGGTGCGAATCCCAACGCCAAGAACGCCAGGACCACCAGAGGTAGATAACTCATAACTAGTGACATTGGTGTTCCGCATGTCGTATACTTATTAAAGGCTTTAGGAACGCGCGCTACTTTATAATAAGGAAAACGACGCACCTGCGGGCAAATTTATTAACTATACCCAGCGATTGCACCTTTGATAAGATGAGCGCTAAGATCGGTTTCATAGGTGCCGGAAAGATGGCGACCGCAATGATCGAGGGTCTCCTCGCTAAGGGACTGTACACCAAGGACGAGATCGTCGCATGCTGCAAAAGCCAGAGTACCAAAAAGAGGGTATCCTCTGAACTCGGGATACAGGTATCCACGGAACCGGCCAGCGTGTTCTCTTCGGCCGATATCATCGTCATAGCGGTGAAACCGAATCAGATCGAGGGAATTTTGACTACGAATATCGAAGCCAATTCTACGAAAAAACTACTCGTAAGTATAGCTGCAGGTATAAAGATAAGCACCCTCGAGAGGTATGTGCCAGATAGTAGAATTATCCGTGTTATGCCGAATGTGTGCTGCACGGTGCTCGAAAGTGCCTCTAGTTACACCCTCGGGACCAAGGCAACGAAGGAAGACGGCGAAAAAGTGAAGGAAATCCTCGAAGCGATCGGTATCGCGTTCGAGGTACCCGAGGAGAAGATCGATGCCGTCACCGGTCTCAGCGGAAGTTCCCCTGCGTACATGTTCATGGTGATCGATGCACTCGCCGACGGCGGTGTCCTCATGGGGCTTCCCCGCGATGTCGCCATCAAGCTTGCGGCTCAGACGATGCTCGGTTCCGCCAAGACCGTGCTCGAGACCGGAAAGCACCCCGAGGACCTGAAGGACAGCGTATGTTCCCCCGGAGGAACAACCATCGAAGGAGTGAAGGTGCTCGAGGATTACGGGATGAGGGCCGCCTTCATCTCGGCAGTGCAGGCTAGTGCAGAGAAATCGAAAGAGATGGGGAAGGAGTGATCCTCCCCTCTTTTAATTATTAAGAAGAATGAATATTGGAGGGTCACTGACCCTGCCTTCTCTTCCCTCTGTTGAAGGGGAGATATGATTTCAGGAGACCTGTGGCGACACGGGGTGCGTTGGACCAGATGGAACCTGCGTCCCAGTCCAGATCCTTCTTGTTGCAGACGGTGGATGCCATCATCCTCTCTCCCTCCTCCTTGATGCCCCAGAGCTTGGAGTTGCGTTCCTCCTCGTTCTTGATCAGGAGGATCTCGTCGATCTGGGCCATGAGACCGCGTGCGATGTTGGTCCTCTCCACACGTGACTCGTATGCCTCCTGCGAGACGCGTCCTGCCTCGAACTCGATCCTGGCCAGCTCAAGTGCCGCATCATATGATACTTCGGCGATGTCATCCCTGGTCATCCACTTGGTCTCGTATGAGAGGACGTGCTTCCATGACGGGTTGACGAGCAGCTGCCTGTGCTCCTCGAGGGTCCTTGCGAAGAACTTGTATCCCCATTTCTCGGGGTTCTCGAATGCTCTGCTTCCGGGATCCACGAAGGGTGCGAAGGGCGCGTTGTAGATGTACAGATTGTCATCCCTCTTGACCAGATCCCACAGTCCTTTTGCCGCTCTGGCACTGTCCATTGCGGACTCCCTTGTCTGCTCGGGCAGACCGGTCATGTAGAACAAATCGAAACGCACACAGCCGTTGTTAAAAGCGGATGTAATGGTCTTCTCGATCGAGTGATTGTCATATCCTTTGCCCATAGCGAGCCTTACCATCTCGTCGTGGGAATCGGGTGAGAACTCCATGGAATAGTCTCCGAGGTAGTGGTTCGCGAGCTTGAAGAAGTCGTCACCTGCAGGCTGGAAGATCTCGAACGCTATGTGGTTCTTCACACCGAGATCGTGGCATTCCTTGAAGAAACGCTCCGCATAGTCCTTCCCTCCCTGCCTCGGGTCACCGATGACGAACACAGGCGTGTTGAGATAGTCCTGGATGTGCCTGATGTCCTCGGCCAGTTTCTCGGGGCTCCTGAATGCGGGCTTGTTCCTGCACAGGAGTCTCTTGTTGGCGTCGTGGGAACCTCCGCACTCGGCACAGTTGAACGAACATCCCCTGACCGTGAACACGGATGTCAGCGGCAGCTTGTCCCAATCGAGCCACGGGAGGGCGCCTTTGATGTCCCTGTTCCTGAGGGTGCTCTTGATCATCGTCCCGTAATCGAACTCCAGCCAATCCAGGTCCTCGGGTATGAACGAGATCTCGTTGACGTGGACCTTGCCCTCCTTGTCCTTCCATGTGAGGTTGGGCACCTGCGACAGGTCCCCGCCCTTCTCCAGGGTCTGCATCAGCTTGACGTGGGGGATCTCCGTGGAATCTCCGCGCATGACCATGTCTATCCATGGAAGTGCGATCAGTTCCTCGTAATAGTATGATGATGAGAATCCGCCGAACTCGACGATGGCGTCAGGATGGTACTTCTTGACTATCTTGGCGATCTCGACGGAACCGTGGCAGTGGGGCATCCAGTGGAGGTCGATGGCATAGACCTTCGCCTTGAGGCCCTTGATGCATCTCTCGACGTCGAACTTGTTGCTCTGGAGCATCTGAACGGCGAGGTTCACGATCCTGGTCCTGAATCCTGCCTTCTCCAGGTGGGTCGACATCGTCATGAACCCGATCGGATACATCTCAAATACTGGCGATGACGGCACGACATCGCTCACCGGCCCGTAGAATATCGGTTTCTTCCTGAAATCGTACACCGTAGGTGCGTGAATGAATACTATGTCCAATGCCATCGTTCCAACCCTAACTGATCCCTGTATATGTGTTGAGCGGTCTCATGTCCCGTAACGCCTGTTGCGCTGCTGATACGACCTTATCGCCCTGAGGAAATCTATGTACCTGAAACTGGGCCAATAGATGTCCGTGAAGTACAGTTCCGAATACGCCATCTGCCAGATGAGGAAATTGGAAAGCCTCAGCTCCCCGGATGTCCTCAGCACCAGGTCCGGATCGGGGTCGCTGGAGGTGTACATGTTCACCGACAATGATTCCTCGGTGATGTCGTCCACATCCATCTTGCCGTCCTTGACCGCCTGTGCGACGCTCTTGACGGCATTGATGATCTCCTGCCTCCCTCCGTAGGCCACTGCGACGTTGAAATGATATCCGTCGTAGTCCTTGGTCTTCTCCTCGGCGTACTCCACCGCTTCCCTGAGGTCGTCGGGGATGATGCTCCTGTCCCCGATCATCTTCACGCGTACCCTGTTCTTGTGGATGCGGTCGTCGTCACCCAGGCTGTACATCATGTCCTTGATCAATTTCAGGAGGAAATCCACCTCGTCCTCTCCGCGGGAGAAGTTCTCCGTGGAGAATGCGTATACCGTAAGGATCTTGACCCCCGCCTTGATGCACCAGTTCAGGACCTCCTCCAGCTTGTCCTTCCCCTTCTGATGGCCTTCGTTG
>JAEEGH010017353.1_pt1 | contig 15361 bp, 6 predicted proteins | sample 9134181 | NCBI WGS metagenome assembly JAEEGH01 (sample SAMN16246544, study PRJNA631951) | gut metagenome | biome: gut microbiome; feature: rumen; material: DP-attached | host: Bos | place: Iran: Karaj | collected 2018-10 | reverse complement strand
GAAGCCAACCGTCGGATTCACCCGTTCGTTGCCACCAAGGTGCCTTTTATGCTTACTATCGCTAACCGTGCGGACTTGATACTAAAAACCACACAGAGGCTTGAAAAGTTATTAGATTGATAAAGAATATGTCCCTTGTCATCGTGGAACGCAGGGACAGGTACCTGTTTCACCGATTTTGTTTCCGATTGCATTCTATGCGCTATACAACCTTCTTTGTAACTCAAAGTATATCGACACTACTCCATTTTGAATAAAAGGCTGCATCATGTGTGGTGCAGCTTTATTATTGCTCGTATTTTTTTGTTTAGTTCTTGATGATTTTCACGCTCTGCTGACGACCTTCAGCATCGGTGGTGCGCATGATATAGGTCTCGTGCGACTGCATGGTGCTCACCTGACGACCATCGAGGGTGAAGAACTCGCGACGAACAATGGGGCATTGACCATTGACCATTGACCATTGACCATTGATGGCAGTAGCGGCATCGGTGGTGATGGCAATGCCGAAGCGTTGGGTGAAGGTGGTCTCGCCATCATCGACGGTGACATCGACACTATACACGCCAGTGGCATCGGGCTGCACGGCACCGACCTTCAACAGGGAACCGTCGATGCTGAAGGTGAGAAGGTGAGAAGGTGAGGAGGTCGTATAGGTGGGCGTGACGGCTTTGCCGTTCTGACCATAGAAGCCAGCGAAATAGGGCTTGAGGTCGAGGGTGGCCGAAGCGTTGGGCTGTAGCATCAGGTAAGGATGAGCCATGAAGTCGAGGTAGTTCTCAAGCTGGGTATAGCCGTCGTGATTGGGGTCGTCGTTGTTATTGGCTGTATTGGGGTCGCTGCCGATACAGGTCTCATACCAGTCGGGCATACCGTCTTGATCGCTGTCCCAGTCGGCAGCACGCTGCTCCTCGGGCCATTCCTCCCAACCGCCATTAGCTGCATCGGTGATGTCGGCCTCGTTGTCTATCTCGCCCTTAATGCCCGACTTAGAGCCTTTGTAGGTCCATGTGCCGTCAAGCGTTTCACGGACGTTACGCACGTGCTGTTCGTCACGCATGGGCATGGTGGCACCGCTGTAGCTGGTGACAATCTTCATGGCGTCCTTGGCCGTATGGATTTCAGCGTAAGAGGGGAACAGGGGTTCATTGACCAAATACTCATAGTCGGTAGGAACATAGCCAGAAGCCTTATAAGTGTCGCCTTTTTTATCATAAGACAGTGTGTGATCCTTGTTCTCACGGATATTGCCACTGACATATCCCGTATTGGTACGGTTGTCGGCTACGTCGGTAGCCAGTTCAAAATCCATGATAAAAAGCTCTGTGCGCTTGGTGTCCGGTCCCATTTTATAATAGTTGTTCACGAAGTTGACCTCATGGCAGTTGCCGTCGGTGGTGCGTTTATGCCAGTTGTAGCACACATTATTAAAGAGGTCAAGTCCACCAATAGGTCGGTTCTGACCGTCCATGCCGCCACCCATCGACCAGTTGCGGCCTTCGCAGTTGACCAGCAGGTTGTGGTGCCACGAGCCGATGCGACCGTCTATGGTAGCAGCATAGCCGTGATTGGTGCCGTCGGCATAGTTCTTATGGCCGGCAATACCCAGTGCCTCAGAGATGACGTTGTACTGGAAGGAGATGTTCTGCGCACCACGACCAGAGACGGTCTCGTCAGTGCCCCAGGCTGCCGTACAGTGGTCAACGATAGCGTGATTGGCTCCACTCATACCCATGGCGTTGCCCGTATTCTCGCCATACGTGCCCAAACCGCGCTTAAAGCGGATGTGACGCACAATGGCGTCGGAGGCTATGTTGACATCAGAGGCGCGCAGGCAGATGCCCTTGCCTGGAGCCGTCTGACCAGCCAGTGTGAAGTAGGGCTTGGGGAACATCTTGACAAAGCTGAGGTCGATGATGCCGCTGACGTCGAACACGATGGTACGCGGACCCTCGACATCCATCAGACCATAGACCAGCGAACCAGGCGTGTGGTCGTTCTTCAGGTTGGTGACGTGATAGACCACACCGCCACGACCACCGATGGCATAACGGCCATAGCCTTCAGCCTCTGGGAACGCCAAGTGACAAGGCTTACACGTCCACGCCTTGCCGCGATGGACGGTGCCATTGGCATCGACCTCGTCGACACGCCACCAGTATTGCTGCATGGCATAGAGGCCCGTCTTCTCGTATTCACTGGCCGTTCCCTCGTATTCGTACGTATCGGCAGTGGCAACCTGCGTGGAGTCAGTGCCAAACACCAGCTTATGACTGACAGCACCTGGGGCAGCCGTCCACGAGAAATGAATAGTACCATCCTCGCTGCCTGCATGGAAGTCGTGGTTTTCAGGCTGTGGATCAGTAGCCACCATCGCCACAGCGTCGAACTCCAAGCCATTGAGCATCATGCGCGTGTTGGTATAGGTAACGCCAGCCTCCAACTTAGTGGTATAAGTAATGACGACGGGCTGCCCCTCAGTGACGTTAAACGTGATGAACGACGTGCCGGCCTCTAAGGTGCTCTGAGCGGCAGAGGTGAACTTCTGGCCAGTGGCCACCACTACGCCATCGACGCTCACCTCAATATCTGGCTGTACCTGATTCTTGTCCGAGTTGTTGTGGTAGGCCTTCAGCGAGTGCTGACCAGCGGAAAGTCCCGTAATGGTCAGAATGAGCGATGTGGAGGCATCAGTAATCTGGGTAAGGTTGCCGTCCTCCAGATTGGTGGCCAATACCTCGTCGGCAATGACGCGCAGACCGTTGGTCTCGACATCGGTCTTGCTCCAGTTGCTGCCCACAGCCGAGGCGGTACCACCAGCCGAGATGGTAATGGTGACGCCATTGTCGAAGGTCTTCGTGTCGCTGGCGGCACGCGGTACTGCCCATGATGTGTAGTTCAGTTCCGTATCCTTCCCAGGAGCAGTTTTACCAGGGAGGTCGAAGTCGATGTTTTGTGCCATTGCCGTTGAGGCCAACAGCAAACTGCAAAAAGCTAAAAGTAGATTTGTTTTCATCATATATTTTTGTTTTGTGTTTGTTTATGGGTGCAAAATTAATAAAATGGCAGTCATTCACTCGCCATTGCTCTTGTATTCCGTGGGACTTTTGCCAGTGCTTTGTCTGAACGAGCGGCTGAAATATTTCGGGTCGCTGAATCCACAGGCGTAAGCCACCTCGGCTATCGTCTTGTTGCTGGTACGCAACAGTTGACAGGCACGTTTGATGCGAGCCTCGCGCAGCAGGTCTTGTGGCGTAATGCCCATGGCCTGCTTCAACTTGCGTTGCAGACCACTGCGACTGGTCGCTGCCGCCGCTGCCATATCACCCACACCGATATCGCTGTTACCAATATTCTCATCTATGAATTGCATCACACGCTCCAGCATCGGATCTTTCGTCTCTGCCATCTCACTTCTAACCTCTTCCTTCTCACCTCTGACCTCTTCCTTCTTACCTCTGACCTCATCTTCCTTACCTCTTACCTCTATCATTGCCAAATACTTCTCCAGCGTCTCGCGCTGCTGTCGCTTGATGCGTCTAATATATAATGAGGTATAGGCTATGCCAGCTATCGTTCCCACGACAAGCAACAAGATGAGCAGACGTCCCCACAGCGACTCCCAGAACGTTGGTGTGACGATGATGGTAACGCTACGCACGTTATCCTGCCACTCACCGTCGGCATTCGTCGAACGTATCTCCAGCAGGTAGCTGCCTGGCTCCAAGTCGAGCAGCGTTGCCGTACGATCATGACCAATATAATTCCATTGGTTGTCTGGCGACAGTCGGAAGGCATAGCTGATGCGTTCGGCAGCACTGTAGTCGAGGGCTGCGAAACGCACCGTCAGACTGCGCTCGTCAGTGCCCAGCACAATACTATCGGCCATTTCTACTGAATAGTCGTTGCTGCCGCCCTGTACGGAGGCGCTGGTCAGCACCAGTCGGGGCTTGGCAGTACTGGTGGCCATCTGCTGTACGGTGGTCACGAAAGCACCATCCATCAGTCCGAACAGCCAGCGGTTGTGGCTCAATGGCAGTGGGTGTGCCTCGCTGAAGCGATAGTCGTCCTGAAAATAGCGGGCATCCAGCACCCGACCGTGAAACAGACTGTCTATCAGTGTCACCAAGTGACTGCCTACTGCCATTAGCCGTTGGTCTGGCAGAAGTGTCAGCGACTGTACGACGTCATTACCCTGCGAATGGAAGTGCTCATTGAAATGGCGGAATGTGAGCGTATCGGCCAACAGATTCTCAGACATGATTTGGTTGATACCGCCACTCTCCGTGCTGACAAACAAACGGCCCTTGCCGTCCTCCACTACATCCATTGTGGCGCTACAACTCAGACTGCTGGTACGCCCGCTTTCGCGCTGATGCAGGCGGAACTGCATCTTGTCGGCATCTTGTTCCAGCCGTGCCGTCAACAGGCCATTGCCCGTAGCTACCAGCATATTGTCGCTTTTCGTGATGTGCAGAAAGCGTACGCGCTGACCGTCGTTTTTAGGATACTGCTTAGGCACCTCGAATAAGGGCTTGTCGGCATCAGGCTGGCTGCTATAGCAGATGCCGCCACCCAGTGTGGCCACCCACAATCGTCCAAACCTGTCCTCAGTAATATGGTAGATGTCTGTCATGGGTAGATTCGTGAAGTGGTCGACTTTGAATGCATCCGATGTTGTGGGGCGTAGCCTGAAGATGCCGTTGGGCTTGCTACCCAGCCACAGCGTACCGCTTTTTGACTGATGCATGCAATAGACGGAAGCACCAAAGCGCGTATAGCTTTTGTGGATACGTCCGTCACTGCCCAGATAGCCTAACAGACTGTCGTCACTGCTATCAAATATCCGCAGCGTCTGATCGCCCTTCGTTGCTACCCAGTAGCGTCCTTGTTGGTCGGCAAACAGACATTTCACCTCCTCACGCGGCTCAATAGCCAGTCGCCGAGTATGTTGCAGGTCTGTACAAAGCTTATAGATATTACCATAGTCCAAAACCCACAGATTGCCCTGACGGTCGGCCATAGCAAAGCCCAAAGTTCCAAATGTCATCGGGCGATAGTCTCCGTGTGAGTCCCCCTGTGAGTACGACAGCTGTCCGTCGCTCGTCAGCGTCCATTGCGTCTGGTAACCATCTGTCCACGTCATGCGCCTTCCCTTCTGCATCGACTGACTCTGTCGGTGCTGTCGTGTCCAGTCTGCCACCTGTTTCCGCTCCTCGCTCGTCAGGTCACGAAACCGATAGTCGCATAGGCTGAACATAAAGTAGTCGTCGTCAACGCGGCACAATATCCTGCCGTCGGCCAGCAAATGGATATTACGGATGCGGTCGGTCGTCATGTGGCAACCATCGCCTACCGCTGGTTTAAACGTCTGGAACTCATAGCCGTCATAGCGGCAAAGTCCGTTCCAAGTGGAAAACCACATAAATCCCTGATCGTCCTGCAACAGTTGCGTGATATGTGATGAGGGCACCCCGTCGGCTTCGTTATACTTCGTCACCTTACATAGGGGCTGCGACCACACACCGTGTAGTCCCATCCACATCATTATCAGCATTACTGTCACTCTCATCGCTGCAAAGATGATACTCTTATTTGACGTTGACGAGGATTTGCTTTAAGTCCTTGTCGGCACTCGACGAACCTAACATGATTTCATATTTGCCTGGCACCACACGCATGGTGTTGGTTTTGGTATCCCAGCCTTCAAAGCGTTCGCGGGGGAAGTCAATGGACATCATTTTGGCCTCTCCAGCCTTCAGCGTTACACGCTGGTAGCCACGCAGCGTCTTCAGCGGACCTTCTTTGTCGGCTGTGTTACGGACATAAACCTGTACCACCTCCGTGCCATTCACGTTGCCTGTGTTCTTGATGGTAAACTGCACCTTGTTATTCTTATAGACGGGCTTGCTGATGTCGAACGTCGTATAGCTCAGTCCGTAGCCGAAGGGGAACAGCACCTCGCCCTTGAAGTAGCGATACGTACGGTTCTTCATCGTGTAGTCGAGGAAATCGGGCAGGTCGTTCACACTCTTGTAGAACGTCATGGGCAGTTTGCCGCTGGGGTTTACCTTGCCAGTGATGACTTCGGCCAGCGCCTGACCGCCCTGCTCACCACCATACCAGCTTTGCAGAATGGCGTCGCACGTCTCCAACTCTGGCACCATAGCCATGGCTCCGCCTGAACAGTTGACAAACACTACCTTCTTGCCTGCTTCGTGTAATGTGCGCAGCAGGTCGCGCTGAGCCTGTGGCAGTTCGATGTCGGTGCGGTCGCCACCTTTGAAACCTGGTTCGCTGACCTTCATCTCCTCACCCTCCAAACGCGGTGAGATGCCACCTACGAAGATGACCGTTTCCGCATCACCCGTCTGAGCCAACAGTTCTTGTGACGTGGGTGCATACTTGTGCTGGATGTCAAAGTTCAAGGCACCGAAGCCTCGCTCCTGTACATAGTCTATCTGTATGCGGTAGTGTTGTCCGGCCTTTACCTTCAACTCCTTTTGCGTGTCTTGTATGCGGTCTCGTGTGCGCCAGCTGTTAATCAGTGTGTCGCCGTTCACCAACAGACGCAGCTTGTCATCGACGCTGATAGTAAAGGTGACCGTCTCGTCGCGGGTGGGTTTGAAGGTGCCGTCCAGACGTGCTGAGAAGTTTTCAAGGTTGACGCCTGGTGCGAATACGGTGTTTCCACCGTTGCTGAGCTTGATAGGTTGCTGAAGAGTGACGGTCGTTACCGGCTCACCCTTCATGTCCGTATTGTTCCAATAGATAGCCTGCATGCCTTTTCCACCCAATGGAGAGGTTATCTCGTTGTATCGGCTTTCTGATACCTCGTTGCGAGTCAGTGCACAGCCCTGTACGTATTTCACGTTGCCAAACACTTGGCGCAGACCTTCCAAGGCTGTGATGGTGTGGGTGGGGTAACCGCTATAGTTGCCCCACATCATGACGGAGTCGTTAGCGTTAGGACCCATGACGACGATGGATGATGGATGATGGCTGAGGGATGATAGCGGCAGCACGCCGTTATTTTTCAGCAGTACCAGACCCTCGCGGGCTGCTTGCAGGGCTAAGGCCTTGTGTTCCTTCGAGGCAATGACAGATGACGGAATCTTTGTCCACTCTACCAGTTCGTCGTCGTCGAAATCACCCAATTCGAAGCGTGCCACGAGCAGTCGCTTCAGACTGATGTCGATCTGTGCTTCACTGATGTCACCACGCTTGACGGCAGCAGGCAACTTCCTGTATTCCGAACCACACTCCACGTCGGTACCACTCAACACGGCTTTGGCTGAGGCTTCTTCGCTGTCCTTCGACACGTTATGGTATCTGGGCAGGAAGTCGCGAATGGCTCCGCAGTCACTGGTGATGAGTCCCTTGAAGCCCCATTCCTCGCGCAAAATCTGTCGTTCGTAACGGGCATTGCCACAACAGGGGTCACCGTCAATACGCTGATAGGCACACATCACCTCAGCCACGTTGCCTTTCTGCACCAGCGCCTTGAAGGCAGGCAGATAGGTTTCCCACAGGTCGCGCTCAGGCAGTTGCTGGACGTCGAAGGTGTGGCGGTTCCATTCCGGACCGCTATGTACGGCGAAGTGCTTGGCACATGCCAAGAGCTTCTTGTATTTGTGCTGACCGGTTTCGCCGGTCAGGCTCTGTCCCTGCAGTCCATTGACTACCGCCAGTCCCATGCGTTCCGTCAGGTATGGATCCTCGCCGTATGTCTCCTGTCCGCGTCCCCAGCGTGGGTCGCGGAAGATGTTGATGTTGGGTGTCCAGAACGAGAGACCCTGGTAGCGCTGTATGCGTCCTGATTTCTTTGCCTCCTGGTTTTTGGCGCGTGCCTCGTCGCTGGCAGCAGTAAACACCTGGTACACCAGTTCATCGTCCCACGAGGCAGCCATCATCGTCGTGATGGGGAATACGGTCGTAAAGCCGTTGCGTCCGATGCCGTGCAACGCCTCGCTCCACCATTGGAACTGTGGAATGCCCAATCGTGGTATGGCTGGCGATGCATCCATCATCAGCCTGACTTTCTCGTCTAACGTCAGTCGCCCTAACAGGTCGTCAGCGCGTTGCTCAGCTGTCAGGCTCGCATTTTGATACGGCAACATCTGTGCCATGAGTACAGATGTCGTGAGTGTGAGTAATGTCGTTAAGAATAGTTTCTTCATGTTGGTTATTTATTTAATGATGTATTTCTTGCCGTTCTGGATATAGAATCCTTTCTTTAACGTTGACCATTGACCATTGACCATTGACCATTGACCATTGACCATTGACCATTGACCATTGACCTTTCGTCCGTCAATCGTGTACCAACTATTGTCGTTCCACGTTCTACTTTCAATGTTCAACGCCTCGATGCCTGTGGTCTGCTGGCCGCTCCACTGTTCGCCTCCCTCGTTCTGCTTTTGGGTAATGTCTGCTACGAGTGCGTTCATGTAGTTCTCCAGATTGGTATAGCCCTCTTCGCCAATGGCATTACCGTCGCTGGCATCGTTGGGGTTCAGCCCGTTGGCAGTCTCCCAATCGTCGGGCATGCCGTCACCGTCCGTGTCCTGCTTGGCTTCGGTCTGGGTGAGGGGAGGCCACTTCTCCCAACCGTCACCCTTTACGTCGCTGGGGTGGTCTATAATACCTTTCGCGTTGCCGCTGGCCGTGAACGTCGCTGTTCCGTTCCTGACATCGTCAATGATGATCTGGTCCAGTGCGTCGCGATGCAATGAGGCTCCTACGAAGTCCAATACGCGTTCGTAGGCCACGTCGGCCGTATGGGTCGTCACGGCTTCGTAGGCTATCGGCGTCGTGATGCGAATGGTATCCTTAGTCACGGCCGTGTATGTGCCGTCGTTGCTTGAAGGGTCTATCTGGTTGTAGATGCCGTACGTCCAGTTGTCTTCCGTTACCTGCGAATACGTGCTGTTGACGTTGCCGTCCACATAGTATTTGCCCCAGACGTGCCACATCTTGTCCCAATCGTTGGGCGACGACGTGTCGTGCTTGGTATATTCGCTGGTGCGGATGTTGACGCTGGCAATACGCATGCCCTTTGTGCCGCTCTTCGTGCCAGGTCCTGGCTTGTAGTAGTTGTTCACGATGTTCACGTTCATACCCTCACCGCCATAGCAGCCGTTGTCTATCCAGTTGTATATGACGTTGTTGCGCATGTCCATACGTTCGTCGGTCTGTGTACCTGGACGCGGTCCCAGACGGGGCGTACGTGACACGTGATGGGCTATCAGGTTATGATGGTACGATGCTCCGCTGCCACCCCAGTTGCCACCATAGCCGTGGGCTTTCTTTACGTGGGTGGAGTTGCAGAGGCTCTGTGAGGCAATACACCATTGTACGGTGGTGTTCTTCGAACCATAGACCGAGAGGCATTCGTCCACACTCCAACTGACAGAGCAGTGGTCCACGATGATGTTCTCTGAGTCCATAGCACCCAGTCCGTCAGGCTCTCCGCCATTCTCGTCGCCTGGTCGGAAACGGATGTAGCGTATGATGTTGTTCTTGCCCAGTGTCACCTGATAGCCGGCAATGCAGATGCCGTCGCCAGGTGCCGTCTGTCCTGCAATAGTGGTATTGGCGTTGATTTTCAGAGCCGATGCCAGCTGGATGGTACCGCTGACGTCGAACACGATGGTGCGAGGACCACTTTGTGCGTTGGCCCAGCGCAGTGTACCTGTCGTGCTGGTCTTGCCGTCGTCTTCCAATGTTGTCACGTGATACACCTTGCCGCCTCTTCCGCCTGTCGTGTAGCGTCCAAAACCCTCAGCGCCAGGGAAGGCAATCTGCTTCTCTGTCTGAGCTGTTGCAATCGTGCCATCCGTTATGAATGGCACGATGCAGCAGATGATGATGAATAACTGTTTCATTACAACCAACGTGGGTCTCCAACTTTAGCCTTGATGGCATCCGGGCTTGTCAGTGTGAAGTCACTGTGCTCAGGATCCTTGAAGGTGGATTTTGTATCAGTACCAAGTGTGGTGCCGTCAAATTTAGCAGCAGGTGTTCCTTCTGCCGTCAGACGCCATGCCAGATCACTGGTGAAATATAGCCCTGTAGCCGACGGAATAGGATCGGCTCCATTTACCCACGCACGGAATCCTGTAGCGTCGGTACCTTCTGCAACGACATTGGCAGGCGAGTCACCGCTAATGCCAAGGATACAGTTCTTGACATTGAAGCTCTTACACGTCTTCACATCGTCGAAGTTGCGGTTCCCTGCAACACAATAGACGAATGTGCAGTTCTCGATATTGATGTCGCCGGCAGTTGTCACGCTATTGACAAGGGTGCGGTTACAGTTGGCTGCCGTACAGTTCTTCATCGTGATGTTGCTGATGCAAGAACTGCCTTCGCACATGGCGATGCCATAACCGCCGATAGAGTCCAGGATACAGTCGTCGAAGCTCAGATTGTCAATCTGGAATGTGCTGCGGGCTCGAATGCCGCCACGCTTGTACTTGATCTGACAGCTCTTGTACGAGAGGCTGCCGATATGTCCGCTTGAATTGACATTCAGCAGGTAGTGTCCGCCATAGTTAGCCGATGTCTTGTTGTTGTCGTTGTCGCTGAAGAACACCTTCTCGTAGGCGATGCCGCCCACCGTGTTACCGTCGGCCACATTGATTTCGCCAGAACAGTTGAAGATGGCGTTTCCTGCCAGTGTCAGACCCGTGACGAACTTAATAGTACCTGTCGTTGACGGAACGGTGACTGACTGGTATTTATAATGTGCACCACCCTCCAGAATGATGGTGATGTCCTGGTCGGGATACTGCTGAATCAGCGAGTCGATGTGTGTGGTGTTAATCCATCCGGTGCTGTTCTCCATACCGCGCAGGTCCACTACGTTACCTTCATATTTCTCGGAAGCCACCGTTGAGAAACGCTTCTTTCCAAGATATCTCCCGCCATTGAAAGCCTGCACGTAGTAACTCGTGTTTGGCGACAGGCCACTGACGATTTTCTGCTTGGCAGCATTCTCGTCAGCACTTACCTCATACTCTCCAACCAGTTCGTCATCACTGTTCTTGAAGACCTTTAGCTTGTCGTAGTCAACACCATCAGCCCAGCTGATGCGAGCTTGGATGTCTATCAGGTCCGAGATACCTGGTGTAATGAGCTTAGTCGGGAAATCGAGCGTTGTCGTCGTCAGCGTAAAGGGCTTCGACTTCAGTCCGTTGTCGGTGTTTGCCGAACTCAGATAGATGTTATACTCCATGTCGTATTCCAAGTCGTCGAAACGGTATGTTGTCGTGTCAACGATAACCTCACGGGTGTCCGTACCATCCACAGCCTCAATCTTCAGCGTATATTGGTTGGCAGTCTTGTAATTGTCCCATTTAATAATCATGTAGGGTGAGTTGTTGTCGTCGAGTCCTTGCTCGATGTTGTCATCCTCACTGATGATGGGGCGGAACAGTGCGTCAGCAGCAGGAAGGCTGTCGTCGCTACAACTGACGAACGAGCCGGTACAGATGGTCACTGCTGCAAGCAACAGCATATATTTCAGTAACTTTTTCATATTCGTATGCTATTAATAGTTTTCTTTAATGATTGTCGATACTTCAGCATTGATACCCTCACCCATCTCGGTCTTGTCAAACATGTAACCGTCGTTATTCAATACTGAACTGGCATTGAGTGTCGTAATATTGATGGGGATGATGTATGGTGCAACACCCTTTCCTGTCAGTGCACCATTCGAGTAGCCACGATACAGACGTGTAGCATAGTCGCTGGCGTTGTAGACATCCTTGCGTGTGACACCCGACTCCTTGTTGTCTGCTTCCAGTGTGAACTCCACGGAATTAGGTGCGGTACCTACCACATACTTCGTCGTACCATCGGTGTTCTTGGTCTTGGTACATGAAGTATATTCCTTGTTCTGATAAATATAGGTAGTTGTGCGCTTAATCATCTGCGAACCCCAGTTCACGGATTGCCATCCGTCGCCGGTCATAGTCGCATCATCATATTCGCATTTGTATTTCTTGTCATACCACTTGATGTCCGTTCTCCTATTCTCCTTGCCAGCCTTGGCGTACCATAGCTTGTTAGCCCAATTCCTGTAGTTGACAGCTTCGGGATATGTACTCATGACAGTAGCGTCGGCCATCAGGTCCTGATTGGTGGAAATACCCCAGCACAGCATAGTGCGCATAGTCTCCTCAATCTTCTTGGCATAGAGATTCCATCGAACCAGGTCGAACTTGCGCAGACCTTCACCTCCGAATTCCCATGCACGTTCGTTAACGATAGCGTTGAAGAAAGCATCCTTGCTTGTCAGATTGGCTACATAGTTGGTAACATCGTCGGCAAATGTCGGGCTATTGGCAAAAGCACGTGTACGCACTTGGGTCAGCGCGTCCTTTGCCAAAGCTGTAGGACCGTTAAGCTCGTTCTCGGCCTCAGCCAACATGAGCAGGATGTCAGACCATCGCATCAGCGGGAAGTTGATACCAGTGCCTTTTGAAGAATCTTTGCCTAATGCCTTGGCAGCTAAACTACGATCCCATTTTCCAACCTTGATGCTTGTTGCAGCGGCAGCGCGGATGGTGTCGGCAGCATGGTTGTAGTTGGCGCAGGTAATGTCGCGTCGATAGTCGTTATCGGCAAACGACATATAGTAAGTCGGAACTAAACCCACTTGGATGGTCGTGCTGCCGTTTGAGCAGCCATCGGTGTTGGGCACACCAATACTCCAACCCACATCGCCACCGTAGTTCTGTACAAAGGCCACTTCTGCCAGCACTTCACTGTTGTTGACTACTGTGTAGTTCATCTCGTTCATGAAAGCAGTGTAGAAATCAGGATTCAACTCGCGATTCTTCAGTTGTATTAGCTTCTGGCAGTAATCCTTCGCCATCTGGTAATACTGCTGGTAGGTCTGGGCAGTCTTCACGGTTCCGTTCATATCCTTGTAGGTAACAGTCAGCGAATCTGCTGTCACGTCAAGATACTCGTCGGCACGCTTCATTGTACCGTCCTTTGTCAGGCCATAGCCACCACGGAACAGGGCCAAACGAGCTATCAGTCCGATGGCGAAGTCGCGGCTCATACGCTCGATACCACCTGTGTTCACATCGCTCCATTTCATGTTGGGTTCGATGTCAACCAACTGCTGCAGTACGCGACTGTAGATGATGTTTTTGTCTGTACGGGGTTTGTCGATGACGTCTCCCCATCTGGCAGCCTCATCGTAGTAGGGTACGTCGCCCCAGAGTCCGCACATCAGGTAGTAACGGAAGGCTTTCAGGCAGGTTGCTTCACCCTTGATTTGCTGCATTTCGTCCTGCTGGCCAATGCTGCTGGCATCAACACCGGCGCGTACCTGATTGGCACGTTCAATGGCCTGCAGATTGTTGTTCCAGGCATTATAGACATCGTTGAATCCTACAATCGCCGGAGCCTGCAGTGACCATACGGCACGACGGTCACTATTGGGAACACCAGCCGACGGCACTTCTGCCTCTACGTCTGTGTTCTGCATCCATACACCACACATACGGCTGGTATAGGGGTCTTCGCAGAACAGGATATACACGCCATTGATGGCGTTGGTTGCAAATTCTGTTGAGGCAAATACCATGGTTTGGTCCATCTGTGACGGCGACTCTACGTTGAGCGTGTCGCTACATGATGAAATGGTCAGTGCCAATGCTCCAACAGCTGCGATATATTTATTCTTAAGTTTCATAACTTTTATCATTTTACTTTTGATGATTAACCAGAAATTACAGCGTAACGTTGACACCGAATGTCCATGCACGACTCTTCGGATATGACGAGAAGTCAATACCTGGCGTCAGTCCAGACCAACTGCTGTTACGTACATAAGAGCTGACCTCTGGGTCGTAGCCTGGGTAGTTGGTAATGACAAAGAGGTTGGAACCTGTCACATAGGCACGCAGACGCTGCACGCCGAACTTCTTGGTCAACTTTGAGGGCAGTGTGTAGCCAATGGTGACACTCTGCAGACGCAGGAATGAAGCATCGTCCAAAGCCCAGTCGGTAGGAACAACTACGGCGTCACCCGTTGAGAATGGGCTCCACATGGCTTTGGCACCATTGCCGTTACCACCCTCGTTCCAATAGGCCAGATCCTCCAGTGACGTAAGTAGCTGTCCGGTCTCAGGATTCATGTATGAGTAGCTGTTAGCCTGATTCATGTCGTTGCGCATGTTCGGATAAGAACCGGCACGATAGCGTGAGGATGTCTGAATCTTGTTGGCGTTGTAGATGTCGTTGCCAACCTTATAAGTGAAGTTTACATTGTAGTCAAAGTCGTAAACTGTACCGTTGAAGCCAAAACCACCTTGGAATTTCAGGTTGGTATCACCGATAACGGTAATATCGTTGGTGTCTACGACACCGTCGCCGTTCAGGTCTTTCAGCTTCATCGTACCAGGACGTATACCGATGCGTCCGCCCAGCAAGGCTGTCGTGGGTACGCCTTCCTTTAGTATGTATTTGTTCGTAGCAGCATCATAGCTCTCGAAGTCGGCTGTGGTATAGTAGCCGTCAGACATCCAACCGTATACCAGTCCGATGGGGTCACCTACGCGGACAATGTAATCCTGCTGGTTCTTGTTGTCAGTGCTGGCCCATCCGGATGGGAAGGTCATCTGTTCAATACCTGATGCCAGACTCTTGACGTTCGACTTGTCCCAACCGATATTGAAGTTGGCATTCAGTGTGAAGTTTTTCTTCTGCACAATGGCACCGTTCAATGTTATCTCAATACCTTTGTTGCTGGTCGAGGCAGAGTTCTCATAGACCGATTTGTAGCCAGGAGCAGCCACAGCATGACTGATCAGCAGGTCATCAGTACTGTTCCAATAGATGTCGATATTACCGCTCAGACGTTCGTGGAAGAAACCGAAGTCCAAACCGATGTTACGTGTGGTGCGCTTCTCCCAAGTAATATTGGGGTTGGCAAGCACGTCTGTCACCGACAATGCTACGTTGGCTTGTTCGCCGACACCGTATGCCTTGCTGCCAGAATAGTACTGGAACAACTGCAGGAACGTGTTGTTGCTGATGCGGTTGTTACCAACCTTACCATACGACACACGGAGTTTCAGGTTCGACAGCCACGAGTGTGTCTTCTCCATCCAGGGCTCTTCGACAATACGCCATGAAGCAGCTACGGCAGGGAAGAAACCCCATTGATGTCCGTCTGCAAACTTTGAGCTGCCATCCTCACGCATAGTGACGGTCAGCAGGTATCGGTCAAGCAGTGTGTAGTTCAGTCGTCCGAAGAACGATACCGTGTTGTCCTGTGCGTTGACATAGCTACGTGTAGCAGACTCGTTGATTTTACCAGACGAGAAGTTGGCAA
>JAEEGH010017351.1_pt1 | contig 15361 bp, 16 predicted proteins | sample 9134181 | NCBI WGS metagenome assembly JAEEGH01 (sample SAMN16246544, study PRJNA631951) | gut metagenome | biome: gut microbiome; feature: rumen; material: DP-attached | host: Bos | place: Iran: Karaj | collected 2018-10 | reverse complement strand
CTTCACGACACGGTCGAAGACACCGCAGTCACCCTGAAGGACGTCGAACGCGAATTCGGCAAGCGCATTGCAGGACTCGTAGAAGCGGAATCCGACATCGAGTTCGAGGGCAAGAGCCGCCAGGAAAGCTGGCGACTCCGTAAAGAAGAAGCCATCGAGCGCCTGACATCTGCCACCAACGAAGTCAAAATCGTCGCACTTTCTGACAAATTAAGCAACATCCGCGCTATCTACCGCGACTACCAAGCGATTGGCGACAAGGTGTGGGACTTGTTCTGCGTCAAGGACAAGGCTTCGCACGAATGGCATTTCCGCGGGCTCGCACGTGCTCTCTCAAGCCTCAAGGGAACCTTCGCCTACGACGAATTCGCAGAAACAATCGACAAGGTCTTCGGGAAATAGACACGACATGGAACAGGTAATCAACAAGGACTACGGCCTGCCTCCCAAGGAAGCGCTTATCCTGGAGGAATACCGCGAGCAAAGAATCCTTTTCGAAAAGCTGCTGCGCATCGTCAAGCGGATTCTCCGCGAAAGCATCGAAGAAAACAAGATCTACATCAACGCGATAGAGGGCCGCGTCAAGGCAGAAGATAGCCTTGCTGGAAAATTGGAACGTAAGTCGGGCAAGTACAACTCGCTCTCGGACCTGACGGATATCCTGGGCGTCCGTGTGATTACTTTCTACAGCGACGAGGTGGACAAGATTGCCGCCCTCGTCGGACGCATTTTTGCAATTGACTGGGCGAACAGTATCGACAAGCGCAAGATGCACGAGATACACAGTTTTGGCTACAATTCGTTGCACTACATTTGCAGACTCCCCAAGGAAAAGTACTTTGATCCCGAATACCCCCAGTTAAACGAAATCCGTTTCGAAGTACAGATGCGCACCGCCCTACAGCACGTGTGGTCGGTACTCGATCACGATACGGGTTACAAATCGGGTTTCGAAGTCCCCAAGGAATACCTGCGCAACCTGAATCGTCTTGCGGGAATGTTGGAACTGGTCGATGAACAGTTCTGCCTCATCCGTTCGGGTATCAACGATTACCGTCGCCAGGTTCAGTCCCTGGTGAGTTCGGGAAGTTTCGACGAGGTCGAACTGAACGGAGACTCCTTTAGCAACTATCTAGAGCTGCGCCCGTTCGACACGCTGAACAAACGAATCGCCTCCATCAACCAGGCCGAAATCCACGAGACATCCCTCTCCCGTTTCTTGAGTGTATTCGTCTCCTTCGGATTCAAGACGCTGGGCGACATCGACAGACTCATCAAGAGAGATTCCGATGACGCGTACCAGCTTGCCGCCTTCCAGTTAGCGAACACCGACCTCGACATCATCAACTCGTCGCTCGGCGTCATCTCGCTTTGCTCCGTCCATGTGCTCAAGCAAGGCGGAGGCGTACTGGAGCTGACCCGTTTCCTGGAAATGCTCAACGGCGTTTCCGCGAACAACAAGCACCGCGCCGAAGGCTTGTTCCGCGTCGCGCAGAATCTGTCGTTCATGAAGAAATGACAAGCAGAAATTAGACCCTAAACGGAAAGTCCCCGGCATTTCTGCCGAGGACTTGTTGCTTATCAAGGAAAGTTAATTGTGATGGGGACCGTGTCCCATGCCAGGATGCGGACCAGGACCTTTAGGTCCGTTTTTCATACGCTCCCTAAAGTTTCTCATCTGCTCCTTGTGAAAGTTGTTGAACTTTTCGAGCTGTTCGGCAGTCAAGATCTTACCGAGAGCGGCCATCCCGTTAATACGGTGTTCAAGCAAGGCCTTGTCCGCTTCAAGCACCTTCGCCTTGGCGGCATCGATACCTGCAGCGTCCTTGCTTTCGAGAGCTTCGCCCAAAGCCCTTTCGGCTTCGTGCTTCTGCTGACGGAGAACCTTGAAAACGGAATCGCCTTTCACGCGGCTAGCCTCGATGGCAGCCTTCTGTTCCGGCGTTACCTGCAGCAAGGAATCAATTGCCGCAAAGTTCGGGCCTTTGAATTTCGGTCCCTTGTCAAAGTCGCCATGCGGACCCTTATGGTCATGCTTGGCGCAGTTCGGGCAATGGCAGGGCTGTCCGTTCTTTTCGCAAGAGCACGGTAGACCTTGCGAGCATGCGCAAGGACCTCCCTTTTGGCAACAGGTTGCGGTACTAGAGCAGCAATTGAAATTGCAGAACCTGCCGGCGAAAAAGCCTAAGGCGAGAGCAAGCACTATAATGCTTGCAATAAAGAGCTTTGATCCTTTCATGGTTTACTCCTTGGTTAAATAATTAAAGCCCACCGTTTCTTCCAATGTTTCGAACTCGTCGCTGGTGGAATTCCCGAGGTTTTCATACCAGCTCAGGACTTCGGACGGTGCGGAATTGTTGATCGAAACGTATTCGGTAGAAGCGGAATTTTCCTGTTCAATGTCGCTGGTGAAAGACGGCAAAATCGCAGTCAGGCTCACAAGCACAAAACTTGCGGCCAGCGGAATCGCGCTGTACCAGCTCTTGATAGAGACGATCTTGCCCTTTGCCTTTTCGGCATCGAGGCGGGCACAGACCTTGTCCCACGAGTCAGCCCGTGGAGTGAGCCGCTCCATTTTCGAGAAGTCAATTTTAGTAGACATGGTTAAGCTCCTTTTTTAAAGTTCGTCTTGCGTTCGTTCAAGTAGTTGCGAACAAAAGTTCTTGCGCGGCTGAGGCGCGCCTTGATGGTTCCTTCGGGCATTCCGTAGATTTCGGCGAGGTCCTTCACGTCCAAATCTTCGGCGTCCTTGAGCCAGAGCATGCTTCGCGTTTCAGCCTGGAGCGCGTTCAGCCCCATTTCCAAAAGCTCCGGATCGAAATTCTCATCGGAACTTTCCTCTTTGCCGAGAGCCGACCCCACGATCACGTCGAGGTGTTCCTCTTCAAGTTCGCGATGCCGCTTGTCGCCACGCAACTTCATGAGGCAGGCGTTTACCGTGAGCCTGTAAAGCCATGTTGCAATAGCGGACTGTCCGCGAAAGCCCTGGATGGCCTTCGGGACCTGCACAAAAACATCCATCAGGATATCTTCGGCCTCGTCGCGGTTTTTCAACATCCGGAAGGCGAGATTCAGCACATTTCCGCTGTGGGCTTCCCACAGCATGGCGAGCGCTTCGCGGCTACCTTCCCGCAGATGTTGAAATATCACTTTTTCGTCCATTGTACCCTTTAGATGCGCCTGAATGTCCGTCGGTTGCATCTTTTGTGAAAAATAATTATAAAAAAGTGCATTTTCTTGCGTTTTTCTATATTTCCCGAGGATGTTTAAGATTCTCTGGGACAAGTTGCGAGAGGCTTTCGCCTCGGTTTTGCCCGTGACGCTGATTGTGCTCGCGGTGTCGTTTACGCCGCTTGTCCAATTTTCCCCCAAGCAGCTAATCGTCTTTGGCATTTGCGCCGTGTTCCTGATCGGGGGCATCGGGCTTTTTAACCTGGGCGCCGACCTCGCCATGACCCCGATGGGCGAACATGTGGGTTCCGGCCTTGCTAAATCACGGCGCCTGCAGTTGCTCGTCTCGGTGTGTTTCGTAATGGGCGTTCTCATTACCGTAGCAGAACCCGACCTGTCGGTGCTTGCCGAACAGGTGCGCGCCGCCGTAGAACCGACGCTCCTGATTGCGACCATCGGCGTCGGCGTCGGCGGATTCCTCGCCCTTTCCATTATCAAGATCGTTTTCAAGCGCGACCTTTCGACAATTATCATCTTCTTTTACCTGATGCTGTTCATGCTCGGCATGCTGATGCTTTCTTTCGGAAAAGAAATGTTCGTCCCCCTTGCATTCGATTCAGGTGGCGTGACGACAGGGCCGATTACTGTACCCTTCATCATGGCACTCGGCGTCGGTGTGGCAGGGGCCATTGGCGGCAAGAATGCGAACGAGAACAGCTTCGGCCTGATTGCACTCTGCTCGGTGGGTCCAATTATCGCCCTCATGGGACTCGTGATTTTTTCGAAAGGCGACCTCAGTTACCAACTGACGGAATCGGCCTACTCTATTGACGCGAGCCTTGGTCTGAATTTTCTGCCCACCATCATCGGAGTCGCCAAGGAAGTTGTCATCGCCCTCGGTCTTATCGTGATTTTCTTTATGCTCCTGCAACTGACCGTTCTTCGGCTTTCGTGGAGCAAACTCATCCCGATGGCATTCGGCATCGTTTACACGTTCGTAGGGTTGGTGGTTTTCTTGACGGCCGTCGCCGTCGGATTTATGCCAATCGGTTTCGAACTGGGCAAGCAGCTGGGTGCCATGCCAAAGGCTCTTGTAATAGCGGGATTTGTTCTCGGAATGGTGGTAGTGCTTGCAGAACCGGCCGTGCACGTGCTCAACAAGCAAGTCGAAGAGATTACGGGAGGCCTCGTGACCAAGCGTTCGATGCTGATTGCCCTTTCGGTCGGTGTAGGGCTTTCTATCGGGCTTTCGATGATCCGCATCATTGTCGGCTTCCCCATCATCTACTACCTAATTCCCGGCTACTTTATTTCTCTCGGCCTTTCTTTCTTTGTGCCGAAACTTTATACGGCAATCGCATTTGACTCCGGTGGTGTGGCGAGCGGTCCGTTGACATCCAGCTTCATTCTGCCACTAGCCATTGGCGCTTGTGCAGGCCTCCACGACGGTGGCGATTCCATTTTGAACTACGCTTTCGGCATTGTCGCGATGGTCGCGATGACGCCCTTGATTACCATTCAAGTGCTCGGCTTCAGGGCCACCGTTTCGACGGCGCTCCGTAACCGCATGATGATGCGTCGCATCCAGGATGCCGACGACGAACAGATTATCGACTTTATGTAGGGGGCGTTGTGGAAATCGATAAAAAAATCCGGAACAGAATCGTGCGCGGCACCCGAGCCAAAGTCTCGATGAACCGTCTCAAGATTTTGATTACGGTGGTGAGTCGTGCCAAGGCTGACTTTTATATGGACCACATCCAGTCCTTTGGCGTGAACATGCAGATGGTGCTGTTCGGGCAAGGGACAGCCCCCCGCGAAATTGCGACGGCAATGGGTCTTGCGGATTCGGACCGCGCCGTCATCATTAGCATCATCGGCGAAAACCAGCTTGCCGCGGCACTCGACAGCCTAGCCGAAAAGTTCAACACCATCGTGGGCGGCAAGGGCATCGCCTACACCATCCCCATGGCAAGCGTTATCGGCAAGTCCATTTTCAACTTTTTAAGCGACAACCGCGATGCGGTACGGAGAAACGAAAAATGAGCGGATTCAATCACGAAGTCATCTTTTGTATTGTAAATACCGGATTCTCTGAAACCGTGATGGATGCGGCCAAAGACGCCGGAGCCCGCGGCGGTACGATCCTGAACGCCCGCGGTACGGCAAACAAGGAAGCCGAATCGTTTTTCCATATCGCTGTCCAGCCCGAAAAGGAAATCGTGATGATCCTGGTCGACGCAAAAATCAAGGATGCAGTGCTGCACGCCCTTTACCAGAAGGCGGGGCTTGACACCATGGGCCAGGGGATCGCCTTTTCACTCCCCGTAGACAACGTGGTAGGCCTTACCCCGTGGAAGGCCGAAATCAAGGCTGCCGAAGCCGCCGCTGAAAAAGCTGCGGAAAAAGCGGAAAGCGCCATCGAAAGCGCCGAGAAAAAAGCGAACTAATATACAGAACCTGCGCCAAACAGGTTGAGCGCACGCCACAAAAGTGGCAGGGCTACTTGCCAAAAGCGGACAAGTCTATCCCGAGCTGATTTATTTTATATGTAAGAATGCGCGGAGTCGTCGAAAGACTGCGCGCAGCGGCGGCAACTTTACCCTTGCTACTCTTGAGGGCGTCGCAGATGATGTCCTTTTCGTAGGCTTCCACCATACGCTTCAAGTTGCCGTTCACGGGAGTGCCGCTGGTTTCGGCGGTCTGCAGCGTGGTCGGGAAATGGTGCGGGTAGATGACGTCTTCATCGGCAACGAGGACGGCACGCTCGATGCCGTTCTCGAGTTCACGGACATTTCCGGGCCACGGATAACTCATGAGCATGTTGATGGTCGTGCGCGCAAGGCGGCGGACATTTTTGCCCACGATACGGCAGTAATGTTCAACAAAATGGTCCGCCAGAAGCACGATGTCCGTCTTGCGGTTCCTGAGTGGCGGCACGTAAATCGGGAAGATGTGTAGCTGGTAATAGAGGTCCTCGCGGAAGGTTCCTTCTTCGACCATCTGCTGCAGGTTCTTGGTGGTGGCCGCAATCACGCGGACATTCACCTTCTTTGCGATGCGTGCGCCGATGCGCTCCACTTCACCGTTCTGCATCAAGCGCAGAAGTTTCACCTGAAGGTTCGGAGAAAGTTCGCCGACTTCGTCAAGGAACAGCGTGCCGCCTTCGGCCTGTTCTACGCGGCCGGGCGTCTCGGCGAACACGCCGACGAGGGCACCACGCACGCTGCCGAACAGTTCGCGGTCAAGTACCGATTCCGGCATCGAGGCGCAATGGACGCGGACGAACGGGCCCATGTTGCGGTCGGAACGATAATGGATGGCTTCGGCTACGAGCCCCTTGCCCGTACCCACCTCGCCCACGATGAGCGCGGGTAGGGGGCTCTTTGAAACCTGGTCAATCTGCGCGTACACGCGCTGCATCTCGCTGGAACGCCCGATGATGTTGTCGGGCTGGAAACGGTCCTTGAGTTCCAATGTCAAGCGCTCGTTTTCGGCCTTCAGGAGTTCATTTTCTTCGCGGGCTTCGCGACGGAGCTTCACGGCCGCCGCAAGCATCTGCGCGATGATTTCCAGCAGGCGGAGCTTTTCGGGAAGTTCCTCTTCAACCGGATTCTGGACGTCGGCACTGAAAGCGCCAATCACCTGGTGCTCCATAATCACGGGCACGCAGAGAAACGCCTTGTCCTCCGTCTTGCCGCGCCCCGTGCGGTCCAAGAAGTCCGGGTCTTTCGCGACCGAGGGAATGATAATCGGTTTTCCCGTTTCCACGACGCGGCCGGTAATGCCCTCGCCCACCTTGTAGCGGCCCTTGCGCGCCTGGCGGCTGCTCAAGCCTTCCGCAATTTCAATGGAGATTTCGCCGGTATGGCGGTTGTACAGCGTAAGCGTCGCATGTTCCACGTCCATCGTTGATTCCACCACTTCCAGAATCGGGTGCGCGACGCTCTCGAAATCGAGCGTCTGGTTCAGGATAGAACTGATCTTGTAGAGCAGCTCCAGTTCCTGGATTTTAGATTGAGACGTGGGCATAGGAAAAATATACTACGGAACAATCCTTCTTACAACAGGAATTTTCCTGAGGCACCATGTAAATGCAATAATCACCGGAATCATCACAAGCGGAGCGCCCAGGCGATACACGAGCGAGTTTCTGTCGATTTCGGGAACCCTTGTCGCGGCATCGAGCAAGATAAACTGCAAGAGGTATATCTCGAAGGCGTACCGTCCAAGGACCTTGACAAAATTTGCAAGACGTTCCTGTTCCATCACCCAACGACCGGCATCCTTCAAGAAAACGAATACGCTTGTCGCATACAGCACCGACGGAACATTTTCGTATCCCTTGAACGTCCCGACAACATAGCCCGCTTTATGCGACAAATGATAAGTACCGACAACATGCAACGCAAGGCCAATCAAACCCGCGGTATGGATTAGCGCCTTGTGCCACCTTTTGAATTCATAGTTGTGCAACAACCATCCCAACAGCGGCCATATCAAAAATCCGGCCAATGCAGAAACGCTGAACATAACGTTCAAATCTGAATTGAAAACTTTTTTCAAGAAGGGAAGAAAGATATTGAATACAAAAGCCGCAATGACCAGGTAGGAGAACACAAGCCTCCTCTTGCTTTTTTCTACGGCCGCATAGAGAGGCATACACAGGTACAAAATGAACAAAGAATAAAAGAACCAGTAGATGCTGACGAAACCGTTGCCCGTTAGCCCCTGGTACACCGACTTGATCGAGATATTCGACCACAAGCGTTTTCCGGTATAAAGATCTATCGCCAGCGCGACCAGGCTCCAGACCAAGAAAGGCAACATAGTCTTCATGAAACGCCTTGCAAAGAAACGTTTCATAGAATACCTGTCAAAAAAATCCATAAGCGTAATCCCGCTGACCATAAAGAACAGCGGGACCGCAAAATAGAATACGCATTCAATGATATTTGCCGAGAACCAATAATCTTCTTTCCCGGAATAAAACCAGAAGCAGTTGTTCGTATGCAGAGTCAACACCGCGAATGCGGATACCACGATAACGAACGTGATATAGTCAGTCGACTTCCGCGCTTCCACGAGACTACTTAAGAGCTTCCTGCACCAGGGCAGATGCGCGTTTGGCGTCGAAGCGGCCCTTGACCTTCGGGGAGAGTTCCTTCATGACCTTGCCCATGTCCTTGGGGCTAGAGGCTCCGGTCGCGGCCTTGATTTCTGCAATGAGCGCCTTGACTTCGTCTTCGGTCATCTCGGCGGGCATGTACTTGCGGTACAGGGCGATGGTCGCTTCTTCGGCAGGAATCTTGTCCATGAAGCCACCCTTCGTGAGGATGTCGATTGCTTCCTGCTTCTGTTTCACGCTACGGGCAAGAACGTCGACGCACATTTCGTCGGTGATCGTCTCTTCGATCTGGGCCGGAGTGGCACCGTTCTTCATGGCTTCGTTCTTGATGTCGGAATGGAGGGTACGGAGCGTTCCGAGAGTCTCGGAATCGTGCGCCTTCATGGCGGCCTTGATGTCGTCTTTAATCTTAGTCAGCAATGCACTGCTCATGTTTTACCCCTGGCGGATTACGCCCCGCTCCCGGCAATAAGGTTTAAACTCTAAAAACACGCAACGAGCCACCGGTCATAGACCGACGACTCATTACAACACAAGGCTAGAAACGATGTCCTAGAAAGCCTTGGCGATTCCACTACGGCAAACTGGCACAGCCAGTCGACGACTAGTAGAGACGCTTGCGGTTCTGGTCAGCGATTTCCTTCAGGCGCTTGCGACGGGCAGCAGTTTCGATGCGCTTCTTTTCTTCAGAAGGCTTTTCGAAGCGCTGACGCTTCTTGACATCGGAAATGATGCCGTTCTTTTCGCAAGACTTGGTGAAACGCTTGAGAGCGCGTTCGAAAGGTTCGTTGGACTTAACAATTACGCCGATCACGATTATCCTTTGGTTAAATTAGAAATTCGTTTTTGGATAGCCAAATATATCTAATTGTACGAATTTCGTCAAGGGTATAAAAAAACGTCCGTTTTTAAGCATTTTTTTTACATTTTTTTCATCATAACTTGCGGATTATCAAAGACTTATGTATATTTTTTATTGAAAAAGTTTAAGTCCTCGGTTTTTTCAAAAAAATTGGAGAATTGGATGAAAAAGTCAATCATTTCGCTCGCTGCCATCGCACTTGCCGGCTCCATGCTAGTCGCATGCAATGACGAAGAAGAACTCGTTCCGCAGATGCAACCGGCCAAGCCGGCCGCCCAGGCACCCGCCCCCAAGGCCGAGGAACAGCCGAAGGCCGAAGAACCGGAACTCGTGCCCCTCCAGTCCCTCTCCGCAAACACCAAGGCTGACGAAGCAGCCGAAGACGCCCAGAAAAAGGCTCCCGCACCGACCGGCAGCGTGCAGCAGCTTGACAAGGGCGACTTTGTCATCCAGGTCAGCATCCAGTCTTCCAAGAAGGCCGCCGATGGCATCGTGAAGAAGCTCGCCGAAAGCAACGTGAAGGCTTACATCGCCGAAGTGGAAAACCCGGGCGAACTCGAAGGTACCTACTACCGCATCCGCGTCGGCTATTTCGAATCGAGCGCCAACGCCCAGGAATACGGCAAGCAGGTTCTTTCTCCGCTCAACTACGCCTGGTGGGTGGACATGAGCAAGAACGACGACGTAGGCAACCCCGGCGGAGATGAAGATTACTCCAACTACTCCAACAATTCCTATTCCGAGCCGACTCCCGCACCGGAACCGGAACCCGCTCCCGCACCTGAGCCTGAACCGGCACCCGCACCGGCACCGGAACCTGCTCCCGCACCCGAGCCCGCACCGGCTCCTGCCCCGGCACCGGAACCCGCTCCCGCACCCGAGCCCGCACCGACTCCTGCCCCGGCACCGGAACCCGCTCCTGCATCCGAGCCCGCCCAACAGGCTCCCGCAGCCCCGGCACCGGCCGACAACTTCGACGACTGGGAATAACAAGAGAATTTGTTCTAAATTTCGGGAAACACCGGCTCTGTCGGTGTTTCTTTTTTTACGGACGTTTCATTTTCTAAATTTGGCAATATGCCTACAAAGAAACCCAAAGTTTTTGTCGTTCATCTTGGATGTGCCAAGAACCAGGTCGATGCAGAAAACCTGGTCGGAGAAATGCTGCATGCCGGTTTTGCGACTTGCGATACGGCAGCCAAAGCGGATTACATCCTAGTGAACACCTGCGGTTTTATTGAAGCCGCCAAGGAAGAATCCATCAACGCGATTCTCGCACAAATTAACGGTAAAAAGCCGAAGCAGAAACTGATTGTATCGGGATGCCTTTCGGGCCGCTACGGCGACGAACTCATCAAAGAACTCCCCGAAGTCGATTACTGGGTCGGCACCTACAGGCCGGGCGAACTTTTGAAGAAGATGGGCCTCGTGGCACCGCAAACTTGCGATGCAGAGAACTTGCCGCGCATGAACCTGGGCGGATTCAAGCACCATGCCTACCTGAAGATTGCCGAAGGCTGCAACCGCCGCTGCGCCTACTGCGCCATCCCGCTTATCCGCGGCAAGCAGGTTTCCCGCAGTATCGAAGACATTGTTGCCGAAGCCAAGGAACTCGAAGCACAGGGCGTCCAGGAAATCACGCTCATCGCACAAGACACGACTTACTTCGGTCGCGAAAAGGGCAAGAAGGGCGGCACGCTCGCCCAACTTTTACGCGCCATTCTCGACAACACGAACATTCCGTGGATCCGTACGCTCTACTGGTACCCGATGTTCGTGGACGACGAACTATTGGACCTGATGGCAAGCGAACCGCGCCTGGTGAAGTACGTAGACATGCCGATCCAGCACGCAAGCGACAACATGCTCAAGAACATGAAGCGTAACTACCGCAAGAAGGAACTCGTGGACATTCTGCACAAGATCCGCGAGCGCATTCCGGGCGTTACGCTGCGTACCACGGTACTTGTGGGTTTCCCCGGCGAAACCCACGAAGACTTTGAAGAACTGATGGAACTTTTGGAAGACATCAAGTTCGATCACCTGGGCGGATTCGTGTTCAGCCCCGAAGAAGGCACGCCCGTGATGGAAATGGACTTGCCCGCGGTCGACGAGAGCGAGGCCCGCGCAAGGCTCGATGCCGTCACCGACCTGCAGGAAGAACTTGATGCCGAACACGCCGAGGCAATGATCGGAAAGACCGTCCGTGTTATTATCGACCAGGTTGCCGAAGAAAGCGAATACCATTTCTACGGACGCACCGAAGGCAACTCCATGGAGAACGACGACATCGTGAAGGTGCTCGAGGGCGACGCCGACGTGGGCGAGTTCCGCGATGCGCTGGTGGTGGACGCCGAGCCGCACGAACTGATTGTGAAGCTGGTGTAATTTACTATCTTTGCACCACACGCCCTTGTAGCTCAGTTGGATAGAGTGTCAGCCTCCGAAGTTGAAGGTCATGCGTTCGAATCGCATCAAGGGTATGAATAAAAGGACACCCCAAAAGGGATGTCCTTTTATTTATTCTTAATTTCGATGAGAACGGAACGTTCGACTGCCCGCAAGGCGAGAGTCGCAGCCGAGCTTGCACGGCTATGACCGAGCCGAAGGGCAGGCCCTCAAACCGAAGGTTTGGGGGCAATCGCATCAAGGGTATAAAAGAAAGGCCGGCTTTAAGCCGACCTTTTTCTCTTGAAAAGTCGTTTTAGCGACCTTCGCGTTCCCTAGCCTTTTCACGTTCACGGCGACGCTTTTCGGTGTCATCCGGGAAGAGTTCCGGCAGGGCATAGCCAATCGCAATACCGAACACGATGCCAGTCTTGCTCATACCGTCCTTATTCACGACCTTGGAACCCCATTCACCATTCCACATGCCTTCGATTTCCTTCTTGCGGAAGCTCGGGTTATCTGTGCTTTCGTCACCCGTATTCGGGGTCTTGGCAAGCTTCGGAGCGTAGTACATACCGATGGAGAACTGCAGGTAGTACCATTCGTTGGTCAGGTAGGTAATGAGAGCGTCAAACTGGAAGCCGTTCACCTTGATCAAAGCACGTACGTTGTCTTCCGGCTTGATGTCGTGGTCGAAATAAACCGTACCGTAGGAAACAGACAGGCCCAAGTGCAGCGGGTTCTTGGGGAAGAGATAATAGTTAATACCCGCTTTCCAGCCCGTGCCACCTTCGAGTTCCCATTCGTCGAAGTCATTGTCGGTACCCTTGGGAAGGAAGCCGTAGGAACCAAAAAGGGCGAAGTGGAAAGGCAAGATATATTCGAGACCAGCACCGATGCCCATGCCCATACCGGTTTCACCCATGATCGGGTAACGGGAGCCCATACCGATCTGGAAAATCAGACGGTTACGGAGCCAGTCACGGCGGCGTTCGGAGTTAGCGTATTCATCGAGACGCTGTTCTTCTTCAAACTTCTTGCGTTCGGCCATCTCGCGGCGCTGGGCGGCAGACATACCGGCATCGGAGAAATCTTCTTCTTCGTCTTCGGAAGAGGCCATCGCAGCGTGCGAACCGCCACCATCGGACGCCGAAACAAAACCATCATCGTCATCCTCTTGTTCAGAAGATGCGGCGGCAGGAGCGGATACGAAGCCTTCGTCATCGTCATCAAAGTCATCCTGAGCCCAGGACATGAAGGCGGTCAAACTCAAAGCCAAAAGTACTTTCTTAAACATTAAAAGCCTCAGATTATATAATCGCATTTGCGAATATAACTTTTAAGCGGACGTTTTGCAAAAAACAAAATGTAAAAAAAGCAAAAAACACTCCCATTTAAGATTTTTTGTAAGCAAAAGTCCACAAAACTCCCGTTATTTTGCCTCCAGCAATTTTGCCTTGATGCTCCCGAGCGCAATTTCGCACTCCATGAGCACCGGAATCCGGCGGTCGTCGTCGGTCAACCAAATGAAAATCCGTCCCTTGGAAACGAAAATTCCATCTCCGTCGAGCACAGGCTCCACCTTGATACACGGAACCTTTCCAAGTACACTTTCGACCGTTTCCTTGCCATGGACCAGCACCTTAAGCTCATAGCGCTTCTTGCCGCTCACCGCCGAAAAACGGCTCGTATCGCCGACCGTGAGGGGCATCGTGCGCACGTAGTAGAACGCCGACATGATGCTGTGCTCCATGCCCTGGATGGCGACCGCAGTATCGGCGGAGCGCTTGGTCTTGCGGGTTTTCATGTCGGTAAAGACCGTATCCGAGAGCCATGCCTTTTCGCCCTTACGGTCGAAACGGATAACAGAGGTGTTGTGGAACGTGCCCTCGTGCAGGCGCTTGCGGAAGACTTCGGTCATGAGTCCCTTGTTACGCACGCGGGTGTACACCGTATCGTTTACCGGGTAGATTCGATTTATGGTCTTGTTGCCCGTCGCATGCGTCAAGAACTCCGTCTTGCCGCCAGCAATCGGCTTGACCTCGAGAGTCGCAGTACCTGCCGTAATGAACCCCCAACCAAGGCTGAAGGTCAGCTTTTCGCCCTTCATCCAGGGGGCGTTCACCTCGGGAAGGTTAGGTTCGCCGGCATAGGCGAAAGACAGCGCAAAGAGCAGCGCTGCGGTTAGACGAGAGACGAGAGAGGAAGGACGAGAGAGCATGAGTGTGTTCGGAGTTCAGAATTCAGAGTTCGGAATTAAAATAGTCGCGGCAAAGCCGCCTATTTTTACAATTCCGAATTCCGAAATCCGAATTCATAATTTTTGCAGGCTTACCCTTCGATATCGCCGAGGCTCTTGCGGTAAGCAAGGAGCTTCTCGCGGACAGCCGGATCTGCGATGGCGACGATGTGGGCGGCGAGGTAACCGGCATTCTTGCCGTTGCCGATGCCGACCGTGGCCACCGGGATTCCCGGGGGCATCTGCACGATAGAGTGCAGGGCATCGACGCCGTTGAGCGGGCCGCCGGCGCAGGGCAGACCGATAACGGGAAGGATGGTGTGCCCTGCGAGCACGCCCGGGAGGGCTGCAGCGAGGCCTGCGACACCGATGAGGACCTGGAGGCCTCGCCCGGCGGCTTCGCGAGCATACTTCGCGGTGGCGTTCGGGGTGCGGTGAGCGGAGAGAATGTTGAATTCCCACACGATGCCGAAGCTGTCGAGCACGGCGGTGATTTTATCTACAGTTTCCTGGTCGGACTTGCTACCCGCAACGATACCAACCTTTGCATTCGGAACTTCATTAATCTGCATTTTTAAGTTTCCTTATTTTGCGAGTCTTGCAAGGCCCTTCTTACCGATGTCCTTGCGATAGAACTTGCCTTCGAACTGCACCTTTTCGCAGGCGGCGTAAGCGATGTTCAAGGCTTCCTGGAGCGTTGCACCGTGACCAACCACGCCGAACACGCGGCCACCGTTGGTCACCAGCTTGCCGTCGACCATCTTGGTACCGGCATGGAGCACCTGTGCGCCGTTCTTTTCGGCTTCTTCGATACCTGTAACAACCTTGCCCTTTTCGTAGGAGCCCGGATAGCCAGCGCTAGCAAGCACGACGATTGCGGAGCTGCCCTTCGGAGCCTTCGGGGCACCGAGCTTAGCGAGTTCGCCCTTTTCAGCAGCGTCGAACAAAGCGAGCACGTCGCCGTCATAGAGCGGGAGCACAATCTGGCATTCGGGGTCACCGAGGCGGCAGTTGTATTCCACGACCTTCGGACCCTTGCTCGTGACCATGATGCCCACATAGAGCACGCCCGTGTAGGGCTTGCCTTCGGCGGCCATGCCCTTGAGAGTCGGTTCGATAATCGTCTTTTTCACCTCGTCGAGGAGAGCGTCCGTCACAACCGGAGCCGGGCTGTAAGCGCCCATGCCACCCGTGTTCGGGCCCTTGTCGTCGTCAAAGACGCGCTTGTGGTCCTGGGCAGAAGAGAGAATCACGTAGTCCTTGCCGTCGCAAACCACGAAGATGGAGGCCTCTTCGCCGTCCATGAATTCTTCAATCACGACCGTCTTGCCAGATTCGCCGAACACGGCCTTGTCGCCGAGCATTTCTTCCACGGCATCGTTCGCTTCCTTGTCCGTCATGCAGACGATGGCGCCCTTGCCCGCAGCGAGGCCCGACGCCTTCACCACGATCGGAGCCGGGTGTTCGGCAAGGAACTTCTTGGCGGAGGCGAGATCGGTGAAGGTCTCGAAGGCTGCCGTCGGCACGTTGTACTTCTTCATGATATCCTTGCTGAAGGCCTGGGAGCCTTCGA
>JAEEGH010017349.1_pt1 | contig 15363 bp, 13 predicted proteins | sample 9134181 | NCBI WGS metagenome assembly JAEEGH01 (sample SAMN16246544, study PRJNA631951) | gut metagenome | biome: gut microbiome; feature: rumen; material: DP-attached | host: Bos | place: Iran: Karaj | collected 2018-10 | reverse complement strand
ATTTATTTTGCTTGTCTACCTTGACAGGGGCTGATCACCATCGGTCGATTCGGGATGTTTTCTTTCTATAAGCGTTTTGCCAAAGTGGTGCCGAGAATCATCACCATCTCTTCCAGAAAGCCTTCGATCTGAGGCGTAACGACTTTGCTGCGGTGCAGAACCATCTGAATTGCTTGTTGATGCTTCCACTGCGGTACGTTCAGAATCGCGATCTTTCCGGCGTCTGCAGCGACCTTTACGGTGTAGAGCGGCAGCACGGAAAGAAAATCCCCATGCTCCAGAATACGACAGGCCGTATCGGCGCTTTCCAGCCGGAACACCGGATTACATTCCAAATGATGCTGCGCCAGAACGCGCTCGAACTCCAGACTATAGGGTGCCAGCGTTTCCATCAGAACCAGTTCCTGCTTCGTGACCTCTTCGAGACTGACGCTCTTTTTCTTCACGATTGGGTGATTCGGGTTGGCGACAACGACGATGGGGATGTCGATCTCGTCCCAGATCTGCCACTCGTTGCGGGGAAGCGGATAATTGATGATGCAGGCCGCGTCCAGCTGCCCGGTGCGCAGCCGCTCGATCAGCGTGCTGGTCGTATCCAGCGCGATCTCCAGCCTGACTTTGGGAAACCGCTTGTGGTAGGAGATAAAGGCGTCCTCCAGGAGCAGTTCGGACAGGGAATCCGTCATGCCCAGGCGCACCGTGCCGCCGAGAAAATCCTCCGATTTCAGCATGTTTTCCATTTTGGTCGCGATGGAGCTGAGCTGCTGGGCAGAGGGCAGAAGCTCCTCCCCAAACTGGGTCAGAGATACATGCCGCCCGGTTCGGTTAAACAGAGGGCCCCCGATCTCCTGCTCCAGCTGTTGAATCTGCGCGCTGACATTGGACTGAGAGTAGCCCAGTTCCTTCGCTGCCTGGGTGAAATTACGGAGAGCAGCGACTTTCAGAAAGGTGTTGAGATTTCGGATTTCCACGTCAAGGCACTTCCTTCCCGGTTTCTGCCCTTATCCTACCGGATCCGCCCGGAAATTTCAATCGGTTTTTTTGATCGTTTCCATCAAATCTATTTGTTTTTCTTTTTGATCAATCTGTGCTACTCTGGTACTGCCAAAAAAATAACGCACTTGGCCGAAAAAAACGAGATATAAGGAGAAACGACATGAAAAACACACTGCATACCCAGACCACCGCTGTCCACGGCGGCACCCGCAAAGACGATACCTTCGGTGCCATCAACGAGCCGATCTATATGACATCCAACTACCGCATTCCCACCGACGGCACGCCCGTCGACTGGAGCGGCATCCACAGCAACATCTATCAGCGCAACCGCAACGTCAACCAGATGGTCCTGCAGGAGAAGCTCTGCGCCCTGACCGGTGCCGAGGACGGTGCGGTCTTCGCCAGCGGTGTTGCAGCCCTCGCCGCCGTGTTCACCACCTTCCTGAACTCCGGTGACCACGCCATCGTCTCTGAGGTCTGCTACAGCGCCACCAACCTGCTGTTCCGTGAATATCTCCCCAAAAAGTACAACATCGAGGTCACCCTTCTGGACACCACCGACACCGAGGCCGTCCGCGCTGCTGTCCGCCCCAACACCAAGCTCATTCATGTTGAGACACCGGGCAACCCCACCACCGGCATCAGCGATCTGGACGCCATCGCGGAAATCGCCCACAAGGCCGGCGCGCTCATGAGTGTGGACGCCACCTTTGCCGGTCCCATCTGCATCTACCCGATCAAGCACGGCGCCGATCTGGAGATCCACAGCATGACCAAGTACATCAACGGTCACGGCGATTCTCTGGGCGGCTGCGTCCTTGGCCGCACCGAACTCATCGATCAGGTGAAGGAGCTCGCCATGGTCAACTACGGCGGCATTCTCAGCCCCTTCAATGCCTGGCTGGTCGCCCGTGGTCTGGTCACCGCTCCCCTGCGCATGAAGCAGCACAGCGAGGTCGCCATGGCGGTCGCCCGCTTCCTGGAGAGCTGCCCCGCCGTCCGCTTTGTCTGGTATCCCGGGCTGGAGAGCCACCCGCAGCATGACCGCGCCGTGAAGTATATGAACGGACAGTACTCCGGCATGATCTCCTTTGACATCAAGGGCGACGAAAAGGCCCATGAGAAGTTCCTCGACTCCCTGAAGCTGGTCACCCACGCGGTTTCTCTGGGCGATGTCGAGAGCCTGATCGTCTATTACGACAAGAACAGCGACAAGCTGCCGCATTATCCCGCCATCTACCACGAGGGTTTCTTCCGCTTCAGCATCGGTCTGGAGGACGCGGAGGATGTGATCGCCGATCTCCAGCAGGCCATGGAAAAAGCCGGCGTGCTCTGATCTCCATACGACAGAGATTATGGTTATAAGGAGATCATGATCATATGAAAAAGAAAGGTTCTCTTGATTTTCTGTTTATCGGTCTTGCTTACTTCGCCTGCTACTTTGGTGCAGGGAACCTGGTCTTCCCTCCTAAACTGGGCCTGCAAAGCGGTGCCAGCTGGCTCGGTGGGGCCATCGGTCTTGCAATCTCTGGTATTATTCTCCCTCTTCTTGCGCTGGTCATCATCAGCTATCGCGGCGGTGATGTGGAATCTCTCACCAAGCGGATACATCCGAAGCTGCACATCGCTATGCTTGTGGTTCTGATGTGCATCTGTATGTTCATTTCTATTCCGAGGACAGCGGCTGTGGCAACAGAACTTGGTGTTAGTGGCATCTTTGGCACTGTTCCGTATGTTCCGGTGGTAATTGCTTATTTTGTCATTTGTTTTTTAATCGGCAGGCGGAAAGAAAGCGTTCTCGATAAGATCGGAAAATATTTGACCCCGCTCATGGTGATCATTCTCTTCGTTGTTGTCATCAAAGGTATTGTTTCTCCTTTAGGTACAGCTGGAGCACCTACGGTTGCCAATCCCACCATCAATGCAGTTCTCACCGGCTATCAAACCGGAGACGTGCTTGTTTCTGTTTTGATGGCAGCTGTTTTCATTGGCACAGTACATGATCATGGCTACAAGAAAGGAAAAGAAGAAACTCGCATTGTCATTAAAGCAAGCATTGTCGCATTTATCTGCCTTTTCGTCATTTACGGGGGCCTACTGTTTATCGGTGCTACTGTCAACACAGAATATGATCAGAGCATCGGAAATGCGGATCTTCTCGTGGAGCTGATTCGCCGTCTTGGCGGACAGGTTGCCATGTCTGCTTTCGGTGTTGCAGTCATTCTGGCCTGCCTTACCACCGCGATCGGACAACTGACCTCTGTTGCGGATTTCTATGAAAGCACCGCGCTGCTCAAAGGCAAGGTCTCCTACCAAGTCCTCTTTATCATTGCTGCTTGTGTCTCCGCTGCTGTTGCAACACTCGGGCTCGATAAAATCATTGCACTTGCAGCCCCGATTTTCAGTCTCGCCTATGCCCCGTGCCTCGTTCTCATGCTCCTTGGCATTTTTCAGGATATCATTCCCAACGATGGCGGCTTCAAAGGCGCCATGCTGCTCACCATTATCGAGGCCTTTTTCGAAATGCTGCAGGCATATATCAATTCCCCGGGTTTGGGCACGATCCTCAGCAAACTTCCTTTTTACAGTCAGGGCTTTGGATGGGTTATCCCTGCTCTGGTTGGCATGATTGCCGGTATTATCATTTTTCCTCTTGCAGGTGGAGAAAGCCTTCCGAAGGAAAAAACCAGTGAAAAATAAGCAACCCCCATTTTCTCTGATAATCATCAATACCAAAAGATTACTGTAAAGAAAGTAGAGGATTCATAGATGTGTACACAAGTATTTCCAGAGTTTGCAAATCTTGACAGAAAATATGCCCCTGATGAGGATTTCCCTTCTTGGGACGGATTTGAAGTAGTCGTTGATGGCGAACGTGTTATGGGCTATACCATGGCAGCGGGTGGGCCGAAGAACATCAAACATCCTGCGGTTATCCTGCTGCACGGTTTCCCGGGGCACACACAAAACACAGACATCTCTGCTGCTTTGATGCGCTGTGGTATCACGACCATTAATCCGCATTACCGTGGCTGTTGGGGATCTGATGGCAATTACCGCTTCACCGGCAATATCGAAGATGCCATTGCAGTTGCAGAAAAAGTCCGTTCTGCTGAGTTTGCAGAACACTATCACATTGATACAGATAATATTTTTTTCGTTGGTCACAGCATCGGCGGTTTTACCACCATTAACACCATGAGCCAGGTTCCCTGGATCAAAGGTGGTGTCTGTATCGCACCTTACGATATGGCCTATTATTGGGAACGCAGTGAGATGGAGCCTGTTCACTGGCTTCTGAGCACAAGTGATCACCTGCATGTTTCTTCTCCCTCTGCCCTTTATGAAAATGCAAGAGAGAGCTGGCGTGATGTGCTCTTTGCCTCCTGCCGGGAAAAGTTAATGGGTCGGAATCTGTATTTTATCGGTGGTGCGAACGATACAATTGCTCCGCCCAAGAAAATGATCGAACCTCTGTACCATTTTCTGAAAAAGCACAACAGCACCGGCGTTGTCGAGTATGATCTGTTGGAGACAGATCACGACTTTATGGATTATCGCATTGAAATATCTGCTAAAATTGCCAATTGGATTGCAAAAATGGTTCTGTAAGTGAGGAAGGTTTGTATGAAAAACATCGAAACTGAGTGCGCCCCGGCCGCTATCGGCCCCTATTCTCAGGCTTATACCGCCAACGGTTTTCTGTTCACCTCCGGCCAGGTTGCCCTGCTGCCCGGCAGCGGTGAGATTGCCGGTACGACGATTGAAGAACAGGCGGAACAGTGCTGCAAGAACATCGCCGCCATTCTGGAGGCGGCGGGTACGGACTTTACCAAGGTCATCAAGACTACTTGCTTTCTGGCAGACATGAAGGATTTTTCCGCCTTCAATGCCGTCTACGCCAAGTATTTCACCAGTAAGCCCGCGCGCTCCTGCGTCGCAGTAAAAGAACTGCCCAAGCAGCTTCTGTGCGAGATCGAAGCGATTGCCGTTACCGAATAAACAGAAAGGATAGAAGTACGATGCTCACCAAGAAAACGATGGACGGCAACGAAGCCGCCGCCTTTGCAAGCTATGCCTTTACCGAGGTCTCCACGATTTATCCTATCACGCCGTCCAGCCCCATGGCCGACCATGTGGACGACTGGGCAGCCCACGGAAAAAAGAATCTGTTCGGTCAGCCGGTGCAGTTGGTTGAACTTCAGAGTGAAGCAGGCGCCTGCGGCGCTATGCACGGCGCACTGGAGACCGGCTCGCTTGCGACCACCTTTACCGCCTCACAGGGGCTGATGCTGATGATCCCGCCCATGTTCCGCATTGCCGGTTCCATGCTCCCCGGTGTGATGCACGTCTCGGCCCGCACCGTCGGTACCCACTCCATCTCCATTTTCGGCGATCATTCCGATGCCATGGCATGTCGCCAGACCGGTTTTGCCATGCTGGCCTCCGCCAGCGTGCAGGAGTGTATGGATCTCTCTGCTGTTGCGCATTTGAGCGCAATCAAGGGTTCCATTCCCTTCATGCACTTCTTTGACGGCTTCCGCACCAGCCACGAGATTCAGAAGATCGACGTGCTGGACTATGAGGATCTGCGCAAGCTGCTGGATTGGGATATGGTGAAAAAGTTCAAGGATCACGCCCTGAACTCCGAGCATCCCACCATTCGCTCCACCCTGCAGAATCCCGACACCTTCTTCCAGTCCCGCGAGGCCTGCAACACGGCCTATGACGCGCTGCCTGAGATCGTCCAGGAAAAGATGGACGCGATCAACGCCCTGACCGGTCGGGACTACAAGCTCTTCAATTACTACGGCGCACCCGACGCTGAGCGCGTCATCATCGCCATGGGTTCCGCCTGCGAGACCATGCAGGAGGTCGTGGATTATCTGACCGCACAGGGCGAAAAGGTCGGCATGGTGCAGGTACATCTGTATCGTCCGTTCTCCGCAAAGCACCTGATTGCCGCCATACCCGAATCCGCGAAAATCATTACGGTCCTCGACCGCACCAAGGAGCCTGGTGCTGCGGGCGAGCCGCTGTTTGAGGATGTCTGCACTGCGTTGTCTACCAACGGCATCCATACCCCCGTCCTGGGCGGACGCTATGGCCTGAGCTCCAAGGATACCATTCCCGCGCACATTAAGGCTGTGTTCGACAACATGGCGGGAGAGAAGAAGAACCACTTTACCGTCGGCATCAACGACGACGTGACCCATACCTCTCTGCCCGTAGGCGAGAACATCGTAACCGCCGGAAAGTCCATCATCTCCTGCAAGTTCTGGGGCCTTGGCTCCGATGGCACGGTCGGCGCGAACAAGAACTCCATCAAGATCATCGGCGACAACACCGACCAGTACGCCCAGGCCTACTTTGAGTATGACTCCAAGAAATCCGGCGGCGTGACGAAGAGCCACTTGCGCTTCGGCCATGAACCGATCCGTTCCGCTTATTATGTCACGATGGCCGACTTCGTGGCCTGCCACAAGCAGAGCTACATGAAGAACTTCGACATTGTTTCGGAGATCAAAGAAGGCGGCACCTTCCTCCTGAACACGGTATGGAACGCGGAAGAGCTAGAAGCGCATCTGCCCAATCGGGCCAAACGGATCATTGCCCAGCGGCATATCAATTTCTACACCATCAACGCCACTGCCATCGCGGCCGAAATCGGTCTCGGCAACCGCACAAACACCGTGCTGCAGTCCGCGTTCTTCAAGCTCTCCGGCGTGCTTCCGATTGACGAGGCGGTGGACTATATGAAGCAGGCCATCGTCAAGACCTACTCCAAGAAAGGCGAGAAGATCGTCAACATGAACTGCGCTGCGGTCGATGCGGGCCTCAACCATGTGGTAAAGATCGATGTGCCTGACGCATGGGCGCAGCTCCAGGATCAGGAGGAAGACATTGATCCCAGCCTGCCCGCTTATATCCGGGATATCCAGATCCCCGTAAACAATCAGATGGGCGACCGAATCCCCGTCAGCAAGTTCATGCCCTACGCAGACGGCGTGAGCCCTGTGGAAACCTCCAAGTACGAGCGCCGCGGCATCGCCACGAACGTCCCCGTTTGGGTCGCAGAAAACTGCATCGGCTGCAATATGTGCTCTCTGGTCTGCCCCCACGCCGCCATCCGTCCGTTCCTTGTCACCGAGGAGGAGAAGGCAAACGCGCCTCAAGGTCTGGAGACCAAGACACTCAAGGGCAAGGGCTTCGAGAACGTCACCATGCGCATCCAGGTCGACCCGATTGACTGCCAGGGCTGCGGCAGCTGTGTCAACGCCTGTCTGGCAAAGGAAAAAGCGCTGGTCATGAAGCCGCTGGAAAGCCAGATGCACGAGCAGCCCAACTGGGATTATCTGGTCTCCCTGCCGGTTAAGGCCAATCCGATGGACAAGTTCTCCGTCCGCGGCAGCCAGTTCCAGCGTCCGCTGTATGAGTTCAACGGTGCCTGTGCCGGCTGCGGAGAAGCTCCGTACATGAAGCTGATGACTCAGCTCTTCGGGGAGCGGATGTATATTGCCGATGCTACCGGCTGCACCTATGTGGTCGGCTCTTCGGCGCCAACCTTTCCCTATGCAAAAACCGCCTGCGGCTACGGCCCGGCGCCGTCCAACTCTCTGTTTGAAAACAACGCCGAATATTCCCTGGGTATGTGCCTGTCCGTGGAGCAGATGCGCCGCCAGGCAAAGGCTCACGCCGAGGCCGCGGTCGCAAACACCGGCGACGAGGCCCTGAAGGCCGCCCTGCGTGAGTGGCTTGAAAAGGGCGATGATCCCGAGACCACCCGCGAGGTATCCGAAAAGCTGAAGTCCGCTCTGGCTTGTACCAAAGACGTCTCTGCCGACGTTCGCTTCCTGCAGGATCGCACCGACGCGCTGGTCAAGAAGAGTATGTGGATGTATGGCGGCGACGGTTGGGCTTACGACATTGGCTACGGCGGCCTGGATCACGTCCTCGCCTCCGGCATTGATGTGAACATCGTTGTGGTGGATACCGAGGTCTATTCCAACACCGGCGGCCAGGCCTCCAAGGCCACGCCCATCGGCGCGGTGGCGCAGTTTGCCAACGCCGGCAAGGCCACGGCCAAGAAGGATCTGGGGCGCATCGCCATGGCCTATGGCAATGTGTATGTGGCCCAGGTAGCTATGGGCGCGAATCCCTCCCAGCTGATCACAGCACTCAAGGAGGCCGAGAAGCATCACGGCCCGTCCCTGATCATTGCCTACGCTCCCTGCATCAACCACGGCCTTGTCAACGGCATGGGCAAGGTACAGAACGAGCAGAAGCTGGCCGTTGACTGCGGCTACTGGCCGCTCTGGCGCTACATCCCCGAAAACAGAGAGATCGGCAAAAATCCCTTTGTTCTGGACAGCAAGGAACCCAACGGCAAGCTGCGGGAGTTCATGATGGGCGAGGTTCGTTTCTCCTCTCTGACCCGCACCTTCCCCGAACGCGCCGAGATTCTCTTCCAGGAAGCCGAAACATTCACAGCCAGGCGCTATGAGGAATACAAAGCGCTGGCAAAGTAATCCTGCGTGTCTCCATCTCCATATATCTCCATAGCTCGAAAGTACCTCCCAGTCGTGGGAGGTACTTTTGATCGAGATTCCAGATGAGGTGTTCTATGAATGAAATTTATTTGACCGGGCATCGAAATCCCGATACCGATGCGATTGTTGCGGCAATGGCTTATGCGAATTTGCGGCAGTCTCTGGGAGTGATCAGCCCCTGTCAAGGTAGACAAGCAAAATAAATAAAAGAGAGATTCACGGCACTGCGGTGCCGTGGGACCCGCAGATTCTGTATCGCTACTGCGTATCAATACAGAATTTGCGGGTTTCATTATGCCGCATATTTGGCTTTGTATTGTTGAATTCTCTTGTTTTCGGCGATGGGAAATTGCTCTGGGGAATCAGAAGCGAGGGCAATTGTACGTACTTCCATAGGTGTTCTGGTGTTAAATCGTTCCTGAAATCGATCGTAGTTGTAGAAGTGGATGTACTTGTCAATAGCTGCTCGGAGCTCTACCTCGGTGCTGAATTTGGCCAGATAGTACATCTCCGCTTTCAAAATGCCCCAGAATCCTTCAGTAGGGCAGTTGTCAATGCAATGACCAACTCGTGACATGGATTGCTCCATTGCCTGCTGCGAAAGCTTGAACTGGAAAACTTTGCTGGTGTATTGGAATCCTCGGTCGCTGTGAAAAAGCGGGTGCGCATCCGGATTGGCTAGGATTGCCTGCTCAAAGGTGTCGAACACCAGCTTGTTGTCATTCTTCGTGCTCACCACATAGGCGACAATAGATCTGTCATAGAGATCCAGAATAGCGCTGAGATAAAGCTTGTGGACAGCCGGGCCTTCATACCATTTGAATTCTGTAACATCGGTAGCCCATTTCTGGTTTGGCCGTTCTGCATTGAAATCCCTGCTCAACTTGTTCTCTGCTGTGGCCTCCGGCGTCGAATCCGCATATTTTTTCTTCTTTCGCCGGATCACGGAGTGAATCTTGAGCTCCTTCATAATACGGTGAATACGATTGCGACTGTAGTTGGTACTGTTGAGACGGTTGATCCAGTCCGTCATCCTGCGGTACCCAAGAATATGATTGAATCGATCATCATATTCGCGAATCAACTGAGCGATGGTCTCGTTCTCTTTTTCGCCTTCAGGGATATCCCTCGCCAGCCATTTGTAATATGCTGCCCTTGTAACCCCAAGTTGCCTGCACATCCAGTTGATGCTCCAATGTCGTTCCGTATAGAAATGCTGAATTGCCAGATATTTCGAGGAGTATTTCAGCCTGCCAAGCTTCACCTCCCTTCGAATTCCTTCACTTTTTTTAGCAGTTCTACCAGCATATCCCTTTCTTCGAGTTGCCGCTTCAGGCGTAGATTCTCCCTGCGTAAAAGCTCGAGTTCATCCACTTCTTCATCAGTCTTATGATGTCCTCGCCGGTCAGTAAGGCCAGCCTCGCCATCAGCAACATATTTCTTTACCCAGGTGTATACCTGACTGTAGGACACGTCATACAATGCAGCGGTATTCTTGTAATCCCTTCCATGGGAAATGCAGTATTCAACGATCTCCTTGCGTTCTTCCAGTGTTGTTTTCCTTTTTGCGTCTGCCATATAGACCTCCCGTTTCGGATCATAGTCCTTGAGTTCCATATTGGCATTATACTTCTTTATCCATCTTTGGAGAACACTTCTGCTTGAAATATTGTATTTTGAAATGATGGCATCTACACTGCCCTCGCCTCGAAGTACTGCCTCAACACAATGAATCTTGAATTCTTTGCTATATTTCTTATTTCCTTCCGTCTCTGCAAATGCTGCTGTTCCTAGTTCTCTGTACTTATAAATCCAGTTTCTAAGTGTCTTATACCCAATACCGTATGCCCTTGCAATACTTTTACAGGATCCTTTTCCAGAGAGATACTCTTCTACTCTTGCTATCATCCATTCCGGCGTGTGCTTCCTCTTAGACATAAAAATCCTCCCGAAGTAGATTTTGGGTATATCCCTTGTCTACTTCAGGAGGATCATATCATATCACAGATGAAGCCCTTTTTATTCTGAAAGTCAATACTCATATCTTACGCCTTTTCATTCACGTGATCATCAATCGAGAAGATGACCCACTCGGCAATATTTGTTGCGTGGTCTCCGATTCGTTCCAGATATTTGTTCACCATCAGAAGATCAGCCGCATGCTCTGCGTAATCAGCATTGTTCCGCATGACCTCAATCAGATCTGTTTTCACCTTCACAAACAGTTCATCAACAATATCATCATGCTCAATCACTTCCTGTGCTTTCTTCATATCCCTTTCCACGTAGGCCTGAACTGCCTGCATCAGCATCATGACAGTTTCGGCAGACATCTTTTTGATATGCTCTACATTCAAAAGATAGGGACTGTCAGCCATCATAATGGTCAATTCTGCGATATCTGCCGCCTGGTCGCCGATTCGTTCCATATCGGTCACCATCTTCATGGCCGCAGTGATCGTTCTTAAGTCTCTTGCAACCGGCTGCTGCTGGATCAGTAGTTGAAAGCAGATGTTTTCAATCTTCTTCTGCTCCTGATCAACCAGCTCATCGTCCTTCATGATCTGCTTTGCCTTATCTATATTCTGGCTGAAAAAAGCTTCAATGGTATCCTGAATCGCTTTCTGGATCATGTTGCCCATCAGGATCATTTCATTGTTCAGCTGCCTCAGCTGCTCATCAAACTTCAATCTCATGTATTATATCTCCTTTAGCCGAATCTTCCTGTGATATAATCTTCTGTTCGTTTATCCTGCGGATAAGAGAAAATCTGTTTTGTGTCCCCGAATTCAATGAGTTCTCCCAGCAGGAAAAACGCCGTATCATCTGCAACACGCACCGCCTGCTGCATGTTATGGGTCACGATCACTACAGTGTATTTCTTTTTCAATTCCTCCATAAGATCCTCGATCTTGGATGTTGAGATTGGATCCAGTGCGGAGGTCGGCTCATCCATCAGCAGTACTTCCGGCTGAACAGCCAATGCTCTTGCAATGCAGATTCGCTGCTGCTGGCCTCCAGACAATCCAAGCGCAGATTTTTTAAGTCGATCTTTCACCTCATCAAAAATTGCGGCACCTCGCAGACTTTCTTCTACGATCTGATCCAGTTTTCTTTTATCTCGGATTCCATGCACGCGCGGACCGTAAGCGACATTATCATAAATGCTCATTGGGAAAGGGTTTGGCTGCTGAAATACCATACCGATCTTTTTTCTCAGTATCGTGGTATCAACGCCGGGACCATAAATATTCTCTCCATCAAGAAGCACTGTTCCTTCAATTCGCACATTATCAACAAGGTCATTCATTCTGTTCAAGGTCTTGAGAAAGGTAGACTTACCACAGCCTGAAGGACCGATAAAAGCTGTAACAGCGTTTGGACGAATCTCCATATTGACACCCTTTAATGCGTGATTTTCTCCATAATACAAATGAAGATCCTTCACGCTGATTTTTGTTTTCTGTTCCATTATTTTTTCCTCGTCACATCAAATTTTGCAGCCAGCCTCTTTGTCCCCAAATTGATTAGGAATACCAGAACCAGTAGTACGACTGCAATTCCAAATGCAGTGTCAAAATCACCCTCGCTGGTTGCGGAAAGATAAAGCTGGATCGTCATGGTTCCACCAGATTGAAAAATCTTCGGGAATAAAGCAGCAAGTGCTTTTGGCAGAGTCTTTGCGCTTCCTGCAGTAAATAAAAGTGCTGCTGATTCTCCGACAATTCGCCCAATAGCCAAAATTACACCGGTAATAATTCCCGGCATGGAGGAGGGCAATAAAATCGTCCGAATGGTATACCATTTGCCCGCACCTAGACCTACTGCACCATGTCTGTAGCTATTTGGTACAGTCTTTAAGGCTTCCTGTGTATTTCTGGTAATGAGTGGCAGCACCATCAGGATCAGTGTCAACGCTCCAGTAAGAAGAGAATATCCAAGGCCCAGTGTCTGCCCGAAAAACATCATTCCAAACAGGCCAAAAATAATAGAAGGAATACCGGACAGGGTTTCTGTTGCAAACTCAATCAGACTGACCAGTTTACCGGGTTTCGCATATTCGTTCAGAAAGATCGCAGCTCCCACACCTACAGGGGTTGCGATTACCATAGTCAGCAGAACGATCAGGATCGTATTTACAATATTGCCGGCTATACCTACGGTACCTTTTCGAACAGAGGTAACGGTGGTCAAAAATCCCCAGTTAATGCTGCTGACGCCTCGGATCAATACATAGATAATAATCCCCGCAAGCAGCAGAACTGCAAAGGCAGCACAAAGATAGATCAGAGCATACAGAACCAGATCCATCGGTCTTTTTCTTCTCTGAGAAAGAGTGCATTCACTGTGATTATTCATTTTCCGTAGCCCCCTTTCGCAATTTCTGCAGCAGCAGATTGATGATCATAATGAACAGATAAAGAACCAATCCTACAGAAAAGAGAACCTGTCTGTGTGTTCCTTCTGCATAGCCCATCTCGCTGACAAGCTGCGTGGTCAAAAATCGTACAGAGTTAAATGGCAGAGGCAGATTGACCGAACCGCCTGCTACCATGTTGATCGCCATGGCCTCTCCAAGTGCACGTCCGATTCCAAGTACGCTTCCCGTCATGATACCTGATTTTGCTGCCGGAATCGTCACCTTAAATATTGTCTGGATCTTACTGGCACCAAGTGCCAGAGAGGCTGCTCTCAGATCCTTTGAAACCGAACGAATCGATGAAGCGCTGACATTAACCACTGTCGGAAGGATCATGATTGCCAGTACAACTACTGCGGAAAGCATATTGGAACCACCTGTGAACTGGTGCGTTTTGGAACCGGCAAAAATCAGTTTCTCCAGTTTAAACATAACCGGATTCAGAAGCATAAGTCCCAAAAGGCCGTAAATTACAGATGGAATTGCTGCCAGCAGTTCAACAGCAGGCTGAACTACAGCTGCCAGTTTTTTGTTTGATATCTCTGTCAGAAATACTGCAGTAAACAGGCCTACAGGAACACCGATCAGTACACTGGCCCCGGTTCCCACAATGGAGGACAGGATGATGTATAGAATTCCGTAAGAGGCATTCGATGCAGTCGGTTTCCAAAGCGTTCCGAATAAAAGCTCAGACACTCCGACATTGGCGAATGCCGGAGTGCCCTTTGCAACCATATAGATCGTAATGGAACAAACTGCAAAGACGGCAAGCACTGCACACAGTGTAAATACAATTTTTGCTGCAGTTTCGATAGTATTTATCTTTGCTTTGTTTGTCATAAGCGTCTCTCCCTTACTGAGGAAGGATCAGTCCAAGATCAGTAATGACAGCCTTGCCCTCTTCTGATGCGATATAAGCAAACCAAGTCTGCACTAATTCGTTCTGCTCTGCGATTTCTCCCATGGTTGCCATAACAAACGGTCTGGAGAGAAGATACTCGCCTGCAAGAATACTTTCTTCGGTTGCCGGAGCACCATTCAGGGATACTGCGGTTACTGTATCATCTACCACATCCAGAGATACATAACCGATTGCACCCGGAGTAGAGGCAACTTTTGCCAGCACTGCGCCGGTGGAATCCAGTTCCTGCGCATACTTACATGTATCCTCTACCTTAAGCAGTTCCTCAAAAGCGCTTCTGGTACCGGAACCTGCCTCGCGACCGATGACAACAATTGCCTCATCACTGCCGCCAAACTCGCTCCAGTTGGTAACATCTCCAGTATAAATGGATGCCAACTGTTCACTGGTAAGATCTGCCACGGTATTTGCCTTATCGGTGATCACTGCGATACCATCAATGGCAACAATGTTCTCTACAGCACCCTGTTCTTTTTCACCATCCTTAAGTCCACGGGATGCATTGCCAATGTCGATACTACCCTGAGTCAGAGACTCAATACCTGCGCCTGAACCGGTGTATTCCACAGTGACGGTAATGTCAGGATATGCTTCCATAAAGCTTTCGCTCATTGCTTCACACAGCTTTTCCATCGAGGTAGAACCTGCAATGGAAATTTTACCTGTCAGGGATGCATTTGAATCTGCGGATTTACCACATCCGGCAAGTGAGCTGACCATCATGACGATTGCCACTCCAATAGCCAATGTTTTCATAATTTTACGTTTCATTTCGAACCTCCTGTGATTCGTCTAATATTTGTTGACCTCTTGATCACAGTTGGAATTGTAGAAGTTCGTTGTAAAATTCAAAACCAGTGAAGCGTAAAAGGTTCGTAAATATACATACATCTTCTTTTTATCTAGGCAAAAAATAAAAGCGTGATACGCCACACCGTAATGGTATGGAATATCACGCTTCACTTTTTCTTAGCCAACCCAATAGCAACAGTGCTCATTTTTCAGTCTTACTGTTTTATGAACACTGCGCTAACGTCACCGGGTATTTTTATTTCACCTTATGGTATTTGTACATTTCAAGAAATAATCTGTCCTGCTTTATTTTTCTCTTGTCCGATCATAATGTTCCTGCTGCCTATAGAGGATCACATCCGCATTCTGCTTCGCCCGGATGAATTTCGTACGGTCCGCCTTGACCTTCCGGTACTCCGCATATTCTGCCTGGCGCTCTCTGATCAGCCTGGTTCGCTCTGCACTCAGTTCTTTTACAGTAGGCAGTTTCGTTCCTTCCGGCAGCTGATCAAAGGAAGCCCTTGCAGCCTCCTGCAGCTCGATCTCTGCCCGGTGCAGCTCATAGAATTCTGCCTTCTTAGCTTTCGGCAGCCGTTTGTATTCCAGGTAGGTCTTCCTGGTCTTGCTGTAGTCGAAGATATGCTGCCGGAGTGCTTCAATCTCCTTGATCCTGGCATCCT
>JAEEGH010017348.1_pt1 | contig 15363 bp, 8 predicted proteins | sample 9134181 | NCBI WGS metagenome assembly JAEEGH01 (sample SAMN16246544, study PRJNA631951) | gut metagenome | biome: gut microbiome; feature: rumen; material: DP-attached | host: Bos | place: Iran: Karaj | collected 2018-10 | reverse complement strand
CGAAGATCAACATCGATCTCAAGGCGGTTCTCGATCCGTCCCGCTACGTGGGCCGCGCTCCCGAACAGACGCTCGGTTATCTTGAGCAGTGTGTCAAACCGTTCCTGTCCGCCAATGCCGCGAATGCGGTGGACGGCGGCGCTGTGAACGTCTAATAACCAGATTTTCAATCATCCGCGATGTGTTGTTGCGGATTTCACCATTGTTATTTTACAAAAAGGACAAACATGCCATCAGTCGTTGTTGTCGGAACCCAGTGGGGTGACGAAGGCAAGGGAAAAATCGTTGATTACCTTGCCTCCCAAGCCGATGTCGTCGCGCGTTATCAAGGCGGAAGCAATGCAGGCCATACCGTCGTGGCCAACGGACATGAATTCAAGTTGCATTTGCTGCCGTCGGGCATCCTCTATCCGGGATCCACATGCATCATCGGCAATGACGTAGTCGTCGATCCGAAAGTGCTTTTGGAAGAACTGGACGAGATGGCGGCCAAACATCAGAAAGTCAGCGAGTTGCGCATCTCCAACAGGGCGCATGTCGTCATGCCGTATCACAAGCGGTTCGATGCTTTGCAAGAGAAATTCAAAGGCAACGCGAAGGTTGGTACGACGGGCCGCGGCATTGGCCCATGCTATGCGGACGCGGCGGATCGTATCGGTATTCGCGTCGTCAGCTGGATGGACAAAGAAGCCTTCGCGGCGGAATTGAAGACCGTTCTGGAATACAAAAACCGCATCATGACGCAAGTCTTTGGCGAAGAGCCGTTCGATTTCCAGGCCATTTACGACGAATATTGTGCCTATGCGGATAGGCTCCGCCCGTACGTTTGCGACACATGCGCGTTGATGCATGAACTGCTGGAAGCGGACAAGAAGATCCTCTTCGAAGGCGCACAGGCGGCCATGCTTGACCTCTCCCATGGAACGTATCCCTTTGTCACCAGCTCACATCCGACGGCGGGTGCGGTCTGCGTCGGCCTTGGTATCGGCCCGAAGAGCATCGGCAAAATCGTCGGCGTCGTGAAGGCTTATGCGACGCGCGTTGGTGAAGGGCCATTCCCGACAGAGCAGTTGAATGAAAACGGTGTGAAATTGCGCGAAATCGCCCATGAATATGGCGCGACGACGGGCCGTCCGCGCCGTACAGGCTGGTTGGACATGAGCGTTGTCAAATACGCTGCTCAGATCAACGGTTTGGATTGCATTGCATTGACGCGGCTGGACATTTTGGATACCTTCCCTGAAATCAAAATCTGCACAGGCTACACGCACAACGGCAAACCGCTGAACGAGTTCCCCGCGAGTTTGAAAGTGTTGGGCGAAGTGGAGCCCGTCTATGAAACAATGCCTGGATGGATGACAAGCATTAGCGGCATTCGCGAATACGACAAACTGCCGCCAAATTGCCGCCGCTATGTGGAACGCATCGGTGAATTGTCGAAAACGCGCATCGGCATCGTTTCTGTCGGTCCGGACCGCGATCAGACGATCGTTCTTGAACCGATGTTCTGAAATTGTTAAATATTTAGAAAAAAGTCATAGGGAGACTTATGAGAATTGCAGGTTTTATTCTGGCAGTGTCGGTATCGGCAGTCTTGGGCGGTGAATTGCTGCAGATTGACGGCAAGCCCGTCGAAATCGTGAAAACGGGACAGTACAGCCCGGAAGCGGTGTCGGACAAGCTTGCGGCGCAGTCGTTTGCAGATACGCTTCTGCCTGTGCGGCGGAGCTTTGTGTATGGGCAGGTCTTCTGGAACGGTTACGCGAAGCAGTTCACCTACGCACCGTATTTTGAGTTCAATCCCGTGGAAGGCGCTGTGAAATACCGCTTTACGGTTAAAGGTGCGGACGGTGCGTTGCTGGAATTCGTCGCGGACTCGCCGTATGCCGCATTGACGCCTGTGTGGGGAGCTGTTCGCGAAGGTGATACAACCGTGAAAGCCGTTGGAATCGATGCGGATGGAAAAGAACTGGGTGTCAGTGGTGAACGCAAATTCTACCGCATGCCGCCGTTCGACAACCGCTATCCCCCGAAGGCGAAGCCGTATCTAGAAGCCGCGAAAGATGCTTATCATTATCTCTTGACGTTTGAAGCCATCCAGCATCTGAAGAAAGGCGAACCGAGCCCGAATTATACGCGCTACTGCTATCCGAGCAAGATGCATTCCGCCATCATCGAAGGATTGCTCGAACATGTTGAATTGGAACCTTCTGTGAAGGCGGAGGCCATCGAAATCGCGACACAGAGCGCTAATTTCATGATTCGGACGGCGATTCCCGCTGGCCAGCCGCTGGAATATCTTCCACGGACGTATCTTATGCCGACAACAGAAGCCGGCAAGAATCTGGCCGCAGTGTCCAAACTTGGTACAATCATGATGATCTATCCGCCAGTCACTGGCAATGCGATGATTCGTTTATATAAAGAGACGAAGAATCAGGCGTATTTGGATTATGCAGTGAAAATCGGTGAGCAATACCTCCGCCTGCAGCGGGAGGATGGCACATGGGCGTTGGTCTATAAGATTGAAGACGGTTCGGTCGTGTCGGATAACGCCTGCGAGCCAGTCGATATCCTGCCATTCTTGAACAACTTAGGCTTGGTGACGGGGCGTAATGATTTCCGCGAAGCGGCGGAACGCGGCATGGGCATCGTCAAAAAACGCATCAAAAACCTTGACTGGGAAGGGCAGTTTGAAGACACAAGAGCGCAGGTGGCACCGTACAGCAATTTGTCGAAGCATCCTGCGGCGGACAGCTACTTGTTCATAAACGATAACTGGAAGCGGGAAGGGCGTGTCTTGCCGTCGGAATTCATTACGCAAGCACGTGAGGCGTTACGTTTGGCGGAGGACCAATTCGTCGTCTGGCGGAAGAATAATTGGATGTTGGCTCCGTCGGCGATGGAGCAGTTCAATTGCTACAAAAATGTCGATGCCTCTATCGCGAAGATGATTCGCTTCTATTTGATGATGTATGATTTAGAGAAGAATCCGCTGGATTTGGCGAAGGCGCGCGCTTTGGGCGATTCGTTGACTCGCATTCAGATGGCCAATGGCCGTATTCCTACATGGTGCAACTGGAAGAATGGTCCGGACAGCGACTGGATCAATTGCATGTACGCCGCCGCCCATGCACTGAAACTGCTATCGAAATATGAAGGGATTCAATAAGTCGAGAGATTTGATAATCTCATGAATTCAAGGGGCTGTTGCAAAGATTCAAAGGCCTGCAACAGCCCCTTTTACTATATAAAAATCAAGAACATAAGGTAAATCAGGATCTTGAAACGGTTGGTTTTGCAACAGTCCCTATTGGGATAAATATAGAAGGGGATTGTCGTTTTCACGGAAATGACGTTGCAAAGGCCATTAGATGAGTTATCTTATAATGTTTTTAATTCCGCAGGATTGCCGTAAGTTACTGCGGGATTTTTGATTAAGATGCTTTTATGGGAATGGTGCAACTTCGTAAAGGAATATGACAATGGCAGACAAAAAGGAACTTTTTGCAGACGGTTTCGGCCAGATTCATTTCGCGGGCGGAATGGTGCGTTTCGACCTCATGACGCTTCAGCCGTCGGAGGACGGGAAGGCCCCCGTCCCTGAATCCCACACGCGGCTCATTATGCCGCCGCAGGGCTTTCTCGCCGCCTACAATTCCATGCAGCAGCTCATCGACAAGCTGGTCGAGGCGGGCGTATTAAAGAAGAACGAAAACGCGTAATAGAAAAACGGTTTCAAAATATTATGAAGAGGTGGATGATGGACAAGCGCACTCAAAACGGCTCCATGACAAATCGCATCATCGGACTGGATTTTGATGGCGGTCTGCATATTTATCGCAACACCGCCATTATGGGGGAGTTAAAACTACCTGCGCTTGTTGTTCCCAGCGGCATCGCGTCTGAACGGCGTAACCGCCTGGCGGCCAAGCTGAACCACGACTGCGCGGGTAGTGGCATCCGCTTCACGGTCGGTCGGAATGATGCCGCCGATTCCACCATCCATATTGGCAAATCAAATGCCTTCGACGCCTTTGGACATTTCCTCGGCCTGGCAGAGGGCATTGGAAGCGGCAACGCTTTTGTGCTTCTTGACGATTTCGCCAGCGATGACGAACTGTTGGCCGTCATCCACCACGAGGCAGGGCACATCCTCGGCACACTTGACCACGGAGGCGTGGGGTTGGCTCGTGTTGCGTGGGTTGACAAATACTATGACTATTTCAGGGTCACTGATGAAGCCGGCTATCGCATGTATTTGCGAAAAATGACCACTAGGACATTCATTTACAAATCTATAACTTTTCCCAGCGATGGCGATATTAATTTTATCACGGAAATCAGCCTTTCCGCAGGCGAAAACGGTACGGAATATAACTATCAGTATGCTTCTACTAATGCGGATGACACTCCCGAAACGGAATATATAGAAGAAGAGGTTGTGTGCGAAATCTACCGAAGGGCATTAGGATTAAACGTAGGCACCATTAGCATTTCAGGCGGTAGTGCCGAAGGGTGTACAGCGATAAATATCGGAGTTATTGGAAGTTCGTTTCATGACAGTAAAACGGTACACCGCGGCGAAAATGCTGGATTGATAACTGGAACGTGGAATAATAACTATCATTATTATCAGGGTAGCGCCATCGGCTGCAAGGTATCAGGGGGGCTCTCCGTTTCCGGCAACGCCGTGGCGCGTTTATGCGAGGCAAGTTCCATTACCGTCAGTGGAGATCGCTATCCGATAGTCTATAATTCCACCCCCGACGAGAGCGTTTGGGAATATTTCAACGGTCTGGCAGATAACTGCACCGTCACGGGTGGCGACTTGCGGGTGAAGTTCGGCGGCATCGCCAGGGACATCATCGTCAAATCCGGCGAAGCCATCATCGGCAACGACTGGTCCATAAACGCCATGATCTTCGAGGATCAGCCTCGGTACGATGAGGCGGGGCGGGCCGAATTAAGGAATGAATTGAATGAATATGGATACGGCGAGGCGAACAATCTGATCGTCGAGAACGGCAGACTCCTCGTGTACTACGGCGGCAAGATCCACAACGCCAAGGTCAACGGGCGCATTATTGCCGACACAGGCACGGTCCTGACTGGCGTCATCACCTGCAAGAGTGTCGATATTTTCGACGTGGTCCCCCAGACCAACATCACCGTCAAGCTTGATCTTCATGACTATGCCAACGCCAACGCGATAGACAAAAGCAACCTCGACGAAAACGGCAACGGCACTGTCACCAAATATTTCGCTAATTACACTACCAGAACTGAAGTCTGGCAGGACTGGGATGTGGTCTCCGTCAGCCATGGAACCTTTGACAATGCAGACGGTCGTTTCGACATGTCGGAATGGGAATACACTTTCAGCGTTGATATCGGCAAGTGCGACGCTCTGGCGCTGCCGTACATCGTGGTCGATTTCGGCGGCACCGAAAAGGGTTTCGACCGCGGCACTGTGAAATTTGATTATCCATCAACCAGTCGCGACGTTCAGGTCAATCTGAAAAGCGACAAGAAAAAGTGGCAGGTTGTTTACGAGACAGACAACTGGGACGAGGAGGCATACGGCTATCCCTGCCCGTACGATGATGTTTATACTGGATACTTGGCCTACAATCCCACGCTCCACGGCGAGGTCGCCGACGTGTTGTGGCTCGAAAACGGCTGGAACGCGGAGACGGAATACACGGTGGAACTCCCAACCGAAATCATGAGCGGCACGATGGAGGAAGTCACCGTCATTGACACGAAAACCGGAGACGCAACCCTTGCCAACGCAACGGTCAAGAATAGCGAACTCGTCATCAAGGGTGGCGCTTCGACCGGAAATTTCACCGTGATGGCGGAGGATAAAAACAAACAGGATCGAGAGTGCGATCTCGAACTCATCGTCGTTCCGGAGGAGATCCCGGTCGTCGGCAAGCTCGGTGCGAAGAAGTACTCGGAGATGCTCAAAAAGGCGCAGAAGGAGCATATCACCAAAATCACCGACGTTTTTCCGTTCGACGTCGACACCGAACTTTTCGGGATGAAGTTTGCTTTGTCCAGCATGAGCGTCACTTTGACTGTCAACTGGAGCAAGCCTTCGATGGAGCTCAAACTTCAGGGAAAGATGGATTGGGAGATCGGCAAAGGCGACAGCAAGAACCTGACAATCGACCTTTCGGGCGACAACTACATATCTATCACACACGAGGGCGGGGCGTTCGGCTGGGATATCGTGGGCGAGTTGAAGGTCCCGGACTTCAAGATCGGCAAGTTCGGATTTTCCGACATGTACCTCAATGTCAACAAAGGCGAATCCTCGTTCGGCATTGGTTGCTACGTTACGTTGCCGTCCATAAGTTACAAGTTTGGAGGCTCCATCAGCATCGTGGACGGGTATCTGGACAGCATGTCCATCGGCGTCGGCAACCTCAACGTGCCGCTCGGCGCCACCGGGCTGATGCTCCAATCCATCAGCGGCAGCATCGAGGGCATCGCCACCAGTTTGGACATGACCTTCGGCGGCGATATGGGGTTCACCTACGGTCCCAAGATCAGCGTCGAGTGGGATTGCGACTGGCTGGGGATCGAAGACGGCGAATACAGTCTGCTCGAGATCGACGTCGGCGCGATGATCTCTACGTCGGGCGAGATCACCGGGCAAGCCGGCATCTCCTCGCTGGGCGGCTTCATCACCGGCGCGGGCGGAGTCACGGCGCGCGAAGGATATTTTTCCATCAACGGCAATTTCTCGATGCTCAACGGCTGCATCAGCATCGAGGGCGAACTTCATTCCTGCGCGGGCGGCGTGGTCATTTCCGGCACGGGCACGATGTCGGTTCCACGCAACAAGATATTCGGGTTGCTCGCCGGGATGGGGCTTTCCGTCAACTGCCGCGCGGATTTCGGCGCCCGCTATGTGGTGGCATGGGAGGATATGGAGATATTCGGCAACAAGTTCTCCGTGGGCATCAAATGCACCTTCGATGGCGACGTGGACTTGCTGGGAAGCAGCGACCTTCTGGGCGGCGACGACTTCGGCACACGTGGCTTACGTACTCTCAATGTTTCCAACACTGACAGTAATCTCCGCGGCGGCACGCAGCCGTCGGCCAGCGAAACATACACCATTGCGGACTACGGCCTGAGCATCTTCCAAGTCAACTTCACCGTTTCGGGTAGTTGGATGTCGCTCGCCTACGGCGGCGTCGAATACACGCAGGAGGCCATCGTTGCAGGCCTGTACGGCAACATGCAGCTCGTCAGCGAGTTGACAAGCGCGAACTGCATCACCATCGCCGTCAGCAACGCGGCATTAGGCGACTGGACCATCAATGCATACGGCGATGCTGAAGCGACCTTCGGTGCCTATACGCTTGCGGGCAATGCGCCGCCATCCGTCATTGATTCCGTGGAACTTGGCGAAGACGGACGCTCCGCAGTCATCCATTACACGCTGCCCGACCTCTCTGCTTTGGACAACGCGACCATCTCCATCTTCCGCAACGACGGAGACGCAACGGATTATACAGGATTGCTTCTCGCCGAATTCGCCCCTGCCGACGCGACAGGAACATTTGAATACGCTCTGGATGACGCGGAATCCAAAGGCGGCGATTATGCCTTCTACATGATGGTGACAAGCGCCAACTACGCGCCAGTCTATAGCGGCATCAGCGAGTCGCTGACTTTCCGCACCATAGACCCCGAGGCTCCGGACCAGATCCAGACCGTCAATGCCGAATGGAAGTCTTCTGGAACAGAACTTACTTGGGAGGAACCATACGACGACATGGGCGTGACTGGATACAAAGTCCGCTTCTACGCAGGGGACGAAGATTTGGCGGAACGGGATGTCAAGACGCCGTCGTTCATCTTCGACAATGTCCCTAACGGCACATATTCCTATCAGGTGGCGGCTTTTGATGCGGCGGGCAATCTCGGCGCGTGGAGCGCAGAAGGAAGCGTACTCGTCAATCTCGCCGCAAATGCAATATACAAAAACACGGCCATAACTGAAGATATTGAACTCGCCGAATACGAAGGCGCGGTCAACATCACTGCAACGGCGGCGACGCTCACGACCGCTGAAAACTCGCTTGTTACAGGCTCCACCATTGGTGATGCGACAATTGGCGGTATCGTGGAGAATACTGTCATCAACGGCGAAACAACACTACGTGAGGGAGCAATTGGATATAACCTAACCGTCAATGGAACGCTGATGGTGGATGGAAGTGTAGAAGAGGAAGAGGATCCATTTGCGGAAGAACCAGTCGAGAAGCCAGTCGCAGCCGTGTATGTCACCGTCAACGGCGTGACCGTCAATGACGGCGGCAAGCTAGTCGTTGGAGACGGTGGGGCTGCGAATGACATCACCGTGAATTCTGGTGGCGCAGTCGTGCTGCAGGACGATGCGGAGTTTACCGACCTCACGTTGGACTACGGCACGACCCTCACGATCATCGGCAACGGCAAATACCTGCTGACAGATGACATCTGCACGGCAGGCACGCTCAATACCCTTCGAACCATCGCAGGAAACGGCCACAAAATCATCTTCGAACAGTACAAACAGACAGAAGAATACAGGGGTATCAGCACAGACTATACCCGCGATGATGTTGCCTTTGTGCTCGATATAGACAAGCTCACAGGCAGGGCGCTGGAAATCGAAATCGACTCCAGCGTCTATGGATTCTTCAAAATCGCCGACCGCGCCAAGTACTTCGACGGCACGATTACGGTCACCGACCATGTGGACGGCAGTTCCGACAAAGTCGGTTTCGACAACTATACGCTCGTGGGCAATGCCCTCTGCAAACTTCGGATGTTCGACGATGGATTATTCCTCGACACCATCCGTTCCGAAATCAATTCACCGACAATCACCGTGGAAAATGCGGAGAACAATGCCAGCGGTTCCATTACCATCATAGCAGTTCCAGACGAATATGCAGGCACGTTAACGCAATGTACCTTCCGCTATTCGCTCAACGCAGATATGTCGGACGCAGTGGTTGCCGCTTCCAATTACAATGACTATTACGGGCACGAAGGTCTCCAGCTCGACAAATCCGAACTAATTGACAACGCGACGTACTATGTTCAAGCCAACGTCGAAAACCATTACGGCGTCAAGAGTCTGTGGAGCACCCCAGTAAGCTTCACTGTCGTTCCGAAACTTCTGCCTGCCGCGCCAACGCTGACTGTTACAAATGCGACCAACGCGCAGGCGCAGAGTGTCACGCTTACGGCCACTGCCGTGGATCCCAATAGTACCGCCCTCCGCCAATACCGCTTCCGCTATGCCGACAACCCCGAATTCGAAAATGCCATCGTTATCAATACGGAACAGCGGTTCATCAACTATGCGTCCATAGACAAATCGCAACTGGTGGAGGGGCAGGACTACTACGTGCAGGCTGGCGTGATGATGGGCATTGACTGGAGCTACTGGAGCGATACAGTTGTATTCAACACCGAGGCGTGGGACTACGACGGCATCACCATCGGCCCCGAGGGCGATTTCAACAATTTCAATCTCGGTGGCAAGAGCGCGAAGAATGTCACGGTCGTTGATGGCGGCTACTTCTTTGGCGGCGGCAGGATCGACGGCCTGACGATTGAAACCGGTGGCTTCTTCCGCGACGACAATGCCACTGTAACCAATGCTGTTGTAAACGACGGAAGATACTGGCTGGACAGCGGAACCGTCACCGACCTCGTGGTCAACGGCGGCGAACTGCGGCTTATGGACGGTACGCTCAACGGCGCGGTCATCGGTGTGGACGCCAAGGCCTCCCTCAGCGCCAATGCTCCAGCCCTGCATGGAACCATCCTTGTCCAAGGCGCAATGGACATATACTATGGAACAACTCCCTTCGCCACCGACGCTTCGTTCGTCTTCGATCTCGGCGCACATGAAGCGACGAAGGACAAGATGTACATCAACTACACGTCGCCGCTTGTCGGCACGCGCACGTTCACAGTGCAATTGGACAATACGCCTGAAACGGGCGACTACCGTTTGACCTACACGCCCAATTTAGGCGAACTGTACGTCTCGCTTACGGCAGCTGACGGCGGCAATCTTGGTGTCATGGGCATTGGACTCAACCCAATCCTGTACAAGGGGCTCTACTATTCACTCGTGGATCAGAAAGGTGTCACTTATCTCCATGTCTCGGACAACGACGGCCCCGCTTTCATCGGCAAGGTGAAGCTCTCCAAGAACGGCACGGTCTATGATTCCTCTGACGGCCTCTTCGAACTCACTGTTTCTTCTTCCTCCGAATGCGACTATGTGCTCGTGGATGCGGGAGGGCAATTGCATACACTTACGGTAGGCGATGGCGGAAAGGCGGTTGTCCACGGCGATGTCTTCGGTGCGACCGTCGAAAACGGCGGGCGCCTCACGCTGAAAGCGGATAGCCGTGCTCTGGTTGATCCAGTCACTGTCAAGAAAGGCGGCAATGTCACCATCGAAGGCGGCCAGGCCGATCTGGGCGCTGCATTCCATCTCGCAGGTGGCACGATCACCGTCAAAGGCAGACTGCAGAGTTTTGAAGAGGAAGGCGAATGGGGGCCGACGCGCCACTGGTTCGTCTTCGATCTCGACCAGATGGCCGCCGCCCCGACCGACGTGATGATTTCCAACTACAAGTTGCTTCTGGATTGCACGCCGTCTTTCACGGTCAACGTGGCCACGAAACAGGCCAACGGACTGTATAAGCTGATGGGCAACGCCGCCAGTTTCACGGGGGCGATTTCCATCCACTACGAAGGCGACAACGACTGGCCGCCCTATCTTGGTGTCGGTCAGGAGACGAAGATCAACGGTCAGCGCTATGCCTTGGCCATACAGCATAATGTTCTGACGCTGACCGTAGGCAAGGACGTGCCGTACAATGGCGAACCGGAGGAGCCAAGCATCGTCCAGACGCAGACTTGGGAGGCTAGCGGCAGTGGTGGCTATGTTGTCGAATACAGTGCTGACAACTTCCAGACGGCGGTGCGCGTGAACGTGACCGACAATGCTCTCGATGCCTTTGCCGTGCCGTCAGATGATTACCAGTGGCGTGTGCGTCCGCAGGACGGCGACAAATGGACGACGGGCGAAGCGCTCTCCGCGGAAGGCGGCGATGACGAGACTCCTCAGCACATCGTCTCCAACGACGACGGGGTCGCAGATGTTTTCTTCACCAAGTCGTGCGGGACGTGGAATGGCGGTTTCGAGGCTCGTCACAACGGCAATAAGAACGGCTGGCAGGGGACGGACGAGGCTGTCTCGCTTGCAGGCAAGAACAAACTAGCGGATATCATTGAAGGCTCGGAGGACGCTAATGTCCTCCTGATGACGGACGCCGCCAACGGCGACGCGCTCTTCGTCGATGACATCTACTCGGCCCTGCCGGGCGACATCGACGAACAACAGGCCCGCATCGCGAAAATCCACGAAATACGCGCAGGTGGCGGCGATGATATCGTCGATCTGACCAGCCAGCAGTTTGCGTATATCGGCGGCGGAGTGACCGTCCGCGGCGGCATGGGCGACGACGTCATCTGGGCGAACAAAGGCGACAACTGGCTTTTCGGTGACTCGGGCGATGACCGCATCATTGGCGCATCGGGCAACGATGTTATCATCGGCGGTTTCGGCAATGATTCGTTGCATGGCGGCGGCGGCGATGACATCTTCGCGTTCGTGGGAACTTTCGTCGGTGATTGGGGACATGATACCGTCGAGCAACTTGCGGACGGCAAGGTCACCCTCTGGTTCGAAGAGGGCTCGCTGGCGAACTGGAACGCTTCTACGCTGACGTATAAGACGAACAACAACAATTCTGTGAAAGTCAAAGGCGTAACGGCAGAAAACGTGACGCTGAAATTCGGCAATGATGGCAGTGAAACATACGCCAGTCTGCAGGCCGCCCTTGCATTTGACGGTTTCAGCAGCGTGAATATCTTCGAAGACAGGAACAGGGGAATGCTTGCATGACGGGAGACATGACGATGAAAAACTATCTATTGATTCTTTGTCTTTTGTTTTGCTTCACGACGTTTGCCGCCGTGAAGCCGATTAACAGCCAGAAAATCGTGCTGAGGCCGGGCTGGAATCTGGTGACGCTGGAGCGTCCCGTCATCGCGGCGGACGCGGAGCGTTTTCTTGCCCTCAAGCCGATGACGCTGGATCCTGCGAGAAAAAGCTATGTCTATTGCACAAGCAAAGACAGCATCAAAATCGGAACGGGATACTGGATTTACTCCAAAACCGCACAGACCATTGAAATGAGACGGGATACAAATCAGACTGCCTGGGAGACTGCCGCGTTGACAAAAGGCTGGAATCTCGTCGGCGTGGCCGACAATTCTACTTGGCAGGATCAGGCGACTGACATTTGGCAATGGCTGAACGGCAAGTTCAAGAGAGTATCCAATGATGAACTGGTGGCTGGCAAGGCGTATTTTGTCCGTTAGGCATGGGATAGCCGCAAGCGGACAATCATCTTCGAGATGATTGTCCGAAGTCGGGAGTTTCTTAATTCAAGGGCATAAGGTAAATCAAAATCTTATGCCCTTTTTGATTTTCATAGACATGGCCATCCGTTTCAAAGCCGAGTTTTTCATGCAGGCGAATGCTTGCCAGATTATCATTTCGAACTTGTTGCAGGATGATTTTGAAACCTTTTTTTGCGGCAAATTCTATTAGAAGGCGCATGGCTTCATAAGCATGTCCCATCCGCCTATATGGTGTGAAAATTTCGATTCCAAGTGAGGCGATTCTTTTGCTTCGTTCGTAGATGGAAATGGAGCCAATGATAGTTGCATCTTTCTGGATGGCAAACATTTCAAAATAGTAACTTTTATAGGAAAGTGTGTTCCAGTCATGAATCATCGAGATGATATCGTCTTTGCTTTTGCCAGACAGATTATATGTCTGGAGGACTTCCGCGTCCGATTCTTCAAAATGCTGTAGGGATATCATGTTGTTCCTTCTGCAAGAAACTGGTCATTTGTTCATGCCATTGACGAATTCTGCTGATTTCATGGTCATTTCCACCCATGCAGGACGGAAGCCGCTTCGGATGGCGTTTCTGGCTGAAGCGATATTGGACCATGCGCAACAATAGAACGGTACTTTCCCGCGTTCCAGTATTTCCATTGCTAGACGGCTTGTCAGAGCCGATGCGATTCCTTTTCGGCGATATTCTGGAAGCACATCGATACCGATCTGCCACATCGTGTCGCAGTCGGCGGAACAGGCGGCAAGAGCGATGAGTTTGCCTGCATCATATGCGCCGACGCCCAAAACGTCAAGCTCCTTCCGGTCGTCGCAAAGGGCGCTGCTCCATTCCTTTGTGTATAAGTTTCCGAAATCCGCCGCCGTCATGATCCGCTCTTCGTAGTCGCACGGCAGCGACTTCAGCTGCCGCATGTCCGGCAGGAAGTATTCCGCCATGAAACACGCGCGGAAACCATGTTGCTGAAACGCGTCGTTCAAGACATGCAGATTCGGCGTCTCGAAACAATGCATGGCTGGATATTTGTTAATGTAGGCTGAAACAATCTCACGATACTCTTCACTGATGGTCGCGACGATATTGCTTCCATACGAAATCAGATTGCACGCATGCGGGAGCTTCAGATATTTTCGCGCGGCTGGATTCGGCTTGGAAATCGCGATGACATTTTCTTCGCGCAAAAAATCTTCTGGACGGCAGTTCGCGTCCCTTGCGGACTGCTCCATGGCGATCTGTAAGATTGTTTCGTTTGTTGTTTTCATAAAGCCTCTAAAGAATGTAAAAGTACTTGTGCAAAAATCAAGATTTTCTAGTATTTCTAGCGTTTCTAGAAGCTCTAGAAGTTCTAGAAGTTCTAGACATTTTATGGTTTACATGATATGTAATGGATTTACATAAAATGTAAATAAAATAGGGCGCTTATGCGTGTTTTTATGCTTGTTGAAGAGTTGGCACGGTAGTTGCTAATATCAATCAAACAATTCATGAAATGCCGCGTACGGGCAAGACATGAAGACTGCAACCCATTCAACAGGAGCACACTATGAAACTCATTATCGCGTACATTCAACCGGACAGGCTGAATCCCGTCAAGCAGGCGTTGTACGCCCGCAAAGTCTTTAAGATATCCGTGACCAACGCACTGGGTTGCGGTCAGCAACAAGGCTATGTGAACGTGTGGCGTGGCACTTTGCGGGAGGTCAACCTGCTCAAGAAGCTACGGCTGGCCATCGCGGTCAACGACGATTTCGTCGAGACGACCATTGAAGGCATCATCGAAGGTGCGCGGACAGGCCACATCGGCGACGGCAAGATATTCGTTCTGCCGATGGAGGAATGCATCCGTATCAGAACTGGCGAACGTGGCGGCGAAGCGATTGGATAGGAGGTTATGACAATGAAAATTCCTGTGAGATATTTGATGTTGATGATATTTGGCGCGGTCGGCATGCTTGCCGCAGAGGAAAAAGGTGCATCTGCGGCGCAGGTCCAGATCAACTTGAACATCGTGTGGACGATTCTCGGCGGCATCTTGGTGTTCGCCATGCAGGCGGGATTCGCGATGGTGGAGACAGGCATGACGCGCGCCAAAAACGCGGCCAACATTATGATGAAAAACATGCTGGATTTCGGCCTGGGCTCCATCGCGTTCTATTTGATTGGCGCCGCTTTCATGTTCGGCAAGACGGCCTATGGAATCATCGGCACGGATGGATGGCTGATGAGCTCCCTACACGGCGCGGCCGATTGGGATTGGACGTTCATGTTCTTCCAGACAATGTTCGCCGCGACTTCCGCGACCATCGTTTCGGGCGCGGTTGCGGAACGGACGAAATTCTCCGCGTATCTCGTCTATTCTGTCATTGTCAGCGCGTTCATTTATCCGATTTCCGGCAAGTGGGCATGGGGCAGCCTCTTCAATGCGGAAGCGGCGGGCTGGCTGGGCAACCTTGGCTTTACGGATTTCGCGGGTTCGAACGTTGTCCATAGTGTCGGCGGATGGCTTGCGTTGGCTGGTGCGATCATGCTTGGTCCACGTATTGGAAAGTACAATCCCGACGGCAAGCCGAATGCGATTCCAGGCCACAACTTGGTCATTGCGACGCTTGGTGTGTTGATCCTGTGGATTGGTTGGTTTGGATTCAACCCAGGCTCCACGACGGCTGGTATCGGCGATATCGGGCGGATTGCATTGGTCACGAACTTCGGTGCTGTCTCTGGCATGATCACCGCCATGGTGATGGCGTGGATTCTCATGAAGAAGCCTGACCTGTCCATGACGCTCAACGGTGCGCTGGCCGGTCTTGTGGCGATCACCGCGCCATGCAACACCGTC
>JAEEGH010017347.1_pt1 | contig 15365 bp, 10 predicted proteins | sample 9134181 | NCBI WGS metagenome assembly JAEEGH01 (sample SAMN16246544, study PRJNA631951) | gut metagenome | biome: gut microbiome; feature: rumen; material: DP-attached | host: Bos | place: Iran: Karaj | collected 2018-10 | reverse complement strand
TATTAAATTTCAAAAAATTATGTTACAATCATTTAAAATGGCAGAAATGGTCAATCAGGCCAATTATGCAGCAATGAGCTACAATGAGCTCGTGACTCTCAATTTCGCATTTCTTCTTGCTGTCGGTGAGATTAAGCCTCTCATGATGAAAAAAAGAGCGGAAGAGATGGACGCCCATACCGAAGAGTATGTGGCCAAGATGAACAACTATGGCGCATCCAAGGCGGAGATAATGAACTGTCTTGAGAAGAAAGCGATGAGGGAGACCCCTTATGGTACTTCCGATCATCGGGATGTGGATGACCAGACTCCAAAGGAAGAGAAGGACAATCAGGACAAGGGCGAGGACGTCCTCGCCCTTCCTGAACACTGTCCAAACACTATGGATGATGTCGATGTAAAAGCCTCTTTGGGGGCAATTGATGATGACTCTACCCAGGAAGGTGAGGATGATTCTGAATCTTCATCTTCCGAGGGGGAGCCTCATCCTGATACGCCGGATGAAATGGTCTCCGGGAATGACCAGGAAGAGGCGAAACCTTCAGATGACAACGCAGCTGGCGAAACTGAGGTGCTCGAGGTCGAAGAGACAACCATCGTGGAAACAAAGGGGAATGCTCTTGTAGAGGAAGCGATTGAGATGATGAAGACACTTCCCGCTCCAGATGATATCAATGTGAATGCTCCTTATTATGTCGAGGCAAACTATGCTTATGGAGATACCGCTAAACCTGGTTATTCTAATCCCACGTGGCGGAATATGGGAAGGAAGGACCTTGAGGATTTTCGGGATGCGTCTGAAAAATACTATAGGTTGTTTAGGAAAATGGAGGTGCTGGTGGCAACCGATGATTATCTTGTCATAAACGAGAGCCAGAATACCATTATGGTTAGAATGTATCATTTCCCTGAAGGTGCTCTTGTAAAACCAGAAGTAGTCAAACCAAATGGTGAGATTAGTTACGCAGTCACCGAAACCGATGTTAAGGAGGCTAAACACAAAGAATTGCTTTTGAAAAAGGCGATTAAGAAAGCAAAAGAAATATCTTCCACCATAGGGACACCGGCAAATACACCTTTTTATGATAGGTTCACTTTTAAGAAGAATTATAAAACAGTTGATCTCAGAGGTGAACCAAGGAGGTTTTTCGTGGATGAAGATACCCTTCCGATAATAATGTCCTCTTTTGAGACCTATGCGCGACTTTTCCAGGAGGGTTATATGACTCTTTCAAAAGATAATTGTGTTGCGGCAACGGGCTCTGGTAATACCATTTATGTGGTTCTCTTCAATATTCCCGTTAAGAAGAAGGAGAGAAAGCCGAGGCGGAAGTCAGAGCCTGCCATTAAGAATGTTTCGAAGCCGGAAATGAAGGAGTCAGAGACAAGTTCTTCCTCCGCTCAGAGTGTTAATACTCTCATTCTGAATGCAGTGGAGATGACAAAGAGTCTGCCACTGAGTGATGGAACGGACAATAATGCTCCGTATTTTGTTCAGCGTGAGTTCAGCATCACAGAATCTGGAGATGTTGTTCCCACAGCGAGACCATTCAGTAAGAATGTTAGTGGAGAAAATGAACTCGCTGGACATAGGAGGAGTCATCGCAGATTTGCCAAAACGATGAAGGCAAGCGCAGTCGTCTCAACGGATGAATACACCGCTTATATCTGGAATGAAGGGAAGTACATCACAGTGTTCTACTACAATACCAGAGGCTTGGCAGATGCTGCATAAGCTACTGGAAAAAGGTGACCCAAAGGTGACCAAATTTGGGGAATTGCAAAAAAGAAGACCTTGTAATGTGCTTGAAAATCAGCAACTTACAAGGTCTTTCTTGTGCCCAGAGCGGGGGTCGAACCCGCACGTCTTTAAGGGACACTGGATTTTGAGTCCAGCGCGTCTACCAATTCCGCCATCCGGGCAAGGATGCCATTGGGTGCTGGCAGGCGCAAAGGTATTGATTTTTCGTATAAAAACAAAAATCGCGGGCCAATTTCTCAGAGTACGCTGACCGGAAGGCCGTGGCTGTTCTTGACTTCGTTCATCACGAACCAACTCTGGACGGACCCGAGACTGTCGATCGTGCCCAGGGTGTTGATGAGGAAGTCGTTGTAGTACTGCATGTCCGGGGCATAGATTTTCAGCAGGAAGTCGAAATCGCCGGAGATGTTGTAGCATTCCGCCACTTCGGGGATGTCTTTCACCCGGGAGATGAAGTCGTGGGCGATGTCCCGCCCCATCTGCCGCAGCCGCACGCTGCAATAGACGATGAACCCTCGGCCCAGCTTGACCGGGTTGACGATGGCTGTGTAGCGCTCGATGTATCCCTCTTCTTCCAGCCTGTGGAGGCGGTCGAACACCGGAGAAGGGGAGAGATGGACCTTCAGCGCCAGGTCTTTGACGGTGATGCGGCCGTTTTCCTGGAGCGCCCGAAGAATCGAAATGTCTGTTTTGTCGAGTTTTTCTGTCATATAACTAATGGATTCTTTTGCAAAGATAATCATTTGCAGACGAAAACACTTAATTATTGGGTTATTCTTGTTTGAAAAATTGGCACAATTTAACTTTGTCAGCAGAAACAAAGAATCATAACCATGAGCAACCGTAAACTCCATTTCGAAACCCTCCAGCTCCATGTCGGACAGGAGCAGCCGGATCCGGCCTCCGATGCACGCGCCGTCCCCATTTACCTGACATCATCGTATGTATTCCGCGATTCTGCGCATGCCGCCGCCCGCTTCGGTTTGACCGACCCGGGCAACATCTACAGTCGCCTGACCAACTCGACCCAGGATGTGTTGGAGCAGCGGATCGCGGCCCTCGAGGGGGGCGTCGGCGCCCTGGCCGTGGCCTCCGGAGCCGCCGCCATCACCTATTCCATTCTCAATATCGCCCGCGCCGGAGACCATATCGTCTCATCCAAATACATCTACGGCGGCAGTTATGACCTGCTGCAGCACACGCTCGTCCCTTATGGCATCACGACCACCTTCGTCGACCCCTCGGACCTGCAGAATTTCGAAAAGGCGATACGCCCCGAGACCAAAGCCCTCTTCATCGAAAGCTTCGGCAACCCCAACTGCAACTTGATCGACGTCGAGGCCGTGGCGAAGATTGCTCACGCCCACGGGATTCCGCTCATCATCGACAATACCTTCGCTACGCCCTTCCTGCTTCGGCCGATTGAATACGGAGCCGACGTCGTGGTCCACTCCGCGACCAAGTTCATCGGCGGGCATGGCACCACCATCGGCGGCTTGATCGTGGATTCCGGGAAATTCGACTGGAAGGCGTCCGGAAAGTTCCCTCAGTTCACGGAGCCGGACTACAGCTATCACGGGATCGTGTTCGCAGATGCCGTCGGCCCTGCCGCCTTCATCACCCGCGCCCGCGCCATTCTGCTGCGGGATACGGGATCGACGCTCTCTCCGGTCAGCGCATTCATTTTCCTCCAGGGACTCGAAACCCTCTCGCTGCGGGTCGAGCGGCATGTGGCCAATGCCTTGAAAGTGGTGGATTTCCTCTCCAGGCATCCTAAGGTCGCCCGCGTCAACCATCCTGCCCTCCCGACGCACCCGGATCATGCGCTGTATGAACGTTATTTCCCGAACGGCGGCGGCTCCATCTTTACGTTCGAGGTCAAGGGTGGCCAGGAAGAAGCCTTCCGTTTCATCGATTCACTGGAAATCTTCTCCCTGCTTGCGAATGTCGCCGACGTCAAGTCCCTCGTGATCCATCCGGCGACGACGACCCACTCGCAGCTCACGGGCGAGGAACTTGCCGACCAGGGAATTTACCCCAGCACGGTCCGCCTGTCCATCGGCACGGAGCATATCGATGACATCCTGGCCGATCTCGACCAGGCGCTGGCAAAAGTCTGAGATCGGTCGCCCTTAGCGGCGGCCTTTCTTTTCCAAGTAGCGGATCAGGAATTCAGGCCGGTCGGTCTGGATGATAGACGTACCCAGGTCCAGGATGGGGCCGTAGATGGCGTCCGGGTCGGCGGCATCGAAGGCCGCATCATCATCGTAACCGCCGCACAGGGAAGCCCAGATGGTGTTGACCCAGAGCTTGGAGCCGGAATCGAGGAGGGTCCGGACAGTGGCTCGAACGTTATCGTCCAGTGTTCCGAAACAGATTTCGTAGGCCATTTGGGCGGGCTTCGCCTGGATGTAGCCGTCGAACACGGACATTTCTTTCGCATTCCCGACGCTGGCGATGGGCATATACATCAGGTTGTGCGGATGTTCGGACAGTTTGGTCCGCACTTCTCCGACCGGACGCTTTCCCTTGATCAGGATCTGGTCTGTCACGCCCAGCTCTTCCGTCAATGCAAGGACGAGGTCATAGTACTCATATCCTTTATCCACATTGATGGTGATCCGGTCTTTGCAAAGCTCCAGCGCCTGCCGGAAAGTCGGGATCTTGAGCCCCGGTATCGCGACCCCGTGTCCGCGCTTCAGGTTAAAGGCAAGCAATTCCTCGTAGGTGAAATCGCTGATGCGCCCCCGCCCTGTCGTCGTGCGGTCCAGCGTGCTGTCGTGGCAGAGCACCAGGACGCTGTCCCGGGTCAGCCTCAAGTCGATTTCCACCATATCCACGCCCATCCGGATGACGGATTCGATGGCCGGCAGCGAATTCTCAGGGTAATTGCGCCAGTCGCCCCGGTGCGATACGACGACGACATACTTCGACGCCGGATCATGCAGGGCTGCGACGACTTTTTCGGCTTTGTTCGCAGGAGCGACGGTCGGCGGCTCGGCACTGATGGCTTCCTGGAAGCGCTTCTCCAAGTCGGGCAAGGGATAGAGGCCGTCTCCGTTGGGGTTGAGGCCTTTCAGGCGGATGGGAAGGGAAACCGGAGGCTGCTGCAGGCTTAGCATGGGCATGTCCCGCAGCTGCGTGTCGGACGCGTAGACCAGCCGGATGTCGGCATATTCACGTCCGTCGTGGCCGCGCCATTTGCAGAATACCAGTTTCGAGCCGATCGGGGTCTTTCTTTCGATGGCCCGGGGGGCCTCGTAGTCCTCGTTGCCCAGGGCGGCCAGGACGCTGGCGATGTTGGAATCGTGTCCGCAGAGGAAGGCGAACTTGCGACCATCCTTGTTCAGCTCGGACAGGATCGTCTGCAGCAGCGGACGGGCGACGTTGGCAGCTACCGCCGGGGCTGTGAACAGAACGTCACCATACCAGTCTTTGATGGCGGCGATGCGCTCCCAGTCTTCCCGGCCGATCCTGTGCCCGAACGCGGCGCGTTGGAGGTCCGGTTCTTCGTAATACTGGAGCACGAGGGCGTCGGAAGCCGAATTGGCCATCTTCAGGCCACCCGTCATGGACGGTTCCTTGAGCGGGTCCAGCCGCACTGCCAGGTCGCCCAGGGGGATGGCAGTCGTATCATTCCGGGCAGCCGGGCTGTTCCGGAGATCCAATACGCTTTCCAATACGGCATAGTCGGCCGCCATCCGCGCTCCGACGCCGCCCAGACCGGCCTCTCCGCCCATGGCGCGGATCTGCGCCATCGCCCGCTCCCGGAATGCCGGATCATCGCGTGTGACCTGCGGGTTGAAGACCGGGTCCATGGTTCCGACCGCGCAGTGACGCTCCACCTCGACATTGGCCAGCGGCAACATCCCGCTGGAGAAATACTGCGCCGTGGCGATGGTGCGCTGCATGGAATTGGCATAGAAACGCATCTGTCCTTCCGCCGGCCGTTCGTTCTCGGTCATCAGCCCTTCGCTGATGAGCCATTGCCGGAAGAACTGCCCCATCTGCGTCTCCAACACGCCGCCCTTGCGGGACAGCTCACCGGGGGCGGAGGTCCATTCGAACCATTCGTGCGGGGTGATGCGCGAGAGTACCGAGCCCTTGCCGGACAGGGGAGAGCGGATGTTGTGACGGCTCAGGACGACGGCTTCCTCCAGGGTATACCGGTCGTGGAATCCGTCCGGACGCTCCATCCAGTCCGTTTCGCTTGCTGAAACGGTGCCTGCAGAAGGATAGACGCGGTGACTGCACGCGAAGAAGACGGCTGCGACAGTCAGGGTCAGGCAGAGGCGAAAAAAGTATTTCATAAACCTGTGTTTTATCGGAGTTCGAAACGCTGCGTACAGAAAGTGCTGTCGCCTGCGTAAAAGTCGATGGTGACATGTTTGCGGTCCACGGACAACTTGTAGCAGCCCGCAGCCGGGGAAACGCTGTAAGTGCGAAGGCCGGGACGGTATTCGTCGAAGAGCGGGGTCTCGTCATCGACGGGCCTCCCATCGCCATAGGTCATCTCTTTCCGGAGCGTGCCATAGCTGTCTGCGCCTTCAGAGATGATCTTGTATTGGCCTTTCTCCGGCTGAGACCAGACGGAATTCATGGTCATCTGGGTGATCCTTCCCCCATCTCCCCACCAGTCAGCGAATTCCGTACGGTGGACATGTCCGCAGAGGACGATGGCGTCCCGGGCGGCAAACTCCCTGCGGAAATGCAGGCGGGCCTCGGTATGCGCGGGTTTGTCACTGCCATGGAAGAACCAGCGGCAGGATGCGGAATCGTAGGGAAAGACCGGTCCGTGGACTACGATGAAAGTGTGTCTGGCTTTCCGGGTCTCTTTCAGCAGTTTCTCGACTTCTTCGTCATCCGGATGGTTGAAATCGATGACGATGAAGGCATCGGGCCCGATCCAGTAAGCGAAAGTCGTCTTGGTAACGGGCTGGCCGAGTTCTTCACTCATCCGCTGCGGCATATATTCGTGATAGACTTTCTCGGCGTCGGTTCCGCGGATGTCGTGGTTACCGACCACCGTCACCAGCGGCAGGGAGCCTCCGAATGAGGCCTTGAACGAATTCATCACGTCATCCAGCATCTTGCGGTGCACCTCGCCGCTGCCGCAGTCTCCCTGGATGAGGTCGCCCATCTGGAGGATCTGGCGCGTGTCCCCGTCAATCAGGCAGGCAGCCCGCTTGACCAGGCGCGGGCAACGCTCCCGCCACATTTCCCCGTTCCGGGCAAACTCAGCCCGCTGTATGCGGTTGAGCCATTCGGTAGGTTCATTATAGTGGGAATGATAGACATCCGCGGGTTCCGTATCGAAATGCGTGTCGCCGAGGATGATGATATTGTAGGCATCGTTTTTCTTGCACCGTCCCATCGCCTGCGGGGGCAGGGTTCCTGAAAGACCCAATCCTGCCAGGGAAGCGGCAGACAGGCGGAGGAAATCTCTTCTATCCATAATAATCCTTTAATAATCAGCGGAATTCTACTTGGCAGACGGACAGGCGGTAATTGCCCTTTAGTTCAGCTTTTCCTTGGAAGAACAGATAGATCTTGCCATTCCGGTCCTGGAAGACACCGGGATGTCCGCTTTCCCCGTGGTTCCATGTGCCTTCTTCTCCGGCCGGGAAAAGCAGGCCTTCCGGCGGGATGCGGGTGAAGCGTATCCCGTCTTCGGAGGTGGCCAGACCGATCTGCTGTCGTTCGTGGTTGTAAGCGCCGGCATAGAACAGATACCAGATCCCTTTGTGCCTGATGACGGTAGGGGCCTCGATACAGTGTCCTTCCCATTCGAAATCCGGCTTCAGCAGAGGACCTTCCGTCGAGTCCAGCGTCCATTTGCCAGGGCCATAATCGCTGCGGTAGGGGGCGTGCGCCATCCCGAGCATCTGGACTTTTCCTTCCGGGTCGCGGGTGGCGAAAAGCAGGATGAGCCGGTCCTTTACCCGGTACACTTCCGCATCGATGGAGCGGTTGAGCGCCCAGGCGGCATCCATGACGAAGACGGGCTCGTCGGAAGCATTGACGAAGGTGATGCCGTCCCGGCTGACGGCATGCCAGATGTTGTTATTGCCGGCCTTTTCCCAGTAACGCTGGTAAAACATGTGGATTTTGCCTCCGAAGCGTTTGACACAAGGCGCGATGGCTCCCCAGATCCGCTGTCCGTGGCTGTCCCTCAGGTCCAGGTCGCCGACCCTTTCCCAGTGGATCAGGTCCTTGCTCTCCGCGATGCCGGCGTTCCAGCCGCCTTGCAGAGACGCGAGTTTGTCCGGCACCCGGTCGGGGGAGTAAGCGGGAATGGAATAGTACATAAAGTAGCGGCCGCCTTTCCGGATGACGGTCGGGTCCTTGGCAAAGGGGATGCCGGTCCGGACCGTATCGCCGTAGCGCATTTCCGTGGGGGTCAGGACGGCTTGGCGGACCCTTTTCCCCCGCTTGGCGCTTTGCGCAGGTAAAAGGGTTGCTCCAGACAGGGCCAGGAGCAAGAGGAGGATGGTCAGTTTTTTCATATGTTCGGGTTTATCGTATGCGTGTGACGGCGTGGAGCGTATTGCTCACTGCGTTCCAAGAGTCGCGGGCGCTCAATTCAATCTCGTATTCGCCGGGCTCCAGCGGGATTTCCAGGCTCCAGTCTTTTTTCATCGAAGCGGGTTGCGGGACGTGGTAGAAATCGGCAAGGACTTTCTTGGTGCAGACGGTTTCTCCGCCACGGCGCACCGTGATGAAATAGGTGTGCACGAATTCGTCATCTTTGCCGGCGGCCCAGCGCAGCGTGGCCTTCCCCTCGCCTTCTTCCACCTCCAGGGCATCCAGCGCCGGTGCCTGGTTCATCGCGGCGCGGACCAGGTGGGAATACGGTTTGAGATGGCTCTTGTCCTTGCAGGGGTGTTTCATGACCCAGGGATCTCCGATGGTCGTCTGGTTGTAGAAATCCATGCGCTGGACGCGCAGGTTGCCCTTGTTGTCGAATTGCAGCAGCAGGCCCTGGGAGAATTCATCCTTGTCCCGCATGATCGTAAGGCCCGCCATGTTCTCATAGCCGCCGTTATCTATCGCCATATAGCGTACCGAGGCGGTCCCCATCACGGTAAAATCGCCCTGCCAGATGCTGCGGGGGTCGTTGAGGGGGAAATGGAGGTGTCCTCCGAATACGACGGCCTGCGGATATTTCTTCAGTACGTCGGTCAGCACCCGGGTGCTCCAGTAGCCGTTGTGCTTGGGATAGGTGTCATCCAGTTCGCTGCCATAGATGGTGTGGTAGATCATCGCATGCGTGAGCACCAGGACATAGCGGTCCGGATGCTCCTTTGTGATTTGGGCGAGGGTCTCGTCCAGCCAGCGGATGGATTCTTCCGGATAGACGACCGGATCCCGGCCGTCCGGGGTGATGCACAGGATGTGGACATCCCCGATCACGCAGTGCCGGCATTCCAGGCTGTCCCTCATCACGGGATCGCCCACGTCGGTGCGGTAGTAATCCGGACCCAGCCGGCGGGTGAACTGCTTGGCTTCGCGGTAGGTATTGGTTGTCCATTCTTTCCAGATGTCGTGGTTGCCGACGGTGTAGACCATCGGGACCTCGTTCGGATTGAAAACGCTCTCATAGAGACGCTTCCAGTCATCGATCTGAGTGTACTTGCGCGCGTCCCAGGCCGGGCTGTCCACCAGGTCTCCGACCAGCAGTACACCGTCCAGGCCGCCATATGCGGAGGCGAAATTGCGATCCTGGATCAAGGCGCTGCGGAATTTGTAGGCAGGAACCGTATTGTATGCGTCCACATGGGTGTCGCTCATGACGGCAAGGTTGAGGACGACCTTTTTTTCATTGAAATCCTTGGAGAAGGCGGCTGTACCCAGCAGGAGCAGGGCGATAAGGCACGCAGATAGACGGTTGATAGACATGATAAAGATGAATGGTTACACAAATATAACTAAATCCTTCGTATCTTTAGAAAAAGTTTGAGCGATGGAATTACAAGGGAAACCCCGTGAGATATGGGTGGACTGGATGCGCGTGTGCGCCTGTCTGATGGTGATGGTGGTCCATGCGACCGAGCCTTTCTACCTGGGCGGGGACGGTTCGTTGATCCTGACCCGGACCGACGCTTATTGGGCGTCTTTCTTTGATTCGCTGGTACGTTGCTGCGTGCCGCTTTTCCTGGTGGCATCCAGCTATCTGCAGTTCCCGCTCCATTATCCGACCGGGGAATTCCTGCGCCGCCGGGCGGTCCGCATCCTGATCCCTTTCGCGGTCTGGACGCTTGTTTACGCCCTGGTCTGGGGCCGGCCGGTGCAGAACTTCAAAGACCTGGTGTTCAATTTCAACTATGCGGCCGGGCACCTCTGGTTCGTGTATATGCTCGTAGGCATTTACCTGCTGATGCCGCTCCTTTCGCCCTGGGCGGAAAAGGTCGGAAAGAAAGAACTCCTTATCTATCTGGGCATCTGGCTTTTTACGACGCTCATCCCGCTGATCCGGGACTGGGTCTGGGGCGCGCCGACGGTGGTGTACGGGCCTTCCGGACTCCCGAGGCAGGCTCTGATTCCGCTTTGGGGCGAGGCCAGCTGGAATGCGTATGGGGTGTTCTATTATTTCAGCGGGATGATAGGTTACCTGCTGCTGGGCCTGTATTTCCGTAAATTCGCACCGGCGCTCTCCTGGGGAAAAACCCTGGCTGCGGCGGTTCCCTGCTACCTGGCGGGGTTCGCCATCAGTTTCGGTGGTTTTCTCAAGCGTGTCTTTGCGACGGCGGGGGACGGTTTCCCTGTCGGCGGACTGGTCGAGAAGGCGGTCTGGTGGGAAACGACCTGGTGCAACGATACCCTTGGTGTGGCGCTGATGACCATCGCCTTGATCTTGCTGTTCCGGAAATGTACGGCCGAAGGCGGTTTCTACCGCCGTGTCCTGCTGCCGGTTTCGAAAGCCAGTTACGGCATGTATCTGGCCCATCTGCTGGTACTGGTGGCCTTCTCCGGCCTGTTCAGGAATGCACTGGGTGTCGGTGATGCGGGTGTGCTGGGTGTCTGGACCACGCCCGTCGAGATCCTGCTGACGGCGCTCTGCTCCTTCGTCTGCACGGCGCTCGCTGCCGTCCTGGTCCGGCGTATCCCTAAGGTCGGGAAGTGGATCGTCGGATAATCTCCATGCACATCCGCCCGTTGTGGTACGGACATTTCCAGAAGCCGGCGCGGTCGTCGTCCGTATTGGGCGTGCCATCCGCCCGGACGCTCCAATACCATTCCCCGTCGGGGCAGAGTAGATGATCCTTGATGAAGGACCAGCAACCCAGGGCGCGGTCCAGCCAGGCCTCGTCTCCGCGCAACTGATATTGGCTCAGGCAGCCGACGACCGTCTCCGCCTGGACCCACCAGTGCCGGTCCGCATCGGTACGTCCGGTCGCCGGATCGTATTCGTAAATCATCCCGCCGTCTGCACGCAAGCCTTCGATCGCAGCCTCTGCCATCTGTTTTGAACAGGTCTGCACCCGCTCCATCAGTGCCGGATCGTCCAGTTCTTCCGCCGTCTCCCACAGCAGCCACGAACACTCGATGTCATGGCCATAGGAGACCATTTCCGACTGGGAGACCCAATCCTCGTCGAAAAAAAGGCCCAGGTGCCCGTCAGGCCGCACGATGCGGTCTAGGAAAACCTCCACCAGCCCCGTCAGGCTGCGCCTCAGGTCCTCGTCCTTCCAGACGCGGTACAGGGCGGTATATCCTTCCAGGATGTGCAGGTGCGTGTTCATCGTCTTCGCGTCGTTGCGGTCCTTGTCGGACAGGCGCATGTCCGCGATGGGAGACCAGTCGCGGGTCGCCGCCTCCAGATAGCCGCCTTTGTCCGGATCCAGGCTATGCGCTTCGATGTCACGGAACAGGCGGATCGCCAGCTCCAGCGCTTCCTCCTCGCCGGTCGCGCGGAAATATTCCGCCAGTCCGTAGATGGCGAACGCGATGGCGTAGAATTGTTTTTTTGTGTCCAGCGGCTGTCCTTGGGCATCCAGGCTCCAGAAGACGCCGCCGTAGACAGGGTCGATAAACCGGTCCCGGACCTGTGTGAACGCATGGTCGGCGATAGCCTTCCACGCCGGATCGCCCAGCATGCGATAAGCGGAAGCGAAGGTCCATAGGATGCGGGCGTGGAGGATGGCTCCCTTCGGTGCGGAGGGATCCGGCCGGCCTTGGCCGTCGATGCGGCCGAGGAAGGCTCCCTGTCCGTCTTGCGTACGCTGCTCCCAGAAGGGGAGGATGTCCCGGATCAGTTCGTCACGGGTTTCTTGTGTGAGTTGTTGCAGTCGGTCCATAGTGCAAAAATAAAGGAATGCGTCCGTAATCTGTTTTCTTTCCGGAAAAAATGTCAAAAAAGTATTATTTCTTGTGAAAATTGTATATTTGCCGTACTAATTAAAACCCTCGACATGTCCAAGGTTCTTTCAGAAATCACCGGCCTTTCCGACAAAGACTGCTTCTATATCGTGGAGCGTCACAAGAACAAGTTCACCTACCCGCTGCATTGCCACCGGGATTACGAACTGAACTTCATCAGCAACGGCGCAGGAGTGCGCAGGATCATTGGCGACAGCATCGAGACCATCGGCCCTTACGAACTGGTGCTGGTCACGGGGGAGAACCTGGAGCATGTCTGGGAGCAGGGGTCGTGCACTTCGGAGGACATCCGGGAGATCACCATCCAGTTCTCGCCGGATCTCTTCGATGCCGGCCTGCTCTCGAAAAACCAGTTCGAATCGATCCAGAAGATGTTCGACCAGGCCAGGCAGGGCCTGTGTTTCCCGCAGGAAGCGATCATGAAAGTCTACTCCAAACTGGATACAATCTCTTTGGAATCAGATAGTTTCACCCAGGTGCTCCTCTGTATCCAGATCCTTCATGAACTGTCTCTTTTCGAAGGTCGCAGACTGGCGACCAGCGCCTTCGCCAAGGCACCCCGCCGCTCCGAAAGCCACCGGGTGGAGACCATCAAGGAATACATCCACTCGCATTATGCGGAGCCGCTGACCCTGGACGGGATCGCCGACCTGATCAGCATGAGCCCTTCGTCCTGCAGCCGTTTTTTCCGTTCGCATGCCGGGAGGACCGTGACCGATTACATCGTGGATGTGCGCCTGGGCAATGCCGCTCGCTCGCTCGTGGACACCAACGAAAGCGTGTCTGTGATCTGTTATGCCTGCGGCTTCAACAACCTGTCCAATTTCAACCGCATCTTCAAGGCAAAAAAGGGGATGACGCCGCGTGAGTTCCGCCACCTGTATAAGAAGAAAAAAGTTATCATTTAGCAAGATAATTGCGAACATTGACAAATTTCTATTAGTCTATGTGCGGGTAACTGCCTAATTTTGCAGTCACTTACGCGCGTAATAATGAACACCGGAACCACCAAGTCGACCCTCCTTGCGGTATTCACTCTTTTTTCCGCCCTCCTGACGTCCTGCAAGCCGTCCGTTGAGGTTGCGGACCTTCCTTTCATCGGCACCAACATGTGGTATGCCTCCGAACTGGCGCTGTCCGATCCTGCCCGTTTCTCTTCGGAGTTGGATTCGCTGTGCGCCCGGGGGCTGACGAATGTCCGCATCCTGGCGACCGGCGGGGACTGGAAGGGGCTGGATGCCGCTCTCGCAGGTTTCTCCCGCCACGGGATGAAAGCCGTATTGTTCCTCAATAATGCCTGGGAGTGGAGCGAGGACGGGTACCGTTCCTGGCTTGAGAAGGCCGGCGCCGGTCGCCAGCCGCATCCGGCGGAGGACGGCTATGTCGCCTACATGACGGCGATGGCCGGCTTTGCTTCCAATGCGGAAGCGGTCTCGCTCTATCAGGAGCATGTCCGCCGCGTGGTCACCCGCTACAAGGATTCGGATGCCGTCTATTCCTGGCAGATCTGCAACGAGCCCCGTCCGTTCAGCCGGGACAGCGCCGCCGTGGACGCCTTCGTGGCTTATGTCCAGGGTACCGCAGCCCTGATCAAGTCGCTGGATCCGGTCCACAAGGTGAGTACCGGCAACGAGGGCGCGATGGGCTGCAACGACGGCGATTACGCTCTTTGTGAGCGGCTTAACAACTGCCCGGACATCGATTATATGACGGTCCATATCTGGCCGTATAACTGGAGCTGGGTGTCGCAGCAGGACATCGCCGGCGGCGTGGAAACGGCCATTGCGCGCACCGCTGACTACATCGACCGTCATCTCGACATCGCCCGCCGGCTCCACAAGCCCGTCGTGATCGAAGAGTTCGGCTATCCCCGGGACGGGTTCTCGTTCAGCCGCGAAGCGACGACCGAGGGCCGAGACCGCTATTACCGCTACGTCTTCTCCCGCGTGTTGGAGTCCGCCCGCAAAGGCGGGGAATTGCTGGGTTGCAATTTCTGGGCTTGGAGCGGTCTGGCGCGCCAGACCCCCGGCCACGATTTCTGGCAGGAAGGGGACGATCTCTGCGGCGATCCTTCGCAGGAAGGCCAGGGGCTCAACGGCGTATACCTGACGGACCGGAGCACCCTTTCGGTCGTCAGCACCTTTCAAGACAGCCTCTCCCATGTCATCCGTTTCCAGGCGGAGCCCGGTGAAGACTGGATGTTCTATGGCCCCGGCCCTTACCGGCTCAAGGTGAAAGTGGTCGGCAGCGTGCCGCTCGCCGGCTTCAACCTCAAACTCTTCCGGGACCTCGACTTGATGGATCCCGATGCGGAGCCGGTATTCTCCAAACGCTTCCGCATCCGGACCCGGCCCGGCCGCTGGACGGAGGTCGAGCTCCCGCTCGGAGAACTGGAGCCCGGTTTCTACCGGGTCGACCTGGGCGGTGTGAAGAAGTTCAACATCGGGGTCAACCCCGAGCAGATCCAGAGTCCTTCCGACCGGCCGGAGGACTTTGATGCGTTCTGGGCCTCCACCCTGGCTGAATTGTCCGAGGTTCCGATGGAGGTCCGCTATACCGAGATTCCCGCCCACTCTTCCGAGGCGCGTACGTGTTACCATGTGGAGATCCCGTCCTGGGGCGGTGCCACGATGGGTGGCATCCTTTATGTGCCCGTGGCGGAAGGGAAGTATCCTGTCCACGTCGAGTTCATGGGCTATGGGGCGGAACCTTATTACCGTGACCCGTCCGCCGAGCCGGATCGTATCGATTACCTGGTCAGCGTCCGCGACCAGGGCATTTTCAAGGCGGGTAACGGCGAATGGATCGACCGAGGCCTGTCATCCAAAGAAGATTTTTATTACCGGGGTGCATTCTGCGACGTGGTCCGCGCCGTGGATTTCGCCGCCTCCCTGCCGAAGGCTGATACGACACGCATTTTCGGCTGCGGAGACAGCCAGGGCGGGGCATTCACCTGGATCAGCGCCGCACTGACGGACAAGATGCGGGCCATCGCGCCGAGCGTCCCGTTCCTGAGCGATTATCCCGATTATGCGCGCATTGTCTGGTGGCCCATGCACGAGGTTTTCCGGCATGCCGATGCGGAGGGGGTCGCACGGGAGGCGCTGATGGATATGCTGCGCTATTTCGACATCAAGAATTTCACCGACCGCATCACCTGCCCCGTGCTGATGGCTTTCGGCCTGCAGGATCCCACCTGCCCGCCGCACACCAATTTCGCCGG
>JAEEGH010017346.1_pt1 | contig 15365 bp, 18 predicted proteins | sample 9134181 | NCBI WGS metagenome assembly JAEEGH01 (sample SAMN16246544, study PRJNA631951) | gut metagenome | biome: gut microbiome; feature: rumen; material: DP-attached | host: Bos | place: Iran: Karaj | collected 2018-10 | reverse complement strand
TTTTGTCGGCTGCAGGGATTTTCGAAGCTGCTTCACCCAGTCGCCGTCAATCTGGTATTCCGTAACCCGGACAGTCATTCTCTGGAAACCGACTTCATCATCATAATCCTGGAATTTCCATTTGTCGTCCGGCGTGGACTTTCCGGGATACACAGTCTTTTCGCAGGTCGCGGTCACAACGTTCGATCCGTCCTTTTTATTAATCGCAACCGGCTTCCCCTTGCTGTCATACGCTTCAATCTCAATTTTGAACCAGGTCAGCGTCATATGTTTGCTGACGTTCTTCACTTTGATTTCAAGCTTGCCTTTTCCCGTTATCTCTGCCTTGGTAATTTCCGCCGCATGGCTCCAGTCGCCGACCTTCACATGGATGGATGTCTGGTATCCGCCATCTTCGGTAGTACCGGTCACAACCGTTTCACCCTTGGAAATGCCCTTGATCCGGACATGGTCTCCCTGGGTCTTGTCACGGGTTGCGGTGGCAATCGATTCGTCCGCACTCGCCCAGGTCATATTGTGGTTCGTTGATTTTTCCGGTTCCAGCACGGCGCTGGCTACTGCTGACTCGCCGGGATCGATGTAAGCGGTGCTTCTTCTCATATGAACACCCTTCACATGCTGCAGCACCCGCACCTTAATCTGCGCCTGCTTGTTTGTTCCGTCTGTGGCTGTTGCCTTCACCGTAGCCATACCCACGCTGACACCGGTAAGGGTGCCGTCTTCGCTGATCTTCAGGACGTTTTCATTGCTGGAGGTCAGCTTCACCGCCGGGTTGCTCGCGTCAGCCGGCTCAACCATCCAGGTCAGCACGCCCGTTTCGCCCGCGTAGACCACAGGGGCATCCCCGAAGCTGATTTTCTTCACCGGCTGCTGCACATGCACAGCCGCCCTGGCCCATACGTTCGCGTCGTTCTTGCTGGTACAGAGAATTTCACAGTCACCCCGCGCCACGCCCGTCACCTGGCCGTAGGAATTCACCTTCGCGATCTTGTCGTCAGAGGAGGTCCATACAATGGCCTTGTCGTTGGTTTCCTTCGGCAGGACCGTCGCCTTCAGCAGACCGTTCCGGCCGGTATCCAGGGTCAGCTCCTGCTTGTCCAGGGTAATCTGTTCAGCATTCTGGCTGACCTGCATATAGAAATCTGAATGGATCTTGCCGCCATCCTTCGCGGTGGCGGTAATCCGGACATTGCCCCGTTTCACACCGGTCACGGTGCCGTTCTCATCCACCTTCGCGATGTCTTCCGCGGAAGAGATCCAGGTGACATCCTTCACGGTCGCGTCTTCCGGAACAACAGCGGCCTTCAGGGCTGCCGTCTGTCCCGCGGCAACGGTCTTGGAATCAGCGGATACGTTGATCCGGGTCACCGGCACATACACCACCAGCAGATACTGCGCGGCAGCGGACGGATCCTGTTCGCTGGCGATGGTCAGCACCGTCTCGCCGGCTTTCAGGCCGGTCACCGCGTTTCCGCGGACCTGCGCAACGGTCTCATCCGCCACGGAGAGCACCGTCTTCTTGTTCTTCACCGCCGCGGGCTTCACGGCGGCCTGCAGCGTCAGGCTCTTCTTCACCCCAAGCAGCAGAACCGGCAGGGTGTTCTCCGCGTTCTCCCCGCTCCGGAAAGCAGCGGCAGCGGCATCGTCCGCCGCGTAAACCGTCAGCTTCGCCGTGTTCACTTCCAGCGTAACCGCTTCGTTCCCCTCCGCCAGCGCGGTCAGGCTCGCGCAGAGCATCACCAGTGCCAGAATGGAAACCAGTACCTTTTTCATATGGGCATCCTCCTTGTCAAATCCTCTCGCAGAGATCAGGAATCAGGCTGCACAGACTGAACAGCCACATTCCGCCCGGCCATGTCAGGCAGATACTTTTCTCGCCCGTGACCGGATCCTGGTCCCTCGTGACTCCGAAGGACTTATACTGATTTCCGTTTCTCCGGATCAGAAACCACCGTTTCTTTCTAGCCATTCAGAATCATCCTCCATATATTAGACGAAGAATGGGTGCCATTTTGATCATTTGTTGGAAAATTTTTTGAAAAAAATCTTAAAAATCATTTTACAGGTTTTTCCATCCCCCGCGCAGACCCCCGTCGGCTGTACCTTTTTGGTCATAACGCCTGCATCAATCCGCCTTCTGCCTCGAGTATAACACAGTGCCGGGCGTTCAGTTGTAACACTTTTGTAAAGATTTCAAACCCACCTTCTCATGTTCCACCGGCCAAACACTTCCTCAACGCCCTACAATGTCATTTCGACCAAGGGCGGTACGCCCGCGTGGAGAAATCTCGTTCCCCCTTGTCACACAAACTATCACATCGGCTGAAAGCCGATATATCACAAATTTGCGAAGCAAATTTATATCACGTCTGACGCAGGCCAGACATATCACATCGGCCAAAGGCCGATATTTCACATTCGACGAAGTCGAATACATTACTCTCCCGCCGTCAAATACACTCCCATCTTCTTCTGCTGCTTCGCCCTCCACGACCGTTTAAACGACGCCGCAATCACAGACTCAAAATCCCGCGTGCTCATCATCGCCCATTCATGAAGCTGGCTTGCGCTGCCGACAATTTGCTGCACCTCCGGGGGCAGCTTTTTGAATTCCTCCCCGCAGTAATAGATCCCCTTGGAGGCAGCCTTTGCCACGATGCTCCAGGCTTCCTCCCCGCTCATGCCCTCCCCCTTTTCCTGGGCAATCAGCGCATTCAGGGCCCCGATCGTCGGCGCGAACCCTTTGATGTCCGTGGCAATATAGGCAAGCAGCGCCTGCTGCACCAGCTTATAGGGCGTTTTCGCGAAAAGCTGCTGCCAGACCATCCTCATGTATTCAACATTCCGGTTCTTTGTGAAACTCGGGTAATACGCTTCGATCTGGCTCATGATATTCAGTGTTTCCTTCTTTGTCACTGTGTTTCACCTCCCGGATTCCATCCAAAAAACCCGTCGCTGGCGTCATCATCCCCTGCAGCTGCGGCCATCATGGCGAACTGGTTCACCGGCACCGCCCCCGACGGGCTGCCCCGTTTCTGTTCCCTGGAAAGCCATCCGTTAATAAACCGCCGGATATCATTCCGGCTTTTTCTTTTCTCCGCGTTGGACAGGCACCATTCCCGCATCCTGCACAGCTCCCGGTCTACCTCCACGTCCGGGTACAGCCTTGCAAAATCATCCGCCTGCTGCCGGGTCACGCCGTAGACGGTATTGTCATTCAGCGGCAGTTCCGCCACGGGAAGCTCCCTGACCTCCGCCTCCTGCTCCGGACGTTCCGGTTCCGGGTAATCCTGTTCATGTTCCTGCACAGGCTGCTCCCCTTCCGGCGCGCAGTCTTCTTCCTCCGGTCCCGGATAGATCCGCCTGCTGTTCCGCAGCCGCTGGTGCTTCCCCCAGGAAACAATCTGCAGCCAGTCTCCCTCGTCTTTCACGCTGTAGCACCGCACAAGGCCCACGTCCTCCAGGTGCTTCAGGGCTTCCGCCATCGTCTTTCCGTCAACGCTCTCCCGCAGCGGAAACAGGGTCCGCGCCAGCATGACCGGATTCGCGGAATACACGCCAAAGTCATCCGCCGCAGTGATCAGGCGGTAGAACACCACCTCTTCGAAATAGCTGAGTGCGTCGATCCGCCTGTTGATCCGGATCGTATCCTTCAGGATTCTGTTGCCCATTTCAGGCCCTCCTTTTTTGGCGAATAGAAAAAGGTCCGCCCATCAGGCGAACCTCCCTACTTACATAATACACCCGGAACCCTTATTTTTCAAGTCTCCGGGTACTATCGTCCTATTCTCCTGCTACTCTCCCGGCACTCTCATGCCCCCTATACTACAAGGTGTTCCAGTTACTGTTCGTTCTTTGGAAGAAGTGATCTTTTATACAGGAGGGAGTTCCTTCTGCTTCTTCGTCTCTTTCCTTATCGGATTCCTATTCGTATTCTGATTCGTATTCTTATTCGTATTCGAATTCGAATTCAGGCCGCAGCTCGCCGCAAATTGCCGCAAGTTGCCGCAACAGTATTTTTATTGCAACAAACAAAGCAGTATATATCTCGCGCAACCCGTACCTTGTCATTCTGAGCAAGCGAACACAGTGAGCGCGTCGAAGAATCTCCTCCCGCCGACATGTTTCACCGGCCAAACAATTTCTCAATGCCTCACACTGTCATTTCGACCAAGCGAAGCGCGTGGAGAAATCTCGTCATCTTTGCCATAGCGACGTTTACAATACTCCCCGTCAAATGGATACTCGAATTTGTGAGAATCCCAAATCATGGACATCGAAAATGTCAGGATCCGCTCCAAGGATTCCGGGCGACCATTGAGCGAACGGAAGAGCACATCCTGCATTGATTTGATCCGCTGCTGGATTTCGATTTTGCAATCAACAATCATAACAATATGTCCTTTTTTCGCTTGACCGAATCTGTTCAACATGATATAATGCCATTCGTTCCACCAAATATGGTCTGTTGGCTCAGTTGGTAGAGCACATCGTTCACATCGATGGGGTCACTGGTTCGAGTCCAGTACAGACCACATAAGAAAACCACCCTTCATGGGTGGTTTTTCTTATGTCTGGCCTTCCCTGGCCTCTCACCAGTTCACCAAGATGTGAAACATCGACGGGGCAAACGAAGGAAGCGTCTCCCCTGCGGGGAGTGCTGAAGGCAAGCGACCTGAGTTTGTTAGCGCGAAAAGGAACAGAAATCCCGCTCCAAGGGACTTCTGTGACTATTGAGCGAACGGAACACTGGTTCGGCGGAAATCTCGTCGATTTCTTTCTCAAACTTTAAGGAGTGAGCTCCCCAGTGGGGAGTCACGACTATAAAGTTTGCGGACACGGTTCGTATACTCCAGTGGCGGAAATATCGTCGGCGGCTTTCTCAACCGAAAGGGATTGATCTCCACAGTGTGGAGTCACGACCATTGAGGTTGCGGACACAGTTCGAGTCCAGTACCATTGAGTTTACAGAACACTGGTCATCTTCCAGTCAAACCGGAATCACGGCTTTCCTGGTCAATCATACATTCCATCTGCAGATCATAAGGCTCTGCCTCAGCGAGGGAAGGAATAGGGTCAGAACTGAGGCGGAACCCCAAAGCGGAGTAGAAGTTTATTGTTTCCTCAGAAGAACAGCAGGATGCATACAAAGCATGGGCTCTCATCTTCAGGGCTTCCTGTCTGGCAGCTTCAAACAAGGCTCTGCCGATTCCGCGACGGCGGTAATCGCTGGAAACATGGAAGCTGTCAATGATGAGCCGGCCTTTGTTCAGTTTGGGAATCAGCATTATTTCGCCAACAACGCGATTTCCTTCATAAGCGCAATATGTCACGTACCGCCCGCTGAGAATCTCTTCCGCTTTTTCGATCAGGCGCGCAGCATCCCAATCCTCAGTGAAGGGATTGTAAACCAGTGTCAGATTCCCATTCTGCAGGCGATACACATTTTTTACTTCCTGATACCGCTGAAAGCCTTTCAGGGAATCCCGGGTAAAGTTGTTACTGTCAACAAGCTTTATTTCCAAAATAATATCCTTTCATAGTTAAGAACAAAGTTACAGCACATGATAATAAGGGCAAATGTTTTCATAGTGTCCATCCTTCATCCGGAATCCTCCGGGAATCGTTCCAAGCTGAACGAAGCCCAGCCGCTCGTACAAATGCCGGGCATGGGAATTGCTCTCAACAACGGCGTTGAACTGGAGAACGCGGAAGCCAAGATCCTTTGCGACCTTCAGGCAGTCCAGGACCAGTTTTTCACCGATGTGCTGACCCCGGCATGCGGATGATACCGCATAACTGGCATTGCAAATATGTCCGCAGCGTCCGACATTATTGGGGTGCAGAATATATAATCCGACAATCTTTCCGTCATTCTCCGCTACGCCGGTATAGCTCTGGGAGGCAAAGAAGTTTCCACCGGTATCTTCTGTCAGGCATTCTTCCTGGGGGAAAGCAATTCCGTCTTCCACCACTTCATTCCAGATTGCTGTCATTTCCGGAAGATCGGTCTCCCGGTATTTTCTGATCCGCATTTCTCATCCTCTTTTTTCAAGCCATGGAACGTTATTTAAAAGCTTTTGGCAAACCCTTACCGGCTCCCGACCATAATTTTACCATACCCGCTGGTGCTTTGGCAGTAAATTTTCGCCGCCGGCATGAAAACAGGGCCACCTTCACGATAATCCTGCTTTGGAGAAATAACTGCCTGTATTTTTCCTACCTGACCATGTATTTTGACCTTCCCTGATGTTACTCTGTACACGTACCGAATGACCGGTACATACTAAACGACTTAAACGGAGGAAATCAAAATGCTGCGCCTGCTTGGAATTATTACTCTTGGAAACCTGATCTTTGGTGATCGCCGTCGCCATGACAGTTTCCTTGGCGGCCTTTTGATCCTGCCTATGCTGATGTTCGGCGGTTGGATTGCGATCGCTGTTATTGGGGGAGTCCTCGGATTGATCGGCTCCATTATTGGCGGGATCTTTTCCGGGTTGTCCTCTCTGGCGTCTGCTGCTTTTTCCGGCAGCGGACTGGTCATTGGTATCGTAATCGGCCTGGTTGCTTTCTACTATTTCCGCAACAGGAATGAAGCGGAAGAAAACTAAGGAGGAAAGAAACATGAAGAGCATTATTGATGAACTGACTGCATATCGTCTGAAGGTTGCGCGGGACGGCAAGGAAATTGTTAATGTTCCTGGAATCCTTGCTCTCCCCGGAGTACTTGTGGCACCGAAGATCAGTATTATCGGAACAATTGCGGCATCGCTCCTGGGATGCGATATTCATCTGGAAAATGAAAACGGTAAAAGTGTTGACATTGGCAAGGCTGTGAAGGATGCGGCAGAAACAGTCGCAGATACAGCGGCTACAGCTGCGAAGACAGTCAAGGAAGAATTTGACAAAGCCTGGGATGAACTGTCAGCGGATGATCCTGAGGGATGTCCTCTCGGGGAAGAGAATGAAGAGGAGCCTTCCGATCAGGACAGCACAGAAGAAGACAATCCCACGATCCAGGTAAAACCTGATGATTCTGAACAGGAGTAATTCATCTGCGAAAACAGGAAAACCACCCTTCACGGGTGGTTTTTCCTTATGTCCGATCCTGTCGGCGACTCTCTCAATCTATAAAGTGTTTTGATCCTGAGTATCCGGTATAAACCCATCCACGATTTTGTAGTCGATTCCTGCCTTGCGAGCCTGCGACATCTGGAAGCGGCGGGGAACTCTGTACATTCTGCCGTCTTTTATAAAATATGCTCCTGTCTGGTGAAACTGAAAAGGAACACCTTTGTTCATACACTGGCGGCGAACATCCAGCACCCATTCGTAATCCAGCGGCCGCACGTTTATGCCCGATTCGCCTGAGCAAGCCACCTCGCAGATACTGCCATCCAGATACTTCTCAAGGTTGACCGGACCAAGCATCGGACCGAGGATCACCGTTTTGTGCCTGATCGGAAGCTCCGCAAAAATCGGCAGCCGGAAATCTGCCCGATCCTGGTTTTCACAGGTGCAGCCTACGATCACATTATCATAGCCGTCTCCCCAGTCGGCGGGCATACATTCCGGAAAGCGTTCGATGCGTTTCGTGAAAAAGTAAAACATACAGTCACTGCGGCGTTTTATCATTTTCCAGCATTCATCCCGCCATTCATCTGCGTCCTTCAGCAAAAAATCCGAGGTAAAGCAGGTCATGACGAGTGAGCCGGACGCGATCTTCAGCGTTCCGTCACGCTTTGTTTTTACCGGCAGATTGAAATTCTGTGTTTTGCGGCATTGTTCTGATGAAATCAAACTGCCATATGCTTCATCCTGCCGGTAAACATAGCAGTAACGGCATCCTTCGGAATACTTCGTACAGCCATGCCAGGGATTCCAGCTTGCGTATTTCTGTTCGCTCATTTTTTCATTTCAGAACTTGTAACCCTGCAATAATCAAGTCAGTCAATAATCGATAAATAATCGATGCAGGCCGGAAGATGCATCATATGATGATAGGTCATCGGGGTCAGAATCATGCCGCCCCTGGTCAGCCTGCCCCAGAATACCAGCAGCCATACAGAACGGAAATCTGTGGTTACCCCGCCGACTTCCAGGATTCGCATGACCCACTCTTCCGGGACCATGGACTTGATTTCTTCCAGCGTCAGCTTCTCAAGGATGGTCCGGGTATTCTTTCCCACGGTGATCATGTAGTCACGCAGTGCTTCTGCGTTGATCTTCTCACCAAACTCCTTCACTTCATCCGGCTCCAGCGCGTTCCCTGTATCCGTGATCGCCGCGTTGATTTTCTTCTGCCATTCATCATTGAAAATCTGGTCCTGATCAGCCATCAGGATATTGCTGACAAGATCCTCAATGCGGTAAGTATGCCAGAGCTGCCAGCAAAGCGGTACCATATCTGTTCCGGCATAATGTAAATCCGTATCCCAGATCTGCCGGGGAACCAGGGCATTCTGATTCCCGGCCAGCATATAATCCAGCACACAATCCGCAACGGTTTTTTCAGAGGCACCGGAAACCTCTGCCGGATGCACCATGGCATGAACTTCCAGCGTCAGCTTCTTCATCCTGTCCAGGTCATCCCCCGCCAGCGCTTCCTTCAGTTCTTCGTATTTTGTTTCAAACGCCTTGTACAGTGTTTCCTTGATCATGAGATATCCTTTCTGTCCTCTGACATGGGTTCGTTTGTTTGGATTGTACTTCACATTGGTGAAACAGACAAGGCGAACAAAATGTACTTTTTTGAGCGGACGTGGAAAGGCTGCTTCGCAATATGATATGAACAACAAAAAAGTAGGCACCTCCGGAGAGGCACCTGTTTTTGGAAACCGGCAGGCATGCGGAAGGGACGCCGGAAGATATCATCGGGGGCCACAGCCCGGATAGTTCTCCTTTCCGCCGACGGTTATTTCATCATTTTGACCATCAGGTAATCATTGTCATAGCTGCCGTCCGGATATTTCATACCATGCGGACGCGTGCCATAAACCGTAAAGCCATGTTTGAGATACAGCCTCAGTGCCCTGAGGTTTTTAGATTCAACAGTCAGTTCAATCTGCTCATAACCACACTGAGCGGCAAACGCAAGCAGCCGCTCCACCAGCGCGGATCCGATACCCTGCCGCCAATAATCCTTCCTCACAGAGATACCCAGTTCCCCGCGATGCATCACCCGGCTTTTTGTGCCATGCGAGCAAATATCAGCACTGCCGATGATCTGGCCATCCAGCTCTGCCACCAGCATCATGCTGCGGGGATCGTTCCTGCGTCCTGCCAAAACACTGGCTTCCTCCTCCGGCGTATAATCAAATTCCTCCGGCGTCCGCAGGAGAAATGGTGTTTCTCCCAGCATGGTTTTCATATATTGCAGCATAATCGGCGCATCTTCCGGTTCCACAGAGCGGATTGTCACCGCATTGCCATCCCTGAGCGTAAAGGTTTCCGCAGCGTAGGTCATATTGTCTGTCCTCCAACAGTAAAGAATTTCAAAAGATATTTCAGCAAACCAGATCGGCTTCCGGCTTCAATCATAGCATATCTTCCGGCTTTTTGGACGGTAAGTTTTCGCTGCCGGAAGTGAAACATCAACTTTTTCCATAGTTACACTGCCAACCCCGCCCGGTATGCGTATCAATATTCGAAAATACCAAACCAACGAAACGAAAGACGAAACATAAGGAGAAAATGACAATGAAAAAGAATACGGAAAACAAAAGGATGAAGCTGAACGACGAAGCGCTGGAAGCGGTGCAGGGCGGGAGCCTCCTCGACCTCATCGGAGAAGGCATCGGTTATCTGTTTGACGACTTCACAAAGAAGCTCGACAAGCTCAAGCCCAATGACGGCTGCACCGGCAAGCAGGTCATGCCCGGCTTCAATGTATATTGATCGTACGCAGGATCCGGTACAAGCTATACGAAAACAGGATCACCTTCAGGGTGGTCCTGTTTTTCATATCGTTCCCTGCCGGCAAACCCTTCAGCAAGCCGGAACTGATGTATCTATTCACTCGTCCAGCATATCGATAAGCATCACAGTTGCCCTGATACAGTTTTCCAGCCCTTCCTCGTTCAAATTGTCGTATGAATCCCTGCGTGTATGGTAATAGTCCTCCAGAACATGGCTTAAGCCGGTTATACCTACCGAACGGAATCCACCCTGTGTGAATGCAGCGCTGTCAGTTGATCCTCCAAGCAGGGGCACAATATCCCTCTTGCACGGCACACCCGCCTTTTCAGCCGCGCGCAGGAACAGATCACACAGTTCCGGATCAGACTTCACTGTGCTGTTGAGATCCTTTGTGTTGACTGCCAGGTGCTTCGGATCGTGGATTGTGTCATAGCAGATGATATAGGTCGGCACATCTTCATATTCATCCTTATGCGCCTCCGCCCACGCTTTTGCACCGCGCAGTCCCGCTTCCTCAGAGCCGGTCAGAATCACTCCAACCTCTGTATGTCCCAGGGTAATGCCGCGCGTTTTCATCTCGTGCAGTATCGCCATGCCGATATAGCAACCGGACAGGTTATCATTCGCGCCGTCAACTACTCGCTTTGGATTATAGGTAAACGCCACAAGAATAAAAAACGGAACAAAAACGAGGCCACACAGTGCTGCGGTCCTGACCCACCCGCCTGCGCCGCAGAGAGTGCAGATCGAGAGCCCGATATAGAACAGCACGCCGCAAAGCGCTGCAATTCCCGGTATTTCAAACACAATCCCGCCAAAGCGATAGTTCAGGGGAAACTCCCATGCCGCATCAATATGCCCGTTCAGAAAAACACGCTGCCTGACTTCGTCTGAGCATTTTCTCACGGCAGTGATGTTCGTGCTCTCTTTTTCGGGAAAGAACGGATCGATAGGCTTTTTGTAGAGCACAAAGTGAAACAGGAATATGATGAATGCCAGACAGCCGAAAAGGATGCTCAGCCACGGGCAGATAAAAAAGCCAGCGGCACAGAGCGTATCAAATGTCGCGGAAAAATAGAAATAGCTGTAAAAAGAAGCCGGGTGCTCCTTAAAGGTCTCAACCCTGATGTCAGTGCAGCCACAGTCCTTTTCAAGCGAAGCCGCCATATATTCTGCCGCCTCGCGCTCACCTTCGCTGCCCGGAGCACGCTTTTTCATATCACGGCAGATATGAGTGATCTCCCGCATCGCGAAAGAGACTGCCGGCCTCAGGTCAGCATTCAGTTCACGCATCCTCTTTGGCATAACCTTCCTCACAAATCCAAATCCGATTTTCCTTACTGTCAATTACTCAAAGTTCCTTCATTCCGATTGCTTTGGCTGCCGCCCGCATGGAAAGGTTTGTCCGCTCCGTTGTCAGGGCAACCGCCTTCCCGCTGCTCAGGATCCGGAAAGCCATTTCCGAGATAAGCGCTTTGCAGAAACCTTTGTTCCGTTGCTCCTCGACGGTTGCAACGCCTCCGATTTCCGTTTCACCCTCCCGGAATGAGATCGGTATCGCGAAACTGATTATTTCGTTTTCATCCATGATGGCCAGCGGGGATCCGATTTTTTCATCAAACTCATCGGGATTAATCGCTGCATCGGTAAACCGGGCATAGAACCTTCGGATGACAGCAAGATTCTTATGCCAGTCCAGGTCACAGACCACCCAGGGCACATCATGTTTTAATTCCTTAATGGAATCAAGGCGGAAACAGACAAACGGATTCTCCGTTGAAACATTATGGTACCCCTGCCAGAATGCAGCTGCGTTGGTCGTCACATTGGCACTGAAACTGCTGTATTTTTCAGGAATATGAAAGCCCGGGGGAATGAGATTGATAACAGCGTCCGGGATTTGGCAACGCCTTTCCAGATCGTAGCCATAAGTAATGTGGAAACTGAACCAGTAAAGGTTCTTTGCCCAGTATCCCTGCATGTATTCCACACCGTCCGGATCGGAATTCCGGTGGATGTTCAACCTTCTTCCGGCAATGACTTCCGCGCGCATTTCCTCCAAAGACAGCGGAATTCCATCCGGATCAGTCACATATTCCTGCATGTCGCAATCGATCATGGCCCATTTGTCCATTTCAGGCAGCCATACCAGATTTACAACGTGGCAGTCCTGGTCATGCTCATCTTCAGGCAGGCAGGTAACAAAGCGATTCTTGATATCGATGGAAAGCAGCAGTTCGTTTAACAGAATGGCATGCCACCGGCAATTGAATCCGCTCGGAACCCGCTGCGCATACTCCCAAAGTGTGATGGCATTAAGCTCCTGCAATGGTTCTTTCTGGTTGTCGTGGGGAATATGGTCGGATACAAACTGGCTGATTTTCCGGGCTTTTTCCCAGGTGGAAAGGCGGGAGGAAGCAATCGAGTCGAGATTCAGCTTTGTATGGCGTTTGAAGTACCGGCGGATTTCCTCAGAACGGGTCGGAGCCACCAAATCCAGCGTTTTAAAAGGAAACGGCTCTTCCGTATAAGGCGCGCAGGCCTGCAGCTTCTGAATCATTTCATTCGCATTGATTGCCATATCGGTTCCTCCGTTTTACAGCCGAAAAATCAGTTTCCGGGTTATCGGTATGTTATATCTCAATACAACAGTTTGAAACCTTTTCCGTCTTTCTCTACCGTAACATGGAAAGTGTATTCCCTGCCTTCGGGATCTATGAGGATCACGTTGGTATTCTTTGTATAGTCTTTATAATGTACTTCGACCATTGTAGAAATGATTTCGTTGCCCGGCCGCAGTTCTACGGTTCCGTTTTCAGGGTCTTCGAGGGCAGCTGTCCAGCCTTCCGTAACAGGGAACTGCTCCCCGTCCACAGGAATCCCAGCGTTGAATTTCATATTTGCGAAACCATCCCGGAAGGTCAGGAACATCAGGACCGCAAAGGCAACCGCGGCAATCGACGAGGCGATCAGACGGGACTGCTTCCGGTGATGGATGGCAATAATCAGCACCGGAACCATGCCGAGGCAAAACACTGTCGCAAGCAGATACTGCGGGAAGTTTGTAATCAGTTGCTGCAGATAGCCGATGCCAAGCCAGACCAGCGCAACCAGGGCTACAGCGTGAATGATCGCTCCGATCCAGTCATCCCGTTTGATATACCAGGCGATAAAAGCGCCGGGGAAAGTCGCCACAGTCCACCAGAACCAGTAAGTGTAGTATCCAAACAGTTTCCACCCCATGGAACTGAACGGCACCTGGATCAGATAAACCAGCGGCTGGGAGATCAGAAAAAAGACAAAGGTCTTGCAGGCGGCTTCCAGCGGTTTTTCACAATTCACCACAATGATGATTGCCAGGACGATCCAGGCTTCAAAGGTGACTGCGATCTGTTTGATGGAGTTTCCTTCCGGAACCAGCATGGCAATCAGGGCGGTTACGATACCGCTTATGACCGCAAACAGGATCAGCCGGGGCCATGTCATCTTTATTCCGCCGAAGATTTTTCTCAGCATTTCCTTCATCTCTCCTTTGTCTGAGTATTTGCAGCTTATCAGTGACAGCATACCATGGATTTTTTAATCCTTTAATTTCCTGCCCATTTCAATCCGTATATTATGTTCCTCAGGTCCACGGTTGGAGTAAGCGTATCTGTCAAATCCGATGATCTGGAAACCGTTCTTCTTATAGAAAGCAATCGCCTTAAAGTTAAAACTCTGCGTTTCCAGCACCGCCATTCTCGCTCCGCTTTTAACGGCTTCCTCCAGAATTGTTTCCATGAGCCTCTTACCAACACCGCGCCTTCTGTCAGCATGATCGAACACGCAGATGTTGGCAATTCTGTATCTGTTATTCCACTTCTCCAGAAATCCCTCCACAAACCCGACAAGCCTGTCACCCTCAAAGGCACCATAAGCCGTCGGATGATCCAGCCAGTCAGATAACACCGTGTCGTTGATGGACATTCTGAGCGGCTCATCACTCATAACCCATCTGATATCAAAGCCTTCTCCCTCTGGCTCAATGGACAGATACCTGTCGGAAAGGATCTCCGCCTGGTATTTCTTTCCGCTATACTCTTCATAATCCAGTTCCCTGATAATCATTACTTATCTCCACACGCTCCTCTGTATTCAGGAATATCAAAAACCTTTGGTATTCCTCACCGGTCTCCCGCCACAATATCAGGGCAGATTATTTCTTCGAATTCAGGATGCTCGTTCAGTGCCTTTTTGACATCAATATTGTAGTCAACCACTGTGCAGTGTGCATAAACATCATCATAGTATTCCCGGATTCTTATCCCGCCAAGGGCTTCCATTGTCTTCCAGGAGGCCGGGTTGTCCAGGTCAGCGTCCATGAACACCTTGTCAATCCCATGTGCATCGCAGACTTTCAGGCCCAGATAGAGATTGATCTTATTATAACCCTTTTCCCTTTCGGTCGGCCTGATGCTGTATCCCATGTGGCCGCCGTAGTGGCTTAACCGCTCATTCAGGCAGAGGCGGATATTGATCATCCCGACAATCCGCCGGTCCGTATCCCGGACCAGAAAGAATGTCCTGGCAGGCACTTTTTCCTCATTCGGTTTTCTTGTATAATCCTGTTCCAGTTTCCTGAGCCAGCCCTCATAATCATCCGTAAACCGGTCAAGTCCGCCGGTTCCGTTTATATCAGACCGATATTCATGAAACTCGCGGATGTATTCAATTGCATCCTCTTTTCTTGTGATACCCGGAATCTCAAAGTACAGCTTTCCCATGCGGTCCTCCATGAAACGAAACATCAGAATGCAGCTTATTTTATTGAATATCCTTCAGACTCCAGAGCCTTTAATGCCCTGTCAAAGTTTTCTTCCTTCACAAGAATATAATCTGTGTTGTATGTCGATACGGCGAAGATACCGATCTGATGATCCGCAAGGATGCCTGACAGTTTTGACAGGATACCGATCAGTGAAAAATCCAGTGTTCCCTGAATACGGAAGCCTTTCCATCCATCATCCCGTTCAATGGTTTCAGCCGGAGTATCTTCCGTTTTGCAGACCAGGGATAATTCTTCATCCGTCTTCCCGATAAAAAAGAACCCGGCTTTCATGTCTATACCTGCTATATCCCGCACTTTGCAGACGGTCAGGTTATGCGCTATCTTTTCCAGCACCATACGGCCTTTTCTCCTTCACAGGTTCAGTTTCCGGTTAAGATCTTTTTCTGTTTATTGTGTAGGACTGGAATCCTTTGGGGCAGCCGTTCTTTTCATAGAATTTCTCCGCATCCGGCTGCGCTCCGAAATACAGCATAGTCGGAGTGTTCTCCCTAGCCAGCTGAAGGAGCCTGCTGCCGATTCCCTGCCTTTGATAATCCGGAAGGACAAGCATCTCCGTAATTGTGCCAAAGAAATAACCGTCTGTAAGAATGCGCAGGCAGCCAACCAGCGTTTCACC
>JAEEGH010017345.1_pt1 | contig 15365 bp, 7 predicted proteins | sample 9134181 | NCBI WGS metagenome assembly JAEEGH01 (sample SAMN16246544, study PRJNA631951) | gut metagenome | biome: gut microbiome; feature: rumen; material: DP-attached | host: Bos | place: Iran: Karaj | collected 2018-10 | reverse complement strand
GTAGGCCACATAGTGCTTGGCATTATCCGTCTGTCCTGGACGTACAGGCTTGATGTATTTGGCAGGTACGCCACCCCAGATCTCGCCAGCAGGAATCTTGGTGTTCTGCAGTACCAAGGCACCAGCAGCTACGATCGAGCCTTCGCCTATCTCACAACCATCCAGCAGGGTACTGCCCATACCAATCAAGGCGTTATCATGAATGGTGCAGGCATGAACGGTTACGTTATGCCCGATAGTAACGTAGTTACCTATATGTGTAGGACCTGTTTCGTGGGTTACGTGTACACAACTGCCGTCCTGAATGTTGGTGCAGTTGCCAATGGTGATAGGTGCCACGTCGCCGCGTACTACTGCATTAAACCACACCGAGCACTCATCGCCCATTGTTACATCGCCCACAATCGTAGCGTTCTCGCTAAAATAACAGTCTCGCCCCCATTTGGGAGCGAGACCGCGATATGTTTTTATTAGAGCCATAGTCTCTAAATTCTTAATTCAAAATCCTGAATTAATTACAGGTTGGCGTTGTCCTTAGCCCAATCCTCAACAGCGGGGATGATACCAAGGCTGATGATCTCGTCGCGCATCTTCTGCAGGTGCTCGTACGAAGCCTGGAGTGAAGCCATCTCCTCAGCTGTGCCCTCGGGCTCAGTGAAGTGTACACCGTCCTTGTCGATAACGGTAGGCATAGCCATCATTACATTCTTGAAACCGAATGCGTTTACATAGCAACCAGCAGGCCACTTGAAAGGCTCACCGCCCATAGCACCCTCGATCATCTTAACAGCCTGATATGCAGGGCTCTGGAATGAAGAACGGCCACGGAGCTTAATGATGTTGCTACCACCCTGAGTTGTCATGTGCTTGATCTCAGCCCAACGCTCGTCAGAGAGAGGAAGCTCAGAGAGAGGCTTGCCATCGATGAGAGCCTTGCTGGCGAATACTGCCATCTGCTCGCCATGACCACCGTAGGTGTAAGCGTTAGTAACCTTGTCCTGCTGTACGCCGAACTCCTGAGCCAGCTGCTGCTGCAGACGGGTAGAGTCGAGAGCTGCCAGAGAGGTCAACTGGTTGGGCTTCAAACCTGAGTGAATCAGAGCTGTAAGAGCTGTTACGTCAGCTGGGTTGAAGATAACTACCACGTGCTTAACGTCTGGGCAGTACTTCTTGATGTTCTCACCGAAGTCGGCTGCAATCTGGCAGTTACCCTTCAGCAGGTCCTCACGGGTCATACCCTCCTTACGTGGAGCACCACCTGAAGAGATGATGTACTTAGCACCAGTGAAAGCCTCCTTAGGATCTACAGTGTAAGAAATGTTTGCACCTGGGAAAGCGCAGTGGCACATCTCATCATATACACCATGAACACCTGGCTCATAGATATCATACAAACAAATGTTGGGAGTCAAGCCCAGCATCAACACACTCTGTACCATGTTAGAGCCAATCATACCACCGGCACCAACAATCACCAATTTCTCGTTAGTTAAAAAAGCCATAATTGTATTTTTATTATTGTTATTTTTAAAGTGCTGCAAAGTTACGAAAAAAGACTCATATAAAGCGTTTTTTTATTATTAATCTGTGTTAATCATGTGATTTTCTGCTAGTTATTTTGTACCTTTGTAATCTCGAAATTACAAAACACGATGATGATGACAGTAAATCAACGAATAGAAGCATTGCGCGAGGTGATGAAACGCGAACATCTCGCAGCATTTATATTCCCCAGTACCGACCCTCATCAGGGCGAATATGTGCCCGACCATTGGAAGGGACGTGAGTTTATCAGTGGCTTTAACGGCTCGGCTGGCACAGCTGTGGTGACGATGACTTCGGCTGCTTTGTGGACTGATTCACGCTATTTCATTGCAGCCGAGGAACAACTGCGTGGCACCGAGTTTAAACTGATGAAACTGAAGATGCCCGGTACGCCTACCATCCCAGAGTGGATTGGTAAGGAGTGTGGCGCCGGGGCCGAAGTGGGTCTGGATGGTATGGTGAACTCTGCTAACGAGGTGAAGGAGTTGATTGCCGAACTTCGCCACCAGGGTGGTATCACGTTGCGTACTAATCTCGATCCTTTAGCGCGGATATGGCCTGATCGCCCTGCTATTCCTGAGCATGCTGTGGAGATTTTTCCTATGCAGTATGCCGGTGAGAGCTGTCATGAAAAGATTGCCCGTATCCGCAAGGCCCTGCGCGAAAAACATGCCGATGGTATGCTGATGTCGGCGCTCGACGATATTGCCTGGACGCTGAACCTGCGTGGCACCGATGTGCATTGCAATCCTGTGTTCGTGAGTTACCTGCTTATCTCGTCTACAAATGTTACCTTATATATTAATAAGGTGAAGCTAACGTCCGAGGTTGAAACTTATCTTAAAGCCGAGGGGGTAGAGGTGGCACCTTACGAGGATGTGGCTAAAGGCTTGAAGGCGTATTTCGAGTATAATATCCTGCTCGATCCCAATGAGGTAAACTATACGCTTTACAAGCTGGTTACTCGCGAGATTGTTGAGGTGGAATCACCTGTTAAGCGTATGAAGACTGTCAAGAATCCTACAGAGATTGCGGGTTTTAAATCAGCGATGCTGAAAGACGGTATCGCCATGGTGAAATTCTTGTACTGGTTGAAACCTGCCGTTGAAGCAGGTGGACAGACGGAGATCTCGATTGATCAGAAACTCACGTCGCTCCGCGCCGAACAACCGCTCTATCGTGATATCTCTTTCGATACTATCGCAGGTTATCAGACTCATGGAGCCATTGTGCATTACGAGGCAACCCCAGAGACCGATATCCCCTTGAAGCCCGAGGGCTTCCTGTTGTTGGATAGCGGTGCTCAGTATCTTGATGGTACTACCGATATCACCCGCACCATTGCCCTCGGCCCTTTGACTGAGGAGCAGAAGCGCGTTTATACCTTGGTGCTTAAAGGTCATATCCAGATCGAGCTGTGTAAGTTCCCTAGCGGTGCCAGCGGTACCCAATTGGATGTGCTGGCTCGTGAGGCCATGTGGCGCGAGGGACTGAACTATCTGCATGGCACAGGTCATGGTGTAGGCACCTATTTGAATGTTCACGAAGGTCCTCATCAGTTCCGTATGGAGTGGAAACCAGCCCCCCTTGTAGCTGGTATGACCATTACCGACGAACCAGGTATCTATCTCGAGGGTAAGTTTGGTGTACGTATCGAGAATACCCTCTTGATTACTCCTTACAAGGAAACCCAGTTCGGTCAGTTCCTGCAGTTCGAGAGTCTTACCCTCTGTCCCATCGACACCACGCCGATTGTAAAAGAGATGCTCTTAGACGAAGAAATCGCTTGGCTCAACCAATATCATCAGCATGTTTTCGAAACCCTGTCGCCCCATCTGACAGCAGAAGAAACTGCCTGGTTAAAAGCCGCCTGCAAGGAGATTTGAAAATTGTGTTTATTGAAATAGAGAAAGTCTAAATTCACTTTTTCGGCATAAAACTTGGAAGTATCGAATATATTTCATATATTTGCAGCGTGCTTGGCGAATGCTGGGCGCATAACAGATTGCTCAATAGCCTTCCAAACACCACATCGAAGCTGACAGAGCAACAACTTTTCATCAATTATTGGGAGTCGGCCCTCATAGGGCGCAGACTTTCCCATGCATTGATGATGGTTGTGGTGACCAGGAAGGCGTATGGCGAGAGTTCTGCGCTTTTCTTTTTTAAAGAGGTGCTACGATAAGGACTAATAGTATTTACTAACCGAAAATAACGAAATCTAAATAATTACGCGTATGAAGAAACTATACCTATTATTGCTTTTCGTAAGCATGAATTTTGTTAGTGCCTTTGCACTGGATGTAGAATACACCGATGATAATGGCGCAAAATGGACGTTTAGTTTAGGTAATTTCTGGAATAACCAAACACAAACAAGCAACAATTATTGGTATTTGAAATCAGTAACAAACTATGGTGATGAGATTAGTGTGCCTGCAACATTTACCTATAATGAGACGGAGATTTCTGTTGAAGCTATTGGAGATAATGTTTTTCAAGATAACAAATCCGTTTCAAAAATTATTCTTCCATCATCCATCAAGAGGATTGGTTCTTCTGCATTTAAAGGATGTAGTAGTCTTAAAGACATAGGCGATATTTCTAAGTGTGAGTATATATCTTACCAAGCCTTTTCTGGTTGTATAAGCCTTAGTATTATTGATTTGTCTTCTTGCAAACAATTGGACGGATACGGTGTATTCTCTGGTTGTCATAACTTAACTACAGTTGGCTCTCTTTCCGAAATAGAAATCATTGGCAGTTCGGCGTTCTACAATTGTAAAGCTTTAAAGGAGATCAACCTTCCTGATGGTGTTACTATTGGAGAATCTGCTTTCTCGAATTGTTCAAGTCTAACTAAAATAGGAAACCTTGATAATGCTTCTATTGGTGATCGTGCATTTTGGTTTTGTAGTTCACTAAAAAGTGTAGATCTATCAAAAGCTAAGAAAATTGGCGCTTCTGCTTTTTATGATTGTACTTCACTGGAAAGTGTTGGCGATTTAGCTTCTATTACAGGTCTAGATAATGAGGTATTTTATAATTGTAGTTCTTTAAAAGAAGTTGACCTCTCCTCTTGTAAAACAATTGGCAGTAACACATTCTATAATTGTAACTCTTTGACGAGTATTGATTTGTCAGCATGCCAAACTTTAGGGAGTGGTGCATTCTCTAATTGTTATAATTTGAAAGAAGTAAAAGGCTTTACTCATGTTGCAAACGTCGCAGAAAGTGCTTTCAATGGTTGTAGCAAACTTGAAACAATTGATTTGAGCAATTGTAAGTCTTTTGGAAATAGAGCTTTAGCGAGATGCAGCAGTTTGACCACATTAGGAACTTTACCTAAATGCGAAATAATAGGCGAATATGCTTTTTTTGGATGCGATAAATTAGGAGATGTTATCATTGAATCTACATCTATAACTTCTATAGGGGCCAATGCCTTTTATCATACAGGCACCTTAACATTCATGCAAACTACTCCAGCCTCGATTTCTGAAAATGCATTTGGATTTCGTTTGCTCATTAAAGTGCCGGCAGAATCGTTAACTGTTTATCAAGAAGCTGATGTTTGGAAAGATATGGCGAATCGCATTTTTGCTATTGGGGATATATTTGATTATGATGTTGATGTCGCAGCTAAAGACAATTCGTCTAATCTTCAGGAAATTATTGGAAAAGATAATTTGAGTAAGGTTGTGTCATTAAAAATTAATGGTACGATTAATAGCTACGATTTCATGATTCTGCGCAATCAGACGCCAAATCTGCATTATCTTGATTTGACGGATGCTTATATAGTTGATTGTTCACAAGAATATTATACTGGTTATCATACTGAAAAGGATGTTGTCGGAGCAAATGCTTTTTATCGACTAGGAAAACTCATAAGCGTTAAACTACCCAAATCAGTGACACAAATTGGTAATAAGGCTTTTTATTACTGTGACAATCTAGAGGAAGTCACATTGTGTGATGGAATAAAAAGCATAGGTTCTGATGCTTTCGCTGGCTGTGGCAACTTGAATAAGATTACTATGGGCGAAGGTCTTGAATCTATTGAGAGTAGTGCATTTTCAGACTGCAGCCAATTAAAAGAGGTTATCTTGCCCAATGGCCTCAAAACCATAGGTAGTTCATGTTTCCGTGGTTGTAACAGTCTAGAAAATGTAAGTTTCCCTAATTCCTTGGTTACAATTGAGACTGATGCATTTTCTGGTTGTGGAAGTTTAAAATCAATAAGTTTACCTACAAGCCTTCAAACTATTTCTAGTTCCGCATTCTATTACTGTGGAAGTCTTAGCGAGGTTAAAATACCTAGTTCTGTAAAAAACATTTACAATAACGCTTTCGAAAATTGTCATCAATTGAACAAGGTATACACCTATACCATCGAGCCAACTTCTATTAATCAGAATACATTCAGTACCTATAGTACTGCCACTCTATATGTTCCCAAGACCAGTTACGATAACTATTACTGGGATACTGAGTGGAATCAGTTCTCGAAGTTGGAGGAGTTTGATGAACCTTATTCTTACTTCTACATTAATAAGGACTATACACTGGATGAAGACGAGCGTATCGATGGAACGCCAGATGCTGATTTGAATTCTGGAGGTAGCCTGACGGTTGAAGGTGAGGACAATCAGAATATTGACGACCTGACTGTTATCAGCGATGGCGACAGTGGACAGAGTGGCTCTGTGATTGCTGATGATAACATTAATGCCAACTGGTTGAAGTTTGAAATAAAGGTAGTGCCTAACAAGTGGTACTTCTTCGGATTCCCATTCCGCATTCTGCTATCGAACATTGCGTTTGATAAAGAAGATGTAAACTACGTATTCCGCTATTATGATGGTGCGGCACGTGCTGAGAATGGTAATGGCGGATGGAAGAATCTGCCAGCAAATACTGAAGCCTTGGAGCGTGGTGTAGGCTACATCTTCCAGTGTAACAAAGCTGCCAATCTGATTCTGAAGGTTGAAAAGCCTGACTTTACTGCCGAGAATGTGGAGCAGACACTTGAGGCACACGAATCATCTCAAGCACAGAATGCTGGTTGGAACTTTATTGGTAATCCTCATATCAGCTATTACGACATCAACGATACAGAATATTCGGCCCCAATCACCATCTGGAACGGTACATCGTACGAGGCCATCCGTCCTATCGATGATGATTACTTCTTCCACCCATTCCAGGGATTCTTTGTTCAGAAGCCTGACAATAAGGATAAGGTAAAGTTTAATAAGGACGATCGTACCTCTTATCTGCAGTCGCAAAAGAAAAACAAGGCTGCACAAGCTCGCCGTATGACCAGAGGTATCGACCAGGAGCGTCTGCTGATAGAGCTTACCATCGCTGATACCGAAGCCAGAGACAAGACTCGTATCGTCTTTAACGAGAAGGCTACAACTGGCTACGAGACCTTGTGTGATGCTGCTAAGTTTATGAGCACAGAAGATGTGCCACAGATTTACACGCTGGATAACGAAGGTGCTAAGTATGCTATTAACGAGCGCCCTGCAGGTGAAGTGAAGGTTGGTTATCTAGCAAAGACTGCTGGCACCTATAAGATTGCTGCCATCAGAATGGATAAGAACGTAACACTCTACGATGATGTGACTAAGACAGAGTTCGACTTTACCAATGGCGACTATACCTTTGAAAGCGAGGCTGGCACATTCGACAACCGCTTTACATTGAAGATACCTACTGGTGCTGCTACTGGTTTGGCTGAGATTAAGAACCAGACTGGTGTGAACGTAATGGGTAACGCCGATGGTATCCAGATTAGTAATGTAGGCGATGCAATGGTAGATATCTACTCATTAGCTGGCGTACAGTTGGCTACAGGCGTTCGCGATGGATTCGTCAATCTGCCAAAGGCAACCTATATCGTTAAGGTAAACAACATTTCTACTAAGGTGATGGTAAAATAAACCATAGCTTATGATTAAGCAAATAAGATGTATATTAACAGGTTTGCTCCTCGTTATGGGGAGCAGCCTGATGATGGCCCAAGGTGATTGGAACCCCACCAATCCACCAGAGCCATCGGCTAAATATAAGATAACTGTTAGTTCTTCGCCCGACTTTGCATATACGTCAGGTACAGGCTGGTACTCACAGGGGCAACAAGTATGGATATACTCTTCGGCATATAGTACCAATTACAAATTTAAGTATTGGACTAAAAATGGTGTGGAGTATTCTTCACAGAACAGTTTTTATTATACAGTAGAGAGCGAAAACACCAATTTCGTGGCTGTATATGAATACGATCCTGAAAGTCCGGCAGAACCTGAAGGCACAGCCTCTTATCGTTTGTATCTGAATTCAAACGTGGCTGGCAGTTGCTCGTTCAATAGGACAAGTGGGGCAAAGGTGAAAGTTGGAGATTATGTATCTGTTTACGTGTATGTGAATCAAGGCTATAAATTTCTTGGATGGTATAATCAGGAAGAAAAGGTTAGTGAGTCAACAAGCTATGGTTTCAATATGCCTGATGGCGATGTAACTTTAACGGCTCATTTAGAGTATAGTCCAGAAAATCCAGCTGATCCAGAGGCGGCACCTGACCAGCCTGTAACACCAAAAATCAAAGCAAAGGATTATGCACGAATTTATGGTGAAGCAAATCCTACGTTTGAATATACAACAAACACGGATATTAGCGGTACACCAGTACTAACATGCGATGCTGATGAAACGTCGCCTGCAGGAACCTATGCTATTAAAGTGGATCGTGGATCGGTAGAGGGCGAGAGTTTATCGCTTATTGACGGTACTTTAACAGTAAATAAGGCTCCACTAACTATCCAAGGAAAGGAATATACCGTTAAACAAGGTGATGCCTTACCTGTATTTGATTTAAATTATATTGGCTTTAAGAATGATGAAACTGCTGATGTGCTGACTACCCTCCCTACGGTATCATGTACTGCAACTTCGGATTCGCCTGAAGGTGAGTATGTGGTAACTGTATCAGGTGGCGAGGCTGCCAATTATGACATTACGTGTACCAATGGCAAGCTAACTATAACGAAAGCAGATACGGGTGATGAGTCACGCAAACTGATAAACTTGTCGATAGGCAGTTCTGGTACTTATGTAGATAAGACAAGAATTGTGTTTAATGAGAATGCAAGTCTGTCGTACGAAACAGCATGTGATGCTGCCAAGATGATTAGTAGCTCAGCCGATTATCAGATTTATACGTTAGATGCATCGGGGGTAAAGTATTCTATTAATGAACGCCCTGCAGATAATGGAATGGTACCATTAGGAATCATCGTAAACAAAGCAGGAAGTGTTTCTATTTCGGCTACCAAGATGGATTGTCCGATAGTACTGGTTGATAAGGTATTAGAAACAGAGTATGATTTCTCAGATGGCGATTATACGTTTGATTGTAATACTGGTACTTTTGAGGACAGATTCGTTATTAAGAAAAAAGCTGCTGATGCTGTAGCTATAACAGCTAAGAGTTACACAAGGGTTTATGGCGAAACTAATCCTGCTTTCGAGTATACCACCGAAGGTGCAACGCTTAACGGTACGCCATCAATCACTTGTGAGGCCACGGCAACTTCGCCTGTTGGAACCTATACGATAACAATCACCAAGGGTAGTGTAACCAATAGTGAGGTAACTTATACCAATGGTACGCTGACTATCACCAAAGCTCCATTGACCATCAAGGCAGGTGACTACACGAAGAAGCAAGGTGAGGACAACCCAACGTTTACTGCTACTTACGAGGGTTTTAAGAATAACGAAACAGCTGATGTGCTGACTACCAAGCCGACTATCACTTGTGAAGCCACAAAGAATTCTGCCGTTGGTGAGTATACGGTAACAGTAAGTGGCGCTGAGGCAACTAACTATGAGATATCGTATGTGAACGGTAAGTTGACCATTACTGAAGCACAGGCACAGACTCCTATAAAGTTGACTGCCAAGAGTTACACAAGGGTTTATGGTGCAGCCAATCCTGCTTTTGAGTATACCACAGAAGGTGGAACGCTTAACGGAACACCATCCATCACTTGCGAAGCCACAGCAACATCGCCTGTTGGTACCTATACGATTACTATCGCCAAGGGTAGTGTAACCAATAGTGAGGTAACTTATACCAATGGTACGCTGACTATTACCAAGGCGCCACTAAAAGTCTCAGTAGGAAACTACGAGATCGTTGAGGGCGAGGCTATACCTGCATTTGATGCAAGGTATGAAGGTTTTGTGAATAACGAAACTGCAGACGTGCTGACTACCAAGCCTTCCATCAGTTGCGAAGCTACACAGAATTCGCCTGCTGGCGAGTATAAGGTAAAGGCGAGTGGTGCAGAGGCCAAGAACTACGAGATATCTTATGTAGATGGTAAATTGACTATTTTGGCTAAGAAATTCGAGGCTGGTGGTGATGATAACAAGGACGAAGATGATACTGCAACGTATCAGATTACCAGTCAGGGGAGTGGTAGCGATATTCCGCCTACGGTAGCTATTACCGATGACAAAGATGTAGCCGATGCGTTTGCGATTCCTGAGACTGTGACGTACAACAATAAGACTTATAAGGTGACAGAGATTGGTGAAGGAACCTTTGAGAACAATACCAACCTGAAGGAAGTAAGCATCCCAAGCTCGATAACCAGTATTGGCGACAAAGCCTTTAAGGGTTGTAGTAATCTAAAGTCGATAACCGTTTATATCACAACCCCTATCAGTCTGGCTGTGGCTGGAACTCGCGGCGCAATGACCAGAGCCGATGGCAATTCGGTATTTGATGGTGTTGATAAGGCCACGTGTATTCTGTATGTTCCTGAAGGTAGCGTAGATCTCTATAAGGCGGCACCTGTTTGGAAAGATTTCCAAAACATCCTTGCTATAGGTACTACGGGCATTAAGGAGTTAATAATGCCAGATGGCGAAGCGCATGCTATCTACGACCTGCAAGGGCGAAAGGTCAGGGCCAAATCTGCTTCGCTTGAAGGATTGCCACGAGGTATATATATCATTAATGGCAAGAAGATAAGTATTAAATAAAAAATCGGGGTTAATTTTAACCCCGATTTTTTGTAAAATACAATAAAATGTGTACCTTTGCAGCAGATACTAAAAAGCTAAAGTATATGCCTAGAAAAGAAAGTGGAATGTGGTATGAGGTTCATCGAACCCCAGTAAAGGGCGAAGATGGGCAAAACATAGTATATGTCCGTCCCAAAAGCGGAATGAAGCTGAACATGAAGCAGCTCGAGGACTACTGTGAGCGGATGAACTATCTGCGGTATGGCGAACTAAGTAGGGTGATGGATGCCTTTGTGCGTGCAGCGGGTAGATTCCTGGCCGAGGGCTATCGCATTGATACACCTATAGGTTCGTTTGCGCCAAAGTTGTCGCTGGCTAAACAGTTGACTGATGCCGACCAGGTGAAAGATCGCGATGTAAGGCTCGAGGGGGTGGAATATAATCCTGGCAAGTTTTGGGAAAGGGAGATTATGAAGTGGCTCGACGGATTCCGCCGCTATCATAACCCTGACACCAAGGAGATACTTGCTGATAAGGATAAACTGGAGCTGACGATGCGTGACTGTTTGCAGCGTAACGGCTATATTACAGCCAGCATGTTTGCTCAAATTACGGGGCTCACAATCTATTCGGCCCGTAAACAACTGCAGGAGTGGACCAAGGGTGACAATCCTAAACTGCTGATGACACCACGTGGCAAGGAGCACATCTATACAGAGATATAAATAGATGACGATGGTGCTGGAGTGCGATTGAAATTGGGTATAGTCGAACAGTTGTTTGCGTATAGGCGCACAATCGTTTGAGTATAGGCAAACGATATTTAGACAGGCATTTTGTACCTGTTAGCCTTAGGCTTTGTACTTGCTAGGTTTAATATTCGCACCTTCATCTATTAGTATTCGCAACTACACTACTTCGCGGTGTAATGGTCACGTGGTCACAGCTGTGACCATGTGACCGCAGTGAGCCAGATGTGACGACGTATAGAAGCTAACTTATTTATAGATAGATAATTACGAATAAAAACAAATAATCAAAAGGATAAAATGGTCACATGGTCACAGCTGTGACCACGTGACCGATAAACATGAAATGAATATGAAGACCGAAGAGATTAAAAAGATTGTTGACGATGAGCGTACCGAACAATTAACGGTTCAGGTGTGTCGCCATTGGCAGGTGGCTGCCGACCGACTTGAGTGCTTGGTACAGGATTGGGCCGATGGTATGGATACATGTGTAGAGGCCGAGGTTTATGCTGCTATCATGCGTATGCAGAGTGCGATGACGGCCTTGCTTGAGCTTAATAAGATGCCTTGTACGTTTCTGTTTTCAGAATATTTAGATCGCATTGGCCAAACTATGAGTGATTCTAGGATGCGTCAGGCGGTAATGACACTTATGGCCAAGCTAATGAACGATGAAAGTACGCCTGAACGAACATCATTCTTCGACTTGCTTGAACAGATGCTTGCCCAGCATATGGCTTTGCCGGCCGAAAAACAGGAAGCCATACAAAAGCAGGTTTCGCCCATGGGATATCTCCTTTCGCTGTGTGCACAGTATATGAATCCTAACGATTTGATGATGCTGGCTCCAATACTGCAGAGCGCTGAAGTGGATAGTGACGATGACCAAGAAGAAACCGCGAACTTTTTTAAGTCACTCCATGGTTCCATGGACGGCCTTGCTGGCATGATGAGCGACAGCCTGCAGAATATGGTGGTATGGCTGCTAGCGCTGATGATACTTCCAGAACTTGTTGTCAACCTTTTTAAGCAGAATCGCAATAACAACAAGGTGATAGCTTCTCTATTTGATAAGGAACTTGCACGTGTGCGAAAGAGCAACACCTGGGAGGCCTATTGGAAAGAACATCGTGATACACTCAGAGTGGTAAACGATAGCTGTTCGTGGCTGGAAGTGATGACAGCCGAGCGCAGCAAAGAGCTGCAGGAACTGGCACAAGTACCTGGTGGACTGTTTGCCAAATGGACTGCCGATCGCGAGGCGTTCGACCGGGATTTTCAGGAGGCACAACTTAGCGACGAACAAATTCGCTATTTCATCTTCCACCTTGCATCGCTTTGCGAAGTTGCCCGCGAACTGGATCCTACCACCAAGTTCGGACAAGAGCAGCTGGTAAACACCGATGTTCAGCAGATAGGCGAGGCTGTGATAAATGCTGCCAATAAACTCGCCAATCTTCTTGACGAGAAGTGGATGCCCCATTATATAAATATGTGGAGGGAGTTGATAGAGGATGAAAACATATTTGCTCACCTGAAGGTTACTCGTAAAAGTCCGCATAATAATCAGTTTACTGCCCGCTTTTTCTGTCATTTGGTGGGAGAAATGAAAAAAAGTGCAATGTTTGGCGCCCATTCCGACCGCGATTTAGCCCAAAAGCTTACTGAGGTACGATATGTTGACACATTCAGAAAGAATATTCAGGAAGGTTTTAGTAGTGAAGACGAAAAATTGAAAAAAGTTTTTAGTGCTATCTATCAGAAATATAACCAGTTAGCGAACTCTAAGAATAATTGCACTATTAGCTAGAATTATCCCATTTTGAAGGTGCAAAACCCCTTGCGACCTTTGCCGCCGATATGATACAAATGGCATCATCTTTTAGCGGCAAGCCTCGCAAGGCGAGCATGGCTGCTTACCGTCAGCTGCTGGCGGAGAATCACGTAGAGGAAATCCTCACCGACGTGAAGCAGAACAAGAATTTGAGTCGCAAGAAGGAACTGCCTGTATGGCTGCCTCTTGCAGAGTGTTTTACCAACGGAACCCGTAAAGCTGAAGATGCTGTACCTTCGGGACTTTTCTTCCTCGACATCGATGAGAAGGGACTGACTGAGGAGCTCTGGGGTAAGGTTTGGACGGAGAACCTCATCGACGAATGCCGTATTGCGTATTTTGCCGAGAGTGCCGGAGGTGGTACCCACATCTGGGCATGGCGTACACCTGGGGCTACCATCGAGGAGGATATCCAGAAACTGGCTGCCCGACTTGGGGTAAGTTACGATTCGCATGTTACCGACCTGGCCCGATGCTGTTTTATGGTTAGTGAGCAGTATGTGAGGTTTCTCGATCCTGCGGTGTTCGAGCCTCTTACCGAGGAGCAGAAAGCCTCTTATTCCTCTCAGAACAACCGAATGGCTAATTCGGCTGAACAGGAATGTTCAATGGTTAATGCTGAATGTTCAATGAACTACAAGGGTATTCCTTATGAGAACATCGTTTCGGGATTGCTCCTGAAGTTGGGATATGGCGATGCTCCTGCCGAAGGTGAGCGTAATATGGCGCTCTATACAATGAGTCGCTATATGCGTTTCATCTGCGATTTCGACGAGCAGAAGCTTTTCTCAATCCTTCCTCATTGGGGATTGTCTGACCATGAGACGATTTCTACCATCAAAAGCGCTGTGGGCAGTACCCGCCCCTCGGATATGCCTTCGATTATGAAGGATGTGCTGTCCACCTTGGGAGCAGTAGCTGAAGCTGGTCAGGATGGTGATGACGAAGCCTTTGTAGCTCCTGTTGATAAGGAATTGCCTGGCATACTTCAGGACCTTTCCGATCATGCTCCTGAAGAATTCCGCGAGGCTACCCTGATGGCCGCCATGCCTATGCTTGGCACATTGGCCACAAGTGTACGAGCCAAATATCGCGATGGCAAACTGAATTCGCCTAGTTTTATAGTGGATATCGAGGCGCCTCAGGCCACGGGTAAGTCGTTCGTGGATACTGAGTACGAACTGCTGATGGATCCCATCATCAAGCAGGATGAGGTGGAGTGGCAGAAGGAAATCGAGTATTCGTTGGCTAAGAAAAACGGCGAGGAGGTAGAGAATCCCTGCAGTCAGATTCGTATCATCGAACCTAACATCGGTGTGTCGGCATTCCTAGAGCGAGCTCTCTATGCCAAGGGAAAGCATCTGTTTACCTATGCCCCTGAGATTGAGACTGTTCTGAAGAATAACAAGGGAGGTGCGTGGACAGAGAAGAACGACCTGTTTCGATTGGCTTACGACAACAAACCTTGGGGACAGCACCGCATTTCGAAGGATTCGTTCTCGGGTAAGGTCACCCTCTATTATAATATGGTGATGTGTGGTACACCTAATAAGTGCCGTGCTTTCTTTGCCGATGCCGAGAGTGGTCTGGTTAGCCGAGTAACGCCTATACTTCTGCCTGACATGGTAGGTGCCAAGATGCCTAAGTTTAAGACGTGGACCAAGGAAGAGGAGGAAAAGGTGAAACGCCAGTGTCTCTGTTTGATGGACGAGGAGGGTGAGGTAGATCTGCCTCTTATCAATCAGGCCATCGAAGAGTGGGACGAAGGCAAGCGTCAGGAGTATCTGCAGACACTACGATATTCTATCGATGTGCTTCGTCGTCGTGCTGCACTCAATGGTTTCCGTGCCGGCATCATCGCCTATCTGCTCGAAGGCAGGCAGGAAACTGAGCGAGCCATTAAGTTTGCCATCTGGTATGCCGAGCGTTGTTTCCATTATCAGTTGATGATTTATGGCAATAAGATTGATGCTTTGCGCGATGGCACCATCAGTGCTCAGGCCTCAAAGGGTAATATTCGCTACCTGGATGCTCTGCCTAAGGAGTTCTCAAAGGAAGATCTGGTGAATCTCCGTTTGGCAAATGGTGAATCGGGTGTGGTAAAGACCATCATTTACCGTTGGGTTAAAGAAGGCAAAATTGTGAAGATTGACACCAACCTCTGGCAGAAATGCTAGAGGTATGGTGTT
>JAEEGH010017340.1_pt1 | contig 15369 bp, 18 predicted proteins | sample 9134181 | NCBI WGS metagenome assembly JAEEGH01 (sample SAMN16246544, study PRJNA631951) | gut metagenome | biome: gut microbiome; feature: rumen; material: DP-attached | host: Bos | place: Iran: Karaj | collected 2018-10 | reverse complement strand
GACTTCCGTAAACATTCTGTATTTCAGCTTCTTACGCGGATTTGTCACTAAGCAAAAAATTTTTTTCTCGCCATTTATCTCCCGACAAAACGAGAAAATCACATTTAGATTCGCAATACGCGCAAGACGGTTGGTTTCTTTGCAAAGAAATGAGATATAACCTCTTGTGGTAAGTGGAATGTTCTTGCTAATTCATCATCTGTGTAATGGAGTTCTGATTTAAATAACTCATAAGCTTCCATGAATAACTGGGGATTATCAATATAAACATTACCAGGTTCATTTTTCTTATAGCCATGACGACTTAATTCTACATTAAAATAACGATATCTATCTTGATCGATACAATCAAGATCTTTTGCACGATGCACAATAGAGGCCATGGAAGTGAGCCAGCATTGCTTAAGCGGCAAGAGATAAGAAAGCTTCAGTTTCGAGAGTGATTGACGTATTTCTTTCTCGGGCATTAAGAATTCTGCAGCGAACAAGAATGCTTCCTTTTCTATATCTCTATATTTGGGAATAGCAATCCCAGGAAAGAGATGCATTAGTATATGACCAAGCTCGTGGGCAATATCAAGTCTCTTGCGATCATTGCTACGATTACCATTTATAATAATGACAGGTATACCACCATCTGTGATAAACGAAACACCGTCGAAGCCTTCGTCATAGTCGTATTGCTCAACAATGATAATTCCATATTTTTCTAGTGTGGTACAAATATCCTTAACAGATCCTTGTAGAATGCCGATAAAACGACGGGTGAACTGAGCGACATACTCGGGTGTATAGTCGTCTTCTAAATCTATCGGTTTTAAGGAGAAAGCTGGGAACTCTATTGATTCGGACATCTGATCGATAATGTAACCTATCAGCTTATTGGACCGCTCAATGTATTCTTTCTGTTTCTTAGTGAGTCCTGCCTTTTTACGATAATGGGCATTTTCTACATTATTTGATATAGACTGCTCATAGAATTCTGCGGGGAATCCCAAAAAATCAATAATTCTTTGTTGGACTTCTTCAGACAGTTGTCCTACGCCCATCTCAAACTTTGATAAATTGGACTGGGACAATCCCTTGATGTAAGAAGACAATTCGGTTTGAGAGTAGCCTTTATATTCTCTTACGAACGTCAGTTGTTTAGGATTCATTTTGCGATTTGTTACGATTAATAAATTAAAAGGAGCCTGGCAGCTCGATTATTATTCTGCTTTCTTTTTTATCTTTAAATGTGGTTTTACGGCGGGATGGCCTGAGGATGGTGCTACGCTTGTGAACATGTTTACCTCGTTTTCGGGGGTAATCTGGCTCTCGTCAATAGTCCATTTGACAGTACCTTCGTCGATATACACCAGTCTAGGATGAATCAATTCGCCCATTCTTGACTTTGTGTAACCAAAGAAGATAATAGGTGAGGAACCATCTTCGTCTGAATTGAATAATTTACCTTCCAATTGATTTTCAATGGAATCTGTTAGTTTAGTGCGAATGTTCATCGGTTTACCATTCTTGCCCAATTTCTTGAATAAGACGATATAACCATTTTTGTAGAGGAACATGCGCCCATACTTTCCACGCTTAAGGCTTGTATCGAAATACTCCCGTAAGCATTGCATTAACTTCGAGTTGAAGTAACTTGCTTCCATACCACGTGTTCTATCCAGAGGGTTGGTTAAGCCAATCTCTGCATTGAATAATGTTACAGCCTTGTGATAGGCTAAAAAGAGCTGTTGAAGCGCATCCTTCATGTCAAATTGACATTCTTTAGGATTTATTATGCGTTTTCGCTTGCGCTTCTCGCTGAAAATGCCTACTTTTGCAGGCGAATTATTATTTGTCATGTTCAAATATAATTTATGTGAGCGCCAGGCTCCGATGGTAATCTCTGCTGCAACAGAGATTATTTTCGGTGCAAAGATATATAAAAATTCGATAAAATTGTAATTTTTGCTATATAATTTTTGTAAAAAGTTGTATTTTCTCTGAAAATTGTTGGTGAATTGGGGAATATTTGCTATATTTGCGGGCAAGAAATACAAAAGAAAGGAAGGAAATGCATTACAGTAGTTATTTTAAAATACCTCATAGGGAGTTTGTAATGGGTGGCGTCTTTGATGGATTGACACAGAGAGACATCCCGCTACACGTTGATCCATTGTTGCTGAAAGGCTGCAAGATTCCAGAATTTGATTCCGCTATTTACACATGAAGGTGGTGTGGTGAAGAAGAACGTTGGTAGAAATATCTAAGAAAACATAGATATTATTTGTTTATCTAATATTAGATTGATTTACGTAGGGGCAAGCCCCTACGCTGGGTTATTTGCCCCCTACAGGGGCATTTTTTTTATGCACGTTAGTGTACATAGGGCCGAGGCCCTGTGCTAGGTTGTTTTGCCCTTACAGGGCATTTGGGTGGGTGGGAAGCGGAGGTCGATGGATGAGGACGAAGGTCTGGCATCGACAGGACGTAGGTCTTATCCATCGGACGGAGTGGGGGGATATAATTGAAAGATGCACAAAATGATGAAAAAGTGCAGATTTCTTTGTGAAAAGGTTGAGTTTTGCGGAAAATGTTGTAACTTTGAGGCCACTAAAGAGTGATTATGACATTTGAAGAGATACAAGAGCTTGTAAAGAAGGATGAGCATCGCTGCCTGGAGTTGAAGAAGACTACGGGCGAGTTGCAGGATGGTATGCATTCTGCCTGTGCATTCTTGAACATGGATGGCGACTGGCTCGGTTTCGCGGTACGAACAAGAATGAGTTTGTGGATAGCGGAAAGGCTAGCGGCAATTTCTTCGACCTGCTGGATGCGGGCATGGCTTTCTTGTTTAAGCACCTATCGCTGAGCGGCAAGATAGTGGGTTTCAAAAAGGAGGAGCAACTGGAGATCCCGGCGGAGGCATTGCGTGAGGCCCTGACAAATGCGCTTTGCCATAGGCAGCTGGAAAAATACAATCTGACGCCAAGTATTGCAGTGTATGACGACCGTGTGGAGATAGAGAACCCTGGACGGTTGCCGCTTGACCTGACACCGGCTACGATTAAGAGTTCGCATGCATCGTACCCATATAACCCGCTGATAGCAGAGGTGCTGTACAGGTCGTCGTTCTTGGAGAGCTGGGGATCGGGTGTGAGCCGTATGGTGGATGCCTGCAAGGCACAGGGCGTGCCTGAACCTGAATATGAGGTGAATGGCGGGTTTGTGAGCATCGTTTTCCGTAGGGCTACGGAAAAGACTACGGATGAGGGTGTAAATGGGTATGTAAATGGGTATGTAAATGGTCCTGTAAACGAGAAAAGTAAGGAGAAAATTAAGGAGAAAATTAAGGAGAAAGGTAAGGAGAAAACGCTGGATAAGGTATATCGATTAATCTCAGAGAATAGTAAGATAACTACCGCTGAGCTTGCAGAATTATGTGGTGTTAGTGAAAACAGTATCTATAAGACTGTAAGAAAGCTACGTGAGAGCGGTCGTATTGTTCGCAAAGGTGGCGATAAAGGTGGTGAATGGGTTATCACATGATATCGAGAATGAGGGTGTGCTGCCCTCATTTTCGCATTTCTTTCTGATACCACTCTTCTTCAGGAGCCCAACCATAGAAACACTTTCCATCGCCACCAAGATCCCATTGGCATGTAATCTCGTATTGGCGCCTAGGAAGTTTCTCAAAATGTTGATTGTGCATCAACACATGCTCTCGTCGGCGGAATTTGCGATGGCTAATCTGCTTTCCGCGCTTCTGCGACTTACAGCAGCACCATGTGCCTGCTGGAAATCTTTTTCTACTTTTACTCATATTACCTGTAATGTTGTGAGCGGTCGCAAACTCTCGTTGCGCCACTCGGTTAAACATTACGAGGCAATATCGCTTAATTGTTGTTTCAGATCTGGGTGCAAAGATAGGTATTTTCCTTGTATTATGGCAACTTTTGTGGCGAATTCTTAGATTTTTCAACGAAAATTTGGAAAAAAAGTAAAAAAAAGAAGAAAGTTTTGCGTTAATTTTCAGAATTTGTATATTTTTGCAAGCAAATTATTTAAAATAGATAAGTTATAATACCTCAACCATAAATTTCAGAGTGAGGTTTAAATGAATAACCAAATATAAAAACGATATATGAGTAAACTAAAAGAGAAACTGAGTAATAGGATGCTCCAGAACCAGTTGGATGATTTCCTGGATGATTATGGTATCGGTGAGAGCGTTCTATGTGTTGCATTTGAGCATTTCTGTAATTACTGTATGTTTTCGCTGAATGCTCCGGAGGTGTACCATTCCGACAGTCTGTTTCATGATGCGGTTCATACTGGTAAGAGTGGCGACTGTGCCATTGATGGTGTTATGATTCTTATTAATGATGAGCCGGTAACGACCCTTGAAGAGGCCAAAGAGGCCGTTAGAATTAAGAGAGGATTCACCGCAAAGTTCTTCTTTGTGCAGGCTAAGACCTCCGATAGCTTCAATAGTGCCGAGATGCTTAACTTTGGATATGGCGTGAAGAGATTCTTCGAGGACCAAAAGTTGAATGCTAACCAACAGATCAAGGATTATAAGGAAATTGCTGACTTCATTTTTGACAATAGTGTAAACTTCCTCGAGAATCCCTCGTGTAACCTTTATTATGTGACCACAGGGAAGTGGGTTGGCGATGTCAATCTCACCAAGATCGTGGATGTTCAGAAAAAGGAGTTAGAAGACATGAACCTATTTGTTAGTGTAGATTTTCAGCCCATAGACTTGAACCGTCTGATGACTATTTACAAAGAACTGAACAATTCCATATTGCGCGAAGTGGTTATTGCTAAGAATGTTCCTTTCCCTGAGATTGAGGGTGCAAAGCAGGCCTATCTGGGTTTGATACCCTTTGGAGAGTATCTGAAACTAATTACTGACGAGGGCGGAGCCCTTATTCAGGGCGTGTTCTATGATAATGTTCGTGGTTATTTGGGCGAAAATCCCGTTAACAGTGAAATTATACATACCTTACAGGACAAAACTTCCCAAGTTCACTTCCCAATACTGAACAATGGTATCACCATTGTGGCAAAATCGCTGAACGTTTCTGGTGAGAAGTTCAAGCTGATGGACTATCAGATTGTGAATGGTTGTCAGACCTCCAACGTGCTTTACCGCTGCCGTAGTAGCGTGGACGTTAATATGATGATACCGGTCAAGATAGTTCATACCGAATCTCCCGAGTTGGTGAACAGCGTTATCCGCTCCACTAACCGCCAGACACAAGTGCTTGATGAGGCTTTCGAATCATTGAAGGAGTTTCATAAACAGTTGCAGGAATATTATGATACTTACAAGGATAAAGACCGTCTCTACTACGAGCGCCGCACTCATGAGTATGACGACCGCAAGGAGCTTAAGCGCCAAAATATCATTACCTTGCCTAACCAGTTAAAGTCGTTCATGAGTATGTTCTTAGGTGAACCGCATAGCATGATGCGTTATTATGGTGAGCTATTAAAGAATAATAAAGATCGATTGTTCCAGCCCGACCACAAGCTTATCGCTTACTATACTGCAGCCAAGACCCTGCATGGTGTTGACCGTGCTATGGCTATAGGTATTGTTGATATAAAGAAGTGGAAGCTTTACCGCTATCACATCCTTTTGATTGTTCAGACTATCATGAGTGAGCGCAAGGGCGTCAAGGATATACCGCGTCCTAACTCACGCGAGATGGAACGTTTGTGCAAGAATATTTTGGATGTGATTGATAGCCAAACGCATTTCACTGCGGTACTACATATTGCCGAGGATATACTCCAGAAAACGCTGAACGAGTACCGTGGTCCGGTGGGGCGTGGTACAGGCCCGAGCCTGACCAAAGAGTTCACCACAGCGATGCTTGCCAATACGAATGTAAAACTGGAGGAAATCAATAAGAAGGTAGCTGAGTTGAATAAAAGATAGATGCAATGCAAAACTTTTTTAATTAAGATATATAATAAATGGCTACGGCTCAAGACATAACAGGTAAGAACGGACTGCTGATTCAGCGTGAGAATCAGTTGTTAGCTGCATCTGGAGGACACCGGGTGCAGGAGAGCTATGCCATGACCAAACACTATAGGTAAGATGTAGCTTTTTGCGAGGCTAAAGATATTACGGCCACTCGGTGTAACAACTGGGTGGCCGTTTTTGTCTGTAAGTGCTTGATAATCAGGCGGGGCAATGAATTGGATAACACGCAGTGAGGGGAGGCTACAAGGGCTAACCAAAACGAAAACGATAACAAATAAAAACTTAAGGTATATGAAAAAGAAATTTGCAAAACAGAAGTACAAACCTCTGAGCGCAGCCACACCAGAGGAGAAACGAGAGGCCTTCCGACTAGCAGGTCTCTGGACCAGTGCGGAAGTAGAAGGCCGTAAAGAAGTTGGCGCATTTAGTGAACAGAACCTGGGCGTAGCAGCAGTGGAATACTTCCCGCTGAAAGCGTATCAGACGCTGAGTGATCCCGACTGTAAATGGAAGTGGAAGGATGGCACGAAGCTGAGTACGCTGATGATCAATGTGATCAGGAGTGAGATGGCGCACGTGCTGCGCGACCATATTCTGGATGGCGAGCCCCTGGTGAAAGCAAACAGCGAATATGAGCGTGCTGAGGCTGACGAGGACGGCTTTGACGATGCTAACGAGGCTGTGGATATAGACCCTGCTGACCGCCAGAACGGTTTCCAAGTGAAGAGCGATATGGAACTGCTGGAGGAGCTAATGCAGCGAGAGCAGCGACGCGACAAGGGCTACAAGATAGCCAAGGCTGCAGCCAAGGGCGACGCGGTGCTAGAGAAGTACGTTGAAGTGGTGTTCGGAGGTGCATCGACCGACAGGGAGGTGAGCAAGAAGATGAAGAAGACGCTGGCGGAACTACAGGAACTGCAAGAGAAGCTGATTGCTCGAATACGAGAAACAATCTAAATTAAAAAAAATAGTAGAATTATGAATACAATGGATAAATTATTGGATAAGATAGACGAAGTACGTGCTAACGGTGTAACGCCTGAAAAATTTGAGAAAATGTGGGGGTACGGCATTGATGCGTATTTGGACAAGATGATGGTCAAATCGGCTGAGATAGATGCCGAGGGCCTCGTTGGTAAATGAATGTATAACAATAAATTAAAAGGAGGAAAGAGAGATGACTATCGATTCTTGCGTCCTTGCAGTAGCAAGCGACCTTGCATGGTCGAGCGGGACAAGTATTATACTGGGGCTGATGACCCTGGTGGGTGGATGCGGGTGGGTAGTAAACCACCGCAAGTACAGGCAGGAGGTGAAGCACCTGGAGGGTGAGAACCGACAGCTGTACATGGATCTAGCTAAGGAGTATGTTGAGGAGTTCAGGAAGAACATAGGTGAACCCCTGCAACAGGAAGTAGGTGAACTGAGAAAAGAGGTAAAGGAACTGAAAGATGCAGTGGAAGGAGTCAATGATTGTCCTTATAGGGATGAGTGCCCTGTTCGTGACAAGCTGCGCCGTGCAACGGAGCACGTCGCATGAAGTTTCAAAGTTCAAGATTCAGGATTCAAAAGAGGTGACGGCACGGGACAGTGTGAGTGTTGAAGTGACGGACAGCGTAGTAGAAACGAAGACGATAACGATAACGAAAAACGAGGCTGGCGACACCATCATGCAGAGTATCATAACCGAGCGTGACCGCGTAAAAAATAGAGACCGTGTTAGGGATAATCACGAAAGAACAGTGATTAGAACTGATACGGTCTTTATCGAGAAACGTGACAGTGTTTATGTGAACACGCGCTCGACCTTGGTCGCTTCGCATGCGAAAAATCTGGCGAATCCGACGAATGGTAAGAGTGGTGGCTTAGTGAGTGCGCTGCGATGGATCTTTTGGATTATCGTAGCCCTCGCGGGCCTGGTAATCATTATAAAAATAAGGAGGTAAAAGAAATGAAAGGTTTATTATGAAGCATTTTAAGATTGAGGAGCTGATACGATGCTACAGGAATGAGGATAGGTGCCCGGAGTGTCCGCTGAAGCAGCGGGCAGAGCGGGCACCTAATGATGTTGAGGCTAACGAACGGGCACTGGTGGAGGCTGTGCTCGACCCTGCCAGAGAGAAGCTGGGACGGCCTATCATGGTGAACAGCGGGTTCCGCTGTGTGGTGCATAACCGAAAGGTAGGAGGCGCCTCTACCTCGCAGCACATGCGAGGGGAGGCGGCGGATCTGCGGTTCAGTGGAAAGCCTGAAGAGCTGGCGAAGGTCATCGTGGAAAACGGGGTCTTCGACCAACTCATCATCTATCCGACGTTCGTACATGTCAGCTTCAAACGGAACGGTGGAAACCGTAAGGAAATCCTGCGGAAGACAGCAGGAGGTTATCAAAAGGTATCAAGAATTTAAGAAATTAGTATTAACAAAAAAAGAAAGGAAATTAAATTATGGCAAAGTTTCAAAGTACACTGATTGAGCAGGCGAGTGGTAAGCTGGGTGATAACATCGTGATGCGACAGACGGCAACAGGGAAGATCCTGTGTAAGGCACCGAAGAAGGCGACGACACAACGACGCTCGGAGAAGCAGGCATACACACGTCTGCAGATGGCGAACCTGCTGGCAAACTATCGTCTGTATAGCGGTAAGCTGGCGGAGGCGTTTGAGAGTAAGCGCGCGGGGCTGAGCGACGTGAACATGTTTGTGAGTGCGAACTGGGGGCACGGGCCGGTGTATCTGACGCGCCCGATGAGGATTCAGGGTGCGTGCGTGCTGGCGGATGACCTGTTCAGCATCGGCAGCATTGAGCCTATCGGCTATGGCCTGAACGGTGCGGGCAAGCTGGTGACGAACCTGAACCTGGGCATCGAGATTGGTGCGGGAACTACCGTGGCGCAGTTTAGCGGTGCGCTGATGACAGCGAACGACAACTGGCGCGAGGGCGACCAGCTGACATTCTTTGTGGGCCAACAGTATGCGGGCGTGGACGGAATGCCGCGTGCGAACATGCGAGCACAGAAGGTGGTGCTGAGCCTGGACGACCAGACAAAGCTGTGGGACGTGGTGACGAGCGAGGGCTTCAGCACGGTGGACGGCTATCTGGCAACGGGTATGGTGCTGAGCGAGATGGGCTGCGCTTGGGTGCACAGTCGCGAGAACAGCGGCGCGACGAAGGTGAGCACGCAGCGACTGGTGGTGGTGAGCGAGGTGCTGGGGCAGTACCAGACTTACGAGGCGATGAAGGCTGCTGCCGACAGCTACGGTGGTATCAATAAGAATGCGGTGTATCTGAATCCGCAGAGTAGGCTGAGTGACGTGGTGGGTTCGAGCAGCGGCAGCGGTAACACAGGTACCGGCGGTTCTTCGCAGAACACCGGCGGCAATACCGGCGCCGGTGGCACAGGTGGCACAGGTGGCACAGGTGGCTCGAACACGGGAGGTAATTCGGGCTCAGGTGGCGATACCGGCGGCAACACCGGTGGTAATTCGGGTGGCAACCCCGGCAGTGGCGGCAGCGACATGAATTGATGTCCCCTGCCAGGGGCCGCGGATTGATTCCCAGGGGCCGCGGATTGATTCCCAGGGGCGAGCCCCTGGGCTAGGTTATTAAACCCCTTCGGGGTTATTGATGCCCTGTAGGGGCAACATAACGGAGCATAGGGCCTCGGCCCTATGTGAATGGGTATTCACCCCATCCACCGCCCCTGTAGGGGGCTCATATCTTAGCATAGGGTCTTGGCCCTATGTGAATGAATACCACCAACCACCCTTAACAGCTCATAATACCTCAAAACGGTGCTGTGATCCGTTTGGGGCTAGAATCTACCTTGATAATCAACTATTTACGAGCCTTTTTTCTATCCAGTAGGCTGTCAGCGTATAAAAAAGTATAAAAAACAATGAAAAAACTTGTGTGTGTAACTAAATATAGTTACCTTTACGACGTGATTATATAAAATAGGAGGGGGTTATGGGATATTTGAAGTACAAAGGTTATACTGGTAGTGTAGAGTATAGCGAGGAAGATAAATGCCTGTTTGGAAAAGTACAGGGAATGGCAAAAGATAGTATTACCTACGAGGGCTCTACTGTAGAGGAACTGACAGAGGACTTTGAGGGTGCCGTTGATGATTATCTGGCATTATGCGAAGAAAAGGGCATTGAGCCACGTAAGCCTTATTCGGGAGTTCTTAATGTGCGACTCACACCCGAAATTCATAGTGGAGCTGCTATGGCAGCCCAAAAAGAAGGCATAACTATCAATGCTTTTATTAAGAATGCTGTGGCACGAGCATTAGGACTGGTGTTATAAATTGCCTGATGGGCTGGAGGAGCCACGTTTGAGCTTGTTTAGGGAGTTGCTGGAGCTGAGTGAGAGGTATAGGAGGGTGAATCAGTGGGAGTAGGGGCCTGCGGAGAAGCGCAGGGACATCGGATTGAGTCATAGGGGCCGATCGGATTGATTCCCAGGGGCCGCGGATTGATTCCCAGGGGCGAGCCCCTGGGCTAGGTTATTAAACCCCTTCAGGGTTATCGATGCCCTGTAGGGGCAACATAACGGAGCATAGGGCCTCGGCCCTATGGCAGGGGGACAGGTCAGTGACATCAGGAATTTTGGGCGAATTGTGTTAAAAACAGAGAAAAGTTTGCTGCATATTGAGAAGTTTTTGTATTTATGCAGAAAATTCTAATTATGGAGAGAATTAGCCGCAATGACTACATAGCAATGCGGCTATGCTGTCGAGCGATATCGCCAACTCGTTTGCCGGACGCTACCATCGGGTTCACGTGAGTAGCCTGGACTACAGGGAGTTCCTTCTGTTCTATGGTCTGGAAGACTCTGACAATGCTTTCTCGCAGTATCTGCGATGGGGTGGACTGCCGTTCCTGTACCGCATCCCCCTGGAGGACGAGCGCACCAGGACAGAGTATCTGGGCAGCATCTACGACACCATCTTTGTAAAGGACATTGTGCGTAGGAAGAACGTGCGCAACGTATCGCTGCTGGACAATCTGGCTCGGTTTGTGGCAGACAACAGCGGGAAGGTTTTTTCTGCCAACAGCATTGCCAAATATTTAAAGGGTTGTGAAATGGCTGTGAGTGCCAACACGGTAGGTGAATATATGGACGCATTGTGCGACACATATATGATAGACCGCGTGAAGCGTTATGACATCAAGGGCAAGAGCGTTTTTGAGCAGCAGGACAAATACTATTTTGAGGACTTGGGACTGCGGAACTATCTGTGCCGTGACAAGCGGGCTCTGGATATTGAAAAGATGCTGGAGGGTGCTGTATATCTGAAACTTAAACGAAGCGGCTATGAGGTATATGTGGGACAATTGAACGGTAAAGAGATTGACTTTGTGGCCCGCAGGGGTGACGAGGTGATTTATGTGCAGGTGGCCCTGCAGGTGACAGGTGAAGAAACTTACGAGCGTGAATTCGGCAACTTGAAACTGATTAAGGACAATTATCCCAAGTATGTGGTGACGATGGACCCGAATGTAGGGCTGATTCACGATTCGGGGATCGTGGCTTGTACAGCAAGGGAGTTCCTGTTGAAGAGTGAAGAGTAGCTTACGGACATCGGCCAAACTCCCGAACGAAATTGCGCCAAACTCCCGAATGTGAGGTGTAAATTATTGTATGGAAGGAAATTACAAACTATTATCCGTACCGGATATACGTAGGGTCGATCGGATTGATTCCCAGGGGCTGCGGATTGATTCCCAGGGGCCGCGGATTGATTCCCAGGGGCAAGCCCCTGGGCTAGGTTATTAAACCCCTTCGGGGTTATCGATGCCCTGTAGGGGCAATATATATTAGCGTAGGGCCGAGGCCCTATGTAACGTGTAACACCATACCAACACCATCCATCCCAACCACCACCACACCAACCATTCCATACCAACCAACATCCACCATTCCCGTCACCAACATCCACACTCCCTGGGGGATACCCCCAGACCCCAACCTGTCCTTTCTTTTGGCGCAAATGAAAGAACTAAAGAAAACATCCACCCTCACCAAGCCTCTCCCTATATGGAGAGAATGTAGTTGACTACGAGGGAAGACCCTCTTCGTCAAAGTTCTAGTATGAATCACAAAGCTCTCGCCCTACGGGTGATTCATGACGTGTTTATACATGTCCCCTATAGGGAAATTCATGCAAAAAGTGCAGATTTTGGCATAAAGATTGCAATAATATCAGAAAAAGTATGTATATTTGCAGCCGGTAATAAAGTATTTAGAGAAATGGCAGACTATAAGAAATTCTTTAAACGTGAGAACTTTATCGCTTCGATGCAGGCAGCAAAGGAGCGCAAACAGAAGTGGGAACGTGAGGTTCAGCAGAAATGGGATGAACTTAACAAGGAGTTGGAGCCTAATGATACTAAAATAGCACTATAGGCATGAACCAACTTGACGTGAAACGACAACAAAGAGAAAACCCAAGAAATAGTGAAAAGGCTGGTGCTAACGCATCGGCCTTTTTTATGCCCTGTAGGGGCAAAATAAACTAGCGTAGGGTCTTGACCCTACGTGAATGGGTATCCACCCATCCATACACCATCCCATCCCATACCATACCAACATCCACCATTCCCGTCACCTACATCCACACTCCCTGGGGGATACCCCCAGACCCCAACCAAGGCCTTCTTGCGTCCCGATGGTAGCAAGCGACCAGAGGTCGAGCGCCCCCAAGGGTGTAAATGGTCCTGTAAATGGCGAATTAAATGGCGAATTAAATGGCGAATTAAATCCATCTCAAAAGGCGACGTTGAAGTTCATAATGGAGCATGAAGTATGTGCTGATGAAAACCGGCACGGGCATGAAGGGCATCCGCCAAATCAGTCTCACAGTGTGGGTGTTTTTCGTCATCTTCGTGCTCCGCTATGTGCAAAAGAGTATGTAATCAATCGGATTGAGTCATAGGGGCAAGCCCCTACGCTGGGTTATTAGCCCCCTACAGGGGCGGATTTGTTGGCGGGGCCCAAATACACAGGGGCGCGGATTGATTCCCAGGGGCAAGCCCCTGGGCTAGGTTATTAAACCCCTTCAGGGTTATTGATGCCCTGAAAGGGCAATATAAACTAGCGTAGGGCCTCGGCCCTATGTGAATGGGTATTCACCCATCCATCGCCCCTGTAGGGGGCTAATATCCTAGCATAGGGCCTCGGCCCTATGTAACGAATGACATCCCACATCCACCTCAATCTCCTCCCCATCATCACCACACCCAACATCGAAATTCGGAAAAAATGCAAAAAAATGGTGGAACTATCGCGGAAATGTTGTATATTCGCACCATGAATAACTAAAAACTAGAAAGGTATGAAGAAAATTCTGTTTATTATCGGGTCGTTGAGGGCAAAGTCGTTTAACCGACAGGTGGCTCGTGTGGCTAAAGAGATCATCGATGGGAGTGCTGAGGTGCAGGTGGGCATAGCTGTTCCCGCCGAAGCCTTGGGTACCGATGTGCTGGTGCTGACGGATGAGCAAAAGACTGCCCTGAACGCGCTGGCCGACAAGCTGATAGAGGGCTGATGTTAAAATGTTAAAATGTTAAAGATATGGGAAAGTTTGAATTGATGGCGCTACCGTATGCGATCGACGCATTGGAGCCGGTGATTAGCAAGCAGACGCTGGAGTTTCATCATGGGAAGCATCTGGCGGGGTATGTGAATAATCTCAACGGGTTGCTTCCTGGGAGTGGGTTCGAGGAGGCTTCATTGGAGGAGATCGTATGTAAGGCCTCTGGCGGTATGTTGAATAACGCTGGTCAGATATTGAATCATAATCTGTATTTTGAACAATATCGTGCGCCTAAGGCCGACAATGCGCCTACAGGACAATTGGCTGACGCCATCGTGCGCGATTTCGGATCGTTCGAGGCGTTCAAGGAGGCGTTCCAGAAGGGTGGAGCTACGCTCTTTGGTTCTGGCTGGGTGTGGCTGTCGGCCGATAAGGATGGCAAGCTTGTGATTACGCAGGAGACGAATGCTGCGAACCCCATTCAGAAGGGCCTGAAGCCGCTGCTGACCTTTGATGTGTGGGAGCATGCCTACTATCTGGATTATCAGAACCGTCGCCCCGATCATCTGGCTGCGCTGTGGCAAATCATCAATTGGAACGTGATTGATAAGCGGTACGAGTGATGAATGCCCCGTTGGGGGGTATTCACGTCCATATACGTAGGGCCAAGGCCCTACGTTGGGTTATGAGCCCCTTACAGGGGCGTTTATAAACGGGTAACCCGTTTACGTAGGGGTGAACCCCTACGCTAGGATATTTCGCCCTTACAGGGCTGTTTTTGTCGGGGACCTGATACACAGGGGCGAGCCCCTGGGCTAGGTTATTAAACCCCGTTGGGGTTATGATGCCCTGTAGGGGCAATATAAATTAGCGTAGGGCCTCGGCCCTACGAATGGGGTGCCCACACTCCATTCTGCCCCTGTAAGGGGCTCATAACATGGGGTGATATATAAAATATCGTTAAAATGGTTGTAACGTTACAACCTTTTTGGGATTATTTCGTATCTTTGGCCTCGAATAATAATTAAACATATGCCACAATCATTATCAAAAATCTACGTTCATCTGGTGTTCTCGACCAAGGGGCGAACCGAAACCATACCCAAAACGCATTTGGCCGAGGTGCACGCGTATGTTGCGGAGATATTCAACAACCACGGATGTCCCGCGATACAGGTGGGTGGTACCGCTAACCATATACACATCCTATTCCTGTTGGGTAAACAAGCGAATTTGTCCGAAATCGTGCGAACCGTAAAATCGAGCACCACACGATGGATCAACGAGAAGAACAATAACCCGTTCCATAAGTTTTTCTGGCAGGAGGGTTATGGTGCATTTAGCGTTAGCAACAGTCATGTGGATGCGGTAGTCGCGTATATCAAAGGTCAGGAAGAGCACCACCGGAAGGTGTTGTTCCAGGATGAGTTCCGCAAGATATGCCAATTGTACAAGGCCGAATTGGATGAGCGGTATGCGTGGGATTAACGACCTCAACGGGGTCGAATAGCATAGCGTAGGGTCTCGGCCCTACGTGAATGGGCATTCACCCCATCCACCGCCCCTGTAAGGGGCTAGTAACAAAGCATAGGGCCGAGGCCCTATGTAACGGATGACATCCCACACCACACATCCATCCAACAACCACACATCCACACCACCACAACCAACCCCCTGGGGGATACCCCCCCAAAAACCCAGTTCTTCATTCATTTCCTCGCTCGCTCCGAGAAAACGAACCAAAAGAGGGGCGTTCTTGCGTCCCTTCGGTAGCAAGCATAGCCGAGCGGTCTGGGCATGATAGGATGTGTTGACTCTATGATATATAACGCTGAGTAGG
>JAEEGH010017338.1_pt1 | contig 15370 bp, 13 predicted proteins | sample 9134181 | NCBI WGS metagenome assembly JAEEGH01 (sample SAMN16246544, study PRJNA631951) | gut metagenome | biome: gut microbiome; feature: rumen; material: DP-attached | host: Bos | place: Iran: Karaj | collected 2018-10 | reverse complement strand
AGTTATCGCTGATTATTCTGCAAAGTCATTCAAACAGCTTGTTGAGGCTGAGCCTAAGGTTGCATTCCTTTCACACTCAACAAAGGGTTCTGCTAAGCACGAACTCGTAGACAAGGTTGTTAATGCTGTTGAGATCGCTCACAGAGATTATCCTGATCTTGTATGTGATGGTGAACTTCAGCTTGATGCTGCTATTGTTCCTGAAGTTGCAGCTTCCAAGGCTCCGGGATCACCTGTTGCAGGTCATGCCAATGTACTTATTTTCCCTAACCTTGATGGTGGTAATATCGGTTACAAGCTCGTTCAGAGACTTGCTAAGGCTGATGCTTACGGTCCTATGCTTCAGGGTATCGCTCGCCCCGTTAACGATCTTTCACGTGGATGCAGCTGGGAAGATATCGTAGGCGTTGTTGCTCTTACAGCAGTACAGGCACAGGATGCAGAATAAGGAGGCTATGTTAGAATGAAAGTTCTTGTTATAAATTGCGGTAGTTCATCACTTAAATTTCAGCTTATTGACGCAGAGACAGAACAGCTTCTTTTTAAAGGCCTTTGCGAAAGAATCGGAATAGAGGGAAGTCAGATCTCTTATACAGCTACAGGTAAGGACAAGGTTACTAAGGTAACTCCTATGCCTGAGCACAAGACAGCTGTAAGCCTCGTGCTTGAAGCTCTTACAGAAAGCGGTGTAGTTAAGTCTCTTGATGAGATCGATGCTGTAGGACACAGAATCGTACATGGCGGTGAGAACTTCACTAAGTCAGTTGTGATCAGCGAAGATGTTGTTAAGGCTATTGAAGAAGTATCTGATCTTGCACCTCTTCACAATCCTGCTAACGTTATCGGTATCAGAGCTTGTCAGGATCTTATGCCTGGAACTCCTATGGTTGCAGTATTTGATACAGCTTTCCATCAGACAATGCCTGAGGAAGCATACCTTTACGGTCTTCCATATGACATCTACAAGAATCATAAGATCCGTCGTTATGGCTTCCACGGCACATCTCACTCTTTTGTAAGCAAAAAAGTAGCTGAGATCGAGGGAAAGCCTTATGAAGATCTTAAGACAATCGTATGCCACCTTGGTAACGGAGCATCAGTATCAGCTGTTAAGAACGGCAAGTGCGTAGATACTTCAATGGGACTTACTCCTCTTGAAGGACTTATCATGGGTACAAGATGCGGTTCTATCGATCCTTCTGTTATAGAGACTCTTGAGAAAAAGATGAATCTTGATACAGCAGGTGTTATGAAAGTTCTCAACAAAGAATCAGGTGTATACGGTCTCTCTGAAGGCATAAGCTCAGATTTCCGTGATCTTGAGGATGCTTATATCAAGGGTGACAAGAACGCTATCAGAGCAGTAGATTGCTTCTGCTATCAGGTTCTTAAATATATCGGAGCTTACACAGCAGCTATGAACGGTGTAGACTGCATCGCATTCACAGCAGGTGTAGGTGAGAATTCAGGCTTTGTAAGAAAGCTTATAATTGATCGTCTTGGATTCCTTGGAGTTAAGTGTAACGACGAAGCTAACAAGGTAAGAGGCGAAGAGAAGCTTGTATCTACAGAAGATAGCAAGGTTAGAGTATATGTAGTTCCTACAAATGAGGAGCTTGCTATTGCGAGAGATACTTACGAACTTCTTAAATAAAGATTTGTGGTATACCCAAGGAATACGTATATAACAGCTTGAAAGTCTTGAATAAAACTGATTTTATTTGGGTATTGACAAATAGGTACCATATAGGTATAATCATTAAGCGTGTGACAAAGTTACACACAATAAATGAGTAATATTATTACCGGCTCAGCTTGGCTTACGGCTGGTAATCGAATACGACCAGCGTAAGGAGGTGTTACGAATGTCTATCTGCCCTAAGAATAAGTCTTCAAAAGGTCATCGCGATCAGAGAAGAGCAAATTGGAAGATGAGCGCACCGACTCTTGTAAAGTGCAGCCACTGCGGAGCTCTTATGCAGCCTCACCAGGTTTGCAAGGCTTGCGGTTACTATGAGAACAAGAGCGTTGTAGCTGTTAACGACTAATTAAAAACGGTTGATCATTAAGGCTTTCCGATTTATCGGGAAGCCTTGATTTTTGCCCTTTTGTCGAGTAAACTTGTAATAGTGCACTTAAAAAGAAATGCTATATTCTCGGGTATTTCATTGGGAATATGTGCTATATAAAATGGAGGAGCTAAATGGCTGATCTTATTAAAGTTGCCGTTGATGCTATGGGAGGCGATAACGCACCCGGTGAGATCGTTAAGGGTGCTGTTGAGGCTGTTAAAGAAGACTCTGGCGTTAAGGTCTTTCTTGTGGGAATCGAAGACAAGGTCAAGGCTGAACTTTCCAAATACAACGGATATGATGAAAGCAGGATCGAAGTAGTAGGTGCTACTCAGATAATCGAGATGGCAGAAGCACCTGTTATGGCTATCAGACAGAAGCCTGATTCTTCTATAGTCAAAGCTATGCAGATGGTCAAGCATGGCGAGGCTGATGCTTATGTGAGCGCAGGAAGTACAGGAGCTAACCTTGTTGGTGGTCAGACTATCGTAGGTCGTATCAAGGGTGTTAAGAGAGCACCTCTTGCCCCGCTTATTCCTACAGAGAAGGGAGTATCACTTCTTATCGACTGTGGAGCTAATGTTGATGCAAGACCTGATCAGCTTCTTCAGTTTGCTATCATGGGTTCAATTTATGCTGAGAATATCCTTGGTAAGAGGAATCCTACAGTAGCGCTTCTTTCAATAGGCGTAGAAGAGGATAAGGGTAATGCTCTTGTAAAGGAGACATTCCCACTTCTTAAGAATTGTCCCGATATCAATTTTATTGGTAACGTAGAAGCGAGAGAGATCCCTTCAGGCGCAGCTGATGTTATCGTTACAGAAGCTTTTGCCGGCAATATCGCTCTTAAGATGTATGAAGGCGTTGCCAAGACAATGGGAAGAGTCATTAAGAATACTTTCCTTACAAATCTTAGAACCAAGATCGCTTATCTTCTTTTGAAGAAAGAGTTCACTGTTAACCTTAAGGCATTTGATGCCAAGCAGTACGGTGGAGCTCCAATGCTTGGACTTAACGGACTTGTAGTTAAGACTCATGGAAGCGCCAAGGCAGTAGAAGTCAAGAATTCAATTCTTCAGTGTGTAACCTTTAAAACACACAATGTTGATGATAAGATAAAAGAAACATTGAATAGCAAAGATTGAGTTATACAAAATTAACTTATAAGGAGTATAGACTTATGGAACTTGAAAAATTAAAAGCACTTATCGTTGATGTACTGAATGTTGACGCAGACGAGATCACAGAGGACACAACATTCATCGATGACCTTGGAGCAGATTCTCTTGACGTATTCCAGATCATCATGGGTATCGAAGAAGAGTTCAAGATTCAGATTCCACAGGAGAAGGTTGAGAAGATCTCTACTGTAGGTGAAGCTGTAGCTCTTATCAAAGAGGCTAAGAACGACTAAGAGATTAAAAATACTCTTTTGAGTATTTTTAACCCTTGGCCCATATTTAGGGCCTGGAGGAATATATGTATATAGAAAATGATATTACCGAACTGGAAGACCGGATCGGGTATCATTTCAAGGACAGAGCACTGATCCGTATGGCACTTACTCATTCTTCTTTTGCCAATGAGCAGAAGATCAATAAGCAGCCCGACTACGAGAGATTAGAGTTCCTTGGTGATTCTGTACTTGAAATGGTATCCAGTACGTATCTGTACAACAATTACCCGGACAAAAAAGAAGGCCAGATGACCAAAATGCGTGCTTCAATGGTTTGTGAGCAGGCCCTTGCTTTTTGCGCCCGTGATTTTGAGCTGGAGAAGTATATTCTACTTGGAAAAGGCGAAGAATCAACAGGAGGCAGACATCGTGACTCTATAATATCTGATGTCATGGAAGCGGTCATCGGAGCTATCTATATTGATGGCGGAATTGAAGCTGCCAAGAAGCATATAGACAAGTTTATTCTTAATGACCTTGAGAATAAGCAGATCTTTATTGATGCCAAGTCTGTGCTTCAGGAGCTTGTTCAGAAGGATTCATCAAAAACTCTCTCCTATGAAATTTGTGGCGAGAGTGGTCCTGAACATGATAAAATATTTAAGTCGCGCGTACTTGTAAACGGCGAAATTCTGGGAGAGGGTGAGGGACATACCAAGAAAGCAGCAGAGCAGCAGGCTGCCTATCAGGCAGTTCTTAAACTTCGTGATAAAGCCTGAGCTTTGTTCTTTTATGTCTCTTGAAAAGAGGATATGTATCTTAAGAGTATTGAGATCCATGGATTTAAATCTTTTGCCAATCGCATAAAACTTGATTTTCATAATGGAATAACAGGAATTGTAGGACCTAACGGATCCGGTAAGAGTAATGTTGCCGATGCGGTTCGTTGGGTTCTTGGTGAACAGCGTGCCAGGCAGCTTCGAGGCGGTTCCATGCAGGATGTTATCTTCTCAGGAACCGAACTTCGTAAGCCACTTGGCTTTGCTTATGTTGCAATAACTCTTGATAATTCTGATCATGCACTTTCCATCGATTTTGAAGAAGTAACTGTTTCACGTCGCCTTTATAGAAGCGGTGAATCAGAATATATGATCAACAACAGCCCATGTCGTCTTAAGGACATCAATGAGCTTTTTTATGATACAGGTATTGGTAAAGAGGGCTATTCCATCATAGGACAGGGTCAGATCGACCAGATCCTGTCTTCAAAGCCTGAAGACAGACGTAATCTGTTTGATGAAGCAGCCGGAATCGTTAAATTTAAACTACGAAAAGAAACTGCCATCAAGAAACTTGAGGACGAGAAGCTCAATCTTACTCGTATCACAGACATTCTGTCTGAGCTTGAGAAGCAGCTTGAGCCACTTGAAAAGCAGTCAGAGATAGCTAAAGTCTATCTCAAGAATAAGGAAAGATTAAAGACACTGGATGTTAACATCTTCCTTATGGACAATGAAAGGCTCAAAGGTCTTTTGCAGGAAGCTGATGAGAAGCTTTCGATTGCAGCTAAGGACCTTGAGGATGTCGGTACTAAATATGATCAGGCCAGGATCGATTATGACGAGGCTCAGGCAAGGCTTGATGAGATAGAAAAAGAGATCGAAGAAGCCAGAAATGAGATGACAAGCTCCAGCGTCCTTAAGGAAAAGCTGGAAGGACAGCTTGCCCTTCTCAAAGAGCAGATCCGTTCCGTAACAGCAGGGTCACAGCATTTCGAAGTTAGAAAAGCTGAGATCGAAGCTGAGATCGCTAAAGCTAATGAGGAAAAAGAAAAAGTTCTCTCTACTAAGACTGGAGTAGATGAGGAAGTTGCCGGGCTTGAAGAAAAGAAGAAAGCGGCAGCTGATAAGTATAACGAGATTCAGGATCGTGAGCAGGAACTTAACAGACAGATAGAAGAGAGCAATGCAAAGATCCTTAATACTATAAATGAACGTGCCAACATTAAGTCACGTCAGAGCTCTCTGTCTACAATGAAGGAACAGATCAGTATCCGTAAGGCTGAACTTACCAGTAAGCTTGTTCAGGCAAGTTCTGATGAGGAGAAGAAAGAAGCAAGGATGAAAGAGCTTCGTGATATATTCGAAGCTGTTAATGAAGAGATCCGCACTCTTTCTGATGAACAGAAGAGCGGCGAAGACCGCCTTGCTGCAATCAAAGAGATCCTTACAGGCAGTGATGAGAAGATAAGAGAAGCAAGAAACATTGCTATGCAGCAAAAGTCCAAGCTTGATGCTCTTGCTAATCTTACTGAAAGATATGAAGGTTACGGCGGTGCTGTAAAGCGTGTCATGGAACAAAAGGATCACAATCCCGGCGTTATAGGTGTTGTAGCCGACATTATCAAAACCGATAAAAAGTATGAAACTGCTATAGAGACAGCTCTTGGCGGAAGTATCCAGAACGTCGTAACAAAGGACGAGGCTACTGCCAAGAAGATGATCGCTTACCTTAAGGAGACCAAGGGAGGCCGTGCTACATTCCTTCCTCTTACAGCCCTTAAGAACCAGCAGGAATTCAGGAATAAAGAAGCTCTTAATGAAAAGGGTGCCATAGGACTTGCAGACGGACTTGTTAAGATCGAGGATGAATACAAGCCCGTAGCAGCCAACCTTCTTGGAAGAGTACTTGTAGTTGATAACGTAGACAATGCTACCAAGATCGCAGCCAAGTATAACTACAGCATCAGAATGGTAACACTTGAGGGTGAACTCCTTATGCCGGGCGGTGCTATCTCAGGTGGTGCCTTCAAGAATTCATCCAATCTTCTTGGTAGAAGACGTGAGATGGATGACCTGGAAAAAGAAGTTAAGGAAAAGCTTGAAGAAGCTAGAAAGCTCGAAGAAGAGGTCGCAAATGTAAGACAGGAGCGTAACACACTTCGTGCAAGCCTCGAAACCACAAGGCTTAAGCTTCAGAACAAGTTCATTGAACAAAATACTGCAAGACTCAATGTAGTAAGAGAAGAAGAGAAGCAGAAGGAAGAAGCTACATCTTTTGAATCTCTGAAAAATGAAAACCTTGATATCGAGAATCAGGTAGCAGATATCGAGAAGCAGGAGAATGAAACCAAGGCTAAACTTGAAGAATCTCTCCAGATAGAAAAAGATTGTCAGGCTAAAGTTGAGGAATATACAAGCGAACTTTCTGAACTCTCCAAATCTGAAGAAGCAGCTGCTTCTGAAGTGTCCAAGTGGGAGATGGAGATCGCCAAGGTATCCCAGAGACTTGAATTCCAGCAGGAGAACCTGTCAAGAATTGATGAAGAGATAGCTACAAGGCAGAAAGACCTTGATGAAGTTGTAGAACATATCGAATCTTCAAAGAGCGAACTTGAACAGAAGAATGCTGATATAGAAGAGATCACTAAAACTATGGAAGCTTCTGTTACAAGCAGCAAAGAAAATAAAGAAAAGCTCGAGAAGATACAGCATACAAGAGAAGAGATTTCATTAAAGCAAAAGAATTTCTTTGAAGTACGAGAAAAGCTTGCTGAAGCAAAGTCTTCACTTGACAGAGAGGTTAACAGACTCTCTACTCAGAAAGAAAAACTAGATTCTCAGATAGAAGGTCTTATCAACTACATGTGGGATGAGTATGAGATTACTCTCACAGCAGCTTCCCAGATGAGAGATCCTGAGCTTACAGATGCTTCTTCCATGAAGAAGGAGATCGGACAGCTCAAGAACGCCATAAGAGATCTTGGAGACGTCAATGTTAATGCTATAGAGGATTACAAGAATGTATCCGAAAGGTATACATTTCTTAAGAACCAGCATGATGACCTTGTGGCCGCTGAAGAACAGCTGCGCGTTATCATTGCAGATCTTGACGAGTCCATGAGAACTCAGTTCAAACAGCAATTTAAGCTTATCAGCGAACAGTTCGATAAAGTATTTAAAGAGATGTTTGGAGGCGGACACGGAACTCTCGAAATAGATGAATCTGTGGATATCCTCGAAGCAGGCATCAAGATCATTGCTCAGCCCCCGGGCAAGAAGCTTGTAAACATGAACATGATGTCCGGTGGAGAGAAGGCTCTGACCGCGATCGCACTTTTATTTGCAATCCAGAATCTTAAGCCTTCGCCCTTCTGTCTATTGGACGAGATCGAGGCAGCGCTTGATGAAAATAACGTCGTGCGCTTTGCCAAATATCTGCATAAATTAAAAGATACTCAGTTCATTGTAATTACTCATCGTCGTGGTACAATGGAAAGTGCAGACAGACTCTATGGTATAACCATGCAGGAAAAGGGTGTGTCAGCACTTGTAAGTGTTAATCTCATTGATAAGGAGCTAACGAACTAGTGGCAGGATTTTTTTCAAGGCTCAAAGGTGGTCTTTCAAAAACAAGAGACAATATGGTGAAAGGGCTGGATAATGTTTTTTCCGGCTATTCAGAAATTGACGGTGACTTCTACGACGATCTGGAAGAGACACTGATCATGGGTGATATCGGCGTTAATGCAACAAGCCGCATCCTTGACAGGCTTCGCTCTCAGGTAGAGGAGAAGAAGATCCGTTCAACGGTAGAGTGCCGTGATCTTCTGATCCAGGATATCAGGGAACAGATGCATACTGATGAGCATGCATACGATTTTGAGAATCAGAAATCAGTTCTTTTCATCATAGGTGTTAATGGTGTTGGTAAGACTACATCTGTTGGCAAGCTTGCATCAATATATAAGAACAAGGGCAAAAAAGTCCTTGTAGCAGCGGCGGATACCTATAGAGCGGCAGCTACAGAGCAGCTTGAAGAGTGGACTAACAGGGCAGGCGTTCCTCTTGTAAAGGGAGCTGAAGGCGCAGACCCTGCAAGTGTTATCTTTGATGCTGTTAATTCTGCTAAAGCCAAAAATATAGATATACTGATAGTAGATACTGCAGGAAGACTTCATAACAAGAAGAATCTTATGGAAGAGCTTCGTAAGATGAACAGGATCCTTGATAACCATCTTCCTGATTACAAGCGTGAAAACCTCATCGTTCTTGATGGAACAACAGGTCAGAACGCGATGTCACAGGCAAGGGAATTTGGAGAAGTCACTGATCTTACAGGTATCATCCTGACCAAGATGGATGGAACCTCAAAGGGCGGAATAGCAGTAGCTATCGTTAGTGAACTTAATATACCCGTTAAATATATTGGTGTTGGTGAATCACTGGATGATCTTGAGAGATTCGAGCCTCAGGAATTTGTTGATGCTCTTTTTGATATCGATCATGAAGAAAGAGTAAGGCTCGATCAGGATATTGTAGCAAGAAAGCTTTCATCTGGAGAAATGGACAGCTCTCAGCTTACAGAAGAGGAAGCGATAGATATCCTGACAAGACACTAAACTTATTTTACAAAATACAGGATAGAACATTGGGTTAAAATGCTTTATCCTGTTTTTATAAATATTTAGATTTAGAAAGGGAACAAAAGGGAAATGCCGGAAGAAAAGAAGATGACCCTTGATAAGTTCGAGGAGGCTTGCGAGCAGGTCAAAAAAGTTACACTTGAGACGAAACTCATGTACAGTGACTATTTTTCGTCACAGTCAGGCAATAAAGTTTATTTAAAGCCTGAGAACATGCAAAGAACAGGCGCTTATAAGGTTAGAGGTGCTTACTACAAGATAAGCACGATGTCAGATGAGGACCGTAAAAAAGGTCTTATCACAGCATCAGCAGGTAACCATGCACAGGGTGTTGCATATGCAGCAAGACAGTATGGTGTTCACGCAACAATAGTAATGCCAACTACAACTCCCCTTATTAAGGTTAATCGTACCAAGGCACTTGGGGCAGAAGTAGTACTTCAGGGCGATGTGTATGATGAAGCCGAAGCCTACGCTAAAAAGCTTGCTAAGGAAAAAGGATACACATTTGTTCATCCATTCAATGACCTTGACGTAGCAACAGGTCAGGGAACCATTGCAATGGAGATTTTCAAGGAACTTCCTACAGTTGACTATATACTTGTACCGATAGGTGGAGGCGGACTTGTTAGTGGTGTAAGCACACTTGCAAAGCTCCTTAATCCCAAGATCAAGGTAGTAGGTGTTGAGCCATCCGGCGCAGCATGTATGAATGCTTCCATCAAGGAAGGCAAAGTAGTTACACTTCCCGGAGTTAACACAATTGCTGATGGTACAGCTGTTAAGACACCTGGAGATAAGATTTTCCCATATGTTCAGGAGAATGTTGATCAGATCATCAAGGTTGATGATGAAGACCTTGTTGTAGCATTCCTTGATATGGTCGAGAATCACAAGATGATCGTTGAAAATTCAGGACTTCTTTCTGTAGCAGCTTTAAAGCAGCTCAGATGTAAGGATAAAAAGGTTGTTTGCGTCCTTTCAGGTGGTAACATGGATGTCATCACAATGTCATCCGTTGTTCAGCAGGGTCTTATCAGAAGAGACAGGATCTTCACAGTATCAGTCCTTCTTCCGGATAAGCCAGGCGAACTTTCCAGAGTTTCAGGCGTTATCGCTGAACTTGGAGGCAATGTAATCAAACTTGAACACAATCAGTTCGTATCAATAAATCGCAATGCTGCTGTAGAGCTGCGAATTACACTTGAGGCCTATGGAACTGAGCATAAGACTCAGATCACACAGGCTCTTGAGGAAAAGGGATATCGTCCCAGACTGGTAACGACCCAGATCTGAGATATTCTTCAAGAGGTAGGTTTTTCCTATGACAAAGAGAAAAAACTTACAAAAACTGATAGTTAATTATTTTTTGATCACGGTCGGTTCCTTTCTCTACGGCATCGGTACGGCCATTTTTAGTGATCCTAATAATATTGCGCCTGGTGGTTTTACAGGTGTAGCTATTGTACTTAACAGAATTTTATCAAGCATAAACATAGGTGGTCTTGAAATACCGCTTGGAACAGGTACCTGGTTCCTGATCCTTAATATCCCTGTTTTGATATTGGGAACATGGAAATTTGGTTTTCATTTTATCTGTTCAACACTGTATGCCACAGGTATGATCTCGTATTTTACTGATTTCATACACAAATACGGAGAACCGTTCTTTGTTCATGATATGGTCCTTGCTTCCATATTTGGAGGACTCCTTGCCGGTGTTGCCATGGCAATAATATTCCAGCAGGGCGCAACGAGCGGTGGATCTGATATCATTATCAAGATCTTAAGACTCCGTTACCCGCATATTAAAACCGGCGGCATCTTATTTATAACAGACGTATTTGTTATTGCTTTTGCGGCAATTGTTATTAAAGATATACCTGCAGCGCTATACGCATTCGTAACAGTGTTTATAAATGGTATAGCTCTTGATAAGGTTCTGTACGGAAGTGATGAGGCTAAACTTCTTTTCATCATATCCGACAGAAACGCATCTATTACCAGGAGACTTCTTAAGGAACTCGATCTTGGTGTGACACACGTATATGGTCAGGGGGCTTACTCCGGTAAGGATAAGAAAGTTATCATGTGCGTTGTCAGAAAGAGGATTTCGCCTCAGGCACAGAAGATTGTCAAAGAGGAAGATCCTGAAGCATTCATGATCATAACTTCTGCAACTGAGATTTATGGCGAAGGTTACAAGAGTTATTTTGATGATGAGATCTAGTGTACTGTTTCATTTGCAATTGGACCTAAGATGAACGAGTCAGTACACTATTATTACTACATAACAGGGGAATAATATGGCAAATAGAAAGAACAGGAAACTAATTCACGCGGCAGTTACTACTCAGAATATCATTTCGATAATTCTGCTTAGTCTTATTGCGATAGTTACCTTGAGTTTTTCTATTGCCATACTCCTTAGAAATGCAGCACTCCGAAAAGAAAATGAAGCCTACAGGGCACAGCTGGATTCCATTCAGGAAGAAGGCTACTATACCGTATCTGAGACAGATATTATGGTAAAAGATGCTTATGAAGGCGGCTATGATGAGGCAAAACAGGAAGTTCTCGATACAGTAAGAGAGCAGCTTGAGTCAGGTACAAGCATTACATCTACTGTACGCAGCATGTTCCCTGATCAGATCCTTATCGCCAAGGATGGAAGATATTATTTTATCCCCATCGACAAGTCACTTGCACTTAATTCTTTTACCGATACTGATTTTGCAAAGAATGATTCCGGAATCCTTGAATATAAGGGATCAAATGCAGCGGTTCTTGGTACACTTGGACTTGATGTGTCCAAGTTCCAGGGCGAGATCGACTGGGAAAGCGTTGCAGATGCCGGCGTAGAATATGCTTTTATCAGAGTAGGTAACAGAGGTACTTCTACAGGCAAGATCGTAGAAGATGAATATTTTAAAGCCAACATCGAAGGCGCTATCAAGGCTGGAATAGAAGTTGGCGTATACTTCTACTCATCAGCTATAAACGAAGATGAGGCTTTGGAAGAAGCCAAGTTCGTCCTTGATGCTATTGAGCCATACGAAGTTACATATCCTGTAGTCATAGATATTGAAAGGCCTGACAGCGCTGATTATAGAACTCAGAGCGTATCTCAGGACGAGATGACAGATATAGCTCTTAAATTCTGCGATACAGTTAAGGGCGCCGGCTATACTCCCATGATCTATGGTAATAACGAGACCTTTGCTCTTATACTTGATATGTCAAGGCTTGAAGGTATCGATAAGTGGGTAGCATTTTATGGCGTTCCTCTTTACTTCCCATATGAGTTTACGATCTGGCAGTATTCAGCAGCAGGCAAGATAGATGGTATAAAAGGCGAAGTAGATCTCAATATCTGTGTTCAAAAAGGATGGTAAGCATGTCCGAAGAATTCAACCCCTCAGTAGAATATGAGCAGAAAGGCTATCTTAACTGCGATTTCCGCCTTTTTCACATAGATGAATCCAAGGCTATAGATACGCCCTGGCATTATCATGATTTTGACAAGATAGTTTTTTTCCTAAGAGGTGATGTTCAGTATGCGGTTGAAGGCCGTGAATATGAACTTCGTCCCTATGATATCGTAATTGTTCCCCATCACAGTATTCATAAGGTTACAGCTTCCGCTAAGGAAGGCTATGAGCGTTACGTGCTTTATGTTAAGCCCGAAACGCTTGTTCGTCTTGGTAAAACCCAGGAAGTTACTGTCCATGAGGGCAAAAAGCTTTCCGGAAAAACAAAGGATCATGACCTTGATCTTTGTTTTAATATGACTTCAAAGACCAGAACCAATCTGGTTCATTTTGATGCGGGTATCACATCTGAGCTTATGGACAAGTTCAGGACTTTGGAAGATGTTATCAGATCAGAAGAGGATCTTTACTGCGCGGGGCTTCGCATTCACGTAAGTCTTATTCAGCTCCTTATCGGGCTTAATGAAGCCTGCTTCAAGCACTCTGATGCATTTATGGAAAAGGCCAGATACAATCGCAAGGTCATAGACATAATCGATTACATTATGGAGCATCTTGGAGATGATCTGTCCATAGACAAGATCTCTGACGAGTTCTATATAAGCAAGTATCACATGATGCGTATCTTTAAGGCTGAGACCGGCTACAGTGTTCATCAGTACATTATGGAAAAAAGGATCCTGCGTGCAAGAGATCTGATCATCGCAGGAGAACCGGCCATGTCAGCTTCTATCGAATCGGGATTCCACGATTACTCATCCTTTTGTAAGGCATTTCGCAAGGCTACAGGGAAATTGCCGTCTGACTATGTTGCAAATATCTGATAAGCGCTACGCGGTAAGGTATAAGCGAGGGCACTAATATTGGATTTTGTTAAGGGGTCAAGAAAAAATACTTGACACACATCCCTTGCTCATGTATTATAGTCAAGGCGCATATTTTATGTGCGCATTTTGTGCATTTAAAATTGACTGTAAGATGTGTGACTGAGGTGTTTACATGAGCGAGGTCGGCAAGATCATCGAACAGGGCATGCTGTATGATTTCTATGGAGATTTGCTTACTGCCCATCAGAAAGAAATATACGAAGATCTGGTCTATAATGACATGTCGCTTAATGAGATCGCCGCAGAATACGGCATCAGCAAGCAGGGTGTGCATGATCTGATAAAGAGATGTACACAGACAATGCAGGGATATGAAGACAAGCTTCATATGATCTCAAGATTTAATGCCATAAGAGCAGATGCACAGAAGATGAAAAACATAATTGATAATACTGACGAAGACTTCCCTGACAGGAAGGAGATCATCAGATTATCCGACCACATAATAGAGGAACTTATCTAATGGCTTTTGAAAGCTTATCTGATAAACTACAAAATGTATTTAAGAAACTTCGCGGCAAAGGTCGTCTCACTGAAGAAGACGTTAAGATAGCCCTTAAAGAGGTTAAGATGGCTCTTCTTGAAGCTGATGTTAGCTTTAAGGTTGTAAAGCAGTTCATAGCTGCTGTACAGGAGAGAGCAGTCGGCGAAGATGTTATGAACGGCCTTAATCCTGGCCAGATGGTCATCAAGATCGTTAACGAAGAGATGATCAGCCTTATGGGTTCTGAAACAACTGAGATTCAGTTCAAACCCGGTAAGGAGATAACTGTTATCATGATGGCAGGTCTTCAGGGTGCAGGTAAGACAACTACCGCAGCCAAGATAGCAGGCAAGCTCAAAACAAGAGGTAAATTCCCATTGCTTGTAGCCTGCGATATATATCGTCCTGCAGCTATCGAACAGTTACGTGTTAATGCCCAGAAGCAGGTGGTTGACTTCTATGAAGAAGGAACTAACGTATCACCTGTTGATATAGCAAAGCATGCCATTGACTATGCATCAAAGAACAACAAGAACGTTGTAATCCTTGATACAGCCGGACGTCTCCAGATTGATGAGGACATGATGAATGAGCTCATCAATATCAAGAAGGAAGTCGATGTATTCCAGACTATCCTCGTTGTAGACGCCATGACCGGTCAGGAAGCTGTAAACGTAGCTTCCGAGTTCAATGAGAAGGTCGGAGTAGATGGCATAATCCTTTCTAAGCTTGATGGTGATACCAGAGGCGGTGCTGCACTTTCAACAAGAGCAGTTACAGGCAAGCCTATCCTCTACGTAGGTATGGGCGAGAAGCTCTCAGATCTTGAGCAGTTCTATCCTGACCGTATGGCTAACCGAATCCTGGGAATGGGAGATGTGCTCACTCTTATTGATAAGGCTGTTGAAGCCAATCAGGAGATGGACATCGCTGCAGAAGCAGACATGGCCGCACGTCTCAAGAAAGGTAAGTTCGACTTCGAGATGTATCTCGAGAGCATGAAGCAGATGCGTAAGCTTGGCGGACTTGGAAGTATTCTTTCAATGCTTCCCGGTGGCAACAAAATAAGCTCTGATCAGCTCCCTGATGAAAAAGAACTTGCAAGAATGGAAGCAATCGTGCTTTCAATGACACCTGAGGAAAGACGTAATCCTAAGCTCATGAGCCCTTCAAGAAAGAAGAGAATTGCTGATGGCTCAGGTAACGATATAGCAGTTGTTAACAGATTCATCAAGAACTTTGAGCAGTCTCAGAAAGTCATGAAGCAGCTTGGCGGAATGAAAAAAGGCAAGCACGGCGGATTTGGCAACATGATGAACATGGGCAGAATGCTCGGTGGCAACAACAAGTTTTTCTAAAGAATTTAACTTTTGCTAAGATCTAATTTAATTCGATAAGTTTTTTATCCGGATTAAACATGGATTAGTACACAATTTGTTTGAAACAGCCTATAATAGACTGATTTTCATATAATAACTATTTTTTATTTTTTATCTAATGGAGGATATTAGAAATGGCAGTAAAGATCAGATTAAAGAGAATTGGTAAGAAGAAGACACCTTTCTACAGAATCATCGTAAGTGATGCAAAGGCTCCTGTACAGGGTAAGTTCGTT
>JAEEGH010017337.1_pt1 | contig 15370 bp, 13 predicted proteins | sample 9134181 | NCBI WGS metagenome assembly JAEEGH01 (sample SAMN16246544, study PRJNA631951) | gut metagenome | biome: gut microbiome; feature: rumen; material: DP-attached | host: Bos | place: Iran: Karaj | collected 2018-10 | reverse complement strand
TTTTTATGCCGGGAATGTCGCTGTGGTGGCCAACCAAACCTCTCTCGTGGGCAACACCCATTTAGTGGACACCCTTCTTTCCCAAGGCGTTCGTGTCACCAAGATATTCTGCCCCGAACACGGCTTCCGCGGCACAGTGGCGGCAGGCGCACATGTGGACAACAGCACCGACCCCGAGACGGGCCTCCCCATCATCTCCCTCTATGGCAAGAACAAGAAGCCTACCCCCAAGCAGATGGAGGATGTGGATGTGGTGCTTTTCGACCTTCAGGATGTGGGCTGCCGCTTCTACACCTACCTCTCCACACTGCACTATGTGATGGAGGCTTGTGCCGAGAGGGATATCCCCCTCGTGGCGCTCGACAGGCCCAACCCTAACGGTCATTATATCGACGGCCCTGTGCTCGACACGGCTCGCTTCCGCTCCTTTGTGGGCATGCACCCCGTGCCTATCGTCTACGGCATGACCATCGGCGAATACGCCTGCATGATCAATGGCGAGCATTGGCTGTCGGGCGGCAAGGAATGCAACCTCACTGTTGTCCCCATGCAAGGCTACCGTCGCGACAGCGTCGGCTACGAACTGCCTGTGCCACCCTCTCCCAACCTGTGCAACGCCCATGCCATTGCGCTCTATCCCAGCCTCTGTCTCTTTGAGGGCACCACTGTCAGTGTGGGTCGCGGCACCGATTGGCCTTTCGAGGTGGTGGGCACTCCGCACCCCAGTCGTGTGGAATGGAATGCCACCTATACCCTTGCCGATGGGCAGAAGGTACTCCTTTTCTCGTTCACCCCCAAGGGAGGGAAACTCTGTTATGGATTCGACTTGCGCGAGATACAGGTGCCATCGAAGTTCGACCTCTCCTACCTGATAATGATGTACAACGTGGTTGCCAACAGGAATCTCTTCTTCCTGGGGAACAACTTCTTCGAGAAGCTTGCAGGGACAGGTGAACTCCGCAAGCAGATAATGGAGGGCATCAGTGAAGAGGAGATACGGGCCACATGGCAACCCGCCTTGCAACACTTTAAAACCGTCCGCAGCCAGTACCTCATCTACCCCGATGTCCCATCCTCTCGGACCCCATATTGATGTTTCCCGAATATTTTTTTATTCATGTCAAAAAAAATGTGTAATTTAGCACATTAATATAGTGTGTTGCATCTGCACTTTTTTGCCTTGCAACATACTTAAACTAACATATTTACGTTATTCGGATAATAATTGCTTTATATATATGAAAATGATAAAAAAAGGTTTCGCACTACTGGTTGTTGCCATTCTTTTCATCGGTTCCGCCTCTGCACAGAACAGCGTTGCTGCCCAGGCCGACCAACAATTCAAGAACCGGCAATACACCCTCGCTCTTGAGAGTTATCAGAAAGCCTACGACCGTGTGTCCAGCAATAGGGCCGAGAAAAACCGCATCTATTTCCAGATGGGTGAATGCTACCGCCTCATGTATAACTACCCCAAGGCCGAGCACACCTACCTCCGCCTTATCCAGTCCGGCTACTATACTGTGGAGCCCAAACTCTATTTCTACATGGCCGAAATGTGCCGTTTCAATGGCAAGTTCAACGAGGCTGCCGACTACTACGCCAAGTTCCTCGAGCTGGTGCCCAACGACAAACTGGGCCTCTCCCGACAAAAATCGCTCATCGATGTCACCCGCTGGGCTGCCGACCGCAGTCGCCATGTCATCACCAAACTCGAAGACTGGAGCACCGAATACAACGACTGGTCACCCCGTTTCATGGGCGACGACACCAACACATTGGTCTTCTCCAGCTCCCGTTTCGGCTCTGACGATGAGGGTGCCACCGACGTCTGGACCGGTCAGAACTTCTCATCCCTCTACACCGTTTTCAAAGACCGCAACGAGCAGTGGACCAACGTCCCCGTCCCCTTCGACCAGTCCGGCAAAATCAACACCTCGTCCAACGAAGGTGAAGCCTGCTTCTCGCCCGACGGCAATACCATCTACTTCTCTCGATGCAAAGTGGTAGAACACGAAACCCACGGCTGCGCCATCTATACCTCCACCAAGGCTGCCCAGGTCGACAAGAAGAAAGCCAAAGCCGCCAAGAAGAGCAAGAACACTCCCTCCAAGAAAACCACCAAGAAGAAAGGCAAGGGTTCCAAGACCGAAGAAGAACCCGAGCAGGCTGCTCCCGCCGAGGAACTTGCCCCCGGCGAGTGGGCTACTCCCGTGGCCATCAACTTGGGAGACACCAGTTATAACTACCTCTATCCTGCCATCTCCAGCGATGGTCTTACCCTCTACTTCTCATCCGATATGCCCGGTGGCGAAGGCGACTACGACCTTTGGAAATCCACCCGCGCCTCTCTGGCCGACGACTTTGGCAAACCCGTCAACATGGGCCCCGTGGTCAACACCCCCGGCCGTGAGGCATTCCCCGTCCTTCGTGGCGACTCCACCCTCTACTTCTCCTCCAACGGTCTGCCCGGCATCGGCGGCTACGACATCTTCAAAACCATCATCGGCAAGCGCATCTGCTCCCGTCCGCAGAACCTCGGCGTGCCCATCAACTCCTCCTACGACGAGATGACCATCATCTACTATCCCGGCAGCGAGGACAACCCCATGCTCGAGCGCGGCTATTTTTCGTCCAACCGTCCTTTCGACGACCCCTTTAACAAGAATACAGACAAGAAGGGAAAGAAAATACCCCTCCCCACTCTCAACCTCTTCAAATTCGAGCTTCCCCCGCTGCTCTACACCATCGAGGGAACTGTGCGTGACGAGAAATCCATGCAGCTCATCAAAGGCTGCAAGGTCAAGATTGTGGGCTCCGACGGTTCCGAGGCCGAGACCTACACCGACAAGAAAGGTTTCTATAAATTCAATACCAGCCAAGTCCACGGACAGGTGGTCTACAAAATGTACCTCTCCAAAGTTGACTATTTCAGCCTCGAAGGCTCCGAAAGCACCATGGGCTACAACGTCGACAAAGGCATTGTCCACGATTTCCGCATGGAACCTGTGCCCCAGCAGCCTGTTGTTCTGCCCGAAATTCGCTACGACCTCTCCAAATGGGACCTCAAAGAGGAGTTCATGGACTCCCTTATGGACCTCTATCTCGTCATGGTCAACAACCCCGGCATCGTTGTCGAAATCCGTGCCCATACCGACTGCCGTCCCTTCATAGGCCTCACCAACGACACCCTCTCGCAGCGCCGTGCCCAGAGCGTGGTTGACTACCTCGCAAGCCGCGGCATCGAGCGCGACCGCATGGTGGCCAAAGGCTATGCCGAGCGTGTGCCCCGCACCCTCGACCGCGATGTCTATATCGAAGTAGGTGGCAAACCCTTCATCTTCTCGGCCGGCACCACCCTCGATTGCGACTACATTGCCAACCTCCCCACCAAGGAGCACCAGGAAGCCGCCCACCAGCTCAACCGCCGCATCGAATTCCTTATCCTCCGTTCCGACTATGTGTCCAAACGTGTGGTCAACAACTTGGCCTCCGACTCTGCCCTCATCAAGCAGAACGAGGACGGCACCTATATCGACCTTGTCAACGCACCCGTCGACAGCAACTCCCGCGATGTGGCTGTCATCATCCATGACGAAGGCACCATCCCCGTCACCATGATCAACACACAGAAAGGCGAGGTGCAGGCCATCATCAACGGCGTACAGCTGCCCATGCTCATCGACGAACGCTACAAGGAACCTGTGGCCATCTCTTGGGAACAGGCCATGAACATGCTCTATCAGCGCCGCATCAACAAGGAAGACTTCCCCGACCGCGACAACGCTTTCGACCCCGAGGGCAACATCCTCGACCGCGCCAAAGTGGTGTTCAAAGAGATACAGATTGGTCAGATACATAAGTATAATGTAGAAGCCATCGTGGTCAAAGGCATCGACTACAAGTTTATCATCAACCGTTCCGCCTTGGGCGACTTTGGCGAATACGAGTTCGACAAACAGCGCGGCAAGCTCTACTTCTTCGAAGATTAACCCATCACTGTGGCCGCCCGGCATCCGCCGGGCGGCCACAATATCCACACATATCCCCCGCGCCCGCGCGCTCTCACTATGGCACACAAATTGCTCACCATAACAGGCCCTACCGCCTGTGGCAAAACAAGCCTCGCCGCCGAACTGGCCTTCCAGCTCGGCGGTGAGATTATCAGTGCCGACTCCCGTCAGGTGTTCCGCGGTATGGACATTGGCTCAGGCAAAGACCTGGCCGACTACCACATCCACAACACCGACATCCCCTATCACCTCATCGACATCCACGATGCCGGCTACGAATACAACGTCTACCAGTTCCAGAACGACTTTATCCGCGCCTTTGGCGACATCGTTTCGCGTGGCCGGCAGCCCATCCTCTGTGGCGGCACCGGCATGTACATCGAAGCTGTGGTCAAAGGCTACCAACTGGCCGACGCACCCATCGACCCCGACTTCCGCCAACGCATGGAAGCCTACACCGACGAGGAACTCACCGCCCGGCTCGCCTCCTACATCAAGCTTCACAACCACACCGACACCGAGTCGCGCGACCGCCTGCTCCGTGCACTCGAAATACAGGAATACCACCTCCAGCACCCCGACGCCTACCCCCACATGCCCGATATGGAGCATATCATCATTGGTGTGCGATACCCTCGTGATCAGGTCATCGAGCGCATCGGCATCCGCCTCCGCGAACGCCTCCAAAACGGCATGATCGACGAGGTGCAATCACTGCTCGACCAAGGCGTGCCCGAGGAACGCCTGCTGCGCTATGGTCTGGAATACCGCCATGTCACCCGCTACCTGCGTGGTGAATGCACCTACGACGAGATGTACGAACACCTTTACACCGACATCCGCCGCTTCTCCAAACGCCAAATGACATGGTTCCGCCGCATGGAGCGCCAAGGCATCACCATCCACTGGATTGACGGCCCCCAACCCCTCGACACCAAAGTCGCCCAAGTCCTCCAATTCTTCCATTCCGCTTAGCCGTCCCCACCGTCCTTACCCTTCACCACTCCCAACCTTTCAGTCCGTCCACTCATACCTGCTCCATCCATTTATCTTATTCGCATATCATCCCCCTCCAACATCTCCCTCCACAACTCCCAACCCTTCCGTCCGTCCCCACGTCTGTCAGCGTTCAACCCACACTCGATGAAATTCCAATTAATCGCATCTTCTTCCGATTGATTCATCGCTTGTTATCCTTTACCAACTTTTCAGTCCGCACAACTTGATTTCCTTTCCGCTTCGCTAACTCTTCACCTCTTAGTAAGCACAAATTAAGATTTTCTTAACCATGCGGGTGGATAGAGACTATGTAAGGGATGAGATACGACAGAAATGATGGCGGAGCTGGAAGGATGAGGCAAGCACAGAACTGGGACAGGTGGGTTGTAAAGATAGTTATGGATATTGAATTACGTGGATTTGAAAATTTAATGCAAATATTTGAGTACGTTAATGTTCCAATCGGAATGCAATAAACAGGAAGAGGGTTCCGTTATTTGTGCAAAATAGTTTTATGGGTCGTTTTAGGGATTTTGTAATGCTTAGGCATGATACGTTTTGGTATAGGGTGCTGCCAGTTGTCAATTTGGTGCTGGTGGTGATATGCATTTGGGGCAACAGCGTGAGCAATGCGGGTTTCTGTCGTCCGGTGTTGTGGGCTGCTGTAGTGCAGGGAGTCAGTTTCCTTAACGTTATTACATTTACATGGATGGAACGCTCCCGGCTGTATGGCCTCAATGCGCTGATTTGTGGTATCAGCACAGGAGTGTATGTTTATTGGTGCCTTTTCCTGGGGGGATGGGTGATAGTGATGCCGGTTCCCGTGTGGTTCCTGTTGTTGCTGTTGTGGTGCAATGTGGTGCACCCGGTGCATGGGAGTGTCCGGTGGTGGTATGTCACAGGGATACTGCTTTGTGCTCTTTTTGCAGCAGGCAGTGGGCTGGCATACGCCGCCTCCTGCAAGGCATACGGGCAGGGCAAGGTGCCCGATGGCAATCCGATGACGGAACGTATTGCGGGAATGCATTTCCTGTATCACACCAGTTTCTGCATTTACGATGGCTGGCGCCCGCCACTGCACGACCCCGCCTTGGTGTTGGGCATGAGGTTGAACGGCGGGAAAGACCCCCTTGGCGGTTTGCGGTTGGAAGAGCGGTTAGAATTGTACCACAGCATGTATCCCGACCGTCCGGTAAAAGCGTGCTGTGCTTGTAGCCGTGAGTCGGAGCGCAACGGCTATTTCACCGACATCCTGTGGCAGACGGTCGAAATAGATAGGGTCAAGGTGCTTTCGTCCCATGAAACTTGTACCAGCCTATCACCCGAAATAAACAATCACATACTGAACGAGTATGGTCTTCCTTTCGCCTATACTGATTCTACTTTCAGCCGTGTGGTCAATCTCGAAACAGGCGACACACTTTCATCCGGCTCGGCAGGAAGCCGGTTCTTCGAGATAGCGCTTCTCGACCATGGCATCAAGGGTGTCCATTGTCTCACCAGTATAGACGAGAATAGTGGACTTCGGTGGTTTACATTCCTCTTCCCGTCAGGCGATAGCAGTACGGTGAACTGTGCCACCGACCCCTTTCTGCCCAAGTCCTCGCTCTATTGGATAGTCTCAACTGATGAGGGAATGGATGGGTTTATAGAACTCTATTACCCTGAAACGAGGGAACGCGACACTCTGAGACTGATGTTTATTGAGCGTGAGTAAATAACTACCACTCCAGAAATTTCTTGTGCCCCAGAAGGCGGTCGAGGAGGGTGCGTTTGGGTATGGGACGTTGTATATCGAAGTTTCCTGTTGGGGTGATGAAGCCTTGGGTGTTGCCCATTCGGGCGTATGCAAGGCCCTCGGAAAAGGTCATCAGATGGTCGAAACGGGTGTCGATAATCAGATTGCCTGCTTTGTCGATAGCACCATATTTGCCTGTTTTTTCTACTATGGCGCGGCCCTCGGATAGACTGAAGACGGTGGTGTATTGGTTGCCGAGTGTGGCTACGGTCTCACCGTGGCAGTCGATGAAACGCCATTGGCCGTCCTGGCAGACGGGTGCGACCCCTTCGGAAAAGCTTTCGGCTTGGTCGAACTGTAGTGGCAGTATGTATTCTCCCTCAGTATTGATGAAGCCCCATTTCTCGCCAATGTTCACTACTGCAATGCCGTCAACGAAAGGCGCTGCATAGTCGAACTGGGGTGTGATGACCATTTTGCCTTCGTGATTGATATAGCCTTCTTTCAAGTCTGTATCGACAACGGCCAGACCATCTGAGAATAAATTAACTTCGGCATTTTCGTCGGCCATGGTGAACAGCCTGTTGCCTTGCTTGTCGATGATGATGGTGGAGCTGCCCAGCAAGACGGAGGCCACGCCTTCGCTGAAAGGCATAGCCCAATCGTATTTGGGTGCAATGACAGGGTTGCCGTTCTTGTCGATGTAGCCGTACTTTTTGTCTATCTCGACGACGGCCAGACCTTCGGAGAAGCCAAAAACATCGTGGAATCGGGGCTGAATGGCGAAACGGCCTTCGCGGTTGATAAAGCCCCACTTGTCATTTTGTTTGACAGCAGCAAGTCCTTCGGAGAAGGCCCAAATGTCGCCTTGATGGAGTGCATTCATACTGGTGAAAGAATTATGATTTATTGATGAGGTGATTTGTCAAGAAATCAGTCCACGAAGTTGGCTGAGCTGCCCACAAATTGTGCTAGCCAGTCGTAGTCGTGAGAGTGGCTTTGGCCGTTGTCGACCCAGAGGGCGGGGTCGATGTAGACTTCGAGCAGTTTGGCGGGACCCTCGGAGAAGAGTTCTACGGTGTCGGCTACAGCGGGGACGAGAGCGCATTCGCCCATGTGGAGGGGGACGATGGTTTCGAGGCTCTTGACGGCTGCAATGCCGTCGACGCAGAGGTAGACGACAAAGGAGTCGAGAGAGGAGAAGTTTTTGCGCAGGGGTTTGTCGAGGGCGATGAGGTTGGTGGTGAAGTAGGGGCATTGAGCCAGCTGGGTAGTGCTGTTGGGGGAGTATTGGTAGTGGGTTTTGCCGTCGGCGGTGGGGGAGAAGTCTATGGCGTCGAGGGCTTCGGCGATGTGGAGTTGACGCAGTTGCCCGTTGGTGTCGGGGCGGTTGTAGTCGTAGATGCGGTAGGTGCAGTCGCTCGATTGTTGAATTTCGGCAAAAAGATTGCCTTTGCCAATGGCGTGAACGCGGCCGGCGGGGATGAAAAAGGTGTCGCCTGCCTGGGTGTTTTCGAGGTGGAGTAGTTGCTCGAGGTTGCCTTGTTGGAGGTGTTGCTGGTATTGCTCGGGAGTGGTTTGTCGGGAGAAGCCGTCGACGATGGTGGCTCCCGGGTCGGATTCGATGACGTACCACATTTCGGTTTTGCCGAAGGGCATGCCGCGTTGCTGGGCCAGATGGTCGTCTGGGTGGACTTGGATGGAGAGGTCATCGTTGGCATCGATGATTTTGAAGAGAAGGGGGAAGTCGGTGCCGAAGTGGTCGAAGTTTTTCTCACCGAGGATTTCGCTCATGTATATTTCCAAAGCCTCGTTGATGGTGTTTTCGGCGAGGAAGCCGTTGGCGATGACCGATTCGTTGCCCGGGAGACTGGAGAGAGCCCAGAGTTCACCGCAGTTGGGCAGGGGGTCGTAGTTGAAGCCGAGGGATTTGATTTTGTTGCCGCCCCATACTTTGTTTTTGAAGAGGGGGAGGAATTTGAATGGATAGAGAGGGGTTTCCATGGGTGAGGATTTGGATATGTGGGGATTGATGATTGGGATTAGAGCGCTTGTTTGAGTTCCCAGATGCGGATGTCGCGAGCGGTGACAATGCCGTCGGCGTTGACGAGAATCATGAACGGGATGTGGTCGATGGCAAGTTGTTTGAGGTAGTTGGCATCCCAGCCGTTGGGGTTATCGTCGATGTTGATGGGGATGAGTGATACTTGTTTTGATTCGGCGAGACGGGAGGCTTGGGTGTATTGTGTTTTGCAGCGGTCGCACCAGTTGGCACCAAAGAAGATGAGTGTGGCACCGTCGAGATTCCGGGTTTCGGAGAAGAGGTGACGTTTTTTCTGTGAGTCGAGGTAGGCGAAATCGGGCATCTCGCTGCCTTCGGACACGGCAGGGGTGTCGTGAATCCAGCGGCGCAAGAGGGTGTAGTGATAGGTGTGTGTGGCTTCGCCTGAGATGAGGCCGATGATTTGCCGGACGGCTCCGTCGTCGAGTCGCGACATTTGCCGGTGAAGAATGAAGGGGGTGAAGATAGAGGCGCTGTTTTCGCGTGCGTATTGCTTGAGGAATGTGGCGGGCTCGGGGGCGGAGAGAAAACGCTCCATGAGGTAGCGGTATTCGCTGTTGGTGCGTGAGCCTTTGATGAGAGAGGCGTCGGGGCGAGTGGCGTTGAGCTTGATGCTCATCGGGGAGTTTTCGAGGTAGAAATAGAGGGGGGCCTGCATGGCGGGATGCTGGATGGATGCCAGCACGGGGTTGGCGACACGGCCAGAGAAGAGGAAGAGTCCTTTGTTGGCTTTGGCGGTATAGGTATGGGAGGTAGAGTCACCGTCGAAGACAGTGAGGGTGAAAGAGCCTGTGAGACTGCTTTCACCACTGATTTCGAAGTTTTGGGCCATCACGACTGCCGGGAGAAGCAGAAGCCACCCCAGCAGGAGGAATCGCATTTTAGTAGGAACGATATGTAGAACCATTCTCTTTGTTAGTGCCACGGACAGAGATGTTGGATTTAACTACCTTGCTGGATTTATATTTCTTGTTGGGATACATGGTGGCCGATTTGGAAGATTTGCATCCTGCAGTAACGCCACAGAGCATGATTATGGCCATAACCATGACAAGGGAGAGAAGATGCTTTGAATACTTTTTCATGTTGTTGATATTGTTCTTTATTGTATTGATAATCTGATTGTAAAAAGCGTTTTGCGGGTGGGTGCGGGCACCTTTTCGCGACTACAAAATAACAAAATTTTCTTCAGATAGGCAAACTTTTTGAGATTTTTTGTACCTTTGCAGAGCGAAAAATAAATTAAAGATATATTTAAACGCCTATGAATTACCAAAGAACGTTAAGAATTTACGAATGGATTTCGTATATACTTATAATAGGAGCCACAGCGGTGTACTTTATATTCCGTAATCAGGGAGCGTGGTCGCTCAATGTGACATTGTGCATACTGGTGCTGGCAGTGTTCAGCCGCCTGATGATGGAACGCACACGCCGTTTGGCAGCCGATGCTGAGATAGATGAGCTGAGAGAGGATATGCGCCGGCTGACTCAGCTATACGCCGAGGAGAAGAAAAAGAACGAGCAGAAGGCATAGGCCCGTGAGGGTGCCCTCCTGTGGCGCAAAAGTGGACGGGGAGGGAGATGAGAATTGAATGGTTATAACGGAAAATATTAATTTATAAATACTTTTTTTTATGGCAACTACCACTGATATTAAGAATGGTTTATGTATCAATTTCAACAATGACATTTACACTATTGTAGAGTTTCTGCATGTGAAGCCCGGCAAGGGAGCCGCTTTTGTGCGTACGAAGATGCGCAGTGTGAAGACTGGCCGAGTGTTGGAGAACACTTTCCCCAGCGGTGCCAAGATTGATGTGGTGCGTGTGGAACGTCGTCCCTACACCTATCTTTATAAGGAGGGTGATATGCATGTGTTTATGCATACCGAGACCTATGAGCAGATTTATATCCCCGAGGCTATTATCAATGCTCCCCAGTTTTTGAAAGACGGTCAGTATGTGGAAATCACCGTTGAGGCTGATACCGAAACCCCGCTGATTTGCGAACTGCCTCCCTTTATTGAGACCGTGGTTACATATACCGAGCCCGGTTTTGCCGGCAACACCGCTACCAACGCCATGAAGGACGCTACGGTGGAACCTGGTGTGCAGATTCGTGTGCCCCTGTTTATCAAAGAGGGCGAGCGCATCAAGGTGGATACCCGCACCAACGAATATGCCGAGCGCATCAAATAAAAAAAGAATATAAGCATACAATCAATTGACGGCAACCAGTGAACGGTGGCGGACCAAGTGCCACAGGGTTCGCTGGTTGCCGTTGAACCAACATATAGAAGATGAAAAGAAATTGGATGGCCGTTGTAATGGCGGTGGTGCTGTTGGCAGGATGCCATGGCGGAAATAAGAAGAGTGTGACACCGGTCGCGACTATAGATTATTCAGCAGTGAAGACACCCGAGTTCAGTGCCGACAGTGCTTATCGCTTTGTGGCAGACCAGGTGTCGTTCGGCTACCGCACCCCGGGCAGCGAGGGACAGCGCAAATGTGCCGACTATCTTGTCTCGCAGATGCGCCGCTGGTGCGACACTGTAATAGTGCAAGAATTCCCCACTACCTTGTGGGACGGGCGAGAAGTGAGAGGCAAGAATATTATAGCCACAGTGGGTGCGCAGCCGGGAAGTCCTGAAGGACAGCGGGTGCTGCTGGCTGCACATTGGGACAGCCGCCTGTGGGCCGACCACGATGCCGACAAGGCTAACCACCGCAAACCTTTTGATGGTGCCAACGACGGCGCGAGTGGGGTGGGAGTATTGATGGAATTGGCTCGTACCATTGCAACACAACGACTCACGGTGCCTGTAGATTTTATCTTCTTCGATGTGGAAGACCAAGGAGTTCCCGAATGGGCCGATACCTATGTTGACGACAGTTGGTGTAAGGGTTCTCAGTATTGGAGCCTGCATCCCCATACGCCGTACTATACTGCCACGTTCGGTATATTGCTGGATATGGTGGGTACGGAGCAGCCACGCTACACCAAGGAGCAATTTAGTCGCCAGTATGCTGCAGGCATAATGAATAAAGTGTGGACGGTGGCTGCTTCGATTGGTTATGGCGACATATTTGTGAATACCGAGACTGACCCCATATTGGACGACCATCTGTATGTGAACCGATTGGGCGGCATACCTATGATTGATATTGTCCAGAACAATGTGGGTTGTAGTTTCTTTAAGCATTGGCACACCATGGGCGACAATATGCAGCATGTGGATAAAAAGAGTCTGGAGGTGATAGGGAAAGTGTTGCAGAAAACACTCTATGGTGATTATGGAGAAAAACGTAACTGATAGCTGATGATGCTACACAGGGCTATTGATAACAGTAGAATGGTCTTGGCCGGTATTGCCGCAATGGTGGCAATACTGGTCTTGACTATAGGCTGTGACAAGGAGCGTATGTGCCGTGTGCCGACGGGCAACGCCACTTGTCAGATAGACCCTAATTCGGCTTTGTATCCCGGATTGAACAACTGTGATGGGTATGAATATTTGGTGGGTGGATATAACGGAATTGTAGTGATAAGAACCTCGTGGAACGATTTTGTGGCATACGAGCGTTCCTGCCCACTCGACAGTGCGATATTGGATGTCCCTGATGGATACGGAAATATGGTGCTGGAATGCCCTCGTTGCGGCTCCCGTTTCAGCACCTTCACCGACGGCACACCGCTGGAAGGAAGCAGAACTTCCTGTATGTTGTATGAATACAACACCTATTACGACGGTCGCACACTATATATAAGCAACTATTAGTGTCTCCAGCCGAATGTCTAATAAATGATAAACTTTATTTTGTAGTGTACAGAATTACAACATGTTGTCTATTATTGTTCTGTGTGGATTAAAAAAATAATCATCTCAGCACAATAAAATCTTAATACAAGGTGAAAGGTAAGGGGCGCTGAAAGGAATGCTGAGATGAAAAGAACCCAAATCGGCCTAATGACCGATTTGGGTTCAATCTTACCGCAAACGGGAAGGACTACATTTTGTGACCTATGGGATGGGCAATCATGGCACGGCCGTTTTTGATGCCCAGCAGTTTGTGCAGGAGGTCGCGGTTGATGGCTCCGCAAGCCACAGTGCCGAGTTCAGCGGCGGAACAATAGAGATAGATGTTTTGGCTGATATAGCCACAGTCGACGGCAGCATAGAAGTTGCGGTCTTCGTCGCTACCGAACCGTTTCATACGGTCGAAGTTGGCCACAAGTACTATGGAGATGGGGGCTTCAACAAAATGTTTCTGCTCGCTGATTTCGGAACGGTGGTCGCCTTCGGCCACGGGGTTCAGACTGTTTTTTTCGGCATCATAGATGTAGATTCCGTCGCGGGTGAATACATAAATGTCGAACTCTTGAGCATTGACGGCAGAGGGGGCGACACGTTTTTTCTGGTCGGGGCGGTTGTATCCGTAGGTGGCCCAGAGAAGGCTGGAGAGGATATCCTCGGGGATGTCCTCGCTGCTGAGCTGACGGATGGACTCGCGATGTTTCAGGGCCTGATGGAGGGAGGCGTCGAGACCGTGATAGGATACGGGGAGCATAATGGTGTTGGGAGCGGTGACGGTGCCATCGCTGTTCTTGTCCTGAGTGGCCGAAGAGGAAGTAACACGCGAGGTTTTCTTGTTGGTGTTTTTCTTTTGAGCCTCGGCTGCGCCTACGAGAAGCACAAGTGCGAGAGCGAAAACAAGGATTTTCTTCATAGATCGATTATTTTAATGAGTTATTGATATTGGATTTATTGATACGTTCGAGGACCATGGTTTTTGTGACCGTTATTTTGGAGCCTTTGGGTTGGCTTGGGAGGTTGAACATGAGGTCGGTCATGACAGTTTCCATGATGGAGCGCAGGCCACGGGCACCCAATTTGTAGTCGATAGCGGTGCTGACAATAGTGTCGAGGGCATCTTTGTCGAAATTGAGCGATACGTTGTCCATCTTGAACAGCTCTTGGTATTGCTTCACAAGGGCGTTTTTGGGCTCGGTGAGTATGCGGCGTAGAGCGTCGGCGTCGAGTGGGTTGAGATATGTGAGCATGGGAAAGCGGCCCACGAGTTCGGGGATGAGGCCGAAGTGTTTGAGGTCCATGGGGAGGATGTATTGCAGCAAATTGTGGCGGTCGATTTCGTCACGGGTCTTGGCACCGTTATAGCCGATGACATTGGATTTGAGGCGGGAGGCAATGGCGCGTTCCACACCGTCGAAGGCACCGCCGGCGATGAAGAGTATGTTGCGGGTGTTGACCTGTATCATCTGCTGCTCGGGGTGTTTGCGTCCGCCATTGGGTGGAACGTTGACCACAGCCCCTTCGAGCAGTTTGAGCATCGCCTGCTGAACACCCTCGCCCGAAACGTCGCGGGTGATGGAGGGGTTGTCGCCTTTGCGGGCTATTTTGTCGATTTCATCGATGAAGACTATTCCGCGTTCGGCGGCTGCCACATCGTAGTTGGCGGCCTGAAGGAGGCGTACCAGCACATTCTCCACGTCGTCGCCCACGTAGCCTGCTTCGGTCAGCGTCGTGGCGTCGGCGATGCAGAACGGCACCTTCAGCAGGCGCGCGATGGTGCGTGCCAACAGCGTCTTGCCGGTGCCGGTCTCACCCACCAGGATGATGTTCGACTTCTCAATCTCGACCTCGTTCTTGTCGCCGTTCATAGCGTTGTATTTCAGTCGCTTGTAGTGGTTGTACACTGCCACGGATAGTACACGTTTGGCAGCATCCTGACCAATGACGTAGAGGTCGAGGAAGTTCTTTATCTCAGTAGGAGTGGGTATCGGGGCGTCGGGGTTGTAGCCCTTGTCGGGATGCTGGTGCTTCTGCTCCTTGAAAATCTTTGCAGCCTGGTCGGAGCAGTCCTGGCAGATATATCCCGAGATGCCGCTGAGCAGCATGCCGGCATCGGATGCGGGTCTCCCGCAGAATGAGCAATGTTCTTCTTGTCTTTTGTTAGCCATTTACAATAGTTGGTTTTTGACGGCATCCTGCCGTATAAATATGAATAACAGTATGGTGAATGCCAGCAGCGACGAGCCGCCGTAGCTGTAAAAGGGCAGGGGGATGCCGATTACCGGCAACAGTCCCAGCACCATACCGATGTTGACAAACAGATGCATAAACAATATGCTGGCCACGGAGTAGCCGTAGAACCGCGCGAATGTAGACCGTTGTCGCTCGGCCAGGGAAATAAGTCGCACCAGCAGCACGATAAACAGTGCGATGGAGAATGTCGAGCCAAGCCAGCCCCATTCCTCGCCCACGGTGCAGAAGATGAAGTCGGTGTGCTGCTCGGGTACAAAGTCGGCCTTGGTCAACGTGCCGTTCAGGTAGCCTTTGCCGAAGAAGCCACCGCTGCCGATGGCAATCTTCGACTGGTTGACGTTGTATGCCGGGCCGCTGAAATCAAAGTCCTTGCCAAGGAGCACGTCGATACGTTCGCGCAGGTGGTCGTCGAGATGATTGTACAGAATGTCGACCCACACGACGTAGACAGCGCATATTGCCAGAACGCCGAGGGTGCGCCACCAGTCCTT
>JAEEGH010017336.1_pt1 | contig 15370 bp, 10 predicted proteins | sample 9134181 | NCBI WGS metagenome assembly JAEEGH01 (sample SAMN16246544, study PRJNA631951) | gut metagenome | biome: gut microbiome; feature: rumen; material: DP-attached | host: Bos | place: Iran: Karaj | collected 2018-10 | reverse complement strand
CAACCTCTCCGGCCTCTCGCTCCGCTCGCCTCAGGGAAGACGCAGCCCTGCCTAGTGCGCGAGGCGGACGCCGAGATGGATGTAGCGGGCGTCGGGATCGTCGCTGCCGCGGTCGCCCGCCCCACAGTCGCCGGCGCCGTCGAAGCGCCAACCGCCGCCGCAGTCGACCCGGGAGGAGCCAACGGCCGTGGCAGTCCACTCCCACACGTTTCCGTGCATGTCATAGATACCGAAGGCGTTCGGCTTCTTCGTGCCCACGGGATGCGTCTTGCCATCGCTGTTGTCTTTGTACCACGCAACTTCGCCCAGCGTCTTCTCCGTTATCTCCGTGCCGTCCGCAAGCTTGCAGTAGTCGCCCGTCGCGCCCGCGCGGCAGGCGAACTCCCACTCGTCCGCCGTCGGCAGGCGGTAGGTTTTGCCCGATGCCTTGACCTCCGGCAACGCGTTCAGCTTCTCAAGGAACTTCTGGCAGTCGTTCCAGGAAACCCGCTCCACGGGATGGTCCGCCCCCTTGAAAACCGACGGGTTCTCGCCCATCACGGCAAACCAGAGCATCTGCGTCACCTCGTACTTGCACATGGAATAGTCTTTGCCCGGAATGGGAACCATGTCGGACGCCAGTTTTGCAAGGGCGAGTTTGGCGTCCTCCTCCATAGCCTTGCGTTCTGCCTCGGCTCGTTCGGCGGCTGCCTTGCGTTCTGCCTCGGCTCGTTCGGCGGCTGCCTTGCGTTCTGCCGCGGCTCGTTCGGCTCGTTCGCCTGCGGCCTTCTTTGCAAGGGTAGAGTCTTCCAGAACAAGCCCCTTGTCCTCGGACATTAATGCCGTCTGACCGTCGATGTTCCTGTATTCGTAGCCGACGAGATTGTAGTTGTCGTCATGCTTCGACTTCATCGTGCCCACGCGGTTCGCCACCGCCTGGGACAACTCGTCAAAGGAGTTGCCGCCCTTCGTGATGCGGCGGATGCCGCGCAAAGTGAATGCCAAGCGGTAGACCTGCTTCGACGCCGGTGTGGCCAGACTACTCCACTGGTCCTCCTTTAAGCCGTAGTGGGCGGCAAGCGCCTTGGCTTCGTCCTCGGCCATTCCGAGATGGAATCCGCAAAAGTTGATCGCCCCGTCCTCTGCGGCCTCTTCCGCTTTGGCGAAAATCGCCTTCACGGCTTCCGGCGCGGCGGCCTGGTCGCTCCGCTCCCGCGCTGCGTCCATCGCGGCGGACGCCATGTCCGCCAAGTCCTTCACCGAGGACTGCGCCACGGCGGGATTGGCCATTGACAGCGCGGCGGCAACCGCCGCGTACTTGATTACGGTTCCGATGTTCATTGTAGTTCTCCTTGTGGTTGTCACGGGTGAAAACCGTCCGTGTCGAAGTCCTCGACACTGCGCACATTTTCAAAATGCAATGTGCGAATACCGGCGACAATTGCTTCATGCCGTTTTCGTGTGGACCTGCCATAGAAGCACTGTGTCCTTGCAATAATCCTGTCCGGGAAAAGTTCGTCCAGTTTTTTCCCCGTTATTTTACCGGCGAGGCTCTGAAGTCTGTGATAGATTGTAGGGCCAAAGACGATGAGGTATTTCGGGACACAGGCAATTCCAAAGGCCTTGTCCAGCTCATGCAGTTCGTTCCGAAGTATTGTCAGGAAGACCTCGAAGTTTGTCTTATCGCCTCCTGACAGGGTTTTCCCGCAAAGATAATCCCAGACATTGCCCGAATTGGAATCGACCATGCCTTTGACAAAGTCAGTCATGTATCCGCCGCGAAACGGATTGTTTTCACCAAAAGGTTCTTCCAACTCGTCTTGTTTATCGTTTGAAGCAACGCTGCGGCCATGCCATGTAGACCAGCGTGGCAGCTTTGCCAAATACTTGCCCGCACTCTCTTCCACAAGGCCAGACGGCGACAGTTGCGCCGACCAGTTCAGCGCAAGAAAGACAAATTGAGGACGAAGTACTTCATTCTGGCAGAGTTCCATCAAGTCTTGAGTCCTCCGTTTGATGGAAGGCCACACGGCGAAACTTGAACATATCCCAGGTGTGAGGCCAACGGCATTCGCACAGTCTGGCGCGCCGCATTGAAGGACTGGCTTACCGATTATTTCCGACCTTTTCTTTCCGTGCGAAACCGACTCCCTAAAATCGCACTGGCACAACAATGTCTTGCCCTCGTATTTGAACGGGGTTTCTGCAAAGTCGTTCAGCGCCTGCCCACAATCACTTACAGGAAACTCCGCAACGCGGATTTTTTCCTTCACTGCCTTGACCATACGTTGTTTTCGTCCCTCGCGCCCTCATTGCCGGAGCTTCGCCCACCGAGCGCAAATAGGTGGCGCGCCCTTTGAAAGTCCACGTTCCAGGAAGGGCATCGCCAAACGCCCGATGGAAAACGTGGAACAAACGGAAGCGTCGCCGAAGCGCGCTAACGCGCGTCGGCGGCGAAACTGGTGTGGGAAAGGATGGCCTTGGCTGCCCGGTTTTGCAGGGCCTTACCTTGTCGTCAGGCGAGGAAACCCCCCCCCCCCCCCCCGCTACTATGCCAGAATGCTCAATTTGAACATTTTGAGGAAGGAGACATGGCAAAAGCGACAACCGCGCGGCATTAGCCGTGCCAAAATTACCGATTGTCGCCGGAGATGTCATAATTGATGATAGAATAGTAGCAAATGCGCCGCGCAAGTGTCAAGCCCTTTTGAGGGATGGTCCCGCAGGCAATTGCCGCCCACAGTCACTCCGGGGTCTCCGCGTATGCCGTCGCCGTGGCCGAGAGCGCGAGGACCTCGCGCAGCGTGTCATCGGAGAGTCCGGCGATCCAGGAGTCGCCACTGCCAACAATCTGCCGCGCCAGTTCAGTCTTGCCCGTGATGAGATCGTCTATGCGTGATTCGAGCGTCCCCTCACAGATGAAGGTGTGGACGAACACTGTCTTCGTCTGGCCGATTCGGTGCGCCCTGTCCGTGGCCTGGTTTTCGACGGCGGGGTTCCACCAGCGGTCGAAGTGGAAGACGTGGTTGGCGCGGGTCAGGTCAAGGCCTGTGCCGCCCGCCTTGATGGAGACGATGAAGACCGGCGGGCCGTCCGGCTGCTGAAAGCGCGCGATCATCGTGTCGCGGTCGCGAAGCTTCGTGCCGCCGTGGAGGAAGGGAATGTCGCAGCCAAGCCGCGCGCGAAGATGGCGCTGGAGAAGGCGTCCCATGACCGCGTACTGCGTGAAGACAAGCGCGCACTCGCCGGCGGCAAGAATGTCTTCAAGCATCTCGTCGAGACGCCTGACTTTGCCGGAGCGCACTGCGGCAAGCGGGTCTGCGTTCCCTGCCGATTCCTGCGGCGCCTCGTGGCTGAAATAGTGCTCCGGATGGTTGCAGATCTGCTTAAGGCGGGTGAGAAGTCCGAGGACGTTGCCCCGTCGCGCCGAGCCCGCCGACGAAAGGATCTTGGAAAGGTCGCGCACTTCGGCGGCGTAGAGTTCCGCCTGTTCCGCCGTGAGCGGGCAGTAGACCTTCTCCTCGACGCGGGGCGGGAGGTCGGAGACGATGTCGGGGTCGGTCTTGAGGCGGCGCAGAATGAAGGGGCCCGTTAGACGGCGCAGGGCGTCGCGCGCGGAGGAATCCGTTCCCATCTGGATTGGACGGAGGAAGGTCTCGTTGAAGCGGGAACGGCCTGGAAGGAGTCCCTGGTTGAGGAAGTCCATGATCGCCCAGAGGTCCCCCACCCCGTTCTCAATCGGCGTTCCCGTAAGCGCGAGGCGCCAGTCCGACGGAAGCTTGCGCGCCGCGCGCGACTTGCGCGTGTCCGCGTTCTTGATGTTCTGCGCCTCGTCAATCGTCACGACGCCCCAGCGCACGGAGCTCACGGACGAAAAATCGCGGCAGAGAAGTTGGTAGCTTGTGATGACGACGTCCGCCTCGCCGGCCGCGCGGGCGAAGTCGGCCCCGAGAGGGCGTCCGGGGCCATGGAATATCCATGTCTTCAGCCCCGGCGCGAAGCGGGCGAACTCGCGCTGCCACTTGGTCATGATCGACATTGGGCAAATGACAAGCGACGGTCTCCTCAACCCCTCGCCGCGCATGTGGAGAAGAAGGGCGATCGCCTCGATTGTCTTGCCAAGTCCCATGTCGTCCGCGAGGCACGCCCCGAAGCCCCACTTCGAGAGGAATGCGAGCCATGACAGCCCCCGCCGCTGATATGGGCGCAGAACGCCGGAAAAGCCTTCGGGAACAGGCGTTTCCTCTATTCCGGTCTTGCCGCGCAGTTGCCCTGCGAAGGCGGCGAAGGCACCGTTCCGCTCAATCCGCGAGAGATCAAGCTCCACGGAGCCGCCCGCTGAGAGAGGACCTCCGGCGGAAAGATGGACGAGCCGCCGTACGCTGACGGGGCCAGAGTTGAGCTCCTTCAACTTGTCAAGCGCGCCGGAAAGTCGCGCCCTGTCGGCGTAGATCCAGCGGGAGCGGAGGCGCACGAGCGGCTGCCCCCCGGAGAGGATTTTCTCGACGTCGGCCTCGGTAAGGCGCTCGTCGCCGAGCACCAGCTCCCACTTGACGTTGACGAGGGCGTCGAGCGAGAAGAATCCGTTGCCGTCCGACGGGAAGCGCGCGGACGCGGCGCGGATGCGTATGCGTGTGCCATCGCCTTCGCCGCCGCCCTCCGAAGAAGCGCGCTTCGCGGGCGACCACCACGACGGCGTGAAGACGCCAAAGCCGGCAGCCTTCAGCACGGGCGCCGTTTCGCGGAGGAAGATGCCGACCTCCGAAGCGTCGAGCGGTATGTAGCCGCCGGGGCCCGTCACGCCGCCGGTCAGCGGCGGATATATTACCGAGGCCTGACCGAGTGCAAGGAGAAGGCTCTCGCGGTCGGCGGGAACGAGCTTGGACAGCGACTCGGGCGAAAGCGGCCGCGCCCGTTCCCCGCCGACGATGACGGGCGTAAGGCGCCACAGCGGCGTTGACGCCCCTGGTCGGCATGGATCTGTAAGACGGAATCCAAGACGCAAGTCACTCGTTGTCGCCGCAGTGACGGGGCGGCGCCATTCCTCAAGGTCGGCGGAGAACTCCGCTATCTCCTCCTGCGAACTCCAGCGGATTTCGGAATTGCGCGAACGCAACGAGGCGAGCCAGGCCGAATGCACGTCGAAAAAGACGCCGCGGGCTGCATGGACGCGGGAAAGAGGCGTGGTGACGGCCTCGCGGACAATAAGGTCGACGGCGTCGTCAAAGAATCCGAATGCGTATGTCTCAGCCGACTCGGCCCCTTCGAGGCAAGACGCGGACGGTGGCATCGAAGCGCAGATGTTTTCAAGGCGGCGCGAATCCGCGCGGTCGAGAACCGCGACCCAGCGGCTTCGCGTACCGCGTATCCCGGGAACGACGGTCTGGCGCGCCGCGACCGCACCGGCGAAGCGCCAGATGTCCGCCATGGCGAGCAGGTCATGGCCGACTGCGATGCGGCGCGAGATGAATTCGTACGGATTCTCCGCCCCCGCGCAAAGCGAAAGGATTGTGGCAAGCTCCGGGTAGCTGAGCGGAAGCGCGGTTATCTCCCAGCGTTCGGTCGGAGCATCGGCCAAAGGCTCGTCCCAGTCGAGCGGCAGAAGCGAGGTGCGCGAGGGAACTGGTCTGCCGCCGGATGTCGGCAGCATCACGACGACGCACCTCGCGTGCGCGGCGCGCGCCTTGTAATTGGAATGCGCAAGCGCCGACACTGCGGCGCCGAGGTTCCATTTACCGGCGTCGAACGGCGAACGCGGCGCCTTGCCGCTTTCGCGGCGAGGCGCTGCATCAGGGACGGGCATCGTCTCGCCCCAGAGGAGGCATCTGCCTCTGACCCAGCTTGCGTGCAGTACCAGCATGTCGAACGGCCATGACGGTCAAACTGGGCGTCAATCGAGGAGATCTGCCAACGGAATGGCCTTGGACCAGGCGTGACGGCCTTCGGCATCCTCAATTGTGACGCGGAGGTAGCCTTTCATGCTCATGCGCGTCGCCCACGCGCCGTCCTCTCCCTTCGTGGCGAAGGTCAAGTCAGCGCCTGTGATTGTCTCGCCGAACGAATCTGGATAGGCCGAAGCGCAGCCTTGTCCGCCGCTTGAGGCAAAGATGCGGCGAACAGGGCTGCATTCGACATGCAGAACGCCGTTTTCGGCATAGAGGGAGCGAATTTCAGGTCCGTTGGAGGCGTAGAAGTCGCCGCGCTGGAGGGCGGCGAAAACGGTGTCGTAGTCGAGGCGCTCGGCGCGGACGACGATCCAGCCGCCGCACATGTGGCTCCGAGGCTTGTCGACCGTGTCCAACGCGGAATGGTTGTCGTCTGTCGCCAGAGGCATCATGTACTTGCCACGCCTGAGGAAATGGTCGTAGACGTTGGCGCAGTCGACGTTGCCCATCCTGTCGCAGGCGGTATTGAAGAGTTCCAAGCCCCACAATCCCTCGTAGCCGCCGTAGTCGCCGTAGTCGAGGCATGACCACGTCGGATGGTTCAACGTCACCAGAAAGCCGTGTTTCCGGCCTTCAGAAATGACCTGGTTGACCCATTCAACAGTGCCGGCGTGCTTGACGATGTCACCATAGTATTCCGCGCCGGCGGCGCTTCCGTCGTGGTCGAACTTCTCGGGGACGGCCTCGGGATCGAAGCAGACGTGCATGAGCCGATGCGGCTCCGGCGAAAACAGATTCAAGTGGGCGCATCTCCTCTCGCCGTAGAGACCCTTGGCGGAATCGGGGAAGTTGGCGGCGATTTCGTAGCCCGTGAGGGCGAGGAAACGGTCGTCCGTCAGATGCGAGTTGTCATGAAGCAGCTCGTGGTCGGTGAAGGCGACAATCGAGTAGCCATGGGCCACATAGACATCCTTCACCTGCTCCGGCGTCAGCTTGCCGTCAGAGAATTTGGTGTGGCAGTGCAGGTTCGCCTTGTAGATATTGCCCGTTTCGGGAATAAAAAAGTGCTTGCTCATTGTAAGTGGGTCAATGATAGCGCAACGGCCGTAAAAAGGCAAATCCATTTTGTTCCCTGGCGCGGCTAGGGTTCTATTCAACTTCGGCGCTGTGGTGGCGCAGACGCCATTCGCGCATGCTCGTCCCCGCAATCCGGCGGAAAAGGATGGAGAGGTCGCTGTTGCCTGGAAAGCCGCAGCGCTCCGCAATCTCACCGATGGGCAGCGCCGTGCTTTCGAGCAGATCCTTGACGCGTCCGATGCGCTCTCGTTGCGCCATCCCGAGGATTGTGGTGCCAAGTCGCGCCCTGAACCGCGTCTCAAGGTAGCGCCGGGAGCAACCTGCAGCCGCCACAATGTCCGCGATATCGATTCGGGTATCGGAGCGGTTCCGGATGTAAGCGATGGCGCGCGCCATGAAGGGGTCGCGCATCGCGTCGTAGCCAGTTGAGCCGCGCGTCCTCACCCCGACCGGTGGCACGGCTATGTCGCGCGGTTCGGGAATGCGGCCGCGCATCAGCGCGTCAAGCCGCGCCGCCGCCTCGCGTCCGTGACGGTAGCGGTCTGTGCGGACGCTGGAGAGCGTCGGCATCGTCGCCTCGCAGAGAAGCGGATCGTCGTCGACGCCGAGGACGGCGATTTCCTCCGGCACGCGAAGCCCCGCCGCGGAACATGCCTCGATTACGAGCCGCGCCCGCCCGTCCATTGCGGCCAGAACGGCCGTGGGATGAGGGAGTGATTCAAGGAAGCGGATCATCCTTGGCCGCTCGGCCGACCAGCGCGCGCGCTCCCGCGCAGTGAAGCGCCCGCCGTAGATGGCGCATTCGCAGCCCGCCGCCCGCACAGTCTCCAAGAAGCCGTCGCGTCGCTCCGCGCCCCAGTAGAGTCCAAGCGTCTCGTCAACGTAGGCGAAACTTGTATATCCGCGCTCCAGGTAGTACTCGGCGGCCATTCTGCCGACGGCGCGAGAGTCCATGCGGACGCAAGGGGCGCCGGCCAGCGGATGCCCCGCGGGAAGGGCGTCCCCTGGCGCGGGATCCTCCAGCAACACGACAGGGACGCCAAGCGAAGCGATGGCGGAGGCTTCCGCCGGCGTCGGGCACTCGGCGATGACGCCGGACACGCCGAGTTTGCGCAGGTCGAGAAGCTGTTCGCCAAGGCGTCCCTCCTGGAGCAGCACCTGCCACGGCCCGTTCTCGCCGGCATAGTCAAGGATGCCGCGGCACTCCGCACGGCTTCCCGTGTAGGCGAGAACGAGGAAGAGCGCAACTTTAGGCGGGTTGGTGGCAGGTTTCATGCGCCAGCACCAATAATTCGCAACAACGGCACTTTCCTGAAGTGATTGTCCGTTGAACAGACGGCGGCGTCGCGCACCAGGGCGGTGGCGGCGATCCAGACATCGTGGATGGGAATAGGCGTGCCATTGCGTCTCAGGTACCTGTGGAGTTGCGCGTATTTTGAGCTTTCGGCACGTCCGGCGGGGGCGAACTCGACGGAAGGGTCGCGGAGCAGTTCGTCAAGGATGGCCGCTCTACTGCGCCCATCGCGCGTATCTGGGTCAAGTCCGGCGCGGAACTCCGCATCGACGGCCGCGGGAATGACGAGCCGGTCGAACTCGCGCAGCGAATCTGCCATGCCGCCATGTCGCTCCAGAAATTCAATCAGCGCGCTCGTGTCGAGAATCACGGCGTTCATTTCCAGTCCTCGGGGTTCACTTTCGAGAAATCGGACTCTTCCACAAAACGCTTCATCTCGGCGGCCTCCTTGCTGGAAAGACGTCCGGCAAAACGCATGAATCCGGGATCCGGCCGATTGCGTTCGCCAACAAGCCCCAGCGACATCGCCAGAAGGCCCTTGGCGGTCTGGTTGAGGCTTTCGCCCAGTTCCGACGCCCGCCGGCGAAGTGCGTCGGCGAGTTCACCGTCAATTGCATGAAGTGTCAGCGCAGTCATGGTTCATCCTTTCGATTCGCATGGTTCAATATTACCATTCGCAACACGGAAAGTCAAGCGGCGAGTTTAATTATGTGCGCTATCATTAAAAAGATTTTGCGCAAAACGGCCTATTATCCGCAAACGTGGAAGAGTAAAATTGTATTGTTCTCTAGTTGAATGATTGTCCAAATAAGGAGCACTTCCAATGAAAAGAATTCCTGCTTCCTTCGCGCGCGCCGCAGCGGCGTTCGCAATCTCCTTGGCCGCCGTTGCCGCTCAGGCAGATGATGCCTATGTCTATTCGACGGATGTATCCTCAAACGGTGGCGAGGGCTCAAGCGTGAACATCGGCTACTACATGAAGGCGACTTCGCGCATCGAGGTGGACTTCCAGTATCCGGAAACGCCGACAAAGGACGTTCTTTTCGGCGCATGGGGCGACACCGGAAATTCGAGTGCCACGCCCGGACTGCGCATGGCATTCTGGAATAACGGCGGTGTGTATAGTTTCATACTTGATTCAGGTTCCTTTATGAGCTATTCCTCGTCAGTTGCTCTCGATACGGCGCGCCACACGGCCGTCATCGACGCGCCGAACCGCGCGTTCCGGATTCTCGCAAGCGACGGGACTGTCGAATGGTCGGGCAGCGTCGCAAGCGGACGCGACGTCAGCGGCGAGGCGACCTGGCCAATCGCCCTCTTCGGATGCGCCAAGAATGCTGCGGGCCAGGGCAATCAACACACGAAGGCGCGAATCTACTCCGTGAAGATATACGAGACGGAGAACGGCGTCGAAACGCTTGTCTGCGACTTCGTGCCGTGCATGAAGAATGACGATGCCGGATTCTACGACAATAAGAGCGGCAGTTTCCACTATCGGCAGGGTTCCCTCGGAAGTCTTGTCTGCGGCGGCGACAATGTCAAGACGATAAGGGACGCCTACCTTGAAACGCCATCTTCAAACAAGAGTGTGGAAAAGATCTCCTTCAACACCGGCTATTTCATGAAGACCAACTCCTGGCTCGCTGTGGACTTCCAATGGCTTGGCACACCTGCGGACTTGCTCTTTGGCCCGTATGATGACGGCGCGATGCTGACCACGGCCTTCTGGTGCAATTCGGGCGCGTTCGCCTTTCTCTACAAGCCAACCGGCGGGTTTGCGAACTACCAGTCGGTTGCGAGGGACAACAATCGCCATACCGCGATCATAGACGCGCGGAACGGGAGCCTCCGCCTGCTGGATCGGTTCGGGAACGTGCAATGGAGCAACAGCACCGGTGCGGCCGCCGTCAACAATGCCGCATGGCCGATTGTGCTGTTCGGCGCCACAAGTAACGCCTCCGGCGGTGGCAAGCAGTGGTCATATGCGCGCATTTTCTCCGCGAAGTTCTACGAGGGGGACGACCCCAATCCTGTCATGGACTTCGTGCCGTATGTGAAGGATGGCGCGGCCGGCTTCATGGAGCAGGTCAGCGGCGTTTTCAAAGAGGCGAAGGGTGTTTCCGCAGGGGGCGACGTTGAATACAACAAATGCTCCTACATCGAAAATGACGGCTCTACGGTGCTGAATCTCGGCTACAGGGCGAACATGAAGTCCCGCATCGAGGTGGACTACATGTGCCTGAATCCGTCTGTGGACGGCAAGGTGCTCTTTGGCGCGTGGAACGGCGGCAGTTTGCGATACGTATGCTGGAACAGCGGCAGTCGCGTCAAGTTCATATTCCATGGCAAGAGTTCACCCGACCCGCAGTATGCTTCGAGTTATGCCCCCGACGCCCTGCGCCATACGGCAATCATGGACATGATGAACCAGCACATCTATTACCTGACCGGCAATGTGACGAACTACAGCCAGACCGCCACGGCCGGCACCTTCAATTCAACGGACACCAGCTACCCGATGGGCGTCTTCGGGTCGATAAGCAATGATGCCGGAACAAACTGTGACAATATGACGGCAAAGTCCCGTTTCTACTCCGTCCGCATCTACGAAGACGAGGAGCTGGTGCATGAGTTCCTGCCGTACACGGACGGCACGACGGTCAGCCTTCGCGACGTGATCACGGGACATGTGGCGACGAAGGTCAAATCCACGTTCGCCGAACCGACAATAAGCGGCATGGGCGCGGATGGCGAGGAGCAGTGGTTTGTCAGGCCGCAGGATGCATCCATCGGCGGCAAACCCTTGACCTTGAAGGCGGCCGCCGTCGGCGCAGTCCTTCGCTACAAGTGGACGTTCAACGGCGAGGCGATCAGCGGCGGGGAGAACGGCGAACTTGTGGTGTCGTGGCGCAAAACCAGGACTCCCGATGTCTATGCCGTCACGCCAGTCTATTCCGTTGGCGGCGCCGAAATCGAGGGCGCGGCAGTTTCCGCAACGGTCGAGTACTTGCCACTTGGCACGAAGCTCATTGTCAAGTGAAGTCCCGCTTTCCACATTCTCCATTGTGCATTGTGAATTGTGCATTGTGCCTTGCAGTCGCTTGCGCTGCGGTGGCGTTTTCCGCCACCGCAGCGCAAGCGACTGGTTTCTTCCACGTCGAGCGGATCGACGGGCGCGACTGGGCCGTAGACCCCGACGGGCGTCCAACAGTGCTGGCGGGCGTAGACTGGGTCTGGCCGTCCGGCTTCTTCTGCGAGGAACTCGGCTATTCGCCATACGGCCGTTTCGTGGAGACCAACTACCCGTCGCGCGAGGCATGGGCAGACGAGACGGCGGAGCGGCTCCACGCATGGGGCTTCAACATGCTCGGCTCCGGCTGCGACGACGCCCTCCTCGCCCCACGCGGCTTTATCCACACCGCGATGCTGAATCTCGGCTATCGCCTCGCCCACGACCCCGATAAGACCAAAGCCATCGCACCCGGCCTCAACCGTCCCGGCACCGCCTTCCCGAACGTCTTCCACCCCGACTTCGAGGCGGCATGCGACCGCGCGGCGGCGGCCGCCGCCGCGAAATATCGCGACGACCCCTTGCTCCTCGGCTACTTCCTCGACAACGAACTCTCGTGGGGCGGCATCTCCCGCAACCGTGACGAAGGCATGTTCGACGCCGCCATGTCGCACCCCACCAACCACCCCGCCCGCATCGCCGCCGAGAAATTCCTGCGAACGACGGGGGGCTTGCCGCCCCCCGAACCCCTTGCGGCAAACGGAGGTTCGGGGGCAGCACCCCCAGTCGCCGTCAAACGCGAGTTCCTCGCCCTTGTGGCGGAACGCTACTTCTCAACCATGGCTGGCGCGCTGCGCCGCCACGACCCGAACCACATGGTCCTCGGCTGCCGTTTCGCCGGCATGGGCGCGAGCGATGTGGTGCTCAAGGCTGCCGGACGCCATTGCGACATCGTCACCTTCAACACATACCCCTGGGCCGACCTCGACCGCGGCGTCATGCTGACGCGCAAGGACGGACCCCCGCTCGTAGACGCCATCCGCGCGTTCCACGACAAGTGCGGCGCGCCTCTCCTAATCACGGAGTGGAGCTTCTCCGCGCTCGATGCGGGACGGCCCTGCTCCGACGGCGCGGGCCAACGCTTCCGCACCCAGGCCGAACGCGTCCAGGCCACCGAACTCTGCCTCAAGACCATGCTCTCGCTGCCGTTTATGGTGGGACACTGCTGGTTCATGTGGGTTGACCAGCCCGCGCTTGGCTTCAACAAGTACTTCCACGAAGACTGCAACTACGGCCTCGTCAGCGAGGGAGGGGTCCCCTACCCTGCTCTCACCGAGATGTTCGCGCGCCTGCATGCCGGTGTCGGCGCATTGCGCTCCGCGCAAACGCCGACACCGGAAATGCATAATGCACAATGCACCATGCACAATGATAGCGAGCACGAGCGGTTTTTCACCGAAACGGCGCATGGGTCCTCTCCAATGGTCTTGTCCGTCTCTCTGGCCGCATCGGATCTTCCTCGATGGTCGATGAGGTTGCGCGCGACGGGCTGGTATACGGCCGCTGCAACGCGCTCGTCATGACGGCCGCCCCTTCCTGGCCGCCAGTCACGCGCCTCGTCTCCGTCACCCCCGAAGACGCCACCAACGGCTGTCGCTCCGTCGTGCTTGTTGGCGAGGGTGGTGACGAAGTCGCCGCTGCCGGCTTCGCCATCACCATCCGCATCACGCTTGCGCCGGGTTCGGCGGAGATTCTTGCCGTGATTCTTTCAGTTCGCAATCTCGGCACGAAGCCGCTCGCTGTACAAAAGCTCTTCCTCTGCCCGATAGCGGGGGGCGACGCGCCGCCAAAGCGCATCCCGACGGCGATTAACGTGTGGAAGGGCGGCAACGAGTCCTATTGGCGGCTTGCGGACGGCGCACGCTACGGGGCGCGTTCGCTCGACGATAGCGCAGACGGATTCAACCTCTGGACCGAGGCCGACGGCCGCCAGCATGCCGACATTCCCTTCCGCCCTGCGCCCAGTCCCATCGTCCTCGCCCCTGGCGAAACGCTCTCCGCCCCGCGCCCGATGGGCGCGATTCTCGTGCTTGAACCGTGAATGGGGGAAGAGGGAACGGGGAACGGCGAATGGGGAACGCGCGGCTTCGCCAGAATCAGCTTGTCCGATTTTAAGTTATTTAATTTTAGACAAGCAAAATGTGTTATAATTTATGTCGTTCAATGGAGGATGCCATGTTTTCAAATCCCTTCAAATTCGGCAAAGAAGTCGCGGGCAAGTATTTCTACGACCGCGAGGAGGTGTTTCTCAGCCTGTACAGGAAGCTTGCGGGCGGTTCCTCTAATGTCGTCATGTACGCCCCGCGGCGATATGGCAAGACATCATTGGTCAAGAAGGTTCTCGAACGCTTCTCCAAAGAGGGTGTCCCGACTGTCTATTTCGACCTCAACAAAGCGGATTCCCTGGAGCATTTCTGCGATGAATACGCCTCTGCCCTCTATGCGGTCGCCGGCAAGGGCAGCGCCGCCCTTGACGCCATAGGGAAGTACATGTCGCATCTTCACCCGACTGTAGGTGTCGGCGGAGACTCAGTCGTGTCAATTCGGTTTGACTATGGTCCGAAAATGACCGCATCCTCGCTGACGGAAGTGCTCGACCTTGCGGAGCGCATCAGCTCGGATGTGGTGGGAAAGCCGCTTGTGGTGGCATTCGACGAATTCCAAGAGATAGGAAGGCTCTCGAAGATGCTGGCTCTTGAGGGTATCTTCCGCAGCTGCATCCAGTCGCACCAAAACGTTCGGTACCTTTTTCTGGGAAGCAAGACACACATGCTCAAGCGGATGTTCGGGGACAAGGCACGGCCTTTCTATAAGTCGGCGGCGACAGTCCGCTTGCCAAAGCCGCCGGAAGACGAAAGTCTCGCGTTCGTTAAGGAACGCTTCGCTTCGCGTTCCATAGGCGTCGACGATGCCGAGGCCCGTAGAATCGTGATGGAATCGGAAAACATACCTTACTACCTCCAGCAACTTTCCTCCCTTGTCTTCGACGAAGTGGCGGCATCGGGGCGCGACTTGGTGGAAAACGTCGATGTGGATGCGGCAATTGGGAATCTCATGGCGGAGAACGCCGACTACTACCAGGAACGCGTTTCAACGTTGTCGCCGACGCAGAGGCTGATTGTCTCGGCCTTGGCGCGCGAACCGGCGTCAGACTTCGACGAGGATTACAGGACGCGGCATTCCCTAGGCGGTTCCTCGACGGTCCACAGCGCCCTCAGGGCAGTCGTGAATGCGGGAATAGTCGAGCGAGAAGATCGGACATACTCGATAGGCGACCCATTTCTGGCAAAATACCTCAAGCTGTCCCCGACTGAAGTCGCGTTGCCATGAAAATTATTATGTTTACCGAAGCATGTCTATTGTCCTTAAATGGCCATAGTATGTGGGCCGGAAGAGAGTTCGCGTGAGGCATGGCCTGGGAGTTCCAGCACCGCCGTCGTGTTGGGAGGCACGACGAGCTTCACTTCCATGCCCGCCTTTTTGTCGCCCGCAAGCCGCCATTCGATTGAGGCGGTGCCATGGCGTGTCTCCACGGACGTCCGCGCCCAGGAGATGTCGCCGCCGGGGATTGGCGCGAAGCGGATTTTGCGGAAACCGGGTTCCGCCGGGGAAATGCCGCCCACGGTTTCGTAGAGCCACTCGCCGATCGCCCCGTAGGCGTAGTGGTTGAAGGAGTTCATGTTCGCGTCGCCGAATCCGTGCTTCGAGGAGTAGCTGTTCCATCGCTCCCACATCGTCGTCGCGTCGCCGTCGAGAATCTGGAAATACCATGACGGATACTTCCGCCGCTGGAGCAGACGGTAGGCGAGGTCGGCCCTCCCGAAGCGCGTAAGAACCGGGCAGATAAGCGGCGTGCCGAGGAAGCCGGTAGTAAGCGAATAGGCACGCGATTCGACGAGGAACGACAGGCGCTCCACCATGCGGGCGATGGTCTTTTTGTCCTCCACGAGGCCGAACCCGAGCGTGATGGCGTATCCCGTCTGCGTGTCGCCGGCGACGCGCCCGCCGAGCGTCACGAACTCGCGGCGGTAGGCGGCGGCGACGCGCCTGCGGAGCGCGGCGAAG
>JAEEGH010017333.1_pt1 | contig 15371 bp, 9 predicted proteins | sample 9134181 | NCBI WGS metagenome assembly JAEEGH01 (sample SAMN16246544, study PRJNA631951) | gut metagenome | biome: gut microbiome; feature: rumen; material: DP-attached | host: Bos | place: Iran: Karaj | collected 2018-10 | reverse complement strand
CTGCAATATCATTGATGATTTTTACAATTTCCCAGATGCCGCTGATTTTTTCACCAAGCTCACGGATACCAGAAATTGTAGAAACGTTGGCATCTGTAATTTCTGTCATCTTATCGAGGTTAGACTGAAGTGTTTCAAAACCGGCGTTTACGTTATTTTCTGTTCCTTCGGCAACGGTTGTTACGTCTGCAATCTTGTCTACGATAGTACGGGTCTGACGGTCTGCATCTTCCATTGTGGCAAGAATCTCTTTTACACCGGTAGACTGCTCAAGGGATGTTGAAGCTGTAGCCTGTGAGATTTCTGCAAGCTCGTTCATTGGAGTAACCATTGTCTGACCAATCTCGCGGATATCATCAAGAATAGAACGGAACAAAAGAACAATCTGGTTGATAAGATAAAGGTTGTAAGAAACTTCAGACTCAAAATCAGTTGGAACCAGGTCTACTGTAAAAATATCATTCTTAATAATGTGCAGCATAGAAGTCTGCAGCTTGTCTGAAGAAATCAGGATACTGTTCAAGAAGGAATAAACCGATGCAACACCTACAATTGCATTAATAACAAGTACGACTGCAATTCGAGGAAGCTGCATCTTACGTAAACCCATGCCATGAATATCAGCCTTAAGGAAGCCTACTGTAGAAGGTACATTATTGTAGTAGTATACATAGAACAAAAGTACGGCAATTACAAAGCCCCAGATAACAGGAACTGTACAATAAAGCGAGAAGGTTTTCTGATAAGAAACACCAAAGAAGGTTTTCTTATTAAGAATGCGAGAATCAATTCCCTGATTTACAAGGCGGCATTCATATTCATTACAGATTGCACGGGTATTTGCCAGAGCCAGAAGACCAGCTACATAAGCACCAAGTACACAACTTAAAAGACTTACACCATTAATACTTACATTAACCTTGTAAATAAAATGATAAGCAGCAGCAAGACCGATGGCACAGATTGTAAAGTAAGTAAAGGCTTCAATTGATTTTTTCAAAGGACACTTATGAAGGGCAAGGAAAAGCTTTGTTCTTTCTTCCTGATCTATATCTTCGTTTTCCCAATGCTCAATCTGCTGGGAGATTTTTTTGAAGAGAATATGATTTGTAATCGGAGAAACACAAAACTGGGCAAAGAGAACGCCAAGAATTACTACAATAATCAGCGGATAATGAGTTGTAACCTTCAGATTCAAAATGAATACTGTATACAAAAGCAATATAATTCCACAAGAAACATCAGGAATATGACTTGCTCTGAGAATGCGTCTTTCTAATGACATATATTTTTCATCCTGTTTCATAATTACACCTCTTTATCCATTTTTGCTGTCATTGCTTCAACTAATGCATCTACATCATCCTGGGAGATATCATTGTCGGCAGTTTCCGAATCCATATCTTCCGGCTGGAGATTCTTAAGATTTGTAGAAATAGTACAAAGGTTCTGAGCAGAGTCGCTGATTTTCTGGGTTGAAGAAGAGAAGGTTTCTGCAGCCTCAGAAATCTGACGCAGAGTAATTACAATCTGCGCGAATGATGCAGTCTGCTGGTCGATAATCTTTTTGATATCTTCAGATGCATAATTCATAGATTCTGAAGAAGCCTTAAGCTCTTCAAATCTTGTATTCAAATCATTAATAATCTGGTTTCCATCAAGAATCTTTTCACTTCCGTTTTGTGAAGCGAGAAGCAGTTCATCAGAAGAATGCTGAATCTCAATAATTCGTTTACGAATTTCTTCTGTAGACTGAATTGTATTGTTTGTAAGACGGCGGATTTCGTTTGCTACCAGGGCAAAGTTCTCACCTACATCACCTGCGCTGGAAGCTTCCAGTTCTGCATTAAAGGCGATGATATTTGTCTGGTCTGCGATTCCGTTGATGATTCTAGCAATATCAGAAATACCGGAAACCTTTTCTGTAAGTTCCCTGATTCCATCTACTGTTACATCATTTGCGCGTTTAATTTCATCCAGCTTCTGCATATTCTGTCTGAGGATATCGAAACCTTCGCTGATATTTTCTGTAGTACGGCTTGCAACAAGTGAAACCTCACCAATTTTTTCTGCAATTGTTTTTGAAAGAGCGTCTGACTCTTCCATTGCAGAAAGCAGCTCTTTTACACCGGAGTTCTGTTCCAGAGAAGTAACTGCAGTCTCACGCGAAATAACAGACAGCTCGTTACTTGATTCAACAACTGTCATACTTATGCGCTGGCTTTCTTTCAGGATTTTCTGCAATATTTCCACAATTGTATTGATGAGGTAAACATTGAACATAAACTCATTTGAAAGGTCTGTATCTGCGGCGCGAACCTTGTGAAGGTTTTCCTTATTTATACCAGACATCAGATTACGCATATTGTTTATAGAACGCATCATTCTCTTAAAGAGTGCTGTAGAGAAGAGATAATAGAGAATGATACTCAGAGAGCCAACCATAATAAGGCGGAAGAAAACAATATTAGTTGCTGTATAAGAAGTGTAAGTCCTCCAGGCAAGAACAAAAATCATTGCACCAAGAATCAGAATAGGAGCAAAAATATGCATTGTTGTAATTACTGTAGAAGTAGTACCAAAGTAATGACGGTTTTCAACTTCTTCTTTTGCAATTCCCTTCTTTACGATTGCAGAGGCATGTTTTGAACAGATTTTTTGTGCAACCTCGGTGATAGAATAAACTGCAACAAAATAAGCCCCGATATATAAAACCGAAAAAGCAAGAATAACCGAATTGATACTCAGGCGTGCAACTTTAGAAAAGAAAGTAAGCCATATAGCACCGAAGCCCAAAAAGAGAGGGAAAACATAGCCTCCAACCTTTCCCGGCATAACCATAAGGAGTTTCATAAGTTTTGTACGCTCTTTTTCAGTAGTGTCATACATATAGAAGGATGTAACATCTTCTGTAATACTCTGTGTTACAAGCATATTAGCAAAACTAAGAGTCAGAATATGTAATGCAAGACAGACTGCAATTCCAACAATAATTACAGCCGGCAGCTTTGCAATACGCATCTTTTCCCAGCTGATTGCAATACAGGCTGTCATTGTAAGTACTTCTGCAAGCAAGATTGGAAACAAAAGTTTTGTAAAGATTTCATTTCCAAAATTAATACTAGTCTGAGCTTTACTTTTTGACTTCCTAAACTTTTCTTTAAGATTCATATTCACTCCCAGGCCTTTCAGACCTTTTTTTATATACTATTTTGATGTAAGCGCAATTGCACCATCCCAGTTTTCCGGTTTATTCTTTTCAAATTCTGCACAGCGATCCAGCATGAGCTTTGCTGCCTTATCCTGCGGCAGAATACTATGAGCTGTTTCAAAGTATGGAGTCGCAAGATTCCATGCTCCTTCTGTGTAGAGCTTCAAGCCCTTTTCATAAGCCTCGGCATAATCTTTTGGCAGAGGCTTTGAGTCTGCACGATAGATTTTTACTCCCTGTGTTTTTCCCTTTACCTTTACGGTATCAAGCAGAAGAACATTTGTTTCTTCGGAAACTTCTTCCTCTACAGCGCCGGAAATAATTACCTTTGCACCATAGAGCTTTGTAAGTCCTTCCAGACGGGATGCAAGATTTACTGCATCACCAATTACTGTGTAATTAGTTTTATCTTTACTACCAATATTTCCTACAATTACATCTCCGTAATGAAGACCAACACCTATATCAAGCTTAATGCCTTCCGGGAACTTAAGCTGATCAAGCGGAACTTCGTCCAAACGCTCATACATTTCTATTGCGGCATTTACTGCTCGCTGGGCATTGTCATTGTAACTTACCGGAGCACCGAACAAAACCATAATTGCATCGCCGACAAACTTATCTACTGTTCCACCGTATTTTGAAACTATATCTACCATCTGTGTGAAATATCTGTTCAAAAAGCTTACAACTACTTCCGGCTGATTTATTTCACTGATTGTAGTAAAGCTTCTGATATCACACATCAGAATTACGACCTTGCGTTTTTCGTTATTACCGGCCTGCTCCTTCTGAACCTTTTTAGAGGTAAGAATATCTTTGATAACCTCTGAAGGTACGAACTTAGAAAAGGCAGTTCGCAGCTGGAATTCTGAATGGACGATATTTTCATACTGCAAAGATTCCTGCAAAACAGGACCAAGATTCTTTGCAAAAAAATCGAGTGTAGAAAGGACTCTGTATGAGAAGATCTTCTTTTTTCTTGAAGCAATATGCAGAGTTCCTATCAATGAAAAACCAGATTTTAATTCGAAGCTTCTGTAAGAACAGAGCTTTGAATTCTGATCCTCTTCATTACGGTTATGAATGAATCTCATATCATAATGAATTTCATTTTTATCTCTTAAAAATTTTTCAAAGTCATTACGACAAATCTCCCAGAACTCTTCGTTAGGAGAATTTCTATAGGCACGAGGAATTGCGCTTTTTACAATTAAAGTACAGGCATCGTATGCACAGATTTCATTAAGTCTCTGCATGATTTTTTCAACCAGCATATTCATGTTCTGAGCATAGTTATAAAGCGACATCTGCACATTCATCATATTGAAGTTAAATTCGCTTTTATCCATTGCCTTTAAAGTCCAGAGCATCATTTTTTCTTCTGGCGAAGCTGTATACTGACTGGCCTCCAAAGCGTCACCTGTATTACCTGTTTCTTCCCCCTCTTCTTCCAGCAGTTCTTCTTCCAGTTCTTCAACCTGCTCCAGAAATTCCTCTGCTTCGATGTAAGAAAATTCCAGAAGTCTTTTTACTTCGTCTAAAAGGAAATCTAAGTTTTCTGGTGATACAGGAATAGCCTTGTCTGCACTTGTAGACTTAAGCCAGAAGTCCAGAACTTCATCTTCTGCAGAAATCAAAATGAAAGGAACGTAATTTCTGTCTGAACCGTCCTTAATAATTGTACAAAGTTCAATACCGTCTATCAGTGGGAGTACCTTGTCTGCAATAATCAGGTCCGGCCAGTTTTCTGTAATTTTCCTGAGAATCTCCTGTCCGTTTACAAAACTTTCTACTTCATAGCCTGCTTCGGTAAGCATTTTACAAATCAGCTTTGAAATTACTTTTGAGGATTCTGCTACATAAATTACTTTTTTATTTTCTACTCTCTCTTGTTTTTTACTCATCCAGCAGCTCCCGAACTTTTTCTGTTAGGTTCTCACGTTCAAAGTCTGATTTTACGATATAGCCCTGGGCACCAAGATTCTTTGCCTTTTCCAGAGTATCGCTTTCGAATACAGAAGAAATCATAATTACAGGTATATCCATAAGTTCTTCTTTATGACGCATATTATGAAGAAGAACGAAACCGTCCATACGAGGCATTTTTACATCGGTTACTACAAGGTCAAAATGATGCTGCTTCATTTTTTCAAGAGCATCAATTCCGTCTACCGCAGTTGAAACATTGTAGTTTTCTGCTTCTAGAATAATCTGCTCGATGTGTCGGGTTGTATGTGAATCATCAACTACAAGGATAGAATGAATCTTTTGCTTTTTGCGTACTTCAAGATTCTTTACCTCATATACATTTACGCCCTTAAAACGGCGGATTGTATCCGGAATATTAAGAACCGGAATAATGCGGTAATTTTCATCAAATATAACCCCCTGCAGGGCATTAAAATCTTTTAAGAGAGGAGGCACCGGCTTAATAACGACAGTACCGTAATGCAGAATCTTATCTACCATTACACCGATTTTCAAATTCAAATATTCAAGAACAAGAACGGAAATTTCATTTTTTGTATTGTTCTTTTTGAAGGAATTACGATTAATAATATCAAAGTCGTAAATCGGAATAAGTTCGTTATGAACGTTGAGCACAGGACCATGCTGCAGCTGCAGGAAATCTGATTTTGTAACTGTAAGAACTTCTCTGATGTAGTGAGAAAGAATCAAATAAGAATTATTTGAAACGCTTACAATCATACCATCCTGGGTTGCAAGAGATGCCGGGAGAGAAAGTTCAAATGAGGTTCCCTGGTGCAGCTCTGAGTGGACGGTGATTTTTCCCTTAAGCTTATCCATTTCTGTACGGACAACATCGAGTCCTATACCGCGGCCAGAAAGTTCTGTCTGCTCGTCTTTTGTAGAAAAGCCAGAAGCAAAAATATACTGCAAAAGCTCATTGTTATCTGCCGAAAGAATTTCACTTTCGCGTTCCGGGAAGAGTCTGAGAGCCTTTGCCTTGATTTTTTCATAATCGATTCCGTGGCCGTCATCTTTTACTGTAACAAAGATTCTGTTTGCAACCTGATTAACAGTAATAGAAATTGTACCCTTCTCGCTCTTCCCCAGCTTTTTACGTTCCTCTGCACTTTCAATTCCATGGTCAATGGAATTACGTACAAGGTGCACAAGGATAGCCGGCAGGCGTTCAAGAATTGATTTATCAATTGTGATGTCAGACTGAGGAATATCAAAGTCGATATTCTTTCCGGTCTTGAGGGCTTCTGAAATAATTGAACGCTTTATAGGGCGCAGAATCATATCGAAAGGAAGCATGCGGAGAGAGATAATGCTTTTCTGAATATCAACACTCTGATTTTCTAGAACTGCAATATTTTCTGTAAGCTCCTGGTAAGACTGGAACTCGCCGGAATCTTTTTGATTTTTTAACTGTTCAATTTCATTCTTCAGTTTTATCTGTCGCATTAAAAGCTTATCAAAAGACTGAAGGATTGAATCAATCTGAGAAATCTGAACTTTGATTGTCTGAGAGTCATGGAAGAATTGTGAGTTTTCGGCATCAACATCTGTGCCGTCAGTAACAACCTTCTTTTTTCCTTTTTTCTTTTTACCGGAAAAATCAGTTTTAAATTCCTTATCTTCGAGAGCATTATCTATATTAGCAATAACCTCATCGTATTCAGGGAAGTCGCCGTCTTTTCCGTCTTCAATTTTATCAATGGCAGAATGAATTACTGTGGAAACGCCCATCAAAAGCTGAATATTTTTTCCGGAAATATCTCTGTTATTATTCTGAATATCCTTAAAAACATTTTCCAGATGATTCATAACAGTTTCTATCTGTTTGAATTCCAGCATTCTGGAAGAACCTTTGAGCGTATGAAGAAGACGCAGAATTTCTTTAAGGTTGTCTGTGTTACTGTTATCTTTAATTGACTTAATGGCTATATCATCTATAGCATCCAGTATTTCACGAGATTCTGAAATAAAGTCTGTAAGAAAGAGGCTTTTATCTATCGTCATAAATCTCCCCCTAAAGTTTCACAAAGTGAATGAATATATGCAGGGCTAAAATCATCCAGTGTAAAATCATAAGGATTATTATCACCCATTTGAGTTAGTATAGACTTACATTTTGCAAAGCACTTACATGCCCTTTCATTCTTTTCCATATCGCGCAGTACAAGTCCATGATAAAAATATGCCGGCCAGAAATCAGAAGAAAGGCTTTCCGAAGAAGCAAAGAGAGTTTCGGCTGCGGCACGGTTATCTGCATGGTATTCAATATAACCTTGTATAAAGAATGAATATTTTTTATTTTCACTTCCAGTAATTGCAAGAGTTGCGGAACGTGCTTTTTCGAAATCAGAAATATTGATGCTTTTACAAACCTCTTCGTAAATCTTTTTTACATCAAGAGACTTTTCTGCTCCAGTCTTTTCAGCTGGCTGCTCAAGCTGCTCCTGAGGCTTTTTAATTTCCGGCTTGTTTATTTTTTTTATTTTTTCAATCTCAGTCTGCAACTTTTTCTGATTCAATCTTTCACGATGTCTTTCTTCGAAATAAGAATTAAAGTTCTGAGTATTCTTTTGTGATTTAGCAAAATAATAAACCATACCAGAATTTCGTTTGCTCATATTTTTTGGAATAACAGTTTCATCAATTGAACCGACCTCGTTCACAGAGAAGAAGAGGAGACCTTCATCCTTAAGACGTTCTGTTACCTTATGAGTTACAAAGGTTCTGGTTTCCTTATCAAAATAGATAAAGACATTGCGCATAAAAATTATGTCTGCATTTTCAAAGAAAGGCAGCTGAGTATCTTTAAGCAGATTAAACTTAAAGGTATGAATTCGTTTTAAGAAGCATGGCTCAAAAATAATTTCTTTATCTGTTCGCTTTGAATAAGGCTTTAAAAGATCATGATACTTTTTTCCATCATCTCTGAGAGAATAAAGTGAATAGTGTCCATGCTGCAGTTTTTCCAAGGCCTCTGTATCTATGTCCGAAGCATAAATCGAAATATTCACATTCATGGAAAGCGCCAGAGCCAGAAGCGAAATAGGTTCCTCGCCTGTTGCACAACAGCAGGTCCAGAGAGTCAGATTTCTTCCGGCATATTTTGGAAAGACTTCGTTTTTAAGAAAATCGAACTGGGCTTCTTCCCGGAAAAAGTAAGTTTCATTTACAGTTACAAGATTTATTATTTCATCAAAATCAGGAGTAAATGGCTTAAGCTTATCGCAGAAGAATTGAGGAGTCATATTGCGGGAAGCAGCCTTCTGTTTAATATGATCATCAAGAACCGTAAGCTGTGACTGGGCAACGTTTATTCCTGAGTATTCCAGAATTGTTTTAGCAAGCTGTGGAAGCAAAGCTGCTGTAGAGTGTTCTACACTATGCATGGCTTTCCTCCACTAAAGACCAGAGGCGCTGAGCAATCTGATCGAGAGGCAAAACCTCACAGGAACCACCAGCCTCATAAGCCGCTTTTGGCATTCCATAAATTACACAAGACGATTCGCTCTGAGTTATAGTATAGGCGCCAAGATCTTTAAGATGACGGCATTCCTTTGCGCCGTCTGAGCCCATTCCTGTAAGAACTACAGCAATACAGTTACCACCAAGAACGCTTGCAGCACTCTCGAACATTTTATCAACAGAAGGTCTTAAATAATTTACGGGTGGCTCATAGTTTAATCTAAGTCTGATAGCGCCGTCAAAATCCAGATCCATCACAAGGTGAGTATCAGAAGGTGCTAAATAAACATTACCTGCTATTGCCTTTAATTTATCTTCCGCAAGATGAACCGGAACTGCAGTTTCCTGATTGAGCCAGGTAATAAGGTTTTTATCAAACAGGGAATCTATATGCTGAGTAATAAGAATTGGCAGAGGGAAATTTTGACCTATTTTTTTAATAAGGGCAGCAAGGGTTCCAGGCCCACCTGTAGAAACACCAATGAGGACAGCCCTGTAAGTCTTATCTGTAACCTCTTTTGTTATTTCCTGCAAAGGATATACAACTTCCCCTTCTGCATTATAGTTTACTGACACAGGATGACTTTCCAGAAGGATAGAACATTTTACATCTGTAATGTGCTGCTCAAGAACAGGGCCATATTCTTTTATTTTTTCGGAAGAAAAATTTATAAAGTCAGGATATTCAACATATTTAAGATTCTTAATTACAGGTCTGTCTCTGTCTTCCTTTTCTACAAAAATAATAGATGGGATATTTACGCTTGTACAATATTCAATCATCATATATTGCTTTGCCGGTGACAAAAGATTTTTGCTGGTTATTATAACATCAGGCTTACGGGTTTCTACAAAGGCTCTCAAAGAATCAAAGCCTGTTACCTCACCTATCCATTCGAGCTTTTGAGAAGAAGATATGATTTCTTTTAAGGTTGAACGAGCAAGCGTAGACTCATCTGCAACAAGAACCTGAGTCATATTTCCTCCAGCATTTCGCCCATGTTGTATTTATATTCCAGAGCCTTTTTGATATCTAAGAGATACTGAAGTCTGTCTTCTTTACAAATACAGGCAAGTATTCCGTGCTCTTTCAGGCTTTCTGAATAATCAGGTGAAAACAAAGAAAAATTACTAAGTGGAATCTCACAAACTTTACATTCCCGAGAAGTGACAAAAGAAAGATGATTTAATCCGTCAGTTTTCAGGATTACCATTGTATAAGAAGTGGTATCGCGTTTTTCCTGTTTAAAATCAGCCGCAAGTTCATCAAAGTCATAAGTACCGGAATTGACATCTATCATATCCGTACTGAAATCACTTAAACCGACAGCAGATGCAATATCATCGTTTGGAATGAGAAAATCTATTGTTGAATAGGAAATGCAGATAAATTGTTCAGGCCGCAGCAATTTCTTGACCTACTTTTTGGATAATCGCATCAATTTTTAACACCAATACATCCGTACCATTGATAGAAAGTGTTCCAGAATATACATCTGACATCTTTTCTTCCGTAAAGCGAACTTCATCTTTTTCTGATGCAGTAAAAAAGTCTTTTACATCTGTAATACGAAGACAGGTGTGACTTTCATTATTAAGTACGATAAAAAGATTTGAATCAGAAACTGTTTCGCCTTCAAGTGCAGAGGTATTGATTACTACGTATGGATCACCATAGCGGTTCAAGACACCATCAACATAAGGAGGGACAAATGGAAGAGGGAACACTGTTGCATAGCGCAGGATTTCTTTTACCTGATCCGCAGGAATTGCATACAGTTTTTCTCCAATGGTAAAAAGCAGCCAAATTAACTTTTTGTCTTTAACTTTTTCTGACGTCTTTCCAGACTTTTCACTTTTTATAAGCGATAAAATTTCTTCATCCATAATGTTACTATTATACAGTACAAAATATGAACTCGGCAAGAAAAAAAACGGGCCTTTCGGCCCGTTTTCTTTTATTTCACTTCAACCTTTTTAAGGTGCCAGATATCTCTTACATAATCTTCGATTGTACGGTCAGAAGAGAACTTGCCGGCATTAGCAATGTTCTTAAGAGCCATCTTTGCCCAGCCCTTCTTATCCTGATAAGCCTCTGCAATGCGCTCGCGGGCCTTGCAGTAAGAATCGAAATCTGCCAGAACGTAGTAAACATCCGGGCGCTGACCTTCTACACCGTAAATCAAAGAGTCGTGAAGCTCCTTGAAAAGCTGATGGGTTGGATCATAAGTACCGTCTACCAGCTGCTCAACAACCTTAGCGAGAGCAGGATTGCGGTCCAGGTATTCCTGTGGATTATAAGAGTGCTCTGCTTCCATCTTCTTGATTTCTTCTGTAAGAAGACCGAATACAAAGCCGTTTTCTTTTCCAGCCTCTTCGAAAATCTCGATGTTAGCACCGTCCATAGTTCCGAGTGTCAAAGCACCGTTGAGCATGAACTTCATGTTTGATGTACCAGAAGCTTCGAGTCCGGCTGTAGAAATCTGCTCTGAAACATCTGCCGCAGGGAAGATTTTTTCTGCAACAGAAACACGGTAGTTTTCTACGAATACAACGCGAATCTTTCCGCGAACACGGCGGTCGTTGTTGATACGCTCTGCAACAGTATTAATCAATTTGATGATAGACTTTGCACGGCGGTAACCAGAAGCAGCCTTTGCACCAAAAATGAATGTGCGTGCTGGAGGGTTGTAATTTGGATCTTCAACAATTCTATTGTAAAGATACATTACGTTCAAAATGTTCAAAAGCTGACGTTTATATTCATGCAAACGTTTTACCTGAACATCAAAAATTGATTCTGGATCAAGGAATTCATTCTGAGTATGTTTGAGATAATCAGCGAGGGCCTGTTTATTATCCATCTTAATCTTAATGAGTTCTTTAATAGAAGCGTCATCATCAATGAATTTTTCAAGGCCTTTAAGCTGTGTAAGATCTTTTTCCCAGCCATGTCCAACACGGTCAGTAATGAACTTAGCCAAAGCAGGATTTGCATCCAAAAGCCAGCGACGCTGTGTAATACCGTTTGTTTTATTGTTGAATTTCTGAGGATAAAGAGCATACCAGTCTTTAAGTTCAACAGTCTTAAGCAATTCTGTATGAAGGGCAGCTACACCGTTTACACTGAAACAAGCATGAATTGCCATCCATGCCATATAAACCATATTGTTATGGATGATTGCCATGTGTTCATGTTTGTAATAATCGTTAGGGAATTTCTGACGAAGTTCAATTACAAGACGACGGTTGATTTCTTCAACAATCTGATAAACACGTGGTAAAAGTCCCTGGAAGATTTCAATTGGCCATTTTTCCAAAGCTTCTGCCAGGATTGTATGGTTTGTATATGCAAATGTATGAGTTACAACATCCCATGCTTCATCCCAACCTACATTGTATTCATCCATCAAAATACGCATAAGTTCTGGAATTGCAACTACAGGGTGAGTATCGTTCAACTGAATTACATGCAATTCTGCAAATTTAGAAAAATCTGTTCCATGGTCAGCAACATAGTGGCGTACTAAATCCTGCAAAGAAGCAGAAGAGAAGAAGTACTGCTGTTTAAGGCGGAGAGCCTTTCCGCTTGGACCGTTATCATTAGGATAAAGAACGCGGCTGATATTTTCTGCACTGTTCTGACGTTCTACAGCGCGGTTATAATCCATGTTGTTGAAAAGCTGAAGATCAAAACCGTTTGGTGAAGAAGCCTGCCAGAGGCGGAGTGTATTTACAGTCTTTGTATCAAAACCGATGATTGGCATATCATAAGGAGTAGCTGTAACTTCCTCTGCGTTTTCAATGAAGAAGCGTGGCTGTCCGTCCGGAGTTTTTCCGTAAGCAATGTTTCCGCCGAACTTTACAGTTACTGCAAGGTCAGAACGCTTGATTTCCCAAGGGTCGCGGTGCTGCAGCCAGTTATCCGGATATTCAACCTGATAGCCGTCTTCAATGCGCTGCTCGAACATACCGTATTCATAGCGGATTCCGTATCCGTGTCCAGGGTAATCGAGGGTTGCAAGAGAATCGAGGAAGCAGGCAGCAAGGCGTCCAAGACCACCGTTACCAAGACCAGCATCCGGCTCTTCATCTTCAATCATATTGAAGTCTATGTTCATTTCTTTAAGAACTTCTTTTACAGAATCTTTAATACCACTGTTGATGAGGTTATTGCTCAAAGCACGTCCCATAAGGAATTCTGCAGAAAGATAATAAAGCTGTTTTGTAGGCTTTTTATCATATTCATTACGAGTTGCCATCCAGTTAGGCATAATTAACTCAAGGGCAGAAGCAGAAACCGCATCAAAAAGGTCGTGCTTGTTAGCCTGTGAAATGTCCTTTCCATACTGACGGCGAAGTCGCGCAGAAAGGTTTGCCTTAAATTGTTCCTTATCAAATTCCATAAAAATCAACCTCCGGAATTTATTTGCTCATTAAAATCACGGTAGCCCCGGAAATCAAAACATAGCGTTTCTGTTCCCTTAAAAGCTCCTCTTTTCCTTTTTCTAATATATCATCAGGACTCTCAAAGGCTGTGTCCGCAACGCGGTGCCATTTTTTGTTTCCTGCTAATGACGGTAAAGTAATGGTAAGGTCATACTGATCAAGATTTGTAGCAATATAGAAATCATTATCAATTCCAAGCCCGTTAAGCTTAAACGCAAGGAAGTGATTCATCTTTGCCCAGTCCGGAACCTTAGCACTTATATCATACCACGAAATCTCTGGTATTGCACTCTCCTCGTAGGTATCGCGGAAAAACTTGATTCTGCTGAAAATATTGTGTGCCCTTCTAAGCTGAATAAGATTTGAAGTAAAACGTACGAGGCCCTTGTTTTTATCAGCCAGATTCCAGTTGAACCAGCTGAGTGGAGTATCCTGACAATAAGCGTTGTTGTTACCGTTCTGAGTGCGGCGCATTTCATCTCCACCGAGCATCATTGGAACACCCTGTGAGACAAAAAGATAAACAAGGAAGTTTTTGATTGTTCTGAGACGGGAAAGCTCAATCTTAGGATTTGTACACTCCCCTTCAAAGCCGTTGTTGTAGCTGTAGTTATCGTCCGAACCGTCGCGGTTGCATTCGCCGTTTTCTTCGTTGTGCTTGCAGTTATAGCTAACAAGATCGTTGAGCGTAAAGCCGTCGTGCGCTGTAATAAAGTTTACTGAGGCAAGAGGAGAACGGCCATCGTGGTTGTAGCAGTCTGAGCTTCCGCTTACACGGGTTGCCGCTGCCGTCGAAAAATGCTCGTCGCCACGCAAAAAGCGGCGTATGTCATCTCTAAAACGTCCGTTCCATTCGCTCCAGCGGTTGTTAGGGCCGCCCGGGAAGCCACCAAGCTGATATAAGCCCGCGCAATCCCAGGGCTCTGCAATAATCTTTGTGTTAGACAGAATAGGATCGTCATTTATTGCAGCAGTAAGAAGCGGCATGTCGTTTGCAATAGGAGAACCGTTCTGGGCACGTGTTAATATAGAAGCAAGATCGAAACGGAAGCCGTCTACATGCATTTCCAAAACCCAGTAGCGGAGGCTGTCGAGAATAAACTGCGCTGTAACCGGATGATTACAGTTCATGCTGTTTCCGCAGCCGCTGAAATTCATATAGTAATTTTTATCACTTGCAGGAAGAGAATAATAAACATCATTCTGTAAACCGCGGAACTCAAAAGTATAACCGCGCTCGTTTCCTTCTGCAGTGTGGTTGTATACAACATCAAGAATAACTTCAATGCCAGCCTTGTGCAGAGTCTTTACCATCTGCTTAAACTCGCGAACTGGTCCGCCAGGAGTTTTATCTGCGGCATAAGAAGTCTTTGGTGCAAAAAATCCGATTGTACTGTAGCCCCAGTAATTTACCAGAAGCTCTCCAGTACGAGGATTTGTATTTGCATTTTCGTTTTCATCAAATTCAAAAAGAGGAAGAAACTCAACTGCTGTAATTCCAAGCTTTTTAAGGTAATCAACTTTTTCTTCAAAACCGCGGTAGGTTCCGGCAATTTCGCGAGGAAGGCCAGAAGACTCAGAAGCGGTGAAGCCCTTTACATGAGTTTCATAAATAATAGTATTTTCCAGAGGTCTCTTAAGCGGGCGGTCCCCTTCCCAGTCAAAGTTATCATCATCAACAACGACACACTTTGGAAAATTAGAAAGATCCAGAAGCTCGCCTCCAAGGTTTCCTTCAAAGCCATGCTTCCAGAGATTGTTATAAGAACGGAATACAGAACCTGGTGTAAAGGCTTTTGCATAAGGATCAAAAAGATATTTATGGGGATTAAAACGAAGTCCTCTAGGTGGGATATAAGGTCCATCAACCTTGTAAAGATAAAGCGCGCCCTCTCCAAGGCCCTCAATAAAGATATGCCATACGTCTCCTGTACGGTTATTATGAGGATCAAACTCTATAACCGCAGAAGGCTTTTGATCTAATTCACTCTCAAAAAGCACAAGGCTCACTTTTGTTGCATCGTGGCTGTAAACTGAAAAATTCACGCCGCCGTCAGTAAGCACCGCGCCAAAGCCAAGAGGCTTTCCGTTATGAACCTTAAAATCAGTCATATTTAAATATTTTAACACAGTTAAAACAGAAATTCTATAAATAAATTCCTAAGTTATATGATTTTCGTATGATAATGGTTAATCCTGGAAACTTGTGTTATAATCGTAAAAATATGAGTGATGAAATCAAATCTAACGAAAATAA